>Ga0326728_10023019_pt1 | contig 11480 bp, 6 predicted proteins | sample MB3enrmetagenome_FD_207602 | JGI IMG/M metagenome (GOLD analysis project Ga0326728, IMG submission 207602) | Lab enriched peat soil microbial communities from McLean, Ithaca, NY, United States - MB31MN | ecosystem: Environmental > Terrestrial > Soil > Wetlands > Peat | place: USA: New York... | reverse complement strand
GCAGGTTTCGGCCCGGACGACGATGGGCACTACGCCTACCTCGACACCGAGGACCTCATCGGCACTACCATTGAGCTCGTTGAACGCCCTAAACGGAGGAATCCGCCGGAAAAGATCTACCCTGCGGAGGAGTAGGCACGCTACCTCCCCCAATTGGCCACTTCCGACTGCCTTCTGGTTACTACCTACTCCCCCTTGAGGGTGCGGTTTATGAAGGCAAACGTGCGGGCCATTGCTTAGCTGGCGGCCGCTTCACGATATCCCAGCATGTTGTGGGGGTTCTCGAATGCCTGGCCGGCGCCATGATAAACTTTCGCATCGATTGACTTGTGCGCGGCTTCTATCGCATCTTCAATTGGCCCGACGCGTTGCTACGGCAGAAAGGCAGGCAATCGATCAAGTGGTGGAATGGGCATGTGGTGTCGTCTTCAGGTAACAGAGAAGTTGTGACACGTTTGAGCGGATTCGGGAAGGGCGCGACTAGCAGGAGGCAGGCGCCGGTAGACAGCGAGTTATCCCACAGAAGAACCGAAGTTTTGACCCAAGCAGTGCGGGTCAGGATCAGGGCGCTGATTTTGGTAATTCATCGTGGGCGGAGACGGCAAGGATGTACCACGCTGCATGGGGTAGCCACTGTTCCTGCCATCGCCAGTCATTGTCCGCACCGGTTTGCTTGTAAGTGAGGTTGTAGTCGATGTCGTCTTCGTCGCGGAAGCCGGACGTGATGCCGTTGGAAATGCCGCCGGGGGCGTTGGTGAATTCCCAGGAATCGAAGAAAAGGTATTGCGGGTTGTTTCGACCGACGCCGTTCATCAAGGAGGAATCGAAGGGATTGAGGCCGACAATCCAGTTAAGCTGGTTGGTGGCGAAAGTGCGGAGTTGCTTCTGGAACTCGGGATCGTCCGGAAAGAGTTTTGCAGCTAGCCTAGCGGCAGCCGCAAGTGAGGCAAGGCGCGCGCTTTCGCCCTGCCACCAAGGGGCGGCCTCGGTGTTGTGTGGAAAGAAAAAGGTCGTGCGGCGATTGCCATTTTTGTCCTGGGTCAGTTGCCGGGCATAGCCGAAGGGATTGTTCACTTCCTGCGTGATAGCAAGCTGAAACGCAAACGATTTTCTGATTGTATCTCGTACCCTTCGTTTGTTTTCCGGAGTGGCGATCTCGGCATAATAAAGAAGGCTCACTGCAGGAAACCCCGCATCAGTGGCGTGGAAGAATGGGCGGTCTGCATTGTCGGCACGCCAGTAGTTGGCATAGGGGCCACTGTTGGTGAGCCGGGCCATAAGGCTGGCGGCACGCTTGTCGGCAGCAGTCTTGTAGATGTCCTTTCTTGTGGCTTTGTAAAGCTCCGTTGCGGCGGTTAGAGCACAGTAGTCGTCGACAATGTTTTCCTTTCCGTCGTTTACAAGCTTAAGGTTGTTCTTCTCGAGGAAGTCGAAAGAATCTTCGGCGGCTTTGAGGTAGTCGGAATTTTTGAACTCTCCTGCGAAGGGATACGTGCTGGCGATGGCGAGCGCGGCAATCGCGACTCCTCCGCCGGAACGATAGCTGACCTCGTAATCCAAGTCGTTGTTAGCCTGTTCGATCATGTCGCTGGGCGGCTTATCACTGGATTGATAAATTCCATATTTCTTAATCTCACCCGCCACATAACGTTCCTCGGGCGCCTGCTTGACCCCTCCGGAGGAAACGGAACGGTAGAACGACCCGCCCGGAATCTTCACGCGGACGAGATAGTCCGCGCCAAACATCGATTCGTCGAGCATGCGATCCTTGTAGCGGGTAAATTCCAGCACTGAGCGCGCCTCCAGTTGTTCTGCGCTCTTGAAGAGGCTGTAGATGACCAGGGGAATCTGTTGGGGGTTGAAATAAGTAGAAAAGGACAGATCAGATAGGTGTTTGCCATAATCACCAGTTGCGTCCCACCAGCCGCCATGGGCATCTACCGTACCTTTTTTCGCGCCTTCGAAAGGGAGATGGCGATCGGCTTCGTCCATCCTGCCGGTGCTGCGGACCTCTTTGAAATAGTAGATCGCGCCGGAAAGGGTGTCGCGCTCGAGAAGGAGCCGCTGGATGACAAACGGGAAGGAGTGGGTCGAATGATCGCCGGAGGTACAGACCATATAGTAGGTGCCCTCGGTGGAGAAGGAGTCGAAGTCTATGGTCCAGAAATCCCAGTCACGCCATTTTTTGACGGGGCCGGCGTGTTGTACGGGAATACTTAACGCCGTGCGATGATCGCTGAGGTTACGCAACGTGCAGGCGGCGAATTGATCGTTGGCACTGCCAATAATTACGGCGTGCTTTGGGCCGGTGGCGCTGTATCCCACGTGATTGGTCAAGATTTTTGCTTCGTCCGCCCGGATAACCGGCGTGAGAAACAAAGTTGAAGCAGCGAACAAAACTAACCTTGTGAATGGACGCATGGGAGCCTCGAATCTGTCTTCATCGTCATGCCGGTGAAGCATACCATAGGCTTGAAGGTTCGACGCTGATATCGGACACCAACGCACGGGGAATCCGATGGGAATGCCGCGAAGGGAAGTGGTGAAAAAAACTCGATTTTTGGATCCACGAGGATAGTTTACCAGCAGTTGCGTGTTTTGGGCACGGTCCTGCCGATTGACCGGCCAATCTTTCCTCATTTTTCTCCTCCTGTGATGTTCTGGAGCTGTTGAGCGATGTCCAGGAGACGTCGATCGAGTCGGGTGAGAGAGCGTCATTGCTGGCGCTCCCTCCCCTAAGAACCGGACATGAAAGTTTCCCTTCATCCGGCTCAAGCCGTGGATAGGCCCTCCGGTTGGGAGAGCCGGTCATGCACGACGGTGTAGGGCATTGTTGAACCACTGGCGCCGGGCCCGTTCCGCAAAGTACGAGTACCATTGGGGATCGAAGGGGTTGGCCTCTCCTCTGATCTTGCGATGGCGTCGTATGGGCGCGTCACTCGCATAAACCAGCCGCTGCCAGGAAGACTGGTTTGGCTGATGCTGGACGCCGGTTGGCGCCGCAAAGGCCCAGGTGCGTCCGCCGATTGCATGAAAGTACCGAGCTCTCACCCAACCGGCATTCTTAGTGGGATGTCTACGACGACTCCAACGCCACAGTTTGCGCCAGATTTCGAAGTCCATGCGGTCGAACGCGCGGCTGGCCACACAGTGACAATGATAATTCGCCCACCCACGTATGATGGGATTGAGCTGAGCGATCAGACTGCCCTGTGCCGCCGACTTGTTCTTCACGATCACTCCCCGGACCTTTGTCAGCAACGCTTGCGAGTTCTTTTTCGAAGGCGTTACCAACAACTTGCCACCATACTTGCGCAGGTGCTGGCCGAGGAAGTCGAATCCATCTTGAATGCGGGTCACGCGAGTCTTTTCAACTGACAGGTTGAGCCCCCGTTCACGCAGGAACTCTTCCACCAGCGGTTGAACTTCGTTAACCAGCAACGAATGGCTACTGCCGGTGATAATGAAGTCATCGGCATAGCGCACCAGATGCACCTCGGGATGAACCCAGCGTCCTTTTTCCTGACGACGCGGAAACATCTTCGTCAAAAGAACTTCAAGGCCATCCAAAGTCAGGTTGGCCAGCGTAGGCGAAACAATACCTCCTTGTGGGGTACCGGCCTCCGTGGCGTACCAATTCGCATTTTCGAGGAATCCGCATCGCAACCATTTCTCAAGGATGACTGTGTCCATTGGAATATGGGCGAGCAGCCATCGATGACTGATGTGGTCAAAGCAGCCCTTAATGTCTCCTTCAAGAATCCATTCCGGAGCATCACGCCCTGACAGAGCGGTGAAGCCCTGTTCGATGGCATCTGCCGTGGAACGGCCTCGCCGGAAACCATAGGAGTTGTGGTCAGCATAGGTTTCAGCGATAGGTTCCAAGGCCATCAAATACAAAGCTTGCATGGCCCGGTCCTTCATCGTGGGAATACCCAGCGGCCTCAACTTGCCGTTGGATTTTGGGATGTACACCCGTCGTAATGGCAGCGGGCGATATCCCCGGCGCTGCAACGATGCGATCGCTTGGAGTTTCGATCGTGGTGTGGACCAGAGAACGTGGTCCACACCCGAAGTCCGTTTGCCCTTGTTCTCCGTCACTCGTTTCACGGCCAGAACTTTGCCGCTGAACGAGCAGGTGAGCAGCCGTTGCAAGGCTCTGACCTTGCCCCAACGTCTCGCCTGTGATGCCTTGACGATACGCGCCTGCAGCCGTTCTACCTGACGTTCACACTGTTTCCAGTTAATCTGGCCCCAGTTCGTAACGCCGGCTGAGGATGCACACGCGGGGTATCCCGCGTTCATTTGCGTTGTCCTCATAAGAAGGTTCTGCCTGTTCTCTCGTCAGTCACGACCCGCTGGAAGTCCGCCTGTTTTGGCAGGGAAGTTGGCCTGCTTCCTATCCGTCCCATTACAGGACGGCTTTGGCCTTTTCCAGCATCCCTTGCCCGCAGCCCTATCGGCGTCTCTTACGAGGCGCTTTCCCCGTCGAGCGGGGGAGAACCACGGGATTACCATGTTTCGATTCAACGACCGGATTGATTTAGTCCCCGCCTTTACACCGGCAGTCACGATGTCCGTGTGCTTCCTACCGGGTCTGAGAAGCAACCGACTGCGCGCCTTTTGGCTCCAGCCTATCAGCGTCTTTGGCTGGTTCGCTTTAACGATGTGTAGAGCGGTTCACTTACGTTGGGCTTGTCATCCAGCCTAACCCTCTGACCACGTTGACGCTGGTAGTCAAGGAGACCTCCTCGCGGCTGTCCCCCTCGCAAAACTAGCGGAGGATATTGTCTCGGCAGCTTCCGACCCAGCCGTTGCCAGCCGCGCCGGTGCCGATAGGCTACTGTGGACGGAACCACAGGTTCGCTTCATGAGGAATCCATGTCGAACAATCGTTGAATCGACTTCATGTCACACGCCACCGTAAGCGTCGGCGAGCAGCACCCCGGCAAAGCCGGGGGAACTCCCAGAAGTGCTAGACTTAAGTAATTACGAGACCAGCTGCAAATCTCCCTTCCCTAAGTGTCGGATTTTGCTGGAAACTAAACTTTGGCGCGGCTCAAGAAACCCAGGCTGCATCGCTATTAGAATAATCACCACAATCCTTATAGAATCGGAACGTCACCTTGCATATTGTAAGGAGCGCGCGGGAGGCCGGAGAGCAGAAGGATGGGCTTGCGCCCGGGGCCTTGCAAGACAAGGGAGTCCGAAGAGCCCGTCAGGCTTAACGCGACTGAGAACTAGAATAATGTTCAAAGGGGGGAACCGTCGATGCCCGAGCCGTCACTTGGAGTGATCGTTGGAAATCGTGATTTTTTCCCGAAAGAACTCGTATCAGCGGGCCGCAGGGAAATACTGGCTGTGTTGAAGGGAATGAACATTCAAGCGGTGGTTCTCAATGAGAAAGAGAGCAACTTAGGCGGCGTGGAGACGTACGCTGATGGCAAACGATGCGCCGACCTGTTTCGCGCAAATCGCGATCACATTATCGGAGTGCTGGTGACGTTGCCCAACTTCGGTGATGAGAAGGCGATAGCAGATACTCTGAGATTAGCGCAACTCGACGTACCTGTTTTAGTCCACGCTTACCCGGACGATCTCGAAAAAATGAACGTCGAGAGGCGGCGTGACGCATTCTGCGGTAAGGTCTCGGTGTGCAATAATCTGAACCAATATGGCATTCCATTCTCGCTGACCGAACGGCATGTAGTCTCTCCCCAGGATGAAAGCTTTAAGAATGATGTGTGCAAGTTCGTCAGCGTCTGCCGTGTGGTAAAGGGCATACGAAAGGCCCGCCTGGGATCGATCGGAGCCCGGCCTGGCGCCTTCAACACTGTTCGCTTTAGCGAGAAGCTGCTGGAAGCAACAGGGATAAGTGTGAGCACGATCGATCTCTCCGACATCTTTGCCCGAGCATCCAGGTTGTACGATGGTGATCCTAGGGTTCGACAACGGATTGAAGAGATTCAGGCCTATGCCGCCTCGGGGAATACCCCGCCTAGTTCACTGCTGCTTATGGCGAAGTTGGCGGTCATCGTGTCGGAATGGATTAGCAGTAATGAATTGGACGCCACGGCGTTCCAATGTTGGTCCTCAATCCAACAAAACTACGGCATCAACGCTTGCACCATGATGAGCATGATGAGTGAGGGGATGATTCCGAGTGCGTGCGAGGTGGATACCGCGGGTGAATTGACCATGTATGCGATGCAGTTGGCATCCGGCAGCCCCAGTGCTCTGGTGGATTGGAACAACAATTACGGGAAAGACCCGAACAAGTGCGTACTTTTTCACTGTGGGAATTGGGCCAAGAGCTTCCTACCTCAAGCGAGGATCGGTACGGCAGCAATTCTGGGGACTGTTGTCGGCGTCGAGAATACTTACGGCGCCTTGGAAGGCCGAACCTCTGGCGGCCCCCTTACCTATGGCCGGATCACGACGGATGATGCAGCGGGCAGGATACGTGCTTACGTCGGCGAAGGAACCTATACGGATGATGAATTGAACACGTTCGGAGCGCGTGCCGTTGTGGAAGTGCCGAATCTACAGAAGTTAATGCGCCACATTTGCAGGAACGGATTTGAACATCACGCCGTGATGAACAAGTCTCAAACAGCCGACGTGCTGGCCGAGGCCTTTGAAAACTACCTGAAATGGGACGTTTATTACCACGAGCGGCCTGGAGAGCTGACCCGTGCTGATTGAGGCATTTCTGCGTAGTTCAGTTTCGCGGGCGAGTCTCCATGACCGAAGGCGACCTAAAAGTGAGGTCAGTTCGCTATCTGAAAAGGGTATTGACTCTAGTCAAGCACGTCGGCGCCGGCCACACCGGCGAAAGCCTCTCATGTGTCGATGTGCCGCGTACAAGATTGAAGCTGGCATGCCTCAGTTCGTGCTCCACGCAGCCATCCATATTGACGTGCACCGCCCTGCGCGATAGCGTTTCCACTTGCCAATCGCCCGCGCAAACGCATGCTAGATGTCGGACCTCCTGGCAGAGAGGGGTCCGTTACCAAGGAGGTGCGATCCGATGGTTCGTCTCGGTACCCTGTGTTTTCTGACTCTCTACGGCGCCTGTCTGGCAACGAGCCGGCCGCCCACTCTCTGCGGCGCGTCTCCGACAGGCAGCCAACCGCTCACGACCGAGAGCGCCGCTCTCCGCCTGGAACTGCAGCCTAGCGATCTTTCGTTCAAGCTTCTCGACAAGCAGACGGGCGCACAGTGGGTGCTTTCGGGGCCGCGCGCCGTACTCATGGACAAGAGCACAGTTCCATTGCACGTGGTGGGACGAATCACTCAGACTGCCGACGGTCTGAGCTACGGCACAGACTCGGGTCTCGAATTCCATCTGAGACTTAACGAATCGCCGGGCGCCCTCGATTATAGCTTCCAAGGCAGTTTCCAGCCCTTCGGCTTCCCGGAAATAGACGAGGTGGACCTGTTCGCCGACTCTCTGCAGGTCATTCCACCGGCAGCCGAAAACTACTATGTGTTGGCTTCGCGCCTGGGTGTGCAGATGTGCCCGGAGGGCGACCAGCCGTTCACGCGCCGGATGCCGCCGTACCTGACCGGCCTTGGCTACTCGATGTCGATGTTCGGTGCCGTCAAGAATGGGTCCGCGCTGCTCATGAGTTGGGACTCGATCGAGGCCGAGCCGGTCATCAATTACTCCGGGGCCCCGCAGCACCGGCTGACGGCGGGGCTGGCAATGCGAGGAGAGGCGCGCTCGGCACGCCTGCAACCGCTGGGGCGCGGAGGCTACGTCGAGATCGCAAAGGCGTATCGCGAGATCGCAAAGAAGCGTGGGCTTATCCGAACCGTAGAAGAGAAACTGCGGCAAAACCCGGCAGGCGAAAGGCTCATCGGAGCGGCAGACTTCAAGCCCTTCACGATCTACAAGTGGGCGCCCCGTACCCCATATAACGACACCGATCAGTGGCGCATTCAGGCCAATTTCAGCTTCGAGGACATCGCGGCGATGGCCGAACACTTCAACAAGGACCTGGGCATCGATCGCGCGATGGTGGTGATCGCCGGTTGGATCAACCAGGGCTATGACGGAGCCCATCCCGATATTTTGTCAGCCTCGCCGGAATCGGGCGGGAACTCCGGGCTCATCCAACTCTCGCGGCGCGTCAAGTGTTTGCATTTCCTCTTCGGACTCCACGACAACTATACCGACATGTATCGCGATGCCCCGAGCTGGAGCGACGACTACATTGCCAAGGGCCGGGACGGGAGCCTTGTCAAGGGAGGCATCTGGGCCGGCGGACAGGCCTATCTGATTTGCCAAAAGAAGAGTCTGGCACTCGCGCGGCGGCCGCAGAACATTCCCGGAGTCCTAGACCTGTTCTTGCCGGATGTCTACTTCATCGATTGTCTCTTCGCCATGCCGCCGAGGGTGTGCGAAGACCCGCGGCACCCCGTGACGAAAACCGATGACGTGCAGCTCAAGCTAGACTTGTGTGACTATGCCCGGAGCCGGGGCCTGCTGTTCGGCAGCGAGGAAGGGAATGAAACCGGCGTCGCGCATGCCGACTACTTTGAGGGCATCCTCGGGCAAAAGACGGCCAGCCATACGGACAATGCCGAGACCGTGATCCCTCTATTTGAGCTCGTCTTCGGCGATTGCGTATCGCTGTATACGCACCAGGCCGAGCGGCTGGGGCCGGACAACCAGGACCAGTTCCTTGATCACATTCTGTATGCCGAGATGCCGGTCTACCGTTTCGGGACGCACCGCTACTGGGCCGACCCGGCTCAAGACTTCAAGCCGGAAGCAGGCTCGGAGGCGCGCCTAATCTTCGCGCGCGGCCAACGCTGGGGTTTCTACGACCGTTTCATTCGGAACACGTACAACGTACTGAGCCCATTGCGACGCCTCACTGCCACGCTGCCGATGACGGACCACCAGTTCCTTACCGCGGATCGCAAGGTGGAGCGTACTCGTTTCGGAGGCGACGTGGAGATCACGGTCAATTACGGATCAACCGACTTCGTCACGCCCGAAGCGGTCCTGCCGCGCTACGGATTCCTCGTGAAGAGCCCAACGCTGGTGGCTTTCTACGCACGCCGGTACGGCCGAGTAGTCTACACCGATCTGCCGCTTATTGTCCTGCGAAGCCGCGACGGCCAGCCACTGAGTTCCACCTGTATGGTCTCGGTGTACCGAGCATTCGGCGACCGCCGGCTCGAGTTCCGCGGCCGGATCGTTGATGCCGACAAGCTTGAACAGGACATCTCGCTTACGGGTTCGCCGGGAAAGGCATTGCGTGTGCGCAAATCTAAGGACCAGAGAAGGAGTTGAAAAATGAAGGCAATCGCCAGACAATGCAATGCGGCTGTTCTGAGCCGCCGCAGCCTACTGGCAGGAGTGACGATTCTGCCGCTGCTGGGGGACACCGCCGGCTATCGCCCGCAGCTCTCGGTGATCGGCCCTGGGTCCGCGGCCAACGCCCGCGACGCAGGCTTCCACCGCGCAGAACTAGGGCTAGAGGATTTCCGCCCGGACGTCGTAGACAAAACGGTCGCCGAATTCAAGGCAGCCGGTGTCGAACTGGTGTCGATCTACGCCAACGCTGACTATTACACTCTGGAAGGCGCGCGGAAAGAGACGGCCGCCCTTTCCGCGGTGGCCTCGATCGCCCATCCGATCGGTGTTAGAGCGCTGGTGGTGAACCCCAATCCGAAAGACTGGGACACCTACACCCCCAAGACAGACGCGGAGTTGCGTCTCCAAGCGGCGGAGCTGAACCGGCTTGGGGAAGCACTGCTGAAACGCGGCGTGGCGTTGTGCCTGCACCATCACTGGACTGAGGTGGCCGACAACGTGCGGGAATTGCGCCATCTGTTCAAGAACACGAATCCGGCCTTGTGCTGGTTCTGTATCGATGTGCACTGGGTGTACCGGGGTGGCCAGGATCCGGTCGCCATCCTGGAAGAGGCCGGATCGAGGATCGGCAACCTTCACTTGCGCAACTGCCGCGAGGGTATCATCTGGGAGGACTTCACCGAGGGCGACATCGACTACGGGCGGGTGGCAGCGCTTTTGAAGAAGATCGGCTATGCCGGCCTTCTGACCGTCGAGCTGTGGTACGAAAAAGCCACGAAAATAACGCGATCTCGTGTCGAGAACCTGCGCAACTCGCGTGAGTACGCGGAGCGGTTGTTTCAGGTGAAGGCATGACGATCTGGAATCTCTACGAAGAAGAGAGGGGCAGACACGGAAGATCGGGAAACTCACGCAGAACATTCTTGAAGGTGCTGGGAGCGTTGCCCGCCATGGCGGCGGTTTCGGACCTCGCCTGGGGAACTTGGGACCAGACGCTTCCGCAGATCCAGATCGGGAAACATTCCATTTCCCGACTGATCATGGGAACCAACCCGTTTAACGCGCTTTCCCACCAATCGAAGTTTATCGACATCGAAATGCAGCGCTTCTACACACCGGAGCAGATTCTGAACACGCTGTCGCGGGCCCAGGCGAACGGGATCAACTGCGTTCAGAATCTCGACCCGGCGCTCTATCGGCGCTTCCTCGACAAGGGCGGAAAGATGCACCTAATCCTGAACGGTGAAGGTGGACCGGAAGCGGTCGCCAAATACGCCGCCAGCGGCTGCATCGGCATCCATTATTTCGGGATTCGTGTGGACAATCTCTTCAAGCAGGGCAAACTCGACATGATCGAGCCCTTCCTGAAGGCGGTCCGCGATGCCGGTCTGCTGGTCGGCGTTAGCACTCACATTCCAGCGGTGGTGGACGCCGTGGAGTCTGAGGGCTGGGTGCACGACGCAGGCGTGAGTGGCTCAGGTTCCCACGCTGTGTGCCCGGCGTTCCCAGAAGTCTTCGAAGCGACCGCTGAGTTTGTAACAGCGCAGGGCGATGATGGCATTGGAGCCGCGAACGGTCCAATGCATGCCCGAACGTTTTAGGCGCGACCCCACGACGACCTTACAACCCGCCTCCAGGACTCCCGAGGAAGTGCACAGGTGCTGGGCGTGAAACTCCGCGTAGCGCATGCGGTGCCGGTTGCGCTGCAAGTACTGAAGGCAGTTGTGGGCTTCCGGTGAGCGGGCCGCATGGCGGGCCAGCGCCGTGGTCAGACTCCGCCAACGCCCCTGATCTAATTCTTGGTGCCGACGTTGCGCCCAGCGATGGGATGCCTCGGCTTGGCCATAGAGGGCCTTGGCCACTTGGCTTAAATGCTCCTTCACATGGTAACGATCCACAATTTGCACGGCTTGCGGGAACAGTTCCGCGGCGATGTTCCAGATCCACGGCGCCCCGTCGCCAATCACCACTTGGCGAGAGGCCTGCCGGAAGTCCCGACGCTTCGCCTCGCGCTCGACGCGTTGGGTAAATTCTGCTACCTGGGAGTCGGTATCGCGGCAGGCCGCCGTCTCGATGGCCGCCGAGTAGCTGACGGAACCTGCGTCGCGTCGGGGTCGGCCTTCGGCATCCCGCGCTTCTGCGCTCCAGA
>Ga0326728_10023017_pt1 | contig 11481 bp, 15 predicted proteins | sample MB3enrmetagenome_FD_207602 | JGI IMG/M metagenome (GOLD analysis project Ga0326728, IMG submission 207602) | Lab enriched peat soil microbial communities from McLean, Ithaca, NY, United States - MB31MN | ecosystem: Environmental > Terrestrial > Soil > Wetlands > Peat | place: USA: New York... | reverse complement strand
TCTCCGATAGACGAATAATGCGAAACGAAATCGTCTTCTTTATCAGGAATATACTGTTGAATAAAAATGAGAGACATTGTATACCATTTTTCATATTTTTTTATTGTTTCTCGTTGAAGATCCCATAGATCTCCAGAAAATTTTGAAAAATAATACTCAGAACGCGTAGGCATAGTTGAACGGGATTTAACTTCAGATTCAAGCAATAATTTTTTCATATCTTTTTCGATATCAATAGCAATAGCCTCTAAAGCATCAATTTCATTTTTTATAATTGATGGATCAATCATATGATTTCTTAATTTATTGCTTCCTCGATTATTAAACTACCACGCCAAAATGAATTGATCTAGTAGCTGTTTTTCCAAAAGGGTGATACTAATCGAATCATTAATTTAATTGACAAATTTTCCATATCGGATTTTTCCGGATAATTATATTTTCTTTTTATGACTGATCAGATTGTTGTAAGGGCTTCGCTCTATCATACTGTTGATGTTCCTTTGTACCACTATGCAGAGGCTATGCAGAGCATCATGAGCGACAACAATTTTTGGATAGTAGGAATAAAATACTTTAACAGGGATGATATCATCGGTACCCACCAATGTCGGCTGTTTAAACGTCACGCAGATGCAACAGAAACAAAAAAATTTTTATAATCAAAAGATGGTCTCCCACTTTACAATTTTTGAAAAGAAGCCTGTTGATTAATAATGGCGATATAGGTACTAACTCTGTCAAAAATTTTTAATTACGAAAGAACAACAGGGAGTAAAAAGCATGAAAAAAATGGGGAACGCTTTGGTGTTCATTATTTTTGGCCTCATTGTACTGGCATTCCCATTGCTGGGATTAATTTCGGCGAGTGCCCTTTCCGGATTTGTTGTCCTCGCACTGGGCATTGGGCTTTTGATCGCCGGTATAGGTGAGATGGACGAGAGTAAAACGATAGGCATACTCGACCTGGTATTGGGTTTTCTCGCCCTCATTTTAGGGTTTGGATTCACTTTCAATCCCGCGGTATTTAGCTGGGTCGTTGGCTTCTTTGTCTGGATTGCAGGACTGTTCCTTATCATAACTGGTATCGTGGCTGTAGCCACCAAGAAAGGTGATAACCGGTGGATCGGGGTTGCTGCCATCGTTCTCGGTCTTCTCTATCTCGTCGTCGGTCTCTTCATCTCCAATCCAGTGGTTTTGGGAGTATTGATTGGTCTGTGGCTGTTGATTAATGGAGTAATGCTGTTGCTTCAGAAAAACTGATAAAATACTGTCACCACACTCTTTTTCATCTCTTTCTCAAAAAAGTTCAATTCTTGATACCAACAACATCCTCTTCTCACTTTGGAATCCTGAAAGGAATTCTCCCACGTTACAATTTTTGAAAAGAAGCCTGTTGTTTATTAAAGAGGTGTGTATTAACGCTATCAAAAATTTGCAGGTACTAAAGAACACAGGAGGTAGCAATATGAAAGAACTACAGTTGAAAGTCAAGAGACGCGCGATGCCAAGCAAAGGCAGGGTACGCCTGAATATATCTACGCTCACTGAACTGGGCATCAATGATGGGGATCAAATCGATCTCATCAATGATGCGGGCAACAAGACAGTGACCGTCACCACATATGCCGATACGATGGTTGATAAGAAGCAGGTGAGGGTAAGCGACGAGGACATTAAGTCGCTCGGGTTGCGGGACGGGGATGAAGTCACGGTCGTCAAGGCTCTCCCGATGATGGATAAACTGAAAAAGGCCGGTGCGGACACAAAAAAGAACGTAACAGAGAAGGCCGAAAAGGCATACGAAAGCGCGAGCAAAGCTACAAAAGAGGGATACGAAAAGGCGAGAAAGGCCGGTACGGGCACAAAAAAGAACGTAACAGAGAAGGCTGAAAAGGCATACGAGAGTGCGAGTAAGGCGACAAAAAAGGAATACGAAAAGGTCAAAAAGAAATTAACGGAGAAGGATCTATGATCGCCAGTATCGAACAATCGGCGATCTGTTTTCCGGAAACCGGCCGATCCGAGCTCTTTGCCGGAGCCCGGACATCGCTCGTTCTATCGATGAGAACGTGGTGAGGATCCCATGGCAGACATTCCCGTGATCTCTGATACCACATTTTTCATGTTGCTATTCGTCATTGTCTTGCTGATCGTGTATTTTATGATCCGTGAATTTCGGCTCATGAAAACTACCGGATTGAAAATGGAGAGCGATCTTATGCGTGAAAAGCTCACTCTCCTGAAGCAGCAAGGTGAGACAAAATCCTCTACTCCATTCACCCGATTTTCGCCCGAGCAGGTTGCAGCGATTAAGGAAGTGGAGGACGAGAATACGTCACTTGAAGTCAATCTCTTTGCAAAGGAGCGCCTCATTGACACCAGACTACGACGGCTAGAAAATTATGTAAAACAAGCGAAGCTCGACACCATGATGGGCAAAATCTCGCAAGAGGAGAAGAAAGTGAAGTGATACTATGGATGCATATCCTGTAGAATCCGGAATAAATCCTGTACGATCTGGATTGGAGGATCTCTGGCCACAAATTACAGGTTTTGCTACAAAATTCGAGCAAAATCTCCCCACGTTTGATAAGTCGCTGGACGCATATTTTGACCAGAGTTTCGCCTCGATCATCGAGGAATGGGAACTACTCACCGACAGCGACCTGAAACGGTTCGAAAACCGCCTCCAAGCAGTGACCGAACAGATCAATATTCTCTACATAGAAAAGTCAAACCTTGAAAAAAAGGTCAATGATCTCGATGTCGTGATCTCATCGTTGGAGAAATCGATATGATCGGCAAGAATGACTACCTGAATGCGTATATCGACAGGCGCATGAAATACATCATCGAGGAATGGGAGCTTGGGACACGACATGACATGGTGGATTATACAAACCGGCTGGCTGCTATCGAACAGGAACTCCCGAACCTAAGGGCATTTGAAAAGGATGCATCGGACAAACTTATGCTTCTTGAACAACGAGCAAGGAAACTCAAGGAGAGGGTCTGAATGGATATACTGGAATTCATAGTAATCTTGGTTGTCGTCTTTGCCATTGTCGTTCTTATCTACTACTACCTGAAAGGATCGACCGGCAAAGTCTCGCTGACTAGTCCTATCGAAAGCCGTATTGACGAGTACCTTGATCGTCGGTTTCAGAGCCTTGTTGACGAATGGGAACTGGTGACTCAGACCAAACTGCAGGGATTCAAGGAACGGAAAAAACAGGAACTCGAGCAGGACGAAAACCGGATTGCCGAAGTGAAAAAGTTCGAAGCCGACATGACGGACACACTTACGAAGATGGAGGCACGGCTTGACGCTGTGGAAAAAGAACTGGCCCAGAAAGGAAGCGCAAAAAAATAAGGATTCCCCCGATCTTATCCCCAGATTAAAAAAAGAAATTGCGGTGATGCGGAAGCAGGGGGAGCCTCCTGTAAAGAACCCCCACAGCTTCGCCCATTACATGTGCGATCTCTGCTCTACGCCTCATCCGGTCTCAGAGCTCCGACAGTGCGTCCTTTGCGGGCGTTGGGCGTGCGATACCTGCTGGAAGGATGAGTTTTATACCTGCAAGTCCTGCGCAGGAATCATAAAAATTCACATGATAAAGGGGAACGATTAACCCATTTTCACGTTTTTATCAACTAGCCCTTCAATTCCTTTAAAGTATCTTTTTTGGTCCTGTTGAGTTTGCAGTCGATAAACAAATTCTTTTAAAGTGAAAAATCTGCCACCAACCGTAGATGCCTATCATCGTCGTGATCCAAGTTCCGGGCCGGTTTTTTCAGACGGTTTTGGGGTAGGAGACTCTCAAAATTTTGAAAAAAAGACGCGGTGTGATCAAAAATACCGGAAAACGGGACACGTAAAAAGCCCGGATTAACTTTTTAACCTTGCATAATGTATACATCATGCAGAATTATGATCGATCACGGCGCGATGCACCGTGCACACATCAAGCAGACCGAGGATGATAGGTAGCGATGGCTGGCAATCGGCTGACAGTATTGCCCGGCCTGAGGGAAACCTATCAGGCCGAACGCGAAGTTTTGCGGCAGTTGTGGACAAAAGATCTAAGGTTCTGGTGTATCTGCGGGAGACTCTGGTAAATTGTACATGTCACAAAAGGCCTGGTTAACGAATTCTACACGATCATCGGCAGTAACCAGCAGGACGCCGTATCTCATTGCCGAAAGAATCCGGTAAAAACGCTGGAGGTTCTTATGAAGGGCTGCCTCTATCTGTTTTCGCTCGGTGATGTCGCGGTAACTCCAGACCCTGCCAATAATGGTGTCGCCAATCTTCTGGGGTTTTGAATACCGCTCGAAGAGCCGGCCGTCATTGAGACGGACCATGTCATAGCTCTCAAGGGTGGGATGAGAATAGTATTCTTCGAAGAAGTCGACGAAATGTACAGGGTCTGCGATCAGTGGTGTCATGAAGGCCAGCGCGGTCTTCTCATCTGCAGCATTAAGCGTATGCTCCCCAATACCCCACATTGCACAAAATGTCTTATTGTAACTGGTAATCTTTCCATTCATGTCGACAGCCAGGATCCCGTCGGTTGTGGAATCGAGGGCAGTCTTGAGTAATGATATAGTTCTTATAGCATCTCTCTCTGCAACTTTTCGCGCCTTTTTCACGTTATTCTTATTATACGTGTGTATTCTTGAACGATTGGCTGATCCCTCCGGCTTACCCCGCGGCATACAAAAAAATTGCTGATTAAATTATATAAAAGGGTGATAGCCGGCAGCATCGCTTTATAGCAAAGTCAGTACTGCCACGGAGTTGGACTCCATGAACTATGTGCCATTTTTACGATCGTGATGCGTGCTCACAAGATTTATCGTCACATCCCGCAGATGCTCCAGAACGCAGTTCACTGAATTCTATTCTCGCTGGCGCGCGCAGGGTGGAGAGATTGCTTTATTATCATGTACCAGCAAGTACGCTACGGAACCAAAGGAGTTTCATATAGTATGACGGAAGGTTGGAATCAAACCATAGATTCTAACCAGAAATCAGAATGCCCATTCCTCGCATATCTGTTTTCAAAATCTTTAAAAAAGGCCTTCTTTTCATCGCTGCATACTTTTACCCATAACGCAGGAAAAACACCAGCAGAACCTCATGGCATGGCGCCCCACGTCCACATCCAGCAGACTGAGAATGACAAGCAGCGATGGCAGGCAATCAGCTGGCAGTACTGTCCCATGTGCGGGATGATGCTGCCGGATTGATTGCGAGAAGAACCGCCAACTGAAATGCATAGCGATCGAGCGTGTCGATGGGGTAGTAGGCACGATTCGGCAGGAATTTGACGAAGTCCTCGCGGTTCTCCCCGACCACCCGACACCTATCCGGATCAGGACACATTCCCGCGTACCGGTTCCGTTCGTCGTCACGGGAAAAGGCCGGGACGCGACTATGCGCTTCACAGAACGGGAGGCGGCAAAGGGAATGTTCGGGATGATTAACGGCCCGGACTTCCTTCCGTTTCTCTTCAGTTAAAGAAGTGTGGCATCAGTCCCCTGCATCATCACCATTCAGTGGGGGTAACTTTCATCATTTACCACGTAAACTATTTATAATATTTTTTATCGCTACTATATAAAATCTCCTTTAAGTCCAAATTGGGCTTACAGGTTTTTTTCAAGGGCGAGGATAGACTTGGAAAGGGGGGTGAAGCAGGCTATTCTCCAGCTACGATGTGATCAAAGTCTGGTCGTGCTGTGAGAAGTGTGATAATACAAGTCACTCCTACAAGCACGCTATACCCGATTGCGATTTCGAACAAGCCGAAAGAACCGGATAACCGTCCCACAATCAGGTTGGGAAGTCCCGCACCGCTGTAGGATATGAGAAAAATTGTCGATAATACCCCTGCCCGTTCTTCTTGGCTGGTTTTATCCAGCAAAGCTCGCATACTCCCTGTAAATGCAAATCCCCCAGCCAATGCCGCACCTACACTCGCTACGAGGAATGGTACTGTAGCACCATAGTTCAACGAAATGAGGATCGCAAAAATGCAGAGGAAGAATACTTCCATACCAAAACGTTGGGCAACATCCGGTCTGAACCGGCCACTCAGGGCACCACCTATTGCGTTGGGTGCCATCATGGAGGCAAACACTGTTGCTGCCACAATCGTATTTGTTGTGCCAAGCAGGTCTGATGCCATAGACGAACTGAATGCCTGGTAAAACCCACCAATCGCCCAGACCCCGATAAAAGTACAGCTCGCTGGCAGAAGAAGAGGACGAATATTACCAGGAACCCGGATTTGCGGGACTAAAGACGCAGCCATACCGGGCGCTGGTTTCATGGTCTCGGGGCCTGCTGCAATCAATAATCCGCAGACTGCGATCAGGCCGATGAGTATTCCGTATATCAGTGTCAGCGAACCCGGACCAATCTCTTTGAGGGCTCCGGAACCAAAGACTCCAACAGAAAGTCCAATCATCACTGCTCCGCTCGTGACCGCTGCCCCTAACCAGCGTGGATTTTCGGGGGCCGTGTCTACGACATATGCGGAAATTGTACTTGATGCAAGACCGCAGGAGATACCCTGAATAAATCTTCCGACAAGGAACATCGAGTCGTTTTGAAGATACAAAAATACCAGGCACCCGATCGCGGCAAGACCAAGTGTGACCAGAGCTACCGGGCGACGACCTGAATAATTAGAAACCCGGGCAAATATGAGGAGAGCAATCACGCACCCGGCAAAGTAGGCGAATGCCGTCATGGAAAGATCCCCGTTCGTGAGATGAAGCGCCTGACGATAGGTTGTATACAGGGGGATAGGGGCTGCTGATGCAGCATACACTACGGTAAGAGAAAATGCTGCGGCAAAGAACCCGATCCATTTTCGATCTTGTCTTATCACGGAAATAATCGGTTCCGAATTTTCTTTTAATCTCGGCATTTTCGGCATTTTCTCTTGACAAATATACAGTTTATCTACAGGCGACACACATTTTTCGACAGCCTTTATTTAATGCATTTTCCCATTTCATAGGCCTCATCCATAGCTTTACTTCCTTTTATGTCCCCGATATTCCAGGCACCCGTCCCGTAGATGATTCCTTTCTCGGTCAGGCCGGAATAACAGGACGTGAAGCCCCGGAAGCCCTCGATGGTCCGTTCCATCGCCTCTTTATTGCTGTCTGCCGCAGCAAGGATGATGTACACGTCTTTTGTGCCCATGTCGGGATATTTTGCATACGTCCGGTCGATCAGGGCCTTCATCTGCGCATTCATGGTGTAGAAGTACACCGGTGTTGCCAGGACCAGAACATCGGCCGCGATCATCTTCTCCAGCACAACTGCAGCGTCGTCCTTCTGGATGCAGGTCCCGCCGTTCTTTTTACAATGGTCACAGGCAAGGCAGTAGTTGATCTTCTTGCCCCTCAGGGTGATCTTCTCAGCCTTGTGGCCAGCCTCTTTTGCACCTTTGAGAACCTGGTCGCACAGGAGATCAGAATTTCCGTGTTTCCTCGGGCTTGCTGAAATGATTACCACATTTTTCTTCATTATTTCACGCTCATCTCTTCACGGCAGCTTGCCGTATTCTCCATCCGATACCGGCTCCAGCCATTCGGCATCGCCCAGGTCCGGGTTCGTGGTGATCCCGATATGGGTAAACCAGCTGTCCGGTGCAGCCCCGTGCCAGTGTTTCACGTGCGGCGGGATTGTCACAACATCACCTGCATGGAGAGGCCGGGCCTCTTTTCCTGCTTCCTGGTAATACCCCCTGCCACCGGTGACGAGCAGGATCTGGCCACCGGGATGTTTGTGCCAGCTGTTCCGTGCGCCGGGTTCAAATGTTACATTATAGATCGGGCAATGATACGTTTCATCGAACGGGACGAGCATGGAAAGCCACGCTGTCCCGATGAAGTGATCGTTTGCAATTCCCTCACCGGAAATCCTCTGTCCTTCCGGGAAGATCCCACAGCGATTACTCTTGTCTGATTCTGTCATGATTCGTTCTCCGTTCCTTATTTTCCATATTCACCCGAGTCTCTCCATGGTAACGGTAAAGTCACCGTTCATGCGGGCAACCTTCTCCACACCGCCGGGTTCGATCGAACCTAGGATGATGAGTCCGTCAGCGTACCCGAAATCCTGGTAGAAGATTGCAATATTTCCCCACGGGGAATAATACGTGAAATCACCGACGGAAGGATCGCTTCCTGCCGGGGCATCTTTTGTCGACAGTCGTTTCGAAAGCCTTGTGATCTTTTCCGTTCCCGCATAATCTTCCAGGGTAACGGTGAGAGGAAGCATTGCCAGGAAATCCCGTGTTGTGGGATTGTCATGCATCCTTACCATGACTTCCTCATCGTTGAATGTAATTTTTATCCTGACTGTGGATCCTGCACTCACGGTATCGCCTCCTGCGATCTGATTCTCATTTATAGTCACGGTGTCTTCAGCCGGTTCCCGAACAGTGCCGGTCACGGTTGCTGGCGCCGGGCCGCTTTCTGCAGGTGCAGGGGATTGCACTTCCGCCGGATGCAGAGTACCATCATACGCACCTGAAACCGGACTCCCGTCCAACGAGGACTGGATGAAAAACACTACCAGGACAGGGTCCAGGGCCGTTGCCAGAGCCAGCGCCAGGTTCTTTTTCACCGCACACTCCTCCTTTCATCTCCCTTATCAGTCACCCGGTTTTGTTCTTACGCATAGGACGCTTTGTATATGGCGACACAATCATCAAGGCTCAGCTCGATCCTATCGCACATAAAGAGACCGCCCATGGTCTCCCGTGCGTTTGTGGCCAGCGTCATGAACTCTTCCGGCCTGATCCCGTAATCGGACATCTTCAGGTTGTCCACGCCGCAGTCTTTCTGGAGTTTTGAAAGCATGGTGATGAAGTCCATCGGCTCCTTTGCATCCTCCATGCCCATGGATTTTGCCATGGCGATGAACCGGTCATCAGCGGCATGCCGGTTGATGAGGTGCGTGAAGTAGGCTTTGCTGATCATGATCAGTCCCGCCCCGTGGGGGAGCCTGAAGTTGTACGCGGACATCGCAAGCTCAAGGGAATGCTGGCTTGTAACCAGACCCACCGATTCCACGATCCCGGAAAGGGCGCTTGCAAATGCCATCCTCTCCCGTGCATCAAGGTCTTTCCCGTCCTTTATGGCCCGTGGAAGATTTTTCCCGATATTTTCGATTGCCGTGATTGCGTGCATGTCGCTCATGAGATTGACGCCTTTTGACACGTACCCCTCGACACTGTGGAAGAGCGCATCGAATCCCTGGTACGCGGTTAAATCCGGGGGAATGGAAAGCATCAGTTCCGGATCGATGACAGCGATGACAGGGTACGTGTCATCGGTGCCAAAGCCGATCTTCTCATGGTTCTGTTCGTATGTTACGACAGCCCAGGGATCAACTTCTGAGCCCGTACCCGATGTGGTGGTGATCGTGACAACCGGCAGGGGTTTGTGTTTGAGTGCCTGCCCTTTTCCGGTGCCGCCGAAGATATAATCCCAGAAATCCCCGTCGTTGGTTGCCATGATGGCAATTGCCTTTGCCGCATCGATGCAGCTACCGCCGCCAAGGGCTACCACGAAATCGCAGCCCTGCTCTTTTGCCGTGGCGGCTCCCGTCATCACAGCAGCTTTTGATGGATTGGGCCGGACCTTATCAAATACTACGGTACTTACTCCGGCCATTTTTAGTTGTTCTTCCGTTCGTGCGAGAGACCCGTTTGTTCTTGCTGATTTCCCGTCAAGGATTACGACAAGGGCTTTTCTGCCCGGCATCTTCTGGGCGTGCAGATCGTTCAGCCTGCCTGCTCCAAAGAGAATTCTTACCGGCATATTCATTGTGAAACTCATTCCTGATCTCTCCAGTCATCGTAGAAACTGACGTGCCGGAGCGCCAGGAATAGAATTCCAGAACGGCACCGGCACCATCTGGTGCTGTTAGTATACTTCTTGATCGTATGTCTTAAATAGGGAATTCAAACAAATATGTTACATACTGACAGGTTTGATACTAATGGAAAATACGCCGAAGAAATTCAAATATGCATGGCCAATCGATGCAACACTCGCAGTGATTGGGGGCAAGTGGAAACCGCTGGTGATCTATGAACTTGGCGAAGAGACGCTGAGGTTCAGCCAGCTCCTGGAGAAAGTGAAGCCCCGGATTACCCAGAGGATGCTGACAAAAGAACTTCGTGAACTTGAACGAGATGGCCTCGTTATCAGAAAGGTATACGCGCAGGTACCGCCGAAAGTGGAATATTCGCTTACGGAAACAGGACAATCCCTAATACCGATCCTCGACCAGCTCTGCGATTGGGGATCCGAACACATGGGGGACGACATTGAGTTCAAATGCGAAGAATAGCGAGCACTTTTTCATCAGGTCAAAGAACCATAGTAAAATGTATTATTTCCCTTACTGTTTCCTCGTTTCAAGGGCATCCTTTATCAATCAATACCAGCAAGTACGCTGTGGAACCCAACGGAGGTTCACATAGTATGAAGGAAGGTTGGAATCAAATCATAGATTCTAACCGAGAGACAGAATTCCCATCCCTCGCATTTTTCTATTGGATTGCAACCCAAGGATCATCATATTTTGCGTGCAATCAATTTTGACCATTACCCCCATGAAAATACACACCAAGAATAGTGTAATATTTAAAAAAATTTACTGCAGCCCGAACGACTTCAGCGTCACGTCGGTGTTGACCGCGCCGACATGGTACACGGTTCCCGAGGAGAGCTCGTTGATGACGACCTCGGCTGGCGAGAAGAGCGAGGTATCGATCTTGTAGAAATCATATCCCGCTTCCTTGAAGACCTCGTTGAAGGGTTTGCCGTATCCCTTGGACTTGTTGCTCGGGATCTTTTCAAGGTAGTCCTTGATCTCCGGCGCATTCATCGTCAGCGAGATCCGGCCATGGTAGATTGTGGCGTCGTTGGTGACACCCATCGCCAGCTTCGGCCCCCTGACCGGCGGGACCGGTGCAGTCCCCATGCCGGCAATGATCTTCCGCGTATCGAAGCCGAGCTCGTTGAGCTTGTAGACCGCCGTTTCCACACAGCGGCCGGCGACCTGGATCGATCCCACGATCGAGGACGTGGGGGCAACGACCGCGCAGACGTTTGCCACATCGATGTGGCATTCCCCGGCGATCTTCTCCATCACTTCCCCATTGGGGAGGTGGTCGCTCTCGAGGCAGATCACGGCGCAGTCATAGTCGTCCTCGTATTCGATCAGATCAAAGGTGTGCTTCGGCTTGAGCGAGAGCGCCCGAGCGGGGCCGCTCCCCATCGCGAAGTAGTTCCCCATCTTGATCGTCCAGCCTGCCTTTTGCGAGCCGAGGCATGAGATCGACGGGAAATCCGTATTTACATCGATAAAGGGGACCGGGAATTCCTTGATCTGCCCCATCCGGAAGTTTACCTCCCCCAAGCCTCCCATGCAGATCT
>Ga0326728_10023015_pt1 | contig 11482 bp, 10 predicted proteins | sample MB3enrmetagenome_FD_207602 | JGI IMG/M metagenome (GOLD analysis project Ga0326728, IMG submission 207602) | Lab enriched peat soil microbial communities from McLean, Ithaca, NY, United States - MB31MN | ecosystem: Environmental > Terrestrial > Soil > Wetlands > Peat | place: USA: New York... | reverse complement strand
CAACTGGGTCTGGGCGTCCAGCACGAAGAAAATCTGCGAAGCCCCTAACTCATACTTCCGCTGCTCGGCCTCGAGCGTTTTCTGCGCCAGGTCTCGGGAAACCTTTGCTGCCCCAATCGAAAGCTCGGCCTGCTCGACTTGATGGACGGCATCTTTGACTTCCTCCCACAATTGTTCTTTCTCCTGGCGTTGAAGGTACAGACCGCGCCGCCTTGAAACCATGGCCTCGCCCAGGTTCGCCTGCGCTGCCCGATTGCGGATGGGAATCTGCAACTGTACGGTGAAGCCATAGCTCGGGAAGTCGAAGCCTTTCATTTGTGAGAGGGAATCGACGAATCCCCCCGTCCCCACGAGGGTCGGAGGAGTGGTGGCGATATTATACTCGTTACCTCCCAAGCCGTAAGTCGTGTAAAAGGCGCTCAAGCTGAGGTTGGGCAAGAGTTGGTTATGGGCCAGGCGGATACCGGTTTCATCATTATCGAGTTGCAAGCGAAGGGATTCGAGTTCCGGCCGCCGCTCCACCGCTTTCTGATAAGCCTGCTGGATATCCAGGGTGAGGAGTTCGCCGCGCGGCTCGACCGGCTCGGTGAGGTCGAGGTCGAGCGCCCGGATATAAGGATCAAGGTCGGCGCCAATGATGCGACGAAAGGCATCCTCAGCCTGTTTCAAGCTGTACTCTGCCTGGATCACCTGCACGCGCCGCGCCGCCACCTGAGATTCGGAGCGATAAATGTCAAAGGGCGGGATCGCTCCCAACTCGAGGGCGCGCTTGTCACGGTCGTAACTCGCCTGGGCCTGCTCCACTGATTTCTTCAGCACCACCAGGCTCTCGCGCGCTTGCACCACCGTCAAATACTGCTGGATCGTTAGCAGCAGGGAATCATTCACCTGGGCCGTGAAGGTCGCCCGCGAGGCGTTCAAATTCCTGCGCGCAATGACGATCGGGGCTCGATTGGGAAAGAACCCACGATTGCGCAGCAGCGGTTGGGTCACGGTAAGCGTGCCACCTGAGAAGATGGAAGGATTGAACGTCTCATAGATACTATTGGTCGCCAGCTTGCTACTGGAGAAGTTGACGTCGTAATTCGTGCCGGTCTGAAACGTCTGGTTATAATCGAATATCCCCCCCTGGCTGAGCGTGCTGAGCGTGGGCGCGCCAGAGAGCTGGGTATACGCTGGAGTCGTCGCACGGTTCGCGTTGAAGCTCGAGGTGGCCACGGGGTCAAAGGCCTGGTAGGCACGCTCCACCTCGAAGCGCGCGGTTTCTATCGGCAATTGGTTCAGCCGCACGTTCGTATTGTTTAGTAGCGCCAGGCGGATGGCATCCGCGAGAGCCAGGCGGAGCTTTCCTTCCACCACATGATCCTGGAGCTCGGCGGGGCCTTTCACCTGCCCCGGAATGGCCGAGGGATAAATCAGTTGGCGCATATAACCCGGTGTGGGGAAGGTCTGGCCCGCCGCCGAACGAACTATCAAGAAGAACATCAGAATGATTCCGGTGCGTTTCATAGGAACCTCATGATTCAGGTGTCAGGTGCCGGATGTCAGGTCAGCTTACGACCCGCACCTGGTGTATGCCTCACGGGTGGCGCAGTGAGCACGGATGCAGAAAATCGACAATCGTCAATCACTCATAGCGGATGGCTTCGGCGGGATCAAGCCGCGCCGCCTTGACGGCGGGATAAGTGCCGAATATCAGGCCCACGGTTACAGACACCAGGAACGCCAGCAGGATGGAGGCGAGCGTCACGATGGTCGACCAGCCCGCCAGCAGCGCGATGACGCGCGACATGCCAAAGCCGAAGACAAGTCCTATCAAGCCGCCGACAATCGAAATCAGCATCGCCTCGAGCAGAAACTGGCGGACGATGTCTACGCGCCGGGCCCCGACCGCCCGCCGCACCCCGATCTCGCGCGTTCGCTCCAGGATGCCGGCGAGCATGATGTTCATGATCCCGATGCCGCCCACCAGCAGGGAGATCGAGGCGATGGCCACCATGACCATCTCGAAAATGCGTTGGGTGCGTTTTTGCTCGGCAAGCAGCTCGGCGGGCGCCACCACGCTGAAGTCCCGAGCCCCGCCATGGGTGGTATTCAAAATACCTCGCACTACCTCAGAGGTCGATAGCATATCGATGCTGGGCAGCATCTGAAGGTAGATCCCATCGATGTCGTCTTTCAGATCGCTGTTGGTGTCCTCCAAGCGGTCGATGGCGGTGTATAGCGGTACGTAGAGAAGGTTGTTGAGGTCTTGGGTGGGCAGAGCGCTGGCTGAACCTTGCATCGTCAACTGGGGCGCAACTACGCCAATAACGTGGAACCATTGCTCGTTGACTTTCACATACTGGCCCAGCGCCTCCTGGTTTCCGTACAGGCCCGCTCGCGCTCCGTCCCCGAGCACGCAAAGCGGCGCGGCGTGGTCGCTCTCCCCGGCGTCGAACCACCGTCCCGCCACCACTTGCAGTCCGGCGATGCGGAGGTAGCTCGGCCCGACGCCATAGACCACCGGCATGTCGCGTTGCGGCTTGGGGAGCATTTTGGAGGGAGTGAATCGCTTGCGCGGCGTCGTCTGGTCGATGCCATTGATGTTGGCCTTGATGATGCGCCAGTCGCGGAAGGTCAGGCCCGGTGAAATCTTCCTCACCTTCTGAAGGTCTTGATAGTTTGCGGCTTCTTTTGCCTCCACGATCAGGTTCCGCACCCCGAGTTGCTCGATGAAGGCCATCATCTGCTGCTGGGCCCCGGCTCCGATCGATAACATGGAAACCACTGCCGCCACGCCGAAGATCATACCCAGCATGGTCAAAAGAGTGCGCAGCTTGTGAAGGCGGAGGTTTTCGATGCCATGCAAAAGGTCGGGCAGAAGTTGCGAGAGAGTTTTCATGGCCGAGTTTCACTACAGAATCGGATCAACAGCCCCGCTGTGACTGGAGAAGTAGCACAGGCACTCTTGCCTGTGCTCAAGGCTGATACATTGCTCCATCAAGCACAGGCAAGAGTGCCTGTGCCACTTCCCCAGTCGGCGGGGGATGGTTCCGTGCCGGTGTCATCGCCCCCCTCCTCCCACCAGCGCGGGCTGGTTCGCGCCTCCACTCGAGCCAGGCTTGGCCGCCTCTTGCTCCGGGTTGACCAGGGCCACCACCGTCCCCTCGCCTAAGCCCTCGATCGCTACCTGACTCTCAGTGCGTCGCGTCACCTTTACTGGGCGTGCCACGAAGTTACTGCCTTGCTCCACGTAGACGAACGGTTTCCCGTCTTTATCGAACAGCGCTTGGGGAGGGACCAGCAACAATTCCTTCGTTTGCCCTCCCTCGACGATCGCCTGCACGGTGAGCCCGGGCCGGATTTCAGGGTCCGATTTGTTCAGGCCGATCGAAACGTCGAACTTGCTGGTAGTGTTTCCGGACCAGGGCATGCCGCGTGAGGCCATCCCCGCCACGGTTTCGACTTTGGCAGGGAATGTGCGTCCCGGCAGCGCGTTCACGTGCGCCTCTACGGGCGCGCCCGCACTCATATTGGCACGATCGGCTTCGTCCACTTTGCAGAGAATCTCCATTTGCTCGAGGTCCATAACCTCGGCCACCATCGTTCCCGGGCCTACCTGGTCGCCTTCGCGAAACTCGGGCAGCTTCATGCCCGAGAAGTAGAAGCCGCCCGAGGCGCGCATGTTCTCCTTGAGCGATACCAGCCCTTCGATCGTGGTCTTCACGCTCATGCTCTGGATGTTGCTTTCCGCCTGTGCCATTAACAGGCGCGCCTTGCGCTCTTTTTCCAGGGCCACGTCCAAAGCCGCCTGGTTGGAAACGGAGTGTGATTTGATGTCCTGCTCGAGTTGGGTGAGATGGCGCTTGGCCTCATCAAGGGCGAGGAGGTTCTTCTTGGCGTCGATGGCGCTCACCAGTTCGTTCTTGCTCACGTCCAGCTCCGCGCGGCGCACGTCGAACTTCGCCTTGAGCAACTCGACCTCGTCTTTCGCCGCCTGGACCGCAGCATCGGCCTTGGCCTTGGCGATTTCCTGTTCCGCTTCTTGCAGGTCAAAGCGGTTCTCTTCCAGGTTATACTGCTGTTCGCTGGGGTCGAATTCCACCACCGCATCGCCGTTGTGAACGTGCGTGCCCGTCGGCGCCAGGCGAACGATGCGCAGGTTGCCGGAGACCGAGGGGGCCACAATCATCACGCTACGCCGGGCGTGAAGCTCGCCGTCCGAGTAAACCTTCATGTCCAGACGCCCGCGCTTCACCACCGCTGTGGGGATGCCACGTTGCGGCTTGTGCAACCGCTGAAGGGTCCGCGCCAGCCCGGCGCCGGCCACCACCAGAACCGCCAGCAAAAGCACCCACCACTTTTTTCTACGTACCCTCACGACTGCTCCTATCCACAGATCACGCAGATTACACAGATGAAAACGCTCGAGCCGCAGAGGACAAACTGCGCTGCCTCAGTAGCACGTAATGCCATTTCAGGTGACAGGCTGGCGGAGACAGGCGCCACCATTCACCCCTTTCCTGTTTTCTAAATCTGTGCAATCTGCGTAATCTACGGACAAACGCAAATCACTGTTTCTGCACCGTCGGGTCCTTCAGCGCCACCCGCTCGCCGGGTTTCAGGCCCCGCGCCACCACCACCTGACTCTCACTGCGCTTCGCCACCAGGATGTCGCGCTCCTGGAAACTCGAGCCGCTCAACACATAAGCCACCGTCTTGCCGAATTTCTGGAACGTCGCCTCGGGAGGAACCAGGATAGAATCCGGCAGTTTCTCCACCGCCACGCGCGCGGTGGCGCTCATCCCGGGGCGCACCCGCGCATCGCTTTGGTCGAGCTGAGCTGCAACATCAAAATTTCTAGGGAACGGCCAGCCCGAGAAATCTATTTTGGCGAGCGCGCTGATTTCAACCACGTGCGCCGAAAATTCCTTGTCAGGCACCGCATCGATGCGCACCGCGACGGGCTGGCCTTCCTTCACACGGCCGCGTTCGGCCTCCTCCACCCGCCCACTTACGCGCAACGTGGAAATGTCAGGAAATTCGGCCATCTGGGCGCCTTGCCAGGCCCGATCCCCTTCTTTGAACGGCGGCGCGTTGTCGCTGAACCATCCGCTGGCGCGCCAGTTGGGAAGGATGGTCACCATTCCATCCACCGGAGCCCGCAGGGTTAGCGCCCCAATATCCTGCTCCGCCGTTTGCGCGTCCAGGAGCGCCTTCTCTCGCTTCTGCTTTTTCCCGTCGTAGTCCGCCGCCGCCTTGGCACGGTCGGAAGCGAGTTTCTCTTCCTCCTCCTTCAAGTGCTGCTCCGCATCGGCAAGCGCCAGTTTGTTTTTTTCTCCTTCAATCGTGGAGAGAATCTCGGCCTTGCTGACTTCCAGTTTCGCGCGCTCGACGTCGTAGCGGGCCTTTTCCAGATCAGTCAGGTCTTGCTCCTCTTGCAGCTTCGCCTGCGCGCGCCCCTGTTCGATCTCCGCCTCGGCCTGTTTCAGATCGGAGCGTTTCTGCTGGAGCGTTTCCTTCAGTTTGGCGGTATCGAACTCGACGAGCTTGTCACCTTTCTTGAGCACGGCCCCGGTTTTGGCTATTTTCACGATTTGAGGATCGCCCACTCCGCCATGGGTGTGGGGCGCATAGACCGACAAGGATCGCCTGGCCTTCACTTCGCCCCGAATCTTCACGTAATCGTCGAATTCGCCACGCGTCACTTCCCCAGTGGGAATGTTGGGCGCGCTGCGACTCAGGCGCACGGAGGCGATCCCGCCGCCGCCAACGAGCAGCCCAGCCCCGGCCAGCAACAACCAGCGATGCTTGATTATCTTTCGCATTTGGCCTGTCATAGGGAGGACCCGCGTTGCGCCGACTCGGGGTTGCGCTCCACCTCCATCCCCGCATCCAGCCCGGAAAGCACCACCACCTCGAGATCGTCTTCGTCGCCTGTCTCGATGGCTCGCTTCTCAAATCCCAGCGCGCGCTTGACGTACACCCACGACTTCCCCTCTTGCCTTACCACCGCCTCCCGCGGCGCCACCAGCGCGTTCGCCTCCCGGCCCAACACCACATCGATTGAAGCTGAGAGGTCGGGCATCAGCCTCGCATCGCTTCCTTCAATCGTGAACAAGGCGCCGAACGCCCGCACCGACTTCGAGAGTCCCCCGCTGAGCCCGATGGCGGCTAACTGCTCGAGTTTTCCGGGGAGGCTCAAATCGGGGTAAGCATCCAGGTGAATTTGCGCAGCCTGGCCCACTTGCAGGTAGGGAACGTCCAATTGGTTCACGCGTGTGCGAACCTCCATCGTCGAAGGGTCCACTACCTGCATGAACGCAAATCCGGTCCAGACCTGGTCGCCCTCCTCGACTTCTCCCATCCCTCCGCCCTTCCAGATCGGGTTCAAAACCACCAGCCCTTCCAGGGGAGACATAACCGCCATCTTCTCGGAGTTCTGCCGGGCATGCTCCATGGCGCTGCGCGAGCGGTCGCGCTTAATCTCCAAAAGGCGCAAGTCGGCTGCGTCGGCCTTCCGCTTCAAATCGTAGGTCTGGCGGAGCTGCTTGAAGGTCGCCTCGGCCGCTTCCAGGTTCAGCTTGTTTTTTTCCGCGTCGATGCGCGAGACCACCTCGCTGCGCTGCATTTCCAGCCTTGCCGTCCCCACCGCGTCCTCAGCCTGCTTCAGCTCGGTGTCGTCGTGAGCGCGTGCCGCCTGCTGCTCGGCCTTCTTGGATTCAATCTGGTTTTCCAGATCCCGGTACTCCGCCTTCTTGTCCAGGAAGTTTTTCAACTGGGCTTCACGGTCAAACTCGGCCAGCAAGTCTCCTTTCTTGACCCGCGTGCCCCCCCGAGTCAGCTTGGTCAGAATCATCTCGCCGTAATCGCCTCCGGTCAGGCGAGGCGCCAGAACCGAGTAAGAATGCACCGCCTCGAGCGAGCCACTCAATCGCAGGGTGCGCACAAACGTTCGGCGCTCCACTTTGGCCGTGCCGACCGTCGCGCCGCCGCCCGCCTCCGCACGCTCGCCCTTGCGCGCATGCCACGCCCACAGGCCCGCAACGATGGCTACTACAGCAACCGAGGCGATGGCCACGTATAGCCTGTGTACGCGCGGAGGTTTGGGAGCAGGAAGAGGTGGGGGCAAAGGCGGCGGCTCGAGAGTGGGAACCGGCGCAGTCTCAGTGGCGGCGCGCGTGTGAATCCACGGCACTGGACGAACAAAATTCATGGGTATTGTCTTCCAGCCTCCGCAGAGGAGGCTGCTCGTTAGACGCAGCGAACCGCAAATTCGTTATCCGCCCCTGCCATACCCTGGTCCATTTTTTCGCACCAGGCTTGCCCCAGACTCTACGCCCGTGCTGCCGCCGAGGCAAGCTCAAAACGGGCACCCGGTTAATCTGCCCATGTCTGTTATTCTGCTATATTTGGAGAGAGGAGATAAACCATGCCCGCGAATGCTCATCCTGAGACGAACTGGGTAGACTACCTCAAAACCGTTGACACGCCCACGCTATCCAACGCCATCGAAATGCTGCTCCTACGGCCGCAAAGCGCCGGGTTCGCCCCTCGTCAGATTTCCTGCCTGTTCCCCGAATTCGGCCGCATGGTGGGCTACGCGGTGACGGCGCAGGTGGAGACGATGACCGCAACCGCCCCCGCGGACCGGAAGACGTTCCTTGCCCTTTACGAGGCGGTGATGGAATCCCCCAAGCCGGCCGTGGTGGCGTTTCAGGAAATAGGCCACCCGCCGGAATTTGCCGCTCACTGTGGCGAGGTCATGGCCACGATTTTCCAGCGCCTGGGCGCCGTGGGTTTGGTAAGCGATTGTGCCGTACGCGACATCCCTGAGGTCAGGGCACTGCGCTTTCACTACTTCGCCCGCGGGACAGTCGCGAGCCACGCTTACTTTCATATTGTGCGGGTGGGAGTCCCGATCCAGGTCCGGGGCTTCAGCATTAGCCCTCACGATTTGCTGCACGGGGACGAGAACGGCTTGATCGTGGTCCCAAAAGAAGGCCTCGAAAAGCTGCCCCTGGCGGTCGAAGCCGTCCGCGCCAGAGAGCGCGCCCTGATGGAGTTCGTACGGGGACCCGGCTTTACCTTCGAAGGCTTGCGAGAACGCATCCTGGAGTGACCCTTGGAGTGCGGTAGCAGCAGCTACCGCCTTGTCCCTTGGGACGAGAGGCGGTAGCTGCTGCTACCGCACTCCAAGGCGCTTCGCGCATTTTCATCCAACGCGGTGAGCTGGGTAGCGCGGACCCCCGGTTCTGGGGTCCGCGGCTTTTTCGTAGACTCGTGACAACTCTCTGGGAACTACACCAACGCTGTCATTCCGAGCGCAGCGAGGAATCTCGCTCTGGTCTTTCCTTCGCCAATCCGGCCCCAAGCAAAGCGAGATTCCTCGCTGCCCTCGGAATGACACCCTTACGAACTGCGAAGATTCTCAAAATGACAGACCTCGAGGACATCTACCATGAAACAAACTGTGCCAACTATTCTGGCCGCAATTCTGATCCTCTTCTCTCTGGCGCTGCCGCCGCTTTCATCCGAGACGCGTCCTCCGCAGCCGCAGACGCTGCCTCTCGAGTGCGCGGAGGGGGATTGCCCGCTGCTCGATGGCATACCGCAGACAGCGGGGATGCGCAGCGGCTTCGTGCGGCTGAAGCCCCAGGCATCAGTGGGCTGGCACACCACCGGCCAAAACGAAGAGGCGCTGGTGATCCTGCGCGGGCGCGGCGAAGCACTCATTGAGGGCCAGCCAGGGCGTGCCTTCGCAGCGCCCATGCTCGTTTACATTCCTCCCGCAACGCGGCACAACGTCACCAACACCGGCGACGCGCCCTTGGAATATGTGTATGTGGTCGCGCCCGCAGCAACAGTCAAAGACAAGTCAAAAGGCAAAGCGCAAAACGCAAATGGCAAAGCCACTGCAGCCATTGAGATGATCCGTGAAAGCCGTTCTTGGGATTTTACTTTTGCGTTTTGCGATTTGCGATTTGCCTTTTGACTTGCTCTTCCCGCTGCGATGATCCGTGAATGTCGTTCTTGGGTTTCTACTTTTGAGATTTGAGATTTGCGATTTGCCTTTTGACTTGTTCTTCCGTATTTGCGCTTTGACTTGTTCCACAGTCGATACCCGGAACCCAGAACTCGCGGTCGCCGCTTGTAACCATCTTGAGCCCTATCGCTGGAAGCTGATCTTTGTCGACACCCAGATAAGTAAAGTGTGGCAAGTCCCACCTCACGGTTTGAAACCAGCCATGATGTTCCAGGATTGAGCGGACCAAAGGGTTGTCGTGTTCTTTAACATCGAAAGCGAGCAACGAAAGATGCTGTGAGGCGCCTGGAAGCGCTACGGAGGAGAGGATTGACTTCGAGAAATCCGTGCTGAAATAGAGCCCGCCTTGTTCGAGCTTGAGAATCTCGAGCGCCTGCTCGCGCGCCGGTAGCCCTCTGATACGTTCTGCTTCGGCGGCATTCAGCAGGCCCCGAGCGACCCAATGTTTAAGGCCCGGATTGACGCGGCTCCTCCACAGTTCGAGGGTTTGGTCATAGCTGCGCTGTGCCGCGTCGCCGCCCCGGGGCGAAATGCCGGCATGGGCCTCGAATGCCTCTTGCCGTGCCTTGATCAAGTCCCGCATCGCGGCGCTCTGAAGCCTCACAGGGATGCCGGCGATCTCTGCCTGCTCTGTGCTCAGGCTCGCTTGCCAGCGCGCCACGGCAGCCTGGCTGGGGAAGATCAAAGTGGGGGGCCTGACAACTCCTCGAGCAACAAACATCGCGCCATATTCCTCGAGCACGCGCAGGCTGAGCTCGTCGCCAGGGTCCGGCCATTGAAAGCTCTTTGGGAGGCTCTTGAAGAACGCTGATTCAGTAATGCAAGGCGGCAATGGGCGCCGTAGCGGCGAGTTTACCTCGCCAAATGGCGGCCTTCCGGCGAGACCGGGCGAGGTTAAGCCGCCGCTACATAGGCTGCAAATCGCAGCCACTAGACACACTGTACTGCTATGGGCGAATTTCTTCGTGGCGCGCAAAGATTTTTGCCCGCAATCGTTCTCGTTACATCCTCTTGAATTTGGAATCTTGAATTTCGAATTGCGGCTCTGCCGCGCTGTGTTACTGGCCGCCAAGGCTTTGCTGCGGCAATAAAGTGTGTCGGTTCTCCTCACTGTTTGCACTGCTCAATTGTATCCGCGATTCTCGTCCCGAGGTAGGGGGACGGCTTGCCGGATCCTGTTTGTTATATCGTTCATCGACGAGTAGGGCAAGCCCCACCCCTACAGCCCCAGCACGGTCGGCTCGCGCTTTCATCTTCTGGGGTAAATTATGGGCGTCCTTCGGGGGAAGGCCGATGAGCGATCGGTCAACGCTGCGTATTTTATTCCAGGCTAGTGCCGACCACAGCGTAAACCATCCGGTCATCCCGACATCTTGTCGCCAAACAATCCATAAAAATGTTGCAGTCGGCAATTTTGCCGCGATACGGTAATTGTGGCTCTTGACAAAACAGCGGGGGGTGTAGGCGTTAAAATAAGGAATACGCCTAAAGCCAGCCGGGGATGGTGCTAAGCTGGCGTCGGCGCGGCGAATTTTGTAATCGGACGAGTTTTTCTTCATCTTGGATGAGCAGCCATGGCCCGTGTCCTGAAACCGCCACGCGGAGCGCCCAGAGGGTCATGCGAAATCGCGACCAGGCGCTATGCGTGGACCAGCGTTTCCCCGAGTTCATAGCCCCAGGGGGAAAGTGGACCGGCGGGTTGCACCAACTTTTGCGCTAAGGCCGCCGCCAGAAAACGGGCCAGCATCCAGGATTTAGCCGTCGGTCCCTGGCGGGAAGGTAGAGCATCCAAATGCAACAGCGATTTCAGGCGCTTGAAAAACAGTTCAATCTGCCAGCGCAGCCGGTAAAGCTGCATCAACTCCCGCCACGAAGCTTGTTCAGCCGACAAGGTGGTCAAAAGCCAGATGACCGTTCCTTCCCGAGTGCGGGCGGCCACGGCACGAGCGGGAACCCAGGCGACAGCCCGACTCAGGGCCCATTTGTGCGTCTTGGTCGGCTTCTCTGGTGGTATTGGGATAAGAATATTGAACTCTATACCCCCGACCTTCGGAACCTTCTTTTCCTTGCTGCGCAGCGAAGTCCGCTCCCGGCGTTCGTCACAAACGCGCAGCGTATGCGGGTTCAGGCGTGCCACCACCTCCGCTTGCGCCGACCGAATCGCCCAGACGCCGCGCGCCGTCGCATACGCCCGATCCCCCAGAATGACCTCTTGCGCGCTCACTCGGTAACGACCGTACCCTTCTCCTCCCTGAGTACTTCTTAGACAAGCCCACAGGACGCGATTCCCAAACCAGCCCCAATGAGGCGGATTTGCGGGGCTTGGCCGTGTCTAAGGCCGAAACTGCTTGATCTCGTCGTGCATGGCCAAGGCGTTCTCAAGCGTCACGTCATCCATCAGGTAGTGTGTCGTGCAGAAGATGTACCGGCCGCCCTCACCGAAAATCTTGATCA
>Ga0326728_10023014_pt1 | contig 11483 bp, 12 predicted proteins | sample MB3enrmetagenome_FD_207602 | JGI IMG/M metagenome (GOLD analysis project Ga0326728, IMG submission 207602) | Lab enriched peat soil microbial communities from McLean, Ithaca, NY, United States - MB31MN | ecosystem: Environmental > Terrestrial > Soil > Wetlands > Peat | place: USA: New York... | reverse complement strand
ATATCAATAAGTTCTCTGGCTACGATCAGATCGAAACAGGCACCCGGACGAATTTCGGCGTTCAGTACACGATGCAGGCGAATAACGGTTTAAGCATCCGCGCCGTCGGCGGCGAAAGCATTCAGCTTGCGGGCCAGAATCCGTATGAACTGTACTACGGCTCCGGCCTTGAGACGGCGCGCTCCGATTACGTCTTGGGAACCTATGCCGATTACAAGAACCTGTTTCGCGTCTCAGCGAAGTTTCGCTTCAACGAAGCGGACCTCAGCCTCGACGATCAGGCTTATACCATTCAGACAAAGCTTGGCTTCCTGCAAACTGGGGTAAGCTACGAATCGGTTGCTGCCGAACCCGCGTTAGGCTTCCCCCAAGCCCGGCAAGAAGTATCCGGGTTCGGTGCCCTCAAGGTAACCGACGAATGGTCCGTATTCGGCGATATGCGGTACGACCTTGCGCTCGGGCAGTGGATACGCAATAGCGCGGGTATTCAATACACCGACGAATGTGTTATTTTCGCGCTTACCTATCAGCAGACCTACGTTCAGATCCAGGACATCAAACCAGACACTTCGGTCTTGCTCCGCATCGGCATCAAGGGCTTCGGGCAGCAAACCGCGCCGAGTTCGATCTACGATACTTCGCCTGAAGCCGCGGCATTCCGCTAACGTTCCCGGCTGTGCTTACTCTGTGGACATTTCTCCCGGCTAATGACAAAGCGGATTCCAAATGGATGAATAAGGCGAAAGGCAAACTGTTGCCGCAAACCCAAGCCAACTTGCGTCTATGAAAATCGCCTCGATTAGCTACATAATTGGTTTGGCGCTTGCTACCCTTGTTCTGGTACCAAGCGTGACCCACGCTCAAAATATTATCGTGCTCGTAAACGACGAGCCGATAACGTCTTTCGACGTTGCGCAACGAATGCGCTGGATGGCTCGCACAAGCGGCTTCGGCGAACGCATGAAAGCATACCTTACCGGCGACAGTGTCAATCAGCGGTTCCGGCAAATGATGATGGCTGCCCAGCCGCACTCCCAAGCCGAGGCCCAGCAGGCAGCCGAGCGCATCAAAAAGGAGCTTATCGAGGACGCCAAACGCCGCGTGCTTGCCGAAGGGGGAGGTGCCTCCCGCAAAGCAGTTATCGACGTGTTGGTCGAGGAAAAAATAAAACTGCAGGCCGCCAAAAAGTTAGAGATCAAAATTACCGACAAGGAAGTCGAGGAAAGCCTTGCGCTGCGCGCCGGCGGGGAAGGCGATACAAAAAAGGCGAAGCTCGAAGAGTTTTACCAGCAGTTCGAAAGAGATGGCGTAAGCCGCAAGACAATACAGGAGATCTTCCGGGTGCAGCTCGCCTGGCGCGATGTGATCCGTAAGAAGTTCGGGCCGAGGATAGCTTCAGTGATGGCGGCTACCCCCGATGACAGCCCGAAATCAGCTGAAAACGATATACAATACGACGTAAGAATTCTTAGGCTGGAGGTCAAGAATACGTCGGATCAGAAAGCCATCGGGGAACGCATGATCGAGGCGGAAAATCTGAAAAACAAATTCCGGTCTTGCACCGATCTGCCCAATGAGGCGAAGCTTGTCGCCGGTGCCACTGTAAAATCGATCGACAAGGCAAAGCTTTCGTCCTTTCCAAAGGACATTCAGCCCCTTATTTCTAAGGTCGAGGAGGGCCAGATGACTCCTCCAGTGCTGATCGGCGACGCGGTGGAATCTTATGCCGTGTGCCGGAAGGCCGCTATTGGGAAGCCCAACGCGCCGGCAGAGCAGAAGCCGGATCCGCGGATGGTAGAATATGAGCGGTTTTCTCGCGGCTATCTGCAAGAGTTGAAGCAGAAGGCGTCTATCGATTACCGGGGATCGTAGCCTGGAAAGAATGCACACTGCAGGCGTCGAAGCTTTGCCGCAAGCCGCCGCCGATGCGCCGCTCGCCGTTACTATGGGCGACCCCGCCGGAATCGGTCCAGACATTGCGCTGGCAAGCTGGCTTTTGCGTAAGAAGTGCGGCTGTCCCTCTTTCTTCGTGATTGGCGACATAGGCCTTTTTGAGAGCAGAGCAGCAATCCTGCCGGCCAGCAGCGAATTCAAACTCGCATTGATCGCTCAACCTGAAGAGGCCGCCGCGGCTTTCGCAAGCGCCCTGCCCGTCCTAGCCCTGCAAAGCACCCTCGGCTCTGTCGTCCCCGGCAAGCCTACCGCCGCACATGCATCCGCCATTGTCGCATCCATAGAAGATGCAGTGGCGATGACTGTTGCAGGGCGCGCTTGCGCAGTCGTAACCGCCCCAATCGCGAAACATGTGCTCCTGCAGCAGGGGTTCTCGTACGCTGGCCATACGGAGTTCCTTGCCAAGCTTGCCGATCGCCACGGCTTTCCGGGCACCTTTCCAGTGATGCTCATGGCGTCTCCGCGGCTTATGACCGTTCCAGTAACCGTGCACATCGCGCTGAAGGACGTTCCCGCTGCACTATCGCAGGACCGGCTCGTTCGTACCGCAGAGATCGTAAGCGCGGGACTTACGCGCTACTTTTCGATAGAAAGGCCACGGCTGGCGATCTGCGGCTTAAATCCGCATGCGGGCGAACAGGGAGAACTCGGCCGGGAGGAGATCGAAATCATCGCTCCCGCCATCGACGCGCTGCGATCCCGCGGCATCGGCGCTTTCGGCCCCCTGCCCGCCGACACGCTTTTTCATGAGGCCGCACGCAAAACCTACGATGCGGTGTTGGCAATGTACCACGACCAGGCGTTGATCCCGTTCAAGGCTCTATCCTTCGAGGATGGAGTGAATGTCACTCTCGGGCTCCCATTTATCCGCACCTCGCCCGATCACGGCACGGCCTTTGCCCTGGCAGGCACAGGCAAAGCCGATCCATCGAGTTTCATCGAAGCTCTCCGCCTCGCATGGCGCATGCACAAAGCCGCATCGGCCGCATTCAACTCGCCGCGGCCATGATAGACCCGGACCCAATCGCGTCCCTTCCCCCGCTGCGCGAAGCGATAAAGGAGGCCGGGCTGTCGGCAAAAAAGTCGCTCGGCCAGAATTTCATTCTCGACCTTAATATTACCCGGCGCATAGCACGGGCGGCGGGCCCCCTCGAAGAGGTTGCAGTCCTGGAAATTGGACCAGGACCTGGCGGGCTAACTCGCGCGCTGCTGCTCGAAGGTGCCTCCAAAGTGGTCGCAATCGAGCGGGACGAGCGGTTCAGGCCGATCCTCGCCGAGATCGAACGGCGGAGCCAGGGGAGATTTTTTCCGCTTTTCCTCGATGCGATCGAGGCTGACTATAACGCGCTGGCCGCCGAGACCGGGGTCAGCCGCGTGGCCGCAAATCTCCCTTACAACATTGCCACCCCCCTCATTGTAGGCTGGCTCACAGATGAGCGCTGGCCGCCGTGGTTCGACAAGCTCACGGTCATGGTCCAGCGCGAGGTTGCCGAACGCCTCGTTGCCGGGACCGGTAGCGGGGAGTTTGGCAGGCTCGCGGTGCTGGCCCAATATCGCGCGCAGCCCCGCATTTTATTCACTCTTCCGCCAAGCGTGTTCGTGCCGCCGCCCAAAGTGGCTTCCGCGCTGGTCGAGTTGGTACCCCGGCCTCTTGGCCCAGGCTCCGTGCCGGTTGCGTTTCTCGAAAAGGTCACCGCAGCCGCGTTCGGTCAGCGGCGCAAAATGCTGCGGTCCAGCCTCGCTTCCCTCGGCGCGGATACGGCGGCGCTTCTACGCGATGCCGGCATCGATCCGGCGAACCGCGCGGAGCAGCTTTCTGTTGCGGACTTCGTCACGCTCGCACAGTGTCTCCGGACACAGCTGGGGCATCGGCTCAAGCCTCGCTAGCCTTGAATTTCGAAACGAATTCGGCGAGGCCGCGCTGGCGGTGCCGCTTGTGGCGCTCTGCCTTGAGGATAGCTCGAAGGGCGTCGAGGCTTTCCTCAATTTCGCGGTTTACGATCACGTAATCATATTCGGCCCAATGCGAGATTTCGTTCGCAGCAGCCTTGAGCCTGCCCTCGATCACGTGTTTGGCGTCTGTTCCGCGTTCATGAATGCGCCTCGAAAGCTCCTCTGGGGAAGGCGGCAAGATGAAGACCCGCACCGTGTCGTCCGGCAGAAGCGAGGCTATCGCCGCCGCTCCCTGCCAATCGATGTCGAAGAGGATATCCTTGCCGTCTGCGAGTGCCTGCTTAACCGGTTGCGCTGGAGTGCCGTAAAGATTGCCGAACACCTCTGCCGATTCGAGAAGCTCGCCAACGCTGCGCATCGTCTCGAACCTCTCCCTAGAGACGAAGAAATAGTCTACGCCATCGGCTTCCTGTTCGCGTGGCGCGCGTGTTGTAGCGGAGATGGAATGGGCGAGTTGAGGTTCGGCCTTGAGCAGCAGACGCGCAAGCGTCGTCTTGCCGCCGCCCGACGGGGAGGAGAGGATCAAGCAAACTCCGCGCCTCGCGGGCAGACAAGCGGCGTCACTCATGCCAGTCTTTCAAAAGAAGCGATTTGCATTCGCGTACTGCCCCCTCTGAGGGAGACAGCAGCCACACGAGCAATCTTGTTTCAGCGTTCCGGGGCTCGGTCTACTCCTTTTTTACCGGAATCCGGCCGGCAGGTTGGAAGCGATCCGATCACCGATGCGGATTGCGCTGCGGAAGCGGCATGTCTACCGCTTGAAGCTTGTCGAGCGTTGCACCGCCCCAGCCGCCATTTGCGGCAGCGGGTGCCTCATCTTCGCGCTCTTTTTCAATGTGGCGCCATTTGGCCACGTTGCGCTGATGATCCGCGTAACTCTCTGCGAAGGCGTGGCCGCCCGTACCATCGGCCACGAAGTACAGCTCGGAAGTCTTAGCAGGATTTAGCGCCGCCTCGATAGCCGCGCGGCCTGGGTTCGCGATCGGCGTTGGAGGAAGTCCCTTGTTCTTGTATGTGTTGTAAGGATTATCGTCGTCGTCAAGCTCGCTTCTTAGGATTGGGCGCCCAAGCGTTCCTTTTCCGTTGCTTGCTCCGTAAATAATGGTTGGGTCGGCCTGAAGAGGCATCCCTTTTTTCAGCCGGTTCCAATAAACCGCGGCCACCCGGGGCCTTTCGTCCGCGCGGCTCGCCTCCTTCTCGACGATCGCCGCGATATTGATAACATCCTCCGGTTTAGCCCCGTGAAGTTCGCGCGAGCGGGCCGGCCACAACCCCTCCAGGAACTTCTTCTGTTCGCCTTGCATGCGCCGGATCAGCTCCTCGCGCGACGTTCCTCTGGCGAACCGGTAAGTATCCGGTAAGAGACTGCCCTCAGCGGGAATTTCGGCTATATCGCCGACAAGGTCGGGATGTGCCTTCAGGCGTTCGACGATTTGATAGCTCGTCATGCCTTCCGGTATCGCAACGCCGTAAAGAATGGACTTGCCCTCGACGAGCGTGTCCAGAACGTCGCGCAAGCTCGCGTTTACCTTGATATTGTATTCGCCCGCTTTGATTTTGTCGTAAACCTTAAAGTAGCGCGATGCGATGAAGAATGTCCACCGGTCGTTGATGATTCCATCCTGCTCGAGGCGGCGCGCGATGGCGCTTACGCCCTCCCCGCGAGGAACCACAAACACCGTTGGATAAGCGAGCGGCCCGGGCAGATCGAACTGGCGGCGAATGAGATAAAATAGCCCTGCCACGCAAATCATGACGATCAGCAGGAAGGTCATAAGCCGGTTGAAGAAGACGATCAGCGGATGCTGGGGACGCTGCCGGCTGCCGCGGGGCGGCTCGGGCGCCCGCTCAGGCTCGAGGGCCTCCGAGGGGCTGCGAGGCAAAATCGAATAGTCGCGCTGGCCGCGATAAGCGGTGCCCTGCTTAGAATAGCGGCTGTCACCCTTCGAGTTGTAGACGTCTCTCGGCATGTGATCAGCTTACTCTCGCCATGGACACTGCCATTCACCAATGTATTGTGGCAAAAAAGTGTATAACTTTTGTGCACAGGCAATTCTACGGTCCAACCGGTGGCCGATCAAGCGAGGCTTGGGCCGCTAATCGGCCCGCCTAATGATCAAGCTTGCGTTAGTACCGCCAAAACCGAAGGAGTTGCTCAATACCGTATCGACCTGCTTAGTCTTGAACTTATGGGGAACAAGATCGATTGCGGTATCGACGGACGGATTGTCGAGGTTGAGCGTCGGCGGTACGGAGTTGTTCTTAATAGCAAGGGCCGAAAAGATCGCTTCGACTGCGCCCGCTGCGCCGAGCAAGTGACCCGTTGCCGATTTTGTCGAGGACATCGTCAAGCCTCCCGCGGCATTTCCGAACAGACGCTCGACGGCGGCTAGCTCTATTTCGTCGCCCATTGGCGTCGAAGTGCCGTGCGCATTGACGTAGTCGATATCGGAGGGGCCAACGTTCGCCCGCTTCAGCGCCGCCTTCATGCAACGGTATGCGCCGTCGCCATTCTCGGCAGGAGCCGTGATATGGAAGGCGTCCCCCGAGAGCCCATAACCTATGATCTCCGCGTAAATATGGGCGCCGCGCGTCTTGGCGTGCTCGTAGCTCTCAAGCACCACGATGCCCGCCCCCTCGCCCATGACAAAGCCGTCGCGGTCGCGGTCGTAGGGCCGCGAAGCGCGCTGCGGATCCTCATTGAAATGGGTCGAGAGCGCACGGCACGAGGCGAACCCCGCCATGCCGAGCCGGCAAAGCGGGCTTTCCGTGCCGCCCGCCAGCATGACATCGGCGTCGTCAAGCGCGATCAAGCGGGCCGCATCGCCAATGGCGTGTGCGCCCGTCGAGCAGGCCGTGACCACCGCGTGATTCGGGCCTTTCAGGCCGTGCTTGATCGAGACGTAGCCCGAGGCAAGATTAATGAGGCGTCCGGGAATGAAGAAGGGGCTGAGGCGGCGCGGGCCCTTTTCGTGAAGAACCATGGCGCCGCGCTCGATGCCTTGAAGGCCGCCGATGCCTGAGCCGATCAAAACCCCCGCCCGGGCACGGTCATCCTCGGTTTGAGGGCGCCATCCGGCATCCGCCATAGCTTGATCGGCAGCCGCGATCGCGTAGACGATGAAATCGTCGACCTTGCGCTGTTCTTTCGGCTCCATCGCGGTGTCGGGATTGAACTCGCCCGGACCGGAGCCTCGCGGAATGAAGCAGCCAATCTGGCAAGCGATGTCGGACACGTCGAACTCTGTAACGCGCCGCGCACCGCTTTTTCCAGCGAGCAGATTGGACCAGACATGATCGGCGCCACACCCGAGCGGGGTGACCAAACCTATCCCGGTTATGACAACGCGCCGCATCCTCTCCTCCGGCCTTCTAACGCAAAGTCAGCGAAACAAAGGCTGGCTCGCAACGTGCGCCGGCACTCGATCGCCCGCGCCTCCCCACGCGAAGTACGGGAAGATGGCGCGCTCAGATAGTTTTGGGCCATTACGCCTTGTTCGAGTGCGCTTCGAGGAAGCGAATGGCATCGCCCACGGTCTGGATCGTCTCCGCGGCATCGTCCGGGATCTCCACCCCAAACTCTTCCTCGAAAGCCATTACGAGCTCGACCGTGTCTAAGCTGTCGGCGCCCAGATCATCGATGAAGCTGGCGTTATCTGTTACTTTCTCGGCTTCGACGCCAAGGTGTTCGACGACGATTTTTTTTACGCGGTCCGATATATCGCTCATGTTTTCCTCACGGTTTCCCCAAGTGATCCTTGCGCCTAACTTAAACTCGACAAGCACAGCATATTACAACGCCGCAACACATCGGACATGGAATTGCACCGGGCGCGACGTGGCTGGTAGCATTGAAGGCTGAGAGGCGGAAGCTTTTTTTTGGTTGCCCCCACATTCTTTCACGCTTCAAGGCCCGCTAAGCCCGTATTCCCTCCCGTTCGTACGCTAACCTCGCGCGCGAACCGTCTAAACCATGACCATACCGCCATTGATGTGGAGCGTTTCTCCAGTTATGTACCGGGCCTCGTCGCTTGCGAGGAACACGGCTGCAGCTGCAATGTCTCCCGGCTTACCGAATACTCCGGCCGGGATAGCGCTCGCAATGGCCTCGGTCTGTTTTTCGGTCAGTCCATGCGTCATCGGGGTTTCGATAAACCCGGGCGCGATGCAATTGGCGGTGATGCCGCGCGATGCGACCTCTCGGGCCAGCGATTTGGTCATACCCACGAGCCCGGCCTTGGAGGCGGCATAATTGCCCTGTCCAGGATTGCCGAAGGTGCCGCTGACCGATGAAATGTTGACGATCCGTCCGGTACGCCGCCGCATCATGTTGCGAAGCGCAGCCCGGCATAGAATGAAGATCGAGGTTAGGTTGATGGCGATCACCTCGTCCCATTCCTCGTCTTTCATGCGCATGAAAAGATTGTCTTTGGTGACGCCGGCATTGTTGACGAGGATGTCGAGCTGGCCCATGGCGGCCTCGGCCTGCGCCACGAGATTTGCCACCTGCGCCCGGTCGCGCAAGTCGCACGGCAGCACTGCCACGCGGCTGCCGATCTTGGCCGCGACCTCGTCGAGCTTCTCACGCCGCGTGCCAGACAGCGCAACGGTTGCGCCCTGGGCGTGCAGCGCCGCGGCGATGGCCTCGCCTATGCCTCCAGACGCGCCGGTTACGAGCGCGCATTTTCCGGTCAAATCGAACATAACGAAGATCCTATGATGCCCTCAGGCCTCCATGCGCGCTTTCAGCCACTCTCCGAAAGACCGGACATCCTCCGGCGTGCCAACGGCGCGGGCGTCTGCCTGGCTGCGGATGCGTTTTGCAAGCCCGGTCAGCACGCGCCCTGCCCCGATCTCGAACAGCGTATCGATGCCATGGTCAACCATGTAGGCCACGGATTCGCGCCAGCGCACAACTCCGGTCACTTGGGCCACCAACAAGCTTTTGATCTCGTGCGTGTCAAGCACGGGCGCCGCTGTGACGTTGCTGATGAGCGGAACGTGCGGCGCGGCGAGCTTCACCTTCTCCAGCGCTTCCGCCATCCTGTCCGCAGCCGGCTTCATCAGCGCGCAATGGAAGGGCGCGCTCACCGTTAGCGGCACGGCGCGCCGGATGCCGAAATCGCCTGCGAGCTTCACCGCGCGGTCTATCGCCGCCTTGGAGCCGCTGATAACCACCTGTCCGGGGGCATTGTCGTTCGCCACCTGGCAGACATCGTTATCCGCCGCCGCAGCGGCAAGCTTTTCAGCCGGCTCGAGATCGGCACCAAGGAGCGCGAGCATGGCCCCCTGGCCTTGCGGGACGGCTTCTTGCATGGCGAGCCCGCGCAAGCGCAGGAGCTTCGCGGCGTCGGCGAGCGTGAACACGCCCGCGGCGGCAAGCGCGGAATATTCGCCCAGCGAATGGCCCGCGACAAATCTTGGTTGTATAGCGTCCGCGCCGAATTCCTGGCGCAGCACGGCGAGCGCAGCGAGCGACACGGCCATCAGAGCGGGCTGGGCGTTTTGCGTCAGCGTCAGCCCGGCCTCGGGGCCTTCGCGTATAACGGCCGACAGCTTCTCGCCGAGTGCCTCGTCGACGGCATCGAACACGGCCTGCGCAGCTGGAAAGCTCTGCGCGAGAGCCTGCCCCATGCCTACAGCCTGGCTGCCCTGTCCTGGAAATGTGAATGCAAACGTCATGCGGCTCGCGTTCAAACTCGCGTCTTGTTTTTGGCGTGGCGGCAGCTTTGCCGCGCACGGCCCCGTGGCGCCAGAGACACGTTTCGGAGCTGCCTGTCAAGCGTGCTTTCGGCGGCAGCGATGCGCCGGCCGGAGAGGAAATCCACGCGTGGCGCGTCCGCCGGTACCCGCGCGCAGCCCCTCGCGGAACCCGCGGAAAAGACAGCGCGTGCCTGCCCTAAAAATAATCGCCCGCGCGCCGGAGTTCGAGCGCCGCGCATTGGCCGCGCTTTCCGTGGGAGATAAAAAGGGTCGTGCGCTCCCCTCGCTACGCCGGTACCAGTAGGTCTGTGAGGCGCGGCAAGGATTACCGGAAGAGCCGGGGCCTGATTTTGCTTGGTGTGAATAATGGCACGGATCAGAACGTGACCGGTTTCCTCGGCGCATAAGACATAGTGCGATTGATAACGGTCGCGGACGCTTGGCAATGACGGTTGTGTTGAAGCGCTCACAATATGAGCGTGCTGCGTTCCGCGATGACAATCGCCGCGAAAAGTAGCGCAAATCCCTTGCGCGGGGCGCAGTTTTCCATATAGTGCGCACACCGTCCGGTTTGAGGCTGAACGGAACCCTGAGGCTATTCCCAAAACGAATGCCCCTTGCGCGGCGCGCAATCGCCCATGTTCCCGTGTCTCTGCTCTGCTTAAGTTCGTTCAACGCCTTTCCAAGGCTTGACGGGGGCTCTGCGCCGGACACACACAAACGGGAAAGGCCGATATGCCACATTACGAGCATACTTTTCTTGCGCGTCAGGATGTGACGCAGCAGCAAGTCACAGGGCTTATGAACACCTATAAAGCCGTCATCGAAGAGATGGGCGGCAAGGTCAGCAAGACCGAATATTGGGGTTTGAAGTCCACAGCGTACAAAATCAAAAAGAACCGCCGCGCCCATTACGCGTTTTTCAACATCGAAGCCCCGCATGAGGCGGTGGCCGAGATGGAGCGGCAGATGAGCATCTCCACCGACGTCCTGCGTTACCTTACGGTGCGCGTCGAGGAGCTGGACGAGAAGCCGTCCATCATGATGCGCAAACAGGATGACCGTGAGCGCGGCGAACGCGGCGACCGGGGAGATAGAGGCGATCGCGGCGACAGAGGCGGCCGGCCTCCACGGCGCGACCGCGATGACCGCGGTTTCGGCGGCGGCGGATTTGGCGGCGGCGGATTTCGTGAAGGTGAAGGCGGCGGCGGCCGCTTCGGCCCGCGTCCCCCCCGCACCGAGACGGCAGGAGGTGAAGAATGAGCATGCAAGGAACCTCAGGCGGTGGAGCGCGCCGGCCCTTCTACCGGCGCCGCAAGACCTGCCCCTTCACCGGCGAGAATGCCCCGTCCATCGATTATAAGGACGTGCGGCTGCTCCAGCGCTTTATTTCCGAGCGCGGCAAAATCGTGCCCTCGCGTATCACGGCGGTCTCCGCCAAGAAGCAGCGCGAGCTCGCCAAGGCCATCAAGCGCGCGCGCTTTTTGGGCCTCCTTCCCTATGTGTTGAGATAGGAGCGCGCCGCCATGCAGGTTATTCTCCTAGAACGGATCGGCCGTCTCGGCCAAATGGGCGATGTGGTCAAGGTGCGCCCCGGCTTTGCGCGCAACTTCCTCTTGCCGCTGGGCAAGGCTCTTCGCGCGACCAAAGAGAACATGCAGCACTTCGAGAAGGAGCGCTCGCAGCTCGAAGCCAACAATTTGCAACGCAAGCAAGAGGCCGAGGCCGTGGCAACGAAGCTCAACGGCTTGCGCTTCACCGTGATCCGCCAAGCGGGCGACACAGGCCAGCTTTACGGCTCGGTGTCCACGCGCGATGTCGCCGATGCGGTGACGGCGGGCGGGTTCACCATCGACCGCGTGCAGGTTCTCCTC
>Ga0326728_10023013_pt1 | contig 11484 bp, 11 predicted proteins | sample MB3enrmetagenome_FD_207602 | JGI IMG/M metagenome (GOLD analysis project Ga0326728, IMG submission 207602) | Lab enriched peat soil microbial communities from McLean, Ithaca, NY, United States - MB31MN | ecosystem: Environmental > Terrestrial > Soil > Wetlands > Peat | place: USA: New York... | reverse complement strand
GGGAATTGGCGAGGTAAACCCGGATGGAAACCGGTCCGGAGCGCTCCTTCAACAAATCCCCGAGCGCCAAGAGAACATTCATCCTGGCAACGACGACCGCCAAGGGATGAACGTCGATTCCCACCACGCTGCCCAGGATTCTCTCGAGCGATTGTCGAGTGGCGGGCAGATGCCTTTTCTTGTGCTGAATGGCCTGGTAGAGGAAAGTGCCGGGGCCACAGGCAGGATCGAGGACCGCATCCTCCCCGGACTTGCTCAGGAGAGCGTTGCACATGCGCGCGGCAAGCCAATCGGGGGTGTAATACTCACCGAGGTCATGGCGGTCTTGGGGGTCCACGAGCGCCTCGTAGAGTTCTTTCATGACGTCTTCGGAGAGCTCGCGCAGCCTGTATGCAAAGAGCAGGTCGGCAATATTGGCAGTGACCCTCTGCGTGCAGCTCACGAAGGGCGGGCGCGCCACCCATGAGAAAGAATCCTCCTCGGGGACGTTCATGATCTGTTGCTTCTCGAAGAACGTTCCCTGGATAATCGCTTGTGTCTGGGCCTCGCCCGGCACTGTCTCTACACCCGTGATGAGGAGGTAGGCCAGCAGCTTGGCCAGCGTTGCCAGGTAAGTGTGACGAATAAAAAGCTGTTCGTCGCCCACCGATGTGCCGTAGGCAATGCGCAAGGAATTGCGCCAGTTTCCGTAAATCACACGGTAATCGCAGTGCTTGCCAAGCGCCGCAATGGCTTCCAGCCACAGCGACGACGCGGACCGGAAGGCTAGGCTGCTGGGACCAAAGTCCTGGAGAAAATTCTCCGTAAGAGGTTGGCGGTTTCGCAACTCCATTGCCCTATCTGACCCCTCCATGTGTGGCCCCAGTAGGACAAACCGGTTTCACGCCAAGTCGCAAAGTACGCAAAGCTCGCAAAGCAAAGAAAGGAGTTCCACTTTGCGTCTCTTCTAGCCTTTGCGACTTTGCGTGAGCTGCTTTGATTTTTTTACACCTTCCAACGGCCTAGGCAGAAGTGCGAACCACCAGGCCCTGGGACCGAGCCACCGGTTTGTCGGCCTAGCGGAAAAACCTGGTCAGCTGCGTATGTTACGATTCACCAACGTGGGGATGCAAGTGGGAAGGTTGCCTGGCATGGGGCAGGTGGGTGTTGTGGCGGGGAGTTTATCCGCCAACCCACGGACCCTAGAGTCCGTCGGTTGACGGATAAAGTTGCCCCCGTATCGTGGTGGGACAAGGAAGGCGCCACAAAACAAAATCAATTGCGGAGGAGGGGAAAATCCCGCAATGCATCTCGCCTTGTGACGCCTAAGCAAGATGAAACGAGTTCGTAAAAGAGGCCTTTGACCAGCGCCCTTAATTTACTGATAATACTGCGCATTCAGCTCGGCGTAGTTCTTTAGGTTGTCAGGGAGTTCGTCGAGCGTATAAATCGCCGATGCTTCGCAGACCGGAACACACGCGCCGCAGTCAATGCACTCCACCGGGCTTACAAAAAGCTGGGCTGATTCAGCAAACTTGGATTCGTCCTTTCGCGGATGAATGCAGTCCACCGGACAAACGTCCACGCACTTCTCATCTTTCGTGCAATCGCCTGTTATTACATAGGCCATAACGCCAGACTCCTTCGACTAATTAGGGTAGAAGGCGCGGAGCCACAGAGACACAAACGGCCTGTCGCCGCCTCCACTCATTCCCGCACGTTAGAGCACGGGCATAATTTCCATGCAACTTTGGCTCCAAAGCATATGCCTCCAACCGTTGATTCTAAGCAGATTAGCCACCTGGCGAGTTGTTGGTGAGTCAAAGGCCACAGAGTCTGGGCGTACGAAGCAGGGGTGATTGGGTCAGAAAACTGACTTTGGGTACGGTTTATGGGGGACGGCTGCCCTCCCCCCTCAACGCTCAAGTGGCATAAGGTGAAGGCCAAATGTTAGTCTTGTGGTGAGGAGCGTTTCCCGTGAGAATCTTAATTCTGCAACATATCGCCTGCGAACCCCCGGGCATCTACGAAGATATCCTAGTGGAGAAAGGCGCTTTCATCCATCGGGTTGAGATCGACGAAGGGCAGCAACTCCCCGATTGGCGTGGCTTCGACGGCATCGTTGCGATGGGTGGCCCCATGAGTGTGAACGACGGAGAGACACTCCCTTGGCTGAACTCCGAAAAGCGTTGGCTCCGGGAAGCCGTGCTCGCCGGACAACCTTACTGGGGGGTTTGCCTTGGCGTCCAACTCCTTGCGGCCAGTCTCGGGGCGCGGGTCTACACGGGTGCCAAGCCTGAAGTCGGAATCATGCCGGTCTTTTTGACCGTTGAGGCCCTGACCGATCCCGTCTTTTCAGGTCTCTCTCATGAGCTTCTCACCTTTCAGTGGCACGGGGAAACGTTTGACTTGCCCCAAGGCGCGGTTCTTCTGGCAACTTCACCGGCCTATCCAGACCAGGCCTTTCGGTGGGGAAAGAAGGCTTATGGAGTCCAATTCCATGTTGAAATCTCGACTGACTTGGTGAAGCAATGGTGCCAAGTGCCAGCCTACCAGGCGGCCCTGGAGCGAGTGCTGGGCGTGGGAGCGGCAACAAAAGTGGCCGGTGATGTCTACAGGGAGCAAGAGGCGCTGCACTCCCGCGCGCGAAGCATGTTTGAGAATTGGTTGAACGCCTGTCAACTAACCTAGTTTGCTGTCCCGGCTAATTCTTTGCAACAACCACCCCCACCCCCTCCTTACTAAGGAGGGGAGCCAGCCAGGCGATTCCCCTCCTCACTGAGGAGGGGTCAGGGGTGGTGAGCGCGTGCCGATTGTAGATAGTTAAGTGGGACGCCACACTAGGCCTTGAGGGGTGCCGGAGAGCAGGACACAACGTGAGAAGGTGTGAAAGAAACGAAACAGCTCATGCAAACCCTCAGTGCTACGAAGGCCTGCGCGGACCGCGCTTTGTGGGAGATTGACTCGACCGCGGTGAAGTACTTCAACCTCACCGAACCATCCCAACTCGAGTTCCGCGTGGAACTCTACAAGGGGTTGCCGTTGGGCGGCCACTAGGTCCGCCCCAGTACTGGGCCGCCAAGCGTTGCCCCCTCATCCTAAGTACTTGACCTTCTGAGCTTTCTTGACAACTTGGCACATCCCGTTATAATTAAAGATTTCACCCAGTGGAGGTCGCGGTGTGGATTACTGTGGAGGAGTTGGAACTTCACCCCATTGTGGTTTCCAAAACCTATCCCGCCGGAACGCTCGATTACCATGGTGCTGACTTCCACCAATCTGCACCCCTCCAAGTGGATGCGGTGGCTGAATTAAGGGGGTCTGAGATTCACATTCGCGGGCGCGTGGCAACGAGCTTGGAGGCTTCCTGCGACCGCTGTCTGTGCTCTGTGGCCATTCCGGTCGAACGGGATTTCTACCTCTTTTATCGGCCTGTTTCGACAATTGCCCGCGCCGAGGAAGTCGAACTTCCCGAGGATGAGTTGGACGTCGGCTTCTTTTCCGGAGACGGAATAGAACTGGCCGACGTGGTGACGGAGCAGGTGATCCTCTCTGTGCCCATGAAGATTATCTGCCAAACGGAGTGCCGCGGTCTTTGCCCCGCTTGTGGGGCCAATTTAAACGTTGAAAAATGCGGCTGCCTGCCCCTGGCAGAGGATTCTCCCTTTTCTTCCCTGAAGAAGGCATAGGCGGGTGGGATATACTAGTCTGAAGAGAGTTGAGATTTTATGCCAAACCCCAAACGACGACATTCCAAGGCACGACGGGACCGCCGGCGAGCTCATGACTTCCTTGATACGCAGTCGCTGGCGGAGTGTCCACATTGCCACGAAAAGAAGATGCCTCATCAAGCCTGCCCCCACTGCGGTTATTATCGAGGCAGGGAAGTCATTCTGGTGAAGGAATCCACCTAAGTTGGATCGCGACAATCCTCGGGGTACACGAGTCTGAAGAGCGGCAGCTTGCTACCGCATTCCAAAGAGCTTCATGCGACGCATCGCTATTGACGCCATGGGTACCGACTCCGCGCCCGGGCCGGAGGTCGAGGGGGCGGTCCAGGCCGCGCGGGAAGGATTCGCCGAGGTCTTGCTCGTCGGGCCTCTGGAAGTTCTGAAACGCGAATTGGCGCGCCGGGATGCCCGCGGCCTTCCCGTTGAGTTGATCCATGCCAGCGAGGCTGTAACCATGGAGGATGCCGCAGCCAAGGCCTTCCGTCGCAAGCGGGACTCGTCCATTCGGGTGGCGGCGCGCCTGGTGCGCGAGCATAAGGCAGACGGCATGATCAGCGCCGGCAATACTGGCGCGGTGATGGCGACTGCCAAAATTGTGCTGGGAACCCTCGCCGGAGTGGACCGGCCGGCCCTGGCCGCTGTCTTTCCCACTTCCGAAGGCAGGGCTGCGGTATTACTGGACGTAGGCGCGAACGTGGACTGCAAGCCTCAGCACTTGCAGCAATTCGCCGTGATGGGAGAGGTCTACTATCGCGTGATCTTTGGCGTGGAGAAACCGCGCATCGGATTGCTCTCGATTGGTGAGGAAGATCACAAAGGGAACGACCTGACCCGGGAAGCCTTCGGGCTGCTCAAGCAACTCCCTTTCAACTTTGTCGGCAATGTGGAGGGGCGGGACCTTTACAACGGGCGCGTGGAAGTTATCGTGTGCGATGGCTTCATCGGCAACGTTGCGTTGAAGATCAGTGAGGGCCTGATTGAGACGGTGTCCAGCCTCTTGAAGGAGGCGCTCTCGAGCACCCTGCCCGCCAAGGTAGGTTACGTCCTGTCCCGCCGGGCCTTCCAGAAGTTCAAGAAACATTTGGATTATTCGGAGTACGGAGGCGCCCCTCTGCTGGGCGTCCGGGGCGTGTGCATCATTTGCCACGGTGGGTCAAACTCGAATGCCATCAAGAATGCCATTCGCGTCGCGGCTGAGTTTGCGGAGGGCCGAGTGAACGAAAAGATTGAAGGTCACTTGTCCTCCACCGCAATCGGTAACGTTGTGGGGGTGGTTCGCGAACCGCCCCTACCGAAGAGATGATTTTCATGGAATCTGCGGCTGGAATATTAGGGACCGGTTCAGCGCTGCCGGAAAAGGTGCTCACCAATTTCGATCTCGAGAAGATGGTTGAGACCTCAGACCGGTGGATTACGGAGCGAACCGGCATCAAAGAACGTCGTCAGGCCGGTCCCCAAGAAACCACTTCAACTCTGTCGGTAAAGGCATCAAGGAAGGCCCTGGAGATGGCGGGACTAACCCCGCAGGACTTAGACCTGATCATTTGCTCGACTATTTCTCCCGATATGCCCCTTCCTTCCACGGCGGCCTTAATCCAGCGCGACCTCGGCGCTCGGTCGTGCTGCGCCTTCGATCTCGCGGCGGCTTGCTCGGGCTTTTTGTTCGGCATGACGGTGGCCGAACAATTCATCCGCACTGGAAAGTCCAAAAACGTTCTGGTGATCGGCGCCGAGTTGCTTTCGCGCTATGTGGATTACAAAGACCGCCAAACCTGCGTGATTTTCGGCGACGGCATGGCGGCGGCGGTGCTCGGGCCAGTCGCTCCTCCCTCCGGTATTCTGGCCACCGACCTGCATACGGAAGGCCTGTACGCGGACCATTTGTATATTCCTGCCGGGGGTACCGCGTTTCCAGCTTCGCACGAGACGGTAGCGAGCGGCCAGCATTACATTAAGATGCGGGGGAACGAGTTATTCAAGGTGGCCGTTCGCAGCATGGAAGAGGTGTCCCGGCGGGTCCTCGAGAAGGCGCAGGTTTGCGCCAACCAAATTGACCTCTTTGTTCCACACCAAGCCAATCAACGCATCACCGAAGCAGTCCGGGAGCGGCTAGGGGTGGCCCCGGAGAAGGTCTACACGAATATCGACCGCATCGGCAACACTTCTTCGGCTTCCATCCCGATTTGTATTGACGAATGTGTGCGCTCGGGGCGCCTGAAGCGAGGCGACATGGTCCTGATGGCTGCCTTTGGAGCCGGGGTCACTTGGGGCGCGGTCCTGATGCGCTGGTGAAAAAGCAGGATTCAGGAGTCAGAAGTCAGGAGTCAGAATGAAGCTATCAGCGAACGAGCGAGGTCAGCCTGATTGCTGATAGCTGACAGCTGAAAGCTGCCAGCTACCGTTTCCATTCCGACTCCTGACTCCATTGGCCAAATTGGTGCGAAAAGTAGCCTTTCTCTTCCCGGGTCAAGGGTCTCAGTATCCCGGCATGGGCCGCGAGTTGGCGGAGGAATTTCCGTGCGCGCGGCGGGCCTTTGAGGCGGCCGATCAAGCGCTGAGTTTTTCCCTTTCCAAGCTCTGCTTCGAAGGGCCGGCAGAAGATTTGCAGCTTACCGCCAACGCCCAACCCGCAATTCTGGCCATGTCTGTGGCGGTCGCGGAAGTCTTACACGAGAAAGGAATTCGCGCGGATTTTGTGGCGGGCCACAGTCTGGGAGAATATTCTGCCCTGGTAGTTGCCGGCAGTTTCCCGATCGAGGAGGCGGTCCGGCTGGTTCGCAATCGCGGCCAGTACATGCAGGAGGCCGTGCCGGTTGGCCAAGGCGCTATGGCGGCGCTGCTGGGGATGGAGGCCGCCGCCGCTGAACAAGTTTGCCACGAGGCGGCGCAGGGGGAGGTAGTTTCGCCCGCCAATTTTAATTCCCCCGGCCAAGTGGTGATCTCCGGCCACAGGGAAGCCGTGGAGCGAGCCGTGGCACTGGCCCGAGGGCGTGGCGCCAAACGCGCTATCATGTTGAACGTCAGCGCCCCGTTTCATTGTGCCCTGATGAAACCGGCTCAGGAACGGCTCGAGATTGAGCTTGACCGGCTGGATATCTCCGACCCGCTGGTTCCTCTGGCCAACAATGTGGACGCGCATTTGGTCAGCTCGGCGGCTCAAGTCCGAGAGGGGCTGAAACGCCAAGTCACCGCGCCCGTTCGGTGGGAGCAAGCGATGCGGGTTTTGCGGAGCGAGGACGTGGAATGTTTTGTCGAAGTGGGACCTGGGAAAGTGCTCTCGGGTTTACTCCGCCAAATCGCTCCTCAAGTCGAGTGCCTGCGAGTTGAGGACAGGGTCACATTAAACGAAGTGCTGGCGCGGCTGGGCGCCGGGTAGACTTGTAGGGGCGGCCCTTGCGGCCGCCCTCGGGCAACCACAAGGGTTGCCCCTACATGCGTGGAACAAGATATCTTCAGAGTTTCTGGGTGCTCGTCAGCCGACGGGCATGGGCGACTGCTCTGAAAGGTGTAGGGGTAGGGCTTGCCCTACCCTGTTCATTAGGGGACGGCAAGCCGTCCCCCTACAAGCAGGTTAAGGACGGGAAAATGCGCGCCGCGCGCTAATCCCAAGGCGGCGTCAAGCCGCCGCACTCCAAGGTGCCTTCGGCACAGAGATTCTCAAAGCAGGTGAACACTATGTTTACTCTGGAAGAAAAAGTGGCGATCGTGACCGGGAGCGCGCAGGGTATTGGAAGGGCCATCGCCCTAAACCTCGCAGGAGGCGGAGCCAGAATTGCGCTGACGGACATGCGTGCCGCCCAGCTCGACGCGGTCGTCCAGGAGATCGAGGCGCAAGGCGGGAAGGCGATTCGATACTGCGTGGATGTGACTGACCGCGAGGCCGTGCAGAAGATGGTGGACCAGACCCTGGAAGCCTGGGGTAAGGTTGATATCCTGGTGAACAATGCCGGCATCACCCGAGATGCCCTAGTCCTGCGGATGAAGGTAGAAGATTGGCAAGCCGTCTTGAAGACCAACTTGGACGGGGCCTTTTACTGTATCCAAGCGGTTTTGCCCAGTATGGTCCGCCAGCGTTATGGGCGCATTCTCAACATCGCTTCGGTGGTCGCTCAGGCAGGAAACGTCGGCCAAGCCAATTACATCTCCTCGAAGGCTGGAATCATTGGCTTGACAAAAGCCGTGGCGGCCGAGGTGGCGCGCCGGAACATCACCGTTAATGCGGTGGCTCCGGGCTTTATTGCCACCTCGATGACCGAAAACCTGCCTCCGGAGATCAAGGAGAAGATGTTGAGCCTTATCCCCATGGGACGCATGGGAACGGATACCGAGATAGCCACGGGAGTGCGGTTCCTGGTCTCGGAAGAGGCTCGCTACATTACAGGACACGTCCTTAATGTAAACGGTGGGATGTTTATGGGGTGAAGAAACTTGTCACTTGCCGCTGGTCACTGTTAGAATGACCGCCCGCAAGTAATCTGAGGAGGAGAGTGCGATGGCATCGCCCGAAGAGAAGGTTAAGCAAATCATCGTTGAACAACTTGGTGTGGATGAATCCGAGGTTACCCCCACGGCACATTTCGTGGACGACTTGGGGGCGGATTCCCTCGACATCGTGGAACTGATAATGGCTTTTGAAGAGGCGTTCGAGATCGAGATTCCGGACGAGGACGCCGAGAAGATTCAAACGGTGAAGGACGCGGTGGACTATATCCAGGCTCACACTAAGCCCTCGAAGTGACCCATCCAGGGCGAGCCTTCGCAGAAGGAGGTGCTGTCCTCGTTTGACCTGTAGCGCTAGTCCGGCGTCGGCGGGAGCAGCACTTGCCGACCTAAAGGCCGGCGCTATGCCCAAGCCAGGACAGCAGCCGGAAGGAGTAAAGCTTGACGCGTCGAGTTGTCGTTACAGGCGTGGGATTGGTGAGCGCGGTTGGAATCGGCACGGAGGAGACTTGGCGAAACCTTCTCGCCGGCGAGAGCGGTGTCGCACCCATCACTCATTTTGATACGACAGGCTTCGCGTCGACGATCGCGGCAGAGGTCAAAGGCTTCGATCCCTTCCAGTACGTGGAGAAGAAGGAAGTCAAAAAGATGGGCCTGTTCATTCAATTCGCCATGGCGGCATCGCAATTCGCCATGGAACAGGCCCAGCTCAAAATCACTCCGGAACTCGCAGACCGCACAGGTGTGTATATTGGGTCAGGCATCGGCGGGTTCGACGTGATCGAGCGGGAACATACGGCGTTGATGCAAGGTGGACCTCGGAAGATATCTCCTTTCTTCATTCCCGCAGCCATTGTGAACCTCGCTTCCGGCTCTGTCTCGATCCGGTGGGGGGCGAAGGGTCCCAACTCCGCCACCTGCACTGCTTGCTCTTCAAGCACTCACGCCGTCGGAGATTCCTTCAAGCTGATTCAGCGCTGTGCGGCGGACGCGATGATCTGCGGAGGTGCGGAAGCGGCTATCACGCCGATGGGCGTGGGCGGGTTTGCCTCCATGCGGGCGCTCTCGACCCGCAACCATGAGCCTGCCAAAGCCAGCCGTCCCTTCGACCGCGAGCGTGACGGGTTCGTTATCGGCGAAGGTGCTGGGATAGTCATATTGGAGGAGATGGGCTTGGCGCTCAAGCGGGGCGCACGGATTTTGGCGGAGGTGGTGGGGTACGGCATGTCCGGCGACGCTTTTCACATCACCGCGCCGGCCGAAGACGCCGATGGCGCCGTGCGTGTCATGCAAAGCACGCTGGCGGACGCCGGTATTATGCCGGAGCAGGTGGAGTACATCAATGCGCACGGAACGTCCACGCCTTACAACGACAAGCTGGAAACCCTGGCCATCAAGAAAGTGTTCGGCGACTACGCCGCCAAACTTGCCGTCAGCTCGACCAAATCGATGACCGGGCACTTGTTGGGTGGAGCGGGGGGACTCGAGGCAGGCATCACGGTGCTGGCGCTTCGGGATCAAATCGTGCCTCCGACCATCAATCTCGAGAACCCCGATCCGGATTGCGATTTGGATTACGTCCCTAACCAGTCTCGCAAGGCGGCTGTGGAATACGCCCTATCGAACTCCTTCGGATTTGGCGGGACGAACGCAGCCTTGCTCTTCAAGTGTTATAAACAGTAGTATCTCTGTGACTCTGGTTCCTGGGGAAGCCGTACGGACGATGATTCGCTTCTCCGTGTTCTCAGTGGCCAAAACAAAGCTAAACACGGAGGTCACCGAGACCCTATGTGCTCTCTGTGTTTAGGCTTGAGAGACACAGAGAACACGGAGAAGTTCAATTTGTTGCTTCCCGCGGCCCGCGTCGTGAACGCTTACTGGAGTGATCACCGCCATGAAAGTTGTTGCTTGCCTCAAGCAAGTTCCTGCACGCGATTCAATTCTCCGCCTGAACCCGGCTGGGACATGGATTCAGGAAGCCGACCTTGGCTTTGAGATCAACGAACCGGACATCTATGCGCTCGAGGAAGGGCTGCGCCTGAAAGAGAAGCAGGGCGGAGAAGTGGTGATTTGTTGCCTTGGTCCGGCGCGCGCCCAGCAGGCCATCAAGGAAGCGCTTGCGAAGGGAGCTGACCGGGCGCTGCACCTCGATGACGTTGCTTTTGAAGGGCTGGATGCTTATGGCGTGGGACTGGCGATGTCAAGGGCCATTCAGAAGGAACAGCCGGACCTGGTTTTGACTGGTTTACAGTCGGACGATTTCGGCTTCGCTCAAACCGGAGTCATCCTTGCGGAGTTGCTCGGGCTGCCCCACTCCACCATCATTATGGAAATCCAGGTGGACGGGGCAAAGCTCATGGTGAAGCGGGAACTCGAGGGCGGCTGGTTTCAGTGGATTGAAATGAATCTCCCCGCGGTATTGACTATCCAGTCGGGCATTAATAAGCCGCGCTATGCCACCCTCAAGGGGATCATGGCGGCGAAATCCAAGCCCCTCCGTAAATTGACTGCGACCGACTTAGGCTTGACCCAGGGGGACCTGGCGCCACGACAGCGGGTTTTGAAGGTGTATCCTCCGGCCAAGTCAGCTCAAACACAGTTTTTGCAAGGGACCCCCAAGGAAGTCTCTGCACGCTTGGTCGATAAACTCAGAAATGAGGCTCGGGTGATCTAGAGTAAAAGAAACCATGGTTCCTGTCATCCTGAGCCCGCCGCGGTTTTCGGCGGGCGAAGGATCTCCGCAGTTGCTATTTGGATTGGGGAGCCTGCCACGAACTGCAGAGATGCTTCGTTGCGCTCAGCATGACAGGCCGGGAGGGTTGGCATGTTTGCTCATATTTGGAGAATGCGCGCGCGAAAGAAGAAAGCTAAAGACTACGAGACCTTCGGACGCCAAGTGACGCTGGCAGCCCTTCAAAAAATCGCCGGCTGCGAGCAGGCCTACTTTATCAAGGTTTTCGAGGCCCGCAAGCCTGAATATCTCTGGGTGGTTTTCTGGCGGGACCACAAAGCCCTCGAGGCGGCTCGGACCGATCCCGCCTGGCGGGAACAGATCCGGAAGTTCGAAGCGGGCAAATTCTACAAGACCATTCCACTCGAACTGGTGTGCGAGTGCTTGGGCTCATTCGGCGGGACGGCGGCAAAAACGCGCCCGAAGAGTACAAGACGCTAGCGTCGTGTCCCAGAAGTCTGTAGTATATGTCAGCCCTTCAGCGATGGGGCGTATTTGATTCTTGATTGGGAATGCTTCGAGCCCCAACGGGGCGAGCTAGCAATAGGGGTAGGGAGACGCGATTGGATTCGGTCCCCCTCCCTCCGAACCGGACGGGCGGAT
>Ga0326728_10023012_pt1 | contig 11484 bp, 13 predicted proteins | sample MB3enrmetagenome_FD_207602 | JGI IMG/M metagenome (GOLD analysis project Ga0326728, IMG submission 207602) | Lab enriched peat soil microbial communities from McLean, Ithaca, NY, United States - MB31MN | ecosystem: Environmental > Terrestrial > Soil > Wetlands > Peat | place: USA: New York... | reverse complement strand
GGCTTCCTTCTCGATGTAGAGGTCGCCGGCGGGAATGTAGGCCTCGGGCTGGTAGTAGTCGTAGTAGCTGACGAAGTATTCGACCGCATTGGAGGGGAAGAACTGCTTGAACTCGTGATAGAGCTGGGCGGCGAGGGTTTTGTTGTGGGCCAGGATCAGCGCCGGGCGGTTGGAGGCCTCGATGATCTTGGCCATGGTGAAGGTCTTGCCGGAGCCGGTGACGCCCAGCAGGACCTGGTGCCGCTCGCCAGCCGCCAGCCCGGCGAGCAACTCGTCGATAGCCCGCGGCTGATCGCCCTTCGGTTTGTAGCTGGTGACAAGTTGGAAGTCCATGGAGAGCATTATACCTGAATAGCGAAAATCAGGCGAATATAGAAGGACTACCTCCAGCCCATTTTTAAAGAGAGGCAGATATGGTTATTGACACCATATGGCCAGTAGTGCCATAATGGATACGTAATGAAGGCCGAATTGCTCTTTCACAAGCGCATCGAATACGACGATGGAGCAATCGTGGAGATGGTGATTTGGCGCGTTCCAATGCCGGTTCTACCGTCAGCCCACGTCCTGAAGTATTCATTGTTCTATGGCTATCCAGGCATTCGTGAAGTTGGGTACGACAATGAGCGCGGCAAAGGCGATCATCGGCATTTTCAGGGTGTTGAGATGGCCTATGCGTTCAGCACCGTCGAGCAGTTAATGGCCGATTTCTGGTCCGATGTGAGGAGATTGCGAGGGGTCTAATGAGCGATGTGAAATTCACGGTCGGCGGCGCGATTGAGGACGAAGCCTCGCGCCAGTTCATCGACGCCTGGCATCGCGCCGAGCGCGGAGAGACGTTCCATGAGCGCTATCTGGCCTTTGAAAGCTGGGACGCACTGGCCCGCGTGCTTACCGGCAAGCGAATGGAATTGTTGCGCTATGTTCGCCGGAACCATGTCACCAGCGTCAGGGCACTAGCCAAGGCGCTCAAGCGCGATTACAGCAACGTCCATGCGGATGTGAAGGCCCTGGCAGGCGCGGGGCTTCTTGATGCCACGGCAAAGGGCGTCCGCGCCGACTACGACGCCATAGATACCAAAATCGCAATTTGAGAGCGTCGGCCGTTAGACTTCCACCCAGACCAACCGGTGTATTTCCTTTAAGTCCTGGAAAAGCGGCAAAGGCCCGGGCCTGAAGGCGCGCACATATAGACACTCTTTCAGGGGGATGAAGCCCCCTGCTCTCTCCTGATTTGTGACGTGTATCACCCACATAGCGGGGTAGCGGACTTCATACTCGATTTCGGTTTATGATTCTCTGTTCGTCCACAGGGGGTTTTTTATGAGTTCAAATACGTCTCGTCGCGAATTTCTTTCTACCGGCCTATCCGCAGGTTTGGCGCTTCCGGTTATGGGCGCTGGCTCCCGCATGGGGCTGGGATTGCCGTCCGGGGAGCCTGAAGCAAAGGCCGGTTCCCAAGTCAAACCGGAGTACAGAACCCTGGGCCGCACCGGGTTGAAGGTGACCACGGTGGGGATGGGATGCATGATTACGTCGGACCCCAGCGTGATCGAGCGGGCCGCCGACATGGGCATCAACTACTTCGACACGGCGCGCGGCTACTCGCAAGGCAACAACGAGCGCATGGTGGCCGCGGCGCTGGGAGCGAAGCGGAAGCAGGTTGTGATCTCCACCAAGTCGCATGCGCCCAACGCAGCCGAGTTGCAGAAGCATCTGGAGACCAGCCTGAAGGAACTCAACACCGATTACATCGACATCTGGTTTCTGCACGGCAAGAACAGCGTGGACGAGATTCCCGACGAGATGATCGAAGTGCAGCAACGGGCCAAGAAGCAGGGCAAGGTGCGCTTCACCGGCGTGAGCACGCACAACGGGCAGAAGCAACTGCTGCCGTGGATGGCGCAGAAGGGCGCGTTCGACGTGGTGTTGACGGCTTACAACTTCACCATGGACCCCGGCATGGATGAGGCGATTGCGGCCGCGGCCAAGGCCGGCCTGGGCGTGGTGGCGATGAAGGTGATGGCCGGAGGGCTGCGCCGGCAGAGGCCCGGCGATCCGATGTACAAGAAGCTGACCCAGGATGGCGCGCTGCTGGCGGCGCTGAAGTGGGTCATCCATAAGCCGAACATCGCAACCACCATCCCCAGCATGACGGACATGGATCAGTTGGATGAGAACCTGAAGGCCATGGGAAATCCGCTTTCAGCCGGCGACGAAAAGCTGTTGAGCGCGCACCTGGATGCGATACGTCCGCTCTACTGCCGGATGTGCGGCCAGTGCGACGGGGCTTGCCGGAAGGGGCTGCCGGTGGCCGACTTGCTGCGCTTCCTGACTTATGCCGACGGCTATGGGCAGTTCGCGCTGGGGCGGGAGCGATTCATGGAGCTGAGCGCCGAGCACAAGGCGGTGCGTTGCGGCGATTGCGCCGAATGCACGGTGAAGTGCCCTTACGGCGTCGAGGTCGCGAGCCGGATGGCGCGGGCGCAAGAGTTGTTTGCATGAAAACCGCCGTATTGCTGTTGAGCCTTCTGTTCGCTGCCGGGACAGTGCGTGGGCAGGACGCCCTCGACTGCCACTTCGCGCCCGGATGGGAGCCGTCGGGGCCGATACGCCAGTACGTTGCCGACAACCTTTACGAGTACAAGGATGGCGCGGCGGACGGCTACCTGATCTACGGCTTCGCGCGCATGCGGACGATCGACTGCAAGTCGGGCGGCGACACGCTGACGATTGACATCTCCGAGATGACCGACGCCGACGCGGCGTATGGCCTGTTCACCGCCAATCGCGATCCGCGGCTGCCCATTGCAAAGATCGGGATGGGCGGACAGGCGCAGGCGCAGGGCGGCCTCTTCGCCAAAGGCAGGTATTACGTGGAGATCGCCGAAGCGGCGGCCAACCCGGAGGCCGATCACTGCGCGACGATTCAAGCGTTCGTTGCGAAGATCGAGGCGCGGCTGGAGGGCCGGGAGAGCGCACCGGAGGCGCTGGAGTGGTTTCCCAAAGAGAACCTGGCCAGCGTGCGGCTGATTCCGGAGAGCGTGCTGGGGCTGCGGGTGCTGAAGCGCGGCTACGTGGCGAAGTACGCGCAGGGGCAGGCGTTTGTGGTGCTGGAGGCTACGCCGGAGTCGGCCGCCGAGGTTATGAAAAAACTCCGGGAGCGCTTTGACGGCGCTGCGCTGGCACAGATTGGCGACGAGGCATTCCAGGCCAAAGCGCCGTACCTGGACGGAATCTGCGTCTTTCGCAAGGGGCGTTATGTGGCGGGGTATGCGAACCTGCCCGAGGCGCAACAGGCCGTTTCGCTGGCCGCGAAACTTGCCGCGAGAATTCCGTAGAGGCGGCACGTGGCCCTTTGATGAAGATGCGACCGCAGATGAGCGGCCAGAGTGACGGGAGCATCTCCACGGTACAATGCTTTCAATCAAGGAGGTTTTATGCGCAGGGTTTTTCTTGCCGTTCTTGCCGCGATCCTTACCGGAACATTTGCTGTCCCGCTGATGGCCCAGGGCGCGCCGCCGCAGGGCAGCGCCGGCCAGCCCTACACCATCGAGTACTACTACAAGGCACAATGGGGCCATCAGCAGGAGTTTCTGCAACTCTTTCTGAAAAACCACTACCCGCTGCTCCAGAAGATCGAGGCCACCGGGCGCATTCTGTCCATCAAGATCGAGTCGCCGGCCTACCACACAACCGAGGACGGCCGCTGGGACTATCGCGTGACGATCCGTTATAAGGACTCAACCGCGGCCACCACCGCCAACCCCGATGAAGAGGCTTTTATCAAGGAGTTGTGGCCGGACCAGGAGACTTACAAGAAAGAAGAACAGCGGCGGTTTGAGATTCTGCTCGGCCACTGGGATTTGCCGGTAACGGATATTACGCCGGGGAAGAAGTGAGAGGTCACAATGCTTATCTCTGAAATCAGCGGACAAGGCGCAACGCAATTCATCGAGCTTGGCCTTGCATTCTTTCTTTCGGCATTGATTGGCCTGGAGCGCGAGATTCGCCACAAGAGCGCGGGGCTGCGTACCTATACCGTGGTTGGCACAGCGGCCGCGCTTTTTGTGCTGATTTCAAAGTATGGTTTCACCAACGTTCTCATCGACGGCCTCATTGTCCTCGATCCCTCGCGCGTGGCGGCGCAAATCGTCTCCGGCATAGGGTTCATCGGCGCCGGTCTAATTTTTGTGGGCCAGGACCGGGTGAGAGGACTCACCACCGCTGCTACCGTATGGCTGGTGACAGGCATTGGCATGGCCTGCGGAGCGGGTTTGCCGTGGCTGGCGCTTGCCTCCACAGGCGCTTACTTTATTGTGGCCCTCATCTTCCCCTTGATCCTGCGCATAATTCCCGGATCGGCCGATACCTCTGGGGGAAGCAGCGTAGCGGAACACGATTGATTCTTTGCTGACCCGCGCGCCGCACTCAGTCGTTCCTATGCCGCCATTGGCGCACCAGGTCTTCGGCGGCTTCGGGCCAGTCGGGGAACTCGAAGCGGAAGCCGGCGCGGAGCAGGCGGCCGGGAACGGCGCGGCAGCTCTGAAGCACCAGTTCAGCCTCAGTGCGCATCACGAAGGCGCCGATGCGGATGAAGAGCGATGGGGCAGGCAGACCGTTGGGCACGTCCCATGCGTCACGCAGGGCTTCTATGAACACACGGTTGGGCAGGGGATTGGGCGCGACGAGGTTGATGGGGCCGTCAAGGTCCTCGCGGCCGATCAGGAATTCAACGGCGCGGGCGTAGTCGGCCTCGTGAATCCAGGAGACGAACTGGCGGCCGCTGCCCTGCGCGCCGCCCAGGCTCAGCCGGACAAGATTCGACAGCACGGCGAAGGCGCTGCCCGGCGTGGGGCTGAAGACGACCGCGCTGCGCAGGGCTACTTTGCGAGTACGCGACGTTGCGGTCTCGTAGAATGCGGCCTCCCAGTCGCGGATCACGCGCTGAGTGAAGCCGCGGCGCGTGTTCCAGGCTTTGGCTCCCAATACGTCGCCTCCCTCCAGGCTACTGTTCTCATCCTCTGGCAGATCGACGCCATGCGCATCAACGACGCGCCGGTAGAGGGTTGCCGCCGAGGCGTTCATCCAGAGTTTGGGCGGATTGGCGAGTCCGGTGATTACCCGATTCAGAAGCCGCGTCGAGCCGATGCGCGAGGCGTAGATCTGCCGGCGGTTTTCCGCATTGTAGCGGCAGTTCACGCTGCGCCCGGTCAGGTTGATGCAGACGTCGGCGCCTTCCAGGGTCTCAGTCCACGGGCCGGTCTCCGCGCCGTCCCAGTGAACGGTGTGCCAGGGCGCGGCATAGGGCCCGCGGGTCAGCACGGTCACATGATGGCCGCGCTCCTGAAAACGGCGGGCCAGCGCCTGGCCCACCTGTCCGCTGCCGCCGGGCAGCACGATGCGCAAAGGGCGTGGAACGGCCAATGGGACAATCTGCATGGAATCAGAGTACAGGGTTTGCTACTGCCTGGGCGGGAAAGGATAGCCGCGAAGCAGGAGCCGGCGGCGATAGGCGCGGTATTCGCGGACGATCAGGATAACGATCAGTCCCACGACGATCAGCGGGCCAAAGAGAATCCAGCCGGGCTGGACGACGCGATCGTTGCCGACGAGGAGCGATTCGGGAGCGCGCACGCTGCCGAACATGGCCACCATATCCTTGCCCACGGAGACATTTTCGCCTAGGCGGACGACGCCGAAGAAGCTCACTAGGTCCTTGCCGACAGACATGTTGTCATCAACAGTGACTTTGCCGAAGAAATTGACCACGTCGTTGGTGGCGATGCCGGCAATGTGAATATTTCCGAAGAAAACCACGACGTCGCCTGTGACCTGGCCCTCGACATCCACGCTGCAAAAGAAGCAGACGGCATCGTGAACCGTGGCTTCGCGGGCAATGTGGATGTTGGAGCCGAACTGGACCGCGTCCTGGCTGGCAAGAGCGGGTGTGGCGGCCGCAAGAGCGGCGCCGAGCATGCTGAAGACAAGCAATCGCTGGATCATAGTGGGCGTCCCTCTCCATAGTACGCGCAAAATGTTCGGTAAGTTCCGGCCGGATTTCGACAACTCAACCAATCCGGTTATTTGCGGGAGCGAGGGCCGCTACCCACTCCGCCGCGGAGTCCACCAGAACGTCGGGCGGAATATCCATCAGGTTCTGCGGCCCGAATCCGAAGGCGCAGCCCAGGCTCCAGACTCCGGCGTTGCGCGCCGTCTGCACGTCCACCTTGCTGTCGCCGATCATCACCGTCTCATCCGGGCGCGCCCCCGTTTCTTCCATCAGCGAGCGCAGCCCCATTGGGTCGGGCTTCTTCACCGGAAAGCTGTCGCCCCCGTAGATGTGCAAAAAGTAGTCCGCCATGCCCAGCCCCTCGCAGATGCCTCGCGCCGGACGAACCGGCTTGTTGGTCAGCACGGCCATGATTCTAGGTGTTCCGCCTTGCGCATCGTGCAGGTCTTTGAGCGCGGCCAAGGCCTCCAGCACGCCGGCGTAGGCATAGGTGAAGTCCAGCTTGTGCTCGCGATAGTACCCGAGAAAAAAGTCGTAGGCCTGGGCCAGCAGATTCTCATCCACCAGGTCGATAGGCACGCCGTCCTCATAAGCCAGCGATTTGCGCATCAACACCGGCGCCCCGTTGCCGACAAAGCCGGCGATGACCGGGTCGGGCAGCGGAGCGCGCCCGAAGTGGACCAGCGTGGCGTTGACGCTGTTGCACAAATCCTGCGCGGAGTCGATCAGCGTGCCGTCCAGATCGAAGACCAGCAGCTTCAGTTTCTCGACGGGGATGGGACGAAAAACACGGATCATGATTCCAGTTTAACGGGAGGGCCCGAAACAGTAGAATCCGAAGAGAAGTAAAAATTACGACACGCCCCCTTCGACTTTGCTGCTCTTTGATGTGGCCGATTGAGGTTCGAGGTATCCCAGGTCCCAAAATCGGGACCTGGGGCACCCGCGGCGAAGGTGGGGTACCCGGCAACTTCGGCGAAGAATGCAACAATATCCGCGTCGATCTTTGCATCGTCCTGATTGGTTGAACCGGCATACGCGTTTTCCAGAAAGGAGTTCTTACCTTGAAGAAGCATTTAGCACTTCTCCTAGCAGTTCTCGGAATCGGTTTTGTTCCAACATTGCTTGGCGCGCAGCAGCCTCCTCCGAGGGTAAGCGCGCTGGCGCGCGCCGAGAGCATCCAGAACATCGCCGTCCCGGACGTCGCGCGCCTGAAGACACAAATCAAGCAGTATCACGATTGCACTGTAAAGAGCGTCTGCTACGCCAGCGATCTGGACCGCCAGGCGGATCGGGCCATAGCCTTCCTTCGCGCACGGGCAGCCCATCGCCGTCCCCAGGAGAATCTTGCCCTGGTTCTGGATATAGACGAAACCACGCTGTCCAATTACGAGCAGGAAGCCAAGATGGATTTCGGATTCGATGAAAAGTCATTCAACGACTGGATCGAGCTGGGCCAGGCTCCCGCGATTCCCGGAACCTTGAGGCTCTTTAAGGAGGCGCTACGCTTGAGCGTAAACGTAATTTTTATCACCGGCAGGCAGGATGCGCAACGCGCCGTAACGGAGAAGAATTTGCATGCCCAGGGCTTTGCAGGCTGGCAAGAACTGATTATGAAAAAGCCCGAACAAAAAAAGTTGACGGCTCTCGAATACAAATCCGCGGCCCGCGGAATCATCGCGCAGAAATACAAGATTGTTCTTAATGTCGGCGACCAGTGGAGCGATCTGGGCGGAGAGCCCGAAGCGGAGCTTTCCGTGAAGTATCCCGACCCGTTTTATTTCCTGCCGTAAGGAAGGGAAGCGGCGAGCAGGCAGAAAGAACAGGCGAGACCCTCCTTGGAGCCTTACAGGTCTCGCCTGAGGAAGATAATCCGGAGCCGGGCCGATAGCGCAAGCTCAAGCCCCTGACCCCTGACAACCGTTAGCTGCCGGCCGTCAATGGATCCGAATGTCACCAGAACCGGTTTCAATGCGCACCGTGGGTCCGCCGCCGTTAATCTTGCCGGTGATGTGGTGGCGGCTGGACGCGCCCTGCGTCATCATCTCTTTATCGGTATGAATGCTGCCCGATCCAGTCTCGGCGTCCAGGGTGAGGGCGGCGTTTCCGGCCCAGTAATCGACGTTGCCCGAGCCGGTCTCAAGATGCCACGGGGCAGCCGGCGTTCCTCCCACCTTGATATTGCCCGAGCCGGTGCCGGCGCGCAGGCCTCCGCGCAGGTTGCGCAACTCGATGTTGCCCGAGCCTGTTTCGGCCTTCACGTCGCCCTCGCCGATTTGCTCGGCGTAGATGTTGCCCGATCCGGTGCCCGCCGAGAAGCCTCCGTGCAGGCCGGTGGCGTGGATTTCGCCCGACCCGGTAGAGAGCTTGGTGTTTACGCCGACGCCGTCATCGGTGATGTTGCCGGAGCCTGAGCCGGCCTCGAGATAGGCCTCCGCAGGGGCTTCAATCTCATAGTCGATGCTGATGTTGCGCAGATTCTCATGGTGACCGCCGATGCGGACGATGTTGCCCGTCTGCTCGATGGGGGGATGGGCCGCGATCTCCCGCACCCGCTCCTCGCTCCCGCCCCAGTTCGACTTTACCCGGCCGAAGATATGCACCTGGTTGCCCGGGCCGGAGGTCAGGTGGATGTTGCCCGAGCCGGTCGAGATCGACAGCTCCACTTTGCCGTTCACGGTCAGGGTGCGCTCGAAGGTGGCCTCCGAGGCCAGCGCCGGAAGCGCCGCCAGAGCCAGGGCCGTTGCTGCTACTGCGAGAAGATGTTTCATGGTGTTCCTTTCGTAGGGATCAGGGATCAGGGATCAGAGATTAGAGATCAGAGGTCAGTTCTCGGTCTTCAACGGCCAGCCGGATTGCGTTTGGAACTAAATTGCCATTCACTGATAACTTTAACGCATGACTCGCATCCGACCTGCTGACAACTGACAACTGTTTACTGCTGCAATACTACTTGTTCGCCTTCCTTCAGCCCACTCAGAACTTCGGTGACCGAACCGTTGGAGAGGCCCACCTTGACGGGCACCTTACGCTGACCGTCCTTCTGCTTCTTGTCGGGAACCTCGACGAAGGCATTTTTCTGGCCGTCATAGCTCACGGCGTTCTCCGGCACCGTCAGCACGCCCTTGTGCTCGTCGAGCAAAATCTCGGCGTTGGCTGTCATGTTGGCCTTCAGTTCGCCGCCCGGGTTGTCGATGGAGACGCGCACCTCGAAGGTGGTCACGTTGTCCTTCTCCACGCCCAGAGGCGCGATCTTGGTCACCTTGCCGTTGAAAACGCGGTCGCGGAAGCTTTCCACCTTGATGCGCGCCGGCTGGCTCATGTAGACGTGGGCGATATCGGCCTCGTCCACCTTGCCCTGCACGTAAACCTCGTTGGTGTCGCCTTCGGTCATCACCAGGGTGGCCGTGGAACCCAGCACCAGAATGGAGCTGACTGCGTCGCCGATCTCCACGTCCCGCGACAGAATCACGCCATCCATGGGCGCCACGATGGTGGTATATCCGAGCTGCTCCTCATATTGGTTGAGGCTGGCCTGGGCCTGCAGTACCTGCGCCCGCGCCTGCTTCAGCTTGGCCATGTCCACGCCGATCTGAGCCTGAAACGAATCCCGCCGGGTCAGCGCGGCCATGTAGTCCTTGTTGGCGTCGTCCAGCGCCTGCCGGCTCACCACGCCTTCCTTTTGCATCTCCAGGTTGCGGTCCAGCGTGGCCTTGTACATGGGCAGGTCAGGCGCCGCCGCGTTCACCTTGTCCTGCTCGATATTGGCCTGGGAGGTGGTTACATTGGCCTCGGCGGCAGCCAGTTGCGCCTTCTGCGCGGCAACCTCCGCCAAAATCTCCTGTTGATCGAGCTGGGCCAACTGCTGGCCCTTCTTCACCTGGTAGTTGATGTCCACGTAGAGCTTTTCCACAATGCCCGAGGCCTTGCTCTTGACCTCGACCTTGGTGATGGGCTGGATCTTGCCCGTAGCCACCACGGAACGCGCCACGTCGCCGCGGGTCACCTTGGCCAGCTTGTTAGGATCGATGGTCGAACCCTTGACCAGGTGCGCCAGACCAAGCCCCAGCACCAGCAAAACCAGCACTCCGGCTGCAATCAGCCAAATCCAGAATCGTTTGCTCTTTCGCGACGCCGCCACCAGAAACCTCCCGGTTAACAAAGAATGCCTTTGCTCTAAATATGCAAATCAATCGATGAAGCAGGCCTATGTATGGGACGGCGCGAATCTTGCGCCGTTATCCATGAGCAGCGCGCCAGCGCCGGTTTCCTGCTTGCTGCTTCATACGCAACCGGCCGCCCCGTGGTTCCAGAGGGTATTTGTGGGGAACGAACGGAGGGTGGGATGAGGGTTGAGGTTTCCCACCCTTGCGATCCGCCGCGTTGGACCGCGACGGATCGCAAGGATGGGGCACGGAGCGCTTATTCCGGATCCCTGATCTCTGACCCCTGATCCCTGACCTCTGATCTCTAATAAATGCTATTCTCCAGAGCGAGATGCACGGTCTTCCGCTGCTCGAATTTGTCGCCGTGGCCCTGCTCATCCTGGCCAATGCCTTCTTTGTGGCCGCGGAGTTCGCGCTGGTTTCCATCCGCGAAACGCGCATCGAGCAGATGCTGGACGCCCAGGTCCCCGGAGCGCGCGCCGTCCGCCGCCTGCAGCAGGAGATGGACGACTTTCTTCCCGCCGTTCAGCTCGGGGTCACGGGCTGTTCGCTGGCCCTGGGCTGGCTCGGCGAACCCCTGGCGGCGGCGCTCTTTCGCGGCTGGCTTGGCGCTTTGCCGCTGACCCAGGCCCATGCCCATGCCTATTCCCACGTGGCCGCGGCGGCAGCCGTGGTCCTCGGCTTTGCCCTCATCACCTACTTTCATGTAGTGGTGGGCGAGCTGGTGCCCAAGTCGCTGGCCCTGCGCCGGGCCGAGGCCCTGGCCGTCGCTGTCGCTCCGCCCATGCTGGCCTTCATGGCCCTGGCCCGTCCCGCCGTGCGCTTCCTCAAAGGCTCGGCAGCCGTTATCCTCCGCGGCTTCGATATCCCCATGACCCAGAAGGGAGCCGTCCACTCTCCCGAGGAGCTCAAGCTCATCGCCACCGCCGCCCGCCGCATGGGCGTGCTGCCCCAGTTTCAGGAGACGCTCATCCACCGCGCCCTGGAGTTGGACGAAATCTCCATTCGCGAGATCATGACCCCGCGGCAAAAGATATTCTCCCTGCCCTCGAACATGCTCATCGAGGAGGCCAGCGCCAGGGTGATCGAACGCAAGCACTCCCGCGTGCCGGTCTACGACGAAGGCCGCGGTCCCGAGCACATCGTCGGCGTGGTCTACTCCAAAGACCTGGCCCGGCTGATGTACTTCCGCTCCCCGGCGCGCGCCACTGCCACGCCGTTTGTCGAACTCAGGCTGAGCCAGGTGATGCGCGATGCGCTGGTGGCCCCGGAGACCAAATGTGTTCTCGACCTGCTCCGCGACTT
>Ga0326728_10023011_pt1 | contig 11484 bp, 11 predicted proteins | sample MB3enrmetagenome_FD_207602 | JGI IMG/M metagenome (GOLD analysis project Ga0326728, IMG submission 207602) | Lab enriched peat soil microbial communities from McLean, Ithaca, NY, United States - MB31MN | ecosystem: Environmental > Terrestrial > Soil > Wetlands > Peat | place: USA: New York... | reverse complement strand
GTCCCACCACCTCACCGCGGGAGATCGTCAGGTTGACGCTCCGGACAACCTGCCTTCCCTTGTAGCTCTTGCCGATTCCCTCGGCAATCAGTGTCTCCATTCGGTTCCTGGCTCGCTTCGAACTGCCCCTGGTGAAGCCGGTTTTGAAAGGGCACGGCTTTAGCCGCTGAGGGATGGTTCCGTTGCGAATCGCACTGTCACCGCAGGCTTCTAACGCTTTTGCGCGTGCGCTTCGGGTGCGGTGGTTTCGGTTCGTGTCTGGTGTCCACCGCCTTCGATACTGACGCTATCATCGCGGCTGTGGAAAATCAAAGCCTCGCCGGTCACGCTGCCTTGCTCGGGATCGGTCATCCGCGGCGGCGTCGCGGCCGTGCCGGTCAGCGTGTAGTCCCCGGTCACGCCGGAGTATACCAGTTGCTCTCCGCTTCCGCGCCGTCCTTCGGAGGTCAGCACCACGTGCCCCTTCGCCGTCATGCGATCGACTTGCGCCTGGCCGCCGGCGCTCTGCGCCTGCCCTGTGCTGCTATCGCCCTTTCCCGCGGGAATCAGGAGCAGCTCCACAGAATCGGAGGCCGACGTGGCGCTTGCAGTCTCCGCAACCACCGCGCCCGTCACGCCGCCATGCATCACCGCGCGGCGCTCGGCATCGGAGTACAAGAGATCGCCTCCACGTACGCGAATCACGGGAGGCGTGGAAGTCTTTGCCGCGCCTGTTGCCGGACCTGTTGCCGGAATTGACCCTGCGCTTTGCCCGTGTGCATTTCCCGCGCCCGGCGCACCCGCGCTCAACAGCACCGCGCGCACCGGATCGCCGGCATCGGCCGTGCGCGCCGTGAGCGTCCCGAGGTGCTGGTTGAGCACGATCTCCGGCCCGGCAACGGAATTCGCCTGCTGCCACAACCGCGCATGCCCGCGGAACATGGCCTCGCCCGTCGACTCGTTCAATTGCGCATCTGCCGCGATCACGTGCGCCGGCCCATTGCCGCCCAGGGCCGTGACGCCTTGATTCTGGCCCCCGCCCGGCGCGCGGCCGGTCTCGATTCCACCGCTCCAGGTCGCCTTGACGTTGCCGTGCGCAAAGGCATCGCCCGTTTGCCGCGATACATCCACCTTCTCCGCGGTCAACTCCAACCCGCCATTCACGATCCGCGGCCCATTCCCGGTCATCGCATTGCCCGTCAGGTGCAACCACTCGCCCGCGCCCTCGTACTCGGCTTTCCCGGCCGTGGCGCGCAGCGGCGGCCCCGGTTGCGCTCCGGGTTTGGCCGTAGGCTGCTCGAAGAGCACCACATGCCCATCCAGCTCGGCCGTCTGCACATCGGGAGCGACCGTTGTCTGCGCCCCACCCCGGCTTCCTGACTGTCCGGTTTTCTGTTCCCTAATCCCTGTTCCCTGTTCCCTGTTTTGCGCCGCCGCAGGCGGCGCAAATCCCACCACCAGCCGGTCGCCGCTTGCGGTTTCGAGCGTTCCTGTCGCGGTGGTATCCTCCATCTCCGCGTGTCCCGTGCCCACCAGCGTGCGCAGCCCCCATCCGGCGCCAAACGTGCCCGTCACTTCGCCGGCCTGCATCTTCGCGGGCGCTGGAGCGGCATTGCCGCGCCGGCTCTCACTGGTAATCGTCACGCCGCCCTTGCCGTCGATCGCCTGCGCTTCCACCTGGGTTTTGCCGGCATTTTCGACATTGCGGAAGTCCAGGTCCGCCACCGGCGAGTGCCAGGTACGACGCACCTCGAGTGGCACTCCCGCGGCCTCCGTCCTGGTTTCCACGCTCTCAAACGCGACCCCACGCTCCAGATGCGCGTGGCGCAACTGGCCCTGCGCGTTGAACTCCAGATCCGCGGTGGGCGATGTGCCGTGCACGGTGCGGCCCTCCTGGGCAGAATCCATCGTCACGCCGCCTTCCAGATGCCCACGGCGCGGCTGGTTGCTCTCGTCGAAGTCCATGGCCGCCGTGGGCGACGCCAGGCGCGCGCCCGTCGCCGTGGTCAGCGTAAAACCTCCCGTCGCGTCCAGGCGCACCGCCGATCCGTCGTCGCGAAACGCGATCCGGGCCTGGGCCGCATCGGCCTCGCCGTTCCGGTACTCCAGCGTGGCCGCGCGCAGCAGGCACAGGTGCGCGCCGCGGTCGAACTCCGCGTGCTGCGCATGGATTCGCACCGCGTCTCCGCCGCGATTGGTCGTCAGCTGCACCGCCTGCAGCAGCGTCAGGTGGCCGCTTTCGGAGTCGAACGATGCCCCCACCGCGCTCCCGGTTCCCTGCGTCACGGAGAAATTCACGCCTTCGGCCGTCGTCACCATGCCGCTGTTCCGGTCGAAGGTCACGCCGCTGGTCTTCACTTCAATCTGGCCGGTTTCGCGGGCCATACCCTCCGCCGTATGCGGACGAGCGGCCGTCTTGCCGTTGCCAGCCGGCGCCGGCGGCCGCGTCAACAGCATCTCCACCGGCCCCGCGGCCGTGGCCACGCCACTCTTCTGGTCGTATTCGAACTCGTCGCCCTTGATCCGGTCGGCCTCGCTTCCGTCTTCGCCGTAGATCTCGATCTCCACGCCGCGCAGATCCAGGTGATCGTTCCTCAGTTGGATCGCCTTCGCGGCATGAATCCGGAACTTGGAGTGCGCGCCGAAGTTGTGTGTGTAATCGAAGTTCTGGGATTCCTGCTGAATCTCCTTGGCCAGGCGCTGCGGCAGGTCGATGCGGTGAAACCGGCTCTTCCACTTGGCCGCGGCAAGAAACACCCCCAGTGCCACCAGCAACAGCGCCGCCGCCACCACCACCAGCGTCCGGATTCGCTCGATCGTGAAGCGCACGCCCTAGTTCCTCATTCCCAGCCGCTCGGCAAGCCTTTGCGCAAGGCTCTCGCCCAGCTCGCTCCACAACAGCCGCGCCGTGGCGCCCGAGGCCTTCTCGACCCCGGCCGCAAGCTCCACCAGTTGCCGCACATTCTCTTCCACGTGCCGCGCCCCCACCCGATCGAGATCGGCGTCCTCTTCGAGGAACGGCGCATCCGAGCCAAAGTCGATGCGGATATGCCCATCCTGCTCGTAAGCGCCCTCATCGAAGAGCGGCCCATAGCCCGTGACGCGCACCAGCCGCGGCCCCCGCGCCCAACGCGCCGTACCGCCGGTCTCGGGAGTACCGCCGGCCTCCAGACTTGTAGCGCCGGCCTCCTGGCCGGCTGTAGCGCGGGCGTCCTCGCCCGCGCTTCGTCCTTCAGCACTGTCATCCCGAGCGACGAATTTCAGCATGCCATCCTGAGCGAGTCCCGCGCGCAGAGCAGGACGAGTCGAAAGCCTGCCCTGAGCGGAGGTCATGTCAATGACCGGAGTCGAATGGGGATCTGCAGTTGTTCTTCCCGCAGCCGAGGCCCCGCCTGCGTCCGCTTCCAGTTCCCACAAGCTCCACCCAATCTGAAACTCGTACGCAAAATCCTCGTGCAGCAACTCCAGCGCTTCTTCCACGGCCTGCCGCGGCTCGGCGCCCGGAATCGATCCTGGATCGCCGCCCATGCGCCCGTAGACGCGCTGGAAGACCGGCGCCTCGCTCCAGTTCATGGGCCATACCGTGGCGGCGTAGACCCTCTCCTCGCCGCCATGCGCGGCAAAGGCGCTCAGCACCGCCGTCAGCTTGTCGGGGAGCGCCTCCAGGCGCAAATTCGGATACCACAGGCTCAAATAAAGCGTGTCGGCCATCTCTATCGATTTTAGACGGGTTTGGGCTTTTGTCGGCGCGCTGAACCGCTGAATGGAAGGCTCGTGCCTAGGAATTGGGCTTCGACAGCGGATCAGCGCCGAATTCGTTCGGCGCCCGGGCCCCGGCTTGAAAGCTTAACACGCTCATCAAATGAAATGGCGTCGCCAGACAAAGGATCACGAATATGCATTGCATCCCCGAGCGCTCAATATCGTGAAGACGCTTCGCCGTTGTTGCCAACATGAACCAGGCGTAAACGATCAGCAAAACCAGAAACAGAATAATATAGGCAGTTCCGGCAGATCCCTCTTCTGGACCAAAACGCCCGAAAACCTTTTCATCAAAACCAATTGCGAAGAAAGCGCCCACTCCGACAAACCATCCGATTGCAGTTCTGGTCAGAAAAGCAGCCCTGCTAATGCGGCCTTTGAACGAGAACCAGTGCGGCTCCCGCTGATCGGAAACGCCTTCCAGTGCACCCGACGCGCGCTCCTCTGGGTTCAAACCCAGCAATGACATCGGACTTCTCCGTGGTATTTGTTGACCGGAGCATAACACACCTCGGCCGGTCACCCCGCAACAATCTCGCTGAAGTCGGCGATGGTCGAGAAGCTGCGCAGCACCTCGTCGATCAGGCCCAGGTTCACGCCGCGCACCGCCGGGTCGGCATCGAGCACCATCACCTTGTCGAAGAACGCGTCCACCGTGGGCCGCAGCGTGGCGATCGCGGCCAGCGCCTCGCCGTACACCCGCTCTTCGCGGAGCTTGGCAACTTCGGGCGCTAGCTCCCTGGTCCGCTGCCACAGGTCGATCGCCTCCAGCGCCGATCCACTCAGCTTCGCCTGTGCCGGTTCGTAGCCCTTCTCCTGCGCCTGTTTCAGGATGTTCTTGATACGCTTGAACGCCGCCGAAACGGCAAGGAAATCCTCTGACCCGCGCGCCGCGGTCAGCGCCTCGGCCCGCGCGATGGCGTCGCGCACGTCGTCCGCGCCCGCGGCCAGCACCGCGTTCACCACGTCGTAAGCGAATCCGCGCACGTCCTTCAGATAAAACTGCAGCCGCTCGCGCAGGAACGCTTCCACCTGCGCCTTGTTCTCGCCTGCGCGTCCCATCCTGGCCGCGGCTTCATCGCGGCCAGGGTGGGAGGCGATGTCGTCAGCACGGAGCAGATCGCCGATAGACTGCGGCGGCTGCTCCGCCTTCGCGGCGTCTTTGTCTTTGCCGCCAGAATCGGAGGAAGTTTGATCTTCCCCCGCACAAGCGGCATTCAAGATATCGCTCAGCCTCAGCGGCAACTTCGACTCAGCCAGAATCTTCACGATCGCGTTGGCCGCGCGGCGCAGCGCAAACGGATCCTTCGAACCCGTCGGTGCATTGCCGATCGAGAACATCGCCACAATGGTCTGAACGCGGTCGGCGAGTCCGAGAAGCTGCCCTTCAACCGTCGACGGGATCGCGTCCTCCATCGATGCCGGCGTGTACTGCTCGTAGATGGCCTTCGCCACCGTCTCGCCCAGCCCCTGCGCCCGCGCATAAAGCCCGCCGATCACGCCCTGCAGCTCAGTGAACTCCTTCACGAGCTCCGCCGTCAGGTCGGTCTTGGCCAGCTCCACGGCCTTGAACAGTGCGGCATCGTCAAACTTCACACTGGCATTTTGCAATACGGTCGCCAGCGCCGTCGCCACAACCAGATTCTGCTCGGTCTTCCATCTATAGCTGCCCAGCTCCTTCTGGAACGTGACGTGTTTCAAGCTCACTACGCGATTGGCGAGCGGCGTCTTCTGGTCCACATCCCAGAAGAACCGCGCGTCCTTGAACCGCGCCCGCAACACGCGCGCATTGCCGTGGCGGATGATCGCCGCGCCTTCCTCGCCGGCCTCCGTATTGAGCACGGCCAGGAAGTGCGGCGCGAGCTTTCCCTGCGCGTCTTCGACCGCAAAGTACTTCTGGTGGTCGCGCATCACGGTGACCAAGACCTCTTCGGGCAGCTCCAGATACTCAGGCTCAAAGTCGCCCATGATCACCGAAGGCCATTCGGTCAGATGCACCACGGTTTCAACCAGCGCCTCGTCCTCGCGCCAGCGCGCGCCGTCCACCGTGCGCGTGGCCGCGTCCAGCGCCTTGTGGATGATCTGCCTCCGCTCGGCGACATCGACAACCACGTACGCCGCGCGCATCGCGTCCTTGTAGCTCTTGGCCGAAGGTAAAAGCACGGAGTGCCCGTGCAGCACGCGATGCCCGCGGCTGGTATTGCCCGCGGCGATGCCGGCAATTTCGAGCGGCACAACAGCCGCATCCAGCAACGCGACCACCCAGCGCACCGGGCGCACAAGGCGCTCCGGCTTTCCCGCGCGCCAGTACATGTTCTTGGCCCAGTAGATCGCGAGCACTTCTTTCGGCAGCTCGGCCGCCAGAATCTCGTTCGCGGTGCGGCCCACGCGCTTCACCGTCGCGCCCACGTACTCGCCCTTGGGCGTGGTAACTTTCTTGAGCTCGGCAACGGCCACGCCGGCCTTCTTGGCAAAGGCCTTTGCGGCGGGCGTGGGCTCGTCTTCCTTGAAGGCCACCTTCCACGACGGGCCCGTCAGTACCTCCTCGATGTCGGCCTGCTTTTCATGCACGCCCTCAACCAAGACGGCCAGCCGCCGCGGCGTGGAGTAGGTGGTCACCTTCGCGTTAACCTTCAAGTCGGCGTTCGCGTCAACCTTCGCGTCGACCTTGGCGTCGGCCGTCGCGTCAGCGTTCGCTTCGACATTCGCGTCTGCCTTTGTGTCGAGGTTCGCATCTGCCTTCGCGTCTACCTTCGCCTCGTGCGCAAGCAGCCGCTCGCGCGTAAGCAGATCGCCCACGCGCTTGCCCAGTTCGGCCTCAGCCCCGGCGATCATCCGCGCCGGAACCTCTTCGAGACCGATTTCAATCAGAAAGTCTGCCATGCTTCTTTCCAGTGAACCGTGAATCGTGAACCAAGGGCCGTGAACCGAACTCTGCCAACTCCGCCAGCCCCGCTGACTCGCTAACTTGCTAACTCGCCGACTTGCTGACTCGCTTCTTGTTGCAACGCCCACGCCTTGGCCACACCCACCGCCAGATTGCGAATTCGTCCAATCACGCCCACACGCTCGGTCACGCTGATGGCGCCGCGCGCATCGAGCAGGTTGAACAGGTGCGAGCATTTGAGCGCCAGTTCGTACGTCGCCAAGAGCGGGAAGCGCTTCTTATCCTTTGGCTCGGCCTTCTCGTCGGTCAGCAAGGCGTTCGCCTTCTCAAGCAGCGCCTGCGCCTCGGCTTCGTAGCTATTGAAGTGTTCCCACAGCCGCGGCACTTCGGCCATTTCAAAGTTGTAGACCGAAAACTGCAGCTCCTCGGCCAGGCGCACGTCGCCGTAAGTCACCGCCGCGCCTGTCTCCGGATCGCGCGCCCAGACAATGTCGTAGATCGAGTCGACATCTTGCAAAAACGCGGCGATACGCTCCATGCCGTAGGTCAGCTCGGCGCAGATGGGATCGAGATCCTGGCCGCCGCACTGCTGGAAGTAGGTGAACTGCGTGATTTCGAGCCCATCCAGCATCACCTGCCAGCCCACGCCCCACGCGCCCCCGGCCGGCCACTCCCAGTTGTCCTCTTCGAACTTCAGGTCGTGGTGCTTCAGGTCGATGCCCATGGCCTCGAGCGATTCGAGATAAAGCTCCTGCACATTCACCGGCGGCGGCTTCAGGATCAGTTGGAACTGAGTGTGCTTGAAGAGCCGGTTGGGATTCTCGCCGTAGCGCCCGTCGGCCGGCCGCCGCGAGGGCTGCGCGTAGCCCACCCTGTAAGGCTTCGGCCCCAGCACGCGTAGAAACGTCTCCGGGCACATGGTGCCCGCGCCCACTTCCACGTCGTAGGGCTGCTGAATCACGCATCCCCGCTCCGCCCAGAACGCCTGTAGGCGGAAGAGCAGATCCTGAAAGGTAAGAGACGTCGGCTTCACACTCGGTGCGGTTTCGGAGGAGATCACAGGCATTTCTCTCTCATTCGGAACTACGGATTGATTTTAGCAGCCGGGCATGTGCAGGCGGGACCGGTTGAGAGCCGGCATGGTACGAGCCTTATTGCACGTCCCCTTCGTAGAGCATTACTGTAGCCCGATTCGTCGGGTGGTCCGGGCCAAACAATATGTCGCGAGGCAGCAGTCTGGGCTTCGTGTTCGTGTAAAAATCCATCATGACTTCGCTTCGGCCCGGCTCGACCCCGATTGGGTTGCCAGCCCCGCTCGCGGGTTGCAGATAGCACTTCTGGCTGCCCGTGTTCAGGACGGAGGCCTGGAGTTGCCATGGACCGCGCTGAGAGAACAGGTTTATGTCTACCTGTAGGAAATCCGTCCTAACATCAAGCGAACACCCTGCCCAGTCGATAACGGTAGATTTTGAGCCAGTATGGCTCCACGCGACCCACCCCCCCACAAAAGATGCGCCAAATATGACGGAACATGCGATACAAAAGAAAGCGACTTCGGCCCAAAAGCGGGACCTAGCCAGAAACTGGCCGGTCGAAGGTTCCCCTTGAAACTTCTTTACGACGACTTGACCCGAGTTGTATAGCGCGACCTCATAGTCGCCCGAAGGCGGATCGATAGCTCTAAACGTGAATTCAAGCGAGTCGGTAGAAGGAAACTCCGGAATCTGCCAGCGGAATGCTTTCTTCCAGGGACCGTTCGCTGTCGCGCTGACGGGAACCGGAGTCGTTTTGCTACGCACAGGTCGCTCGGCCCAGCCCTCAACATCATCGATTGGAAACTCGAACTGGACCTCAACATTGTGAAGGTGAACTGTCGAGGTATTGCGGAGTGTGAGCTGATACTCCCTTACTCTCCCCACATCCTCCAGCCGTCGATTCTCCCCCACGCCGACAACGCGCGCCAAGACGAACCCCTGTAGGTCCGGATCTACGAGGCGATTAACTCGTTCGATAAGCGGAATCTCTTTTACCCGGCCGCTCCTGCGCTGTAGCCCATAGCTTATAAAGGCCCCGACTGCGCCCGAGCTGACGATCAGCGTGAAGACCTGAAGCAACATTGCATCCCGCCTGAGGAGCAATTGGAGAGACCTGCCCCGTTCCTAATCGAAAACCTCGATCCCTTCGGAGGCATCCAGTGTAGATCATTGGCAGCCGAAAGTTGAAGATGCCTTTGTCCTAACCCCAACAACCACGCAGCCCCTTTTATCCGTCTACGGCCAGTCCTGCGCGCCATGGAAGATTCTCGCGATTTCAATCACGTCTTCTCTGACCCTATAAACGGCGATATAGGGAAGGGGCGCAAACACCAGTTCGCGCCAGCCGCTCATGCGACTGCTCACACGGCCTAAGCCGGGAGCAATCCTGAGCTGTGCAATGCCGTTGTAGATGGTTGCCGCCATGCGTTTGGCAGCTTCGGGGTGATCGCGCTCAATCCAGGTGCAGATGCGTTCCAGGTCCTCGGCGGCGGGGATCGACCACCGGACCTCCATCACGGCTCGAGGAAGCGCCGCAGCCGGTCGCCGACCTGTTCATGCGTCAGCGATTCGCCGCACGCCAAAGCGGCTTCGCCGCGTCGGACGGCTTCGACAAAGCGGTCTTCCTCCTCGAAGTAGCGTGCGACTACATCCCGCACCGCCTCATCGGGGCTCAGGCATTCCCGTGCCGCGCGCTCCGCGAGCCGGACTTCGATATCGGGAGTGAACTGCACTTCCATATAAAGAGTGTAGGAGCAAAGGACGCTCGGGGCAAGAAGGCCGCTTGTTCCTCACCCGCCCAGCCGTGCCAGCGCCTCGGCGCTCTTGAGCTTCCGCTCCAGATGCCGTTCGAGGGTCTGCAAGGTGAAGCGCCTTAGATCCTGCCCGCGCTTGCGCGGCCAGGGCTCGGCGGCAAAAGTTGCGGCCGGCGCGCGCAACATGCGCTGCGCCAGTTGCCACGAGTCGACCGAGAGCGCACTCGCCGAACCGTTCGCGTGCAGCCCGCAAAAAAGGCCATCGGAAGAACTGCCGTACGAAACCTCCGCCCCACGCAGTGGCTCGCCGCAGACCATGCAGCGGCCCGTGTCGGGCAAGAGGCCCATCAGGCGCGTCATCCAGAGAGAAAAATAGGTGAGCGCCATCCACGGCTGCGTTGCGTGAGGTTGGGCCGCCTGGGGATCGGCCGCTCCGGCCTGGACAGTCTCGCCCAGCGAAGCGCCGTGCCCTACCGGCTCCGGCCCGACGGCCGCGGTCTGCTCCAGCACCGAGACCAGCAGCCGGAAGACGGCGTCCTGCGGGTCGCGCTCGGGCAGCGCTTCGTCGACGACCTCGGCATAGAAGCTCAGCACCGCCATGCGCGTGTGATCGACCGGCGCCGAGAGCGGCGAGCGCACGATCTCCAGCTGGTCCAGCCGCACCAACTCCTGCCGCGGCCGCTCGGCAAACCAGGCCCGCGCCAGCGTCATCGGTTCGAGCGCCCCGCCAAAGCGCTTGCGGCTCTTGAGCGCCGCCTTGGCCACGCCGCGCATGCGGCCGTAGTCGCGCGTAAAGAAGCTGACAATCAGGTCCGCCTCATGCACCGGCCAGGTGCGCAGAACCACCGCTTCCGAGGAGAGGACAGGCATAGGACTATTATCCTCGCACGCTGGCGCGGTGACTTCCGCATTGACATGGAAAGAGTTATGCAATAAGTAAGGGTTTCTGTAAATAGTAAGGAATTTGTCTATAAGGTAAGGTAGAATGGAAAGAGTAAGGAGCTTCTATGCCTACGGCAAAGGTGACATCGAAGGGCCAGATCACGATTCCCTCTGAAGTTAGAAAGTCCATGGGGCTGAAGTCCGGGGAAAAGGTCGCCTTTTTCGAAGGGGAAGACGGCGAATTCACTTTGCGGCGGGTCGGCTCGATTCGGGACATGCGGGGCTGCCTGGCGGGCCTGGTACCGCCGATGACCGTCGGAGAGATGGATAAGGCGATTGGCGAGGCGGTAACTGAAAGCTACTTGAGAAGCATAAGCCGGTCGCCCTCAGACGATTCCGTGAGCGATTCAAAGGATGAAGCGGCGTGATCGGAATCGATACGAACGTGCTTGTCCGGTATTTTATTGAGGATGATCCGGCGCAAAGCCGTCTCGCCGATGCCTTTTTTGATTCCCTGTCGAGCACCGAACCAGGATGGGTAAGCCAGGCGACGATCCTGGAGTTCGCCTGGGTCATGAAGTCGGTTCGACGGCTGGACCGAAAAACCATCGCAATGATGTTGGGCAATTTATCGATGCTCGATTCCATCGTTGTTGAACGAGCGGATATCGTCTATAAAGCGCTGCAACGATATCGCATTGGCAAAGCGGAGTTTGCCGATTGCCTGATCGCGGCTACGTCCCGCGCTGCGGGATGCAGCAAAACTGTGACGTTCGATAAGATTGCGGCGCGCGATGCGGGGATGGAATTGCTCGCATAGCGCTCCACGCCGCCTTGTTGTGTGCGGTCCCACCAGAATCTCACGAGCAATTCCCGCAGAGACGCAAACGCGCGTCCCGCTTGAGGCAGGACGCGCGTTGAGCCACACTTCAGGTGAATGGGGAGCGGATGCGGCGGTTAACGGCCGAAATGCGCGGCGTTCTTCTCGCTAAAATGAGCCCACTTCTCCGGCAGGTCGTCCTGCGCAAAGATGGCCGACACCGGGCAGACCGGTACGCAGGCGCCGCAGTCGATGCACTCGACCGGGTCGATGAAGAGCTGGTCGGCGTCGCCGTGGCCGTCTTCATCTTTCTTGGGGTGGATGCAATCGACAGGACAGGCGTCCACGCAGGCGGTGTCCTTGGTG
>Ga0326728_10023010_pt1 | contig 11485 bp, 9 predicted proteins | sample MB3enrmetagenome_FD_207602 | JGI IMG/M metagenome (GOLD analysis project Ga0326728, IMG submission 207602) | Lab enriched peat soil microbial communities from McLean, Ithaca, NY, United States - MB31MN | ecosystem: Environmental > Terrestrial > Soil > Wetlands > Peat | place: USA: New York... | reverse complement strand
CGCATCCGCAGCGTGAAGAACACGCGGCAGATCACCAAGGCCATGAAGATGGTCTCGGCGGCCAAGCTGCGCCGCGCCCAGGAGCGCGCGCTCTCGGCTCGCCCCTACGCCAAAATGATTACCAGCGTGCTCGAGTCGCTCACACGCCGCGTCGATCTCTACGACGAGAAGACGGGCAACCTTTGCCACCCGCTCTTCCTCACGCGGCCCGAGAAGCGTGTCCTGCTCGTCGTGGTCACGGGCGACAAGGGTTTTGCCGGCGCCTTCAACGCCAACATCCTCAAGATTGCCTATCAGTTCATCAACGGCAATCCCGATAAGGAAATCGATATCGCGGCCGTGGGCCGCAAGGGACGCGACCAGATGCGCCGCCGCTATCCCGCGGCAGTTTATACCGAGCAGGCTGACGAAAACGGCCAGACCCGCACGGTGCGCGGCCCGCGCCAGGGCAAGGTCGAAATCAGCGACGATTATCCCGGCATCCTGCTTCATCTTGAAGCTTCGCGGGTCGCGGAAGTGGCGCACAGCATCGTCTCCCGCTATGTTCGCGAAGAGATCGACGCTGCCTACATCGTTTACAACGAGTTCAAGTCGGTGATCGCGCAGCGGCTGGTGGTTGAAAAGCTGCTGCCGCTCATCAAGATCGGCGCGCCGCAGATTACCGGCGTCGTCGAGCCGACGGCCGAAGAGAAAGAGCGCGCCGCGGAGGCAGCACTTTCGGCGGGCATTGAGATCGAGCCGGCCGATATGCGCGAGGCCGAGGAAGAAGACAAGAAGTTCGGCACCGCCAACGTTGACTACATCTACGAGCAGCCCGCCGAGGAACTTTTCGCCGGACTGCTTCCGCAGTACATCTTCGCCATGCTCTACCATGCCATGACGGAATCGGTAGCCGCCGAGCAAGCGGCCCGCATGACGGCGATGGATTCGGCAACCAACAACGCCTCCGACATGATTGACGCGCTGACGCTGCACATGAACCGCGTGCGCCAGGCAGCCATCACCAAGGAGATTATTGAGATTGTTTCCGGCGCCGCGGCTTTGTAGCGCCAACGTAGCGCCGGTTTCAAGCAGCTCCCGGAGGGAGCGCAAGAGGTTAGCCCAGGACAAGCGGAGCGCAGTCCTGGGAAAGAGGTCCGATAAGACCCCTTAGCCCCGTAGGGGCGACGGAAGTCGGGTTTTGAAAGGGCACGGCTGGTAGGTCAGGGCTTTAGCCCTGACACTCAAACGTCGTAGGAAGTTTTCTGGGGGCTTTAGCTCCCGAGGCAAAGAGAATGGCAGAAAACATCGGCAAAGTCATTAAGGTCTCCGGCCCCGCCGTAGACGTTCAGTTTGAAGAAGCAACCATGCCGCCTATCTATCAGGCGCTGCGTGTCACCGACGAGGGCTTCACCGTGCCCACGCCCATCAACGTGATCCTCGAGGTGCAACAGCATCTGGGCGAGGGCCGCGTTCGCACGGTCGCCATGGAAGCCACCGATGGCATGGTCCGCGGCATGAACGCCATCGACCTCGGCGGTCCCATACGCATGCCCGTGGGCAAAGAGACGCTGGGCCGGGTGCTCAACGTGATCGGCGAGCCGGTCGACGAGCTCGGCCCCGTCGGCGCAACGCAGTTCATGCCCATTCACCGCCCCGCGCCGCTCTTCGACGAGCAGTCCACGCGGGAGGAGATGTTCGAGACCGGCATCAAGGTCATCGACCTGATCCAGCCGTTTTTGAAGGGCGGCAAGATCGGCCTCTTCGGCGGCGCCGGGGTGGGCAAGACCGTGGTCATTATGGAATTGATCAACAACGTGGCCAAGAACCACGGCGGCTACAGCGTGTTTGGCGGCGTGGGCGAGCGCACCCGCGAGGGCAACGACCTGTGGCTCGAGATGACCGAGTCCGGCGTCATCAAGCCCGGCGACTTCGCCAACTCGAAGTGCGCGCTCGTGTACGGCCAGATGACCGAGCCGCCGGGCGCGCGCCTGCGCGTGGCTTTGAGCGCTCTCACCGTCGCCGAGTACTTCCGCGACGTCGAAGGCTCCGACACGCTGCTCTTCATCGACAACATCTTCCGTTTCACGCAGGCCGGCTCTGAGGTGTCAACGCTGCTGGGCCGCATGCCTTCGGCGGTGGGCTACCAGCCCAACCTGGCCACCGAAATGGGCGAGCTGCAGGAGCGCATCACCTCGACCAGCAAAGGCTCGGTTACATCGGTGCAGGCCGTCTACGTGCCCGCCGACGACCTCACCGATCCCGCGCCGGCAACCACTTTCGCCCACCTCGACGCGACCACCGTGTTGAGCCGTCCGCTCTCTGAGCTCGGCATTTACCCGGCCGTCGATCCGCTCGCCTCAACCTCGCGCATTCTTACCGCGCGCGTGGTCGGCCAGGATCACTACGACGTGGCCCAGGGCGTGAAGAGGATTCTGCAGCGCTACAAGGATTTGCAGGACATCATCGCCATCCTTGGCATCGACGAACTCTCTGAAGACGACAAACTCACCGTCGCTCGCGCGCGCAAGGTGCAAAAATTCCTGTCGCAGCCCTTCCACGTGGCCGAGCAGTTCACCGGCATTCCCGGCAAGTACGTCAAGATTGCCGACACGGTGCGCGCCTTCAAGGAGATCATTGAAGGCAAGCACGACGATGTGCCCGAGCAGGCCTTCTACATGCAGGGCGGCATTGAAGATGTGCTGGCCAAGGCCGAATCGTTGAAGACGACGGCGTAAGAACAGGGTTCAGGGGTCAGGTTTCAGGTGTCAGTTGACTTGGCGGGTGGGCCAGCGGCCTTTCTGATCCCTGACACCTGACACCTGAAACCTCTCGAAAGGTACTTATGGCAGAACCAACATCCGACATCCTCCGCGTTCGCCTCGTTACCCCCGAGCGCACGCTCTTTGAGAGCAGCGCCACGGCGGTCGAGCTGCCTGCGAAGAACGGCACCTTTGAGGTGCTCTACGGCCACGCGCCGCTCATGGCCGAGCTGGGCGCGGGCGACGTCCGCATCCACACCGGCGCCGGCATCGAGCAGTCGAGCCCCGATTCCACGCGCTACAACGTGAGCTGGGGATTCGTCGAGGTCCTGCCCGACCGCGTCACCATCCTGGCCTCCGACGCCCTCAAGCCGGAAGAGATCGACGTGCCGCGCGCCAACCAGCAGCTCGACCGCGGCAACAAGCTGTGGAGCGAAGCCGGAGACAGCGAAGCGGCCTACGACGAAGCTCTCCGCGTCATCTCAGAAGCCGAGGCCAAGATGGCGTCAGCGGCGGAAAAGAACTAATCGAATTAAAAGTCACCATCTCTGATCAAAGAGCCCTGCTCATGCGAGCGGGGCTTTTTGCTGGAGCGGAAGTTACCACACCGTGCGCGGATAGTGCTCCGCAACCAGTTCATCAGCGGAGATCAGCGGCGCCAACCCTCTCAGCCGGGCCTGGGCCACGATCATGCGGTCGAATGCGTCGCGCGTCCACTTCTCATCGAGCGCGGCTCTTGCAACATCCGCAAAGCTCAGATCGCAGAGGCCAAGGCCGATCTCATGCTCCAGTTTTCGCAGAATATCTTTGGCGGGCAGCGTCAACCTACCGATTTCGTATAAGTACTCAAGCTCGACCAGCACCATGGGCGAAACCAGCAGTTCGCACCTTTCGATCAGCTTCGCTGCGTCACGCCCGATGCGCCCTCGGCCATGAGAAAGCCGAATCGCAGCGTGCGTGTCGAGATAAGCGTTCATCTCGCGCGCCGAGCCTTACGCGGCTTCTTTTGGCCGGACGCCGATGCGGCCCCCGCAGGCTTCGCGAGCGTCCCAAGCTTGCGGTCCCATTTCCGCTCCAATTCGCGCATCATTTCGTCCTTCCAGGAACCGTCCTCAATATCCGCGCCGGGAACGATGATCTGCATCGGCGTAATGCGGCTCAGCTTGGAAGGAGTGTGCTCGGGCACAAGCCGCACCCGGCTGCCCTTGTGACTCACCCAGATCTCCTTCCCGTCGAGTGCTTGATTCACAAAATCGAAGAGCTTCTGCCGGAATTGTGTGATCGGAACTTCCATGGCTTTCGATCTTAGCATAAGTGTACATAAAAATCTGTACATTACGTACATTAAATGCACCGCCTGCCCGGCACGGCATTTTCGCGTCTACCTTTCCCCGTGCCCCAAGGCTCGCTTCTGAAACTTGGGAAGGTACTCTTGCTGGTTCTTTCCCTTGTTGACTCGCTGACTTGCTGACTCGCTAACCCCGCTGTGATAGCATCGCTCTTCCCGCGAATGTGAGGTCAGAGGGTTGCTCGTGTCCCGTACCCGATTGCTCTTTGCCGGCGCCATCTTTCTCGCCTCGTTCCTGCTTTTCCTGGTCGAGCCGATGGCCGCCAAGCAGTTGCTGCCCTTCCTGGGCGGCTCGGCTGCGGTCTGGATCACCTGCCTGGTCTTCTTTCAAACCGCTCTGCTGGTGGCCTACGCCTACGCACACTGGCTCAGCCGCCGCCCGCGCTGGCTTCTCCATCTCGGGGTTCTCGTCGCGGCGCTGGCGCTAGCAGTTTACTGGGCCCTCGGCGGCCTCGATCTCTCGAACGGCTCTGCGCACCCTGTAGCGACGATCTTTTTAGCGCTCACCCTCTGGATCGGCCTTCCCTTCCTCGCTCTCGGCTCTACCAGCCCGCTGTTGCAGGTGTGGTGGTCGCAGATCGAGGGCCAGGGCATTCCTTACCGGCTCTTTGCGCTCTCCAATCTCGCTTCGCTGCTGGCGCTTGCCGCCTATCCCACGCTCATCGAACCCAATTTCACGCTGCGGACGCAGCGCATCGCCTGGCTCTGCGGCTTCACAGTCTTCGCCACTCTGTCGGCCTCCCTCGCGTTACGCACGCGCACCGCAGCCGCCGTCAGGGCAGCCGCGCCCGTCACTCCGGCCCAGCCCGTCGCGCCGCTCACGCACAAGCTGCTCTGGCTGCTGCTGCCCATGGGCGCGTCGATGCAGCTCAGCGCGGTTACCAGCTACATCACCGCCAACATCGCGCCCATTCCTCTGCTCTGGATTCTGCCGCTCGGCGTTTACCTCATCACCATCATCCTGGCCTTCGAATTCCCCCGCCTGCTGCCCCGCGGAATCATCGTTCGCTTTCTGGTAGTGATGCTGGCCGGGCTGGCCTACATGCTGGCGCAGGTTGACCATACGGTCCCATTGCGCATCGGCATCGCCTTCTTCCTCGCCGAACTTTTCTTCGCCTGTCTCTTTTGCCACGCCGAGGCCTACTCGCTGCGCCCGCAGCGTCTCTCTGAATCCACGGTCTTCTATCTGCTCTTCGCCGGCGGCGGCGCGCTCGGATCGTTCCTTGTCGGCATCGCCTTCCCGCTCCTCTTTTCGTTCAACTACGATCTCGCCATCACCTTCCTCGTCACCGCGCTGCTGGCCCTCGCGGCAACGTGGAAGACCGGCTGGCAGCAGCGGCTGCTCTGGTCGGCCGCGACTGCCTCCATGCTCGTCCTCGCCATCTGGCTCAACATCGCCTACCAGCGCGGAACCAACGTGGCAGTGCGCAACTTCTACGGCGCGCTGCGCGTGAAGCAGAACTTCAACTTCTCCGGCGCGGTGCTGCGCACGCTCACCAACGGCTCCATCCAGCACGGCACGCAGATCTTCGGCAGCGATGCGCAAAGAAAAACGCCCACCACCTACTACGCCCTCGACTCCGGCGTAGGACTCGCCCTGCGCTTCTGCTGTTACGGTCGGCCGCGCAACATCGGCGTCATCGGGCTTGGCGCGGGAACCATCGCAGCCTACGGCCAACCCGGCGACCGCATCCGCTTCTACGAGATCAACCCCGCCGTCGCCCCCATCGCGCGCAACGTCTTCTCCTACATTCGTGAGTCCGGCGCCGAGGTCTCAATCGTCGAAGGCGACGGTCGCACCTCGCTGGCCCGCGAGAGCCCCCGGAACTTCAACGTCCTCGTCGTCGATGCATTCTCCGGCGACGCCATTCCGCTGCACCTGCTCACCAGCGAGGCGCTCGCGCTCTATCGCCGCCATCTCGCGCCCGGCGGCATCCTGGCCTTCCACGTCTCAAACCAGCACGTCGATCTCGAACCCGCCATCGTCCTGCTGGCTCAGTCCGGAGGCATGAAGGCAATGCGCGTCTCGAGCCTGGCCAACGACAGCCGCGGTGAGTTCGGCGCCTACTGGGTGCTGGTCAGCAATAACGCCGCGTTCTTCGCGCAACCCGCCGTCGCAGCCGCCGCCAGGCCGCCTGTCCTCAAGCCCGGCCTGCGCCTCTGGACCGATGACTACTCAAGCTTGCTGCCGCTGCTGCGCTGGTAACGCGGTTCGCGCGTCAGTTCCGTATCGCGACGATTGCCGCGCCGCAGTTGCAGTGCCTTTCCGTTCGATGTATCTTCGTGGACGCACAGCGGAACAGACGATTCGCGCGTTTAAATGTGCGAAAGGAAACTCCAATGCAGTCTGAACGATCGGTTGGCTGGATTCGCTCCTCACGATGGTTCTTGCTGGTTGCGCTCCTGGCTGTCGCCTTCCATCCACAAATGGCCGGCGCGGAAAACAAGGTCATCACGGACGCCGACAAAGGCAGCGAAGTTCATCTGAAGGCCGGGGACACGCTTGAAGTCCGCTTGAAATCGAATCCCACCACCGGCTACATGTGGTACGTCCACAAGGAATCGACGCCGCTGTTGAAGCTGGTTCGCCAGTCGACAACCGAGCCTGCGGAGCCCGGCGTGGGCCGGCCCGTCTTCCAGGTGTTTACGTTTGAGCCCCGTCGTGCGGGCGATGGAACCCTTTTGCTCCATTACGTCCGCTCCTGGGAGAAACCGGACCCCAACGAAGAGCAATTCACCGTGAACGTGGTGATCGAGTAAGGCACGCCGAACGCACTACGCGCGGCGGCGCGCGGACTGATTCTTCACTTCTTGAGCAGCAACGGAATATTGGCTGAGCCTTGCGTGAATGTGCCGTCGATCGAGGCCAGGTCCTTGCTGATTTTGCCCTCGTACGTGATTCCAACCCCCTGCAGGGTGATGGTCAACGCGCTTCCGTTGCGGGTCACCGAAGATGCCGTAATCCACGCCTGGTTTTGGTCGGGGCTTTGCATCTGCGCCGTCAAGCCGTCCCCCGTGTTGACGATTTTGAAGACGATATGCAGTTGCGTCGAACCGGTATCGAGCATCCCCGTCCACGTGCCATCGATATCGGACGGCGCCGCGGGCTTTGGTGCTGCCGGCGCCGGCGCGGCGGGCCCGCGCTTGAAGTTGAGCGCCAGCGGCTGGCCCTGCGACCAGGTACCGTCGATCTCGGTTGCGTCCTTGTTTACCGTGCCGGTGTAGGTCCCGTTCACCGCGGGAATGCCGAGGGTGAGCTGGGTCCCTCTCAAATCGACTGAAGAGACTGGGATGCCAATCGCGCCCTGATCGAGGCTGTCGAGCGTGGCGGTGAGGGTTCCATCCTTGGCGGCTGTAAAATGCAGGGCAAGCCGAAGCTGCACTCCCCCTGCGTTGAGGGTTCCCTGCCAGTCTCCGGCGAGCTGCGATTGCGCCCGGCCAAGCGGCAGCAGAGCCAATCCAGCAAAAGCAATGATGGCGAACCTGGAAATGAAATGGACTTTCATTGTTCTCCTTTCAACCCAGGCAAGAATACGTCAGATCTCTCCCCGGCGTTCCAGCCGTCTGTATTAATCAGGCGAATAAACTCAGGAAACCAGACGGGCGCCCCGGATTTCGATTCTGAGACCTGGGAAAGCACCCGGCCAACCCTGCAGGAAAAACTGACCCCTGATCCCTGACCCCTGATCCCTTGCGTCAATTGCCTCTCGCCCGATAAAGTGTCTCCGATAAGGTCTGTGCGGACGAGCGCCGTCCACCGGCTGGCCTCCAGGCTCCCATCCAGCACTCTTCAAGAGGGTTCCCCTATGTCTTCCCTGCCCGTTCCCGCTCCTCTGAATCTCGACATCGACTCCACGCTGCGCGAATTCCGCGTCTTTCCGCCGCCGCCGGAGTTCGCTCGAGCGGCGCACATCAAGAGCCTGGAGCAGTACGAGGCCATGTACAAGGAATCGATCGAGGATCCCGAGAAGTTCTGGGCCGGGGTGGCAAGCGACCTGCACTGGTTCAAAAAGTGGGACAAGGTACTGGACTGGGATCTGCCCTGGGCCAGGTGGTTCGCAGGCGGCAAGCTCAACCTGAGCTACAACTGTATCGACCGGCATGCTCTCGGCGAGCGCGCGCAAAAGACGGCCATCATCTGGGAGGGCGAGCCTGGTGAGATTCGCCGCCTTACCTACGCGGAATTACATAAAGAAGTGCAGAAGTTCGCCAATGCGCTCCTGTCCCTCGGCATCCGGAAGGGCGACCGCGTAGCCGTTTACATGGGCATGACGCCTGAGCTGGCCATCGCCCTGCTGGCCTGCGCGCGCATCGGCGCCGTCCACTCCGTCATCTTCGGCGGATTCGCCGCCAACGCCATCGCCGACCGCGTCAACGATTCCGGCTGCGTGGCCATCATCACGCAGGACACCAGTTACCGCCGCGGCAACGAGATCCAGCTCAAGCGCACTGTGGACGAAGCCATGCCCGCCTGCCACACCGTGAAGCACGTCGTGGTGTACATGCGCACCGGCTCGCCGGTCAAGATGGTGGAAGGCCGCGACCACTGGTGGCACACGCTTGTGGCCGCCGCCGCGCCCGAGTGCCCGCCCTCGGAGCAGGACTCCGAAGATCCGCTCTACATCCTCTACACCTCGGGCTCAACCGGCAAGCCCAAGGGCCTGCTGCACACGACCGGCGGCTACGCCGTGCAAACTTGCATCACCTCGAAGTACGTCTTCGACCTGCGCGACGACGACATCTACTGGTGCACGGCCGATATCGGCTGGGTCACCGGCCATTCCTACGTTGTGTACGGCCCGCTGCAGAACGGCGCAACCGTTTTGATGTACGAGGGCGCGCCCAACTGGCCTGACTTTTCCAGATTTTGGAAGATCGTCGACGATCACAAGGTGACCATCTTCTACACCGCGCCCACGGCCATCCGCGCCTTTATCAAGTGGGGCGATGAATACGTCGACAAGCACTCGCTGGCCTCGCTGCGTCTGCTCGGCACCGTTGGCGAGCCCATTAACCCCGAGGCGTGGATGTGGTACCGCGAAAAGATCGGCCACAACCGCTGCCCCATCGTCGACACCTGGTGGCAGACTGAGACCGGCGCAATCCTCATCGCGCCCATCCCCGGAGCAGTGCCCACCAAGCCCGGCTCGGCCACGCGCCCCTTCTTCGGCATCGAGCCTGAGGTGGTCACGCGGCCCGACGCCAACGGCCACTACGAGCCCGTCCCGGCCGGCCACGGCGGTCTGCTGGTGCTCAAACGCCCCTGGCCCTCCATGGCCCGTACGGTTTATGGCGATCCCGAACGCTTCAAAAAGACTTATTGGAGCGACGTGCCCGGCTGCTACTTCACCGGCGACGGCGCGCGCAAGGACGCCGACGGTTACTTCTGGCTCATGGGCCGCGTTGACGACGTCATCAACGTGAGCGGCCACCGGCTGGGCACCATGGAAGTGGAATCGGCCCTGGTCGCGCACCCAAAAGTCGCCGAGGCCGCCGTGGTCGGCCGGCCCGACGATCTGAAGGGCCAGGCCATCTCAGCGTTTGTCACTCTCGAGCACGGCAATCCACCCTCCGACTCGCTCAAGGACGAGCTGCGCAAGTGGGTCGCCAAAGAGATCGGCTCGCTCGCCCGGCCCGATGACATCCGCTTTACCGAGGCCCTGCCCAAGACGCGCAGCGGCAAGATCATGCGCCGCCTGCTGCGCGAGCTGGCCACACACGGCGAGGTGAAGGGCGACGTAACCACGCTCGAAGATTTCACCGTCATCGCCAAGCTGAGAGAAGCGGAAGAAGGCTGAGGTCGGGCTCGAATTGAGCGCCATTTTTGCCGAAAATGGGTCGAAAACTGCGTCATTTCAGGACACCCATCTCCGTTGATCTGCGATAATTGCGCGATGCGTAAATATAGATTCAAAGGTCTGGTCTTGTTCTTGTTTTTGCGGCTTGTGTTGCTAAACGCGCAGGCCCCAGCTTCGAGTCCGAACAGCCGCCTCATTGAGGTTGAGCCGGGCGTGAAACTCGAACTGCTTGACTGGGGCGGCAATGGCCGGCCGCTGGTTCTTCTGGCAGGCAAAGGCTTCACGGCGCATTCATTCGATGATTTCGCGCCGAAATTGGCCGGAGCCTACCACGTATACGGCATCACCAGGCGGGGCTACGGCAACTCGAGTGTGCCTGCGCCGACAGATGAGAATTATTCCGCGGAACGGCTCGGCAAGGATGTGCTCGCGGTAATTGATCAATTGAAACTTTCGCGGCCCGTTATTGCTGGCCACTCAGTCGCGGGTGAAGAGTTGAGCTACATCGGAACGAGCGCGCCGGAAAAGGTCGCGGGGCTCATCTATTTGGATGCAGGTTATGCCTACGCGTTCTACGATGCAACAACCGGCGATTTGACGATCGACTATGACACTCTACGTCGTCAATTGGAGCAACTCACGGCTCTGCAGCCCTGGAAAGATCGCAAGCAACTGCTGAATGAAATCGCAGAGAATCTGCCGCGATTCGAAAAGGAACTTGGACCGTATAAAGAGCGGATGGCAGCAATCCCCGACAACGCGCCCGCGATGCCCGATACGTCGGCGGTTCGGGTGGATATTGCGATCTTCAGGGGTGAGGAGAAGTTTGGCGGAGTGAAGTGCCCGGTGCTGGCAATCTACGCAGACCCGCACTCGTTCGGCGATCAATTCAAAGACAATCCTGCGGCTTTGGAGACGGCAAGGGACAAGGACATGGCTGAGACCTCGGCCCAGGCGGACGCATTTCAGAAGGGCAACCCGCAGGCTACCGTGCTGAGAATCGCCGACGCCGACCATTTCATCTTCAAATCGAATGAGGCCGAGGTATTGAAAGCGATGAACGCATTCATCGCATCCCTGCCGCGATAGTGTTTGATTGTCATGCGCAGCCTCGTCTACTCCGTCGCCACTACACTCGACGGCTTCATCGCCGGGCCGAGGGGCGAGTACGACTGGATCGCGCGCGACTCCGGCATTGACTTCGTGGCGCTCTACTCGCGTTTTGACGCGGGGATTATGGGCCGCCGCACGTACGAAGTTGCGAGGACGCGCCCCGGCCTGCTCAGCGGCATGAGGATGAAGATCGTGGTGGTCTCAACCACGCTCGATCCGGCGCGGCATTCCGGTGTGACCATCGTGAGCCGCGACATTCCTGAAGCCGTGGCCGCGCTCAAGGCCGAGCCCGGCAAAGACATCTGGCTCTTCGGCGGGGGCGTGCTCTTCCGCAGCCTGCTCGATGTGGGACTGGTGGACGAAGTCAGCATCTCGGTCTTTCCGGTGATGCTGGGCGCGGGAGTTCCGCTGCTGCCTGAAGGCGCACGCGCGCAGCTCAAGCTGAATGAGAGCAAAGCGCTGCCCAGCGGCGTGCTGATGCTCAG
>Ga0326728_10023009_pt1 | contig 11485 bp, 9 predicted proteins | sample MB3enrmetagenome_FD_207602 | JGI IMG/M metagenome (GOLD analysis project Ga0326728, IMG submission 207602) | Lab enriched peat soil microbial communities from McLean, Ithaca, NY, United States - MB31MN | ecosystem: Environmental > Terrestrial > Soil > Wetlands > Peat | place: USA: New York... | reverse complement strand
TCAGCCTGGAGATTCTCGCCAAGAAGAACAACGTCGACAAGAACGTCATCTTCTACAACCAGTTTGTGGATCTGGAGAATCTCAAGGAGTTCATCGGCGCGGCAGATTTGTACATCACGCCTTACCTGAATGAGGCGCAGATCACCTCGGGCACGCTGGCGTACGCATTTGGCGCCGGCAAAGCAGTGGTGTCCACACCGTACTGGCACGCCGCGGAATTGCTGGCGGAAGATCGCGGCGTGCTGGTGCCGTTCGGCGACGCTCCGGCCATCGCGCGCGGGGTGACGGGGTTGCTGCGGGACGACACCCGGCGGCACGCCATTCGCAAGAACGCTTACAAGATGGGCCGCGAAATGATCTGGAGCAACGTGGCGCAGACGTACATGCGTTCCTTCGAGTGCTCCCGGCTGGAAGTGGCGGCCCCGGCGCGAAAATCTCTGGCCGCCAAAACGCTCGACCAGAAGCCGCGCCAACTGCCGGCCATGAAGCTGAGCCATCTCGCGCGGATGACCGACTCGACCGGCGTCTTCCAACACGCCATCTTCAGCGTGCCGAATTTCTCCGAAGGCTACTGCACCGACGACAACGCCCGCGCTTTCGTCCTCTCCGTGCTGCTGGCTGAATTGGGCGAGGAAATGGAATCCGTGCGGACGCTGGCCACCACCTCGGCGGCCTTCCTCCATTATGCTTTCGATCCGCAGACCAAGCGCTTCCACAACCACCTGAGTTTCGATCGCCGGTGGCTGGACGAACTGGGATCGGAGGATTGCCATGGCAGAGCCCTCTGGGCCCTGGGCATCGGGGTGGGACGTTGCCCCTTCAGGAGCTTCCAGACGATGGCCGGACAGCTTTTCGCGCTGGCCCTGCCGGCTATGACGGGCTTCACTTCGCCGCGGGCATGGGCCTTCGGCCTGATCGGGATCCACGAGTATCTGCGCCGGCTGAGCGGCGACAGCCTGGTCAATCAAACCCGCGAAACCCTGATTGGCCGGCTCATGGAACGCTTCGACGCCAGCGCGCACGCGGACTGGCCATGGTTCGAAGAGGAAGTCTCTTACGACAACGCGAAGCTGGCGCATGCCTTGATTGTGAGCGGACGGGCCACCGGACAGCCCGCGGTGCTCCAGCGGGGGCTGGATGCGCTACGCTGGCTGACCGAATTGCAGATGTCCGAGAAGAACCACTTCCGGCCCATCGGCAGCAACGGCTTCTACCGCCGCGGCGGGACGCGCGCCAATTTCGACCAGCAGCCCATCGACGCGCAGGCAACCGTCTCCGCTTGTCTGGAAGCCTATCGCGCCACGTCGGACATCCAGTGGTACGAACACGCGCAACGCGCCTTCGACTGGTTCGTCGGTTGGAACGATCTCGGCCTGGAACTCTACTGCCCCGAAACGGGCGGTTGCCGCGACGGACTGCACGTCGACCGCGTCAACCGCAACCAGGGCGCGGAATCGACTCTGGCGTTCCTGCTGGCGTTGGCGGAGATGCAACTGGCGCAGAACATCCTGACCAGTTTCAAGGAACCCATCGCCGTCCCGGTGTAACCCCGAACATCCATGCCCATCCACCTGAAACGCACCGCTACCGTTCTAAGCCCCGATCAGTCGCGCGTTCTTCTGCGGCCCTTCACTCCGGGAGATTCGCAAAGGGTCGGCGAGATCCTCGGCAGGATCATGGCGATCCCGGAGGAGCAGGTTATCGCCCTGTTGGACGGTATCTCGTCGGAATTCTCCCAGCGCCACCACGAGATCCGCAAGAGCTTCCTGGAACGGTATGAACAGGTCCGCGATCCGCTCCTGCCTGATGGGAAAATTTCCCAGCCGAGACGGATGCTCATCGGTTCCTATTTCCTGGCCGAATACTCCCTGGAATCGGCCGCGCTGTTCAATCCCTCCATCGTGCCGCATCCCGATCAGACCGGCCTGCCAACGGGCGCGCTGCGGTTTATTCTCAGCCTGCGTGCTACCGGCGAGGGACACGTCTCTTCCATCACCTTCCGATCCGGCACCATCCATCCCGACAATCACATCGAGGTATGCACCTCCTCGGGCTTCCTCACCGAGCCCCGGCAAGTCCCCAACCCGCGGTATGAGAAGGAGCTGTTCGGGCGGAAACTCAGCGAGCTTGGATTGACGCGCGAGTTTACCCGCCGGGTGATGAACAAACTAGGCGCCTGGTTCGCGCTGGACGAGCTTCGCGCCAGTCTGCAGACCGAACAGTTCCGCCTGCCGGATGGCATGACGCAGGAAGATCAGGAAGAGGCGCAGGGGATTTGGATGCTGGCCCGGTCCAACTACGAAGTTCACTTCCAGCCCGAACAGGGGTTATCGGAGCGCATCGTTTTCCCGGCGACCCCCTCCCAGCGGAACGGCATCGAGGACGCCCGCTTCGTTCGCTTTCGGAACAACGACGGCACCCACCTCTACTACGCGACGTTCACGGCCTTCGATGGCAAGGTGGTCATGCCGGAGCTGGTGGAAACCACGGACTTCCTCCACTTCCGGTTCATTACCCTGAATGGTCCAGCCGCCGAAAACAAAGGCATGGCCCTCTTCCCGCGGAAGATCGGCGGCCGCTTTGCCATGCTCTCCCGCCAGGACAACGAAAACATCTACCTGATGTACTCCGACAACGTCCACTTCTGGGACGAGCATCGCGTGATCCTCAAACCGGCCTTTCCCTGGGAACTGGTCCAGTTGGGGAATTGCGGATCTCCCATGGAGACCGATGCCGGGTGGCTGGTTCTCAGCCACGGTGTGGGGGCGATTCGAAAGTACTCGATCGGCGCGTTCCTGCTGGATCGCGACGACCCCTCCCAAGTGATTGGCCGCCTGCGCGAGCCTTTGATCGAGCCCAATCAGAACGAGCGCGAAGGCTACGTGCCCAATGTCGTTTACACCTGCGGCGCATTGGTCCACAACGGCGAATTGATCATTCCGTATGGCATGGCCGATCACGCCACCGGCTTCGCCACCGCCCCGCTGGCCGAGGTCCTGGCCGCCATGGAACCGGCATGACCGTTCCCCGCAAGCGCGTGGCCGTCCTTTCACCGGTAGCCTGGCGGACACCGCCAAGGCAATACGGAGCGTGGGAGACGGTTGCCGGCAACATCGCCGAAGGGCTGGTCTCGCGCGGCTGGGATGTGACGCTGTTCGCCACGCGGGATTCCGCCACCCGCGCCCACTTGCATGCCGTCGTGGACCGGGGGTATGAAGAAGACCGCACCATCGATCCCAAAGTTGCCGAGTACCTGCACATCTCCGAAGCTTTCGAGCATGCTGCCGAGTTCGACCTCATCCACAGCCACTACGACTTCATGGCGCTGTGCTACAGCCGGCTGGTGAAGACGCCGGTGCTCACGACCATCCACGGATTCTCGTCGCCCGCAATCATGCCCGTATATGAAAAGTATCGCGACGGGTATTTTGTCTCCATCAGCAACTCCGATCGCGCGGCGGGGCTGAATTACCTGGCGACGGTATATAACGGAATCGACCTCTCGCTGTACCCGCTGCGGAAACGCGGCGGCGATCACCTGGTCTTCCTCGGCCGGATTCACCCGGACAAAGGCGTCCATCTGGCCATCGAGGTGGCTCGCCGGAGCGGATTGCCGCTGCTCATCGCGGGCATTGTCCAGGATCGGACTTACTTCCGCGAACAGGTGGAGCCGCACCTGGATCAGGCGATCCGCTACATCGGGCCTGTGGATGTGGCGGGCAAGAACGAATTGTTCGCGCAGGCCCGGGCGCTGCTGCACCTGAATACCATCCCGGAGCGCTTCGGACTGGTGCTGGCGGAGGCCAATGCCGCCGGCGTGCCCGTGATCGCCATGGACCTCGGCTCCTGCCGGGAAGTGATCCAGGACGGGCAGACAGGCTTCCTGGTCGGCAACGCCGCCGAAGCGGAGCGAGCCCTGGAACGTGCCGGTGAAATCGATGGCGCTACGTGCCGTCAACGGGTGCAGCAGTATTTCTCGATCGAAACTATGGTGGAAGCATACGAGAAGGTCTACCGAACGGTTTTCGAACTGGAAGCCCAGAAATGATCCGGCGATACGCTCACAACCCCATCCTCACCAAGGCCGATATTCCCTACCCTGTGGAAACGGTGCACAATGCGGCGGTGGCGAAGCATGAGGACCAATACATCATGCTGTTCCGCTCACACCTGCGCACGGGACGGTCCATCATCGGGTTGGCGCGCAGTCCTGACGGCTTTCACTTTACGGCCGACCGGCAGCCTTTTCTGACTCCCACCGGTGAGGAGTTCAGCGTCGAGGATCCTCGCGCGACCTGGATCGACGGCGAGTACCTGATTGCCTACAGCGTGTACTCGCGGGACGGAGTGCAAATCGCATTGGACCGGACCAGGGACTTCCGCCAGGTGGAGAGAGTCGCTCTGATCACTGAGGCCGACTATCGCAACGTGGTGATCTTTCCCGAGAAGTTTAACGGATTGTACGCCCGGCTGGATCGTCCTCATTCGGAGATTGCACCATGGTCGATCTGGATCTCGTTCTCTCCGGATCTCCGTTTCTGGGGACAATCCCAGCTCATCATGAAGCCGGTGCCCTACCATTGGGACGAGATGAAGATCGGTCCGGGCGCCCCGCCGATCAAGACCGACCAGGGGTGGCTGTCCATCTATCACGGCGTTTTCGAGACCATGGACGGATCGATTTACCGCTTGGGGGTGGCTCTTCACGACTTGCGGAATCCGGCCAAGATCCTCGGCGTGGGAGATTCGTGGATCCTGCAGCCGGAGGATCCCTGGGAAATCACCGGGTATGTGCACAACGTGGTATTCACCTGTGGCGCCGTGGCCGAGCCCGATGGAACGGTGAAGATCTATTGGGGCGGCGCGGACACGGTAATGTGCGTGGGCGAGGCCAACGTCTGCGATCTGGTTGCGTTATGCCTCGATCACGGCAGACCGGCCAAATGAGCGCGCCCCTGGGAATCGAACTGGCCGGGCTGCCTCACGGCGGGGCAAGCTAGAAGATACCCCACATTTCTCGCATCTTGGCCGCTTCGGCCTTCATGATGGCCGAATTCTCCGCGGGACACAAGCGGACCTATCGGCACACGTAGAAATATCCTGGCTCGGCGGATTCGAGCAGCGGAATGGACTTTGCCGGAGTGTGCCGGGTATCCACACGGTTTGAGTCGCTCGAGTTCAGCAGCTCGAAGAGGATCGCAATGCTGTGCGGCATTACGCCGCCGGGGCGATTGGTATATTCGTTCGGCCGAGGCGCCGATCCACTCACGGCCGGACGCCGGAACAGAGAGATCGTCTGCGATTTGCCTTGATCCGCGATCTTAAAGTCGCCCTCGTTCAAATCCGTCACAGGCTGGCCTTTGGAGCCCGGCACGACCGGATACAAATGGACGAGAGGCGGCGGCGCGCTAAACATAGCGTCAATAATTGCGTGTCCGCTCCCTTGCGGTCGCGGCTCTGTGACGGCCTCGCACAGGGGCGCGCGCAGAAACTAATGACGTCGCGTTTAACTGGTTCCAAAAGTCCGGTTGCAACCAACGAGAGCGCGGCGCAGAAACCTCCAATGCGCGGCATAAATGCCGTCCACATTTGTATCGGGGGGCTCGCCCGCTCATTTCGCGGATCGGTCCAGGTTTTGCCGAGGGTCGCAGGGCGCTCGGCAGCTTGCGGCCGGACGGCAGCATCATGACGACCTTCCCCGGCCGGAGACGCGACACGGTGGAGTTTTTGAACTTTTTGCGCCACACTGAATCTGGGTAGGTATCGGGTCCTTTAATGATATTTCCAACCTTGACTTGCGCGCCGCCGGCGCTGGATTCGCTGGCCCGGATGATCGGCAACACGCCATTGCTTGCCATCGATTTTCAGTATCACGGCCGCCAGCGGGTGGTCTACGCGAAGTGCGAGTACCTGAACCTGACCGGCAGCATCAAGGACCGGATGGCGTTGCATATCCTGCGGCGCGCCTATGAGAGCGGCCAGCTCTTGCCGGGCGACCGCATTGTGGAAGCCACCAGCGGCAATACCGGCATCTCTTTCGCCGCTCTGGGCCGCGCACTCGGCCACCCGGTCACAATTTTCATGCCGGATTGGATGAGCGCCGAGCGCAAGCAACTCATCGCCAGCTATGGCGCCGAGATCGTGCCGGTCAGCCACGAAGAAGGAGGATTCCTCGGGTCTATCCGGAGGGCCCAGCAAATGGCTGACCGCGAGCCGCACATTTTCCTGCCGCACCAGTTCTCCAATCAAGCCAATAGCGAGGCTCACGCCCGGACGACCGGGCCCGAGATCCTCCTCCAACTGGAGGAAGCGGGTCTCGCTCCGCAGGCATTCGTGGCCGGCGTAGGAACCGGCGGAACAGTCATGGGGGTGGGCCGCTGCCTGCGCGAGAGGAGCTCCGGGGTGCGGGTCCACCCCGTGGAACCGGCGGAATCGCCCACCCTTTCCACCGGCCACCAGGTGGGCAAACACCGCATTCAAGGGATATCGGACGAGTTCATACCGGCGATTGTCGATCTGACACACCTCGACTCCGTAATCTCCGTTTCGGACGGAGATTCCATTCTGATGGCGCAAAAACTAGCCGCTCAATTGGGCCTCGGTGTGGGGATTTCATCGGGCTGCAATTTCCTGGCTGCCGTGATGGCTCAAGAGGCTCTGGGCGGCGATGCCGTGGTGGTCACGGTCTTTGCGGACGACAACAAGAAGTATCTGACGACCGACCTCATGCGTCCTGAACCCGTCAAATCAGATTACCGGTCTCCCGGACTGCAACTGACCGGCATTCGAGTGCTGCCCCGTCACTGCCGAACTTGCGGGGTAGCGCCGCCGCATTAAGCGGCCGGCTCGTGTCTGGGGCCGGCTCCCGGACTGCCGAGCTCGGCACTGGCCGGACTGTCGCCCGCCGGGGCAGTTTGGCCTTTTTTCGTGGGACATGCTTCAGAGGTACTTGCAAAATTCCGCAAACCGCTTGCTTGCGCGCGCAGGTCATTATTCCCGCGTGGAAACAGGAGCCCTTACTGAGCCGCGACGGCGAGGGAGCGGTGCTTTTCGCCGATTCAGGAATTTTGCAAGTACCTCTTCAGCTTGTCCAGGCGAGCGGAATTCGCTTGGCCAGGCTGTCGCCCGGCGGGGCAAGCTAAAGCATACCCCACATTTAGCGCATCTTGGCCGCTTCGGCCTTCATGATGGCCGAGTTCTTCCAGGCCTGCTGCGCGAGGTCGCCGGGGATGGCGGCGCAGTCGTCGCTGAACTTGGCCCCTTCCAGAATCTTGGCCTTGTTATTGGTCATCTTCCCCAAGTTATAGTTGGCCGTGCCCAGGTAGAACAGCGCCGGCGCCATCATGGCGTTGTTGCCCTTGATATACGGCAGCGCCGCGCGCAGACTCTTGTCGGCCGCGGCATACTGGTTCCTCTCGGCCGAAACCATTCCCGAAACCCAGTAGCCCCTGCCCAGAGACGCCACCTTCTGCCGCTCGAAATCCCCCTCGGAAACGCCTTCCGGTTTGGTTTTCTTGGCCCAGGCTGCCACCAGCCGATTGGCATAACCTTGGGCTCTATCCGACTGTTTGGCGGAGAAGGTGGAATTGACCATCACCAGCAGCAGGTCGGTATTCTCCGGGAAGTTCGCCAGCGCCTTCTCGGCGACCGCGGGGATCTTGGCCGTGCCGCCCGTTTGACTCAGCGCATAGAGATAGCTGGCATACGCCTGATCCAGGTATTGGCACTTCGGGTTCTGGGCCTCCAGCGTGGCCAACAGATCCACCATGGTGGCCGGTGGCGATTTGAGCGCAACTTCATACAGCGCGTACTCTGTCTGGACGTCAATGCCCTTGGCGTATTCGACGCGCGCGGTCCAGGCTTGCTTTTCGTCGGCATCTTCGGGAGCGGGTTCCGCGGCGGCCTTGCGCGCCAGTGCGGAAGTTTCGCCGGCCAGCTTTTTCACCGCTGCCGCGTCGCCCTTTGCCTGGGCATCTTTGAGACTCTGATAACTGGCATCCAGATCCTGCGCGCGTGCGACGGCCGCAGCTCCCACCAGGAGCACAATCGTGCTCAGACCTAACAGTTTCATGGTCTCGCCTCTCAAACTAGAAGATCTGTAGTACGTGTTTGATTTTGCGACCTTTTATTCCCGGATGCAAGGGGGGTGTGGCGCCTTCGTGGGGCGGACCCCCTGCTCCGCGGACGGCCCCCGGACGGCGGTTCATGCCCTGCCAGGGCGTCTGCCGCGACAGCAAAGCGGCACGGGGGTGTGCCGCGCAGACCAGGGGGTCTGCCCCACAATTCCGAAAAATATGATCCGAACCGGCGCCGGATGCGGCGTTCCGTATAGAGGGGATCGTCGGTTCGGAGGGAATATGTTCCAAAAGCCAATGGCCGCCGGCATGTTTGCGGCCCTGACCGCGCCGTGGTTGTGGGCACAATACGCGCCCGCGCCCACGCAATATTCGGTCACGGGAATGAACGGCATGTTCGGCCAGCCGATGGGCTTGCAGATTTATCGTGACGGCGATCTTGCGGTGGTGGAATACACCGGCAGGCACTTGCGCAGCCTTTACAATCTAAAGGCCCATACCCAACAGAGCTGGGACACGCAGCAGCCCGCGAGCGGCTGCAGCAACGGAACTTTTTCGGGCGATTGGGGCGATCCTTTCGAAGCTTCCGATATCGACGCCATCCTGAAAACCTCCACCCAACCGCCCACCAGCGAAACCGTCAACGGCATCGCCACCAAAGTGTTCGAGGGGACGGATCCGCAGTCGAAAATCAAGATCAAGGTCTGGCGCGAACCGAAATACGGCATGGTGGTCAAGGCGGAGATGACTCCTCCCGGCGGCGCCACCACCACCGTGGTCGAAGTCAAGCACTACAGTCTTACCAAACCGGCCGCTGAAATGTTCGCGATGCCGCCATCCTGCGCCAATGCCCCGCCCCCTCCGCCCACCCCGGCGCAGCGCTTCGCCGCCGAGACCGGCGACGATGGCGCCAATTTCGTGGACGCTACCATGGGCCCGGGATCGCCAAATTCCTGCACCATGCTCATGCGTTTCGTGAAGGCCGGCTCCATGCAGCCGCTTTCCGATTTTCAGGTGGCACTCGATCTCGCCTACGACCAAGACCATCCAGCGCACTACGTGATGGGCGGCAGCCCCAGCGGGCGCACGGTGTTTTCCGGCGGGCAACTCAAGGAATACACCGCGCAGATCCAAAACGGCGTCCTGCGCATTCCCAATGTGCCGGCGTCATTCGATCTTGAAATAACCTTCGCGGGCGGCAACCAAGGGGCGAGCTCGGCCCTCCTCTACCGCAAATGCGCGGGTCCGCAGACGGTTCTGTTGTACGTGGCGAAGAACCCCGATAAGCTCTCCGATGGCGCCGACTGGATCTGGGTCAAGTCCGGCAAGTTCGCCACCGTACCCGTTCATTAAGGAGGAAACAGACATGAAGATCGTGAGTCAGTCAGCCGACGAAATGGTGCTCCACGAGGGCAGCTGGCAGGGCCTGGTTGTCGGTACGATGTGCGTCCTGGCAGGCGTGCTCGGCGCATATTTTCTCCATTCCACCAAGCCGATGGCGCTTTGGATCGGCCTGGCCGTGGCCGCGCTCGGGGTGGGCGTCATCTGCTTCGCCTCATCGATCACCGTGGGCGCCACCAAATCCAGGGACCAGCTGGTTTACGAGAAAAAGCGGATAGTAGGGGCGAAGACCGACACGTACAAGATCTCGGATGTGCTGCGCATCGAAACGCGCAAGCAGTGGCGCATGCAGGGCGCGGGCGGTCCGCCGAATCGCGATACGGCCAACCCTCCGCAGCCCGTGCTGGTGGCGCAGTCGGTGATCGTTTTCAAAAGCGGCAAGGAGCTGCCGCTCGATCACCAGAAGAACTCCTCGAGTATGCAGATGGGTTCCGCGGTGCTGATGAGCGGGCAGGGCGCGGAGACGGCGATGGCCAATCGTGTGGCGACTTTTTTGGGGGTGCCGTTCCAGGAAATCATGCCGCCCAACATGATGGGTATGGGGATGAGCGGCGGCCTGAACATTCAGATCGGCGGAAGATAGACTGCTGCCCGATTGGGCAAGGTAAAGCTTACCCCACGTGTTGTGGGATAAGCTTCAGCTTGTCCAAGCGAGCGGAGCTCGCTCGCTGCTCTAAATCCCGCTGGCCCGGATCCAGAAGCTCTCGGTCCACTTACCGCCCGCGGGGACGGTTTGCAGGTCCGGGTACTTGCCGGCGCGATTCAAATTCACTGCGTCGGTAATGCCGGCCATCGGCTCGAAGCAAATGAATTCGCGGCCGGCCGGTTCCCAAACCACGGCAACCGGGTAATTGCGCCCGAACAGCGCTTCCACCTTCTTACCTCCCGCTTCGATCGAGAAGACCGCACGGCCCTCGGCATCGCGGACCAGATCGCGATAACCGTTGTCCAGCGTGCGGCCTTTCAAGGGGAACGGATCGGGCAGGTCCATCGGCTTGTATTCGCCCGTGGGAATCAGGCGCGCGTCGGTAAGTACGGCCTCCCGCGCCGGCACGTGGGCCATCCATTCGTCGCGGGGGATGTCGGGAATGCGATAGTACGGATGAAATCCGATCGCCAGCGGCATCGCTTCCCGGCTTAAATTGGTCACCGTGGTGCGCACTTCGAGGACGCCGTCGGCCAGCCGGTACGTCATTTCGTACTCGTGGGCGAACGGCCATTGCGCCATCAGATCGGGGTATCGCCAGAATTCCAGCCGGCTGGTAACGTGGGCCGAGTGCGCGTCGGCGGCCGCTTCCGTGACTGTCCACAAGGGCGAAGTTACCAGCAGTCCGTGAATCGGCAGGGGGATCAGCTGCAGGTTGCCCAGTCCCGGATTCAGCAGGTATTTCTTGCCGCTTGCCCAGAAAGCACTCTCGTCGAGGCGATTGCCCCAGGGCGCCAGAAAGGGCACGCCTTCCATGGCGCGGCGCTTTTCGTATTGGGCCAGGTCGCCACCCGAAAAGTACAGAATATTGTGGCCGTGCACCTTCATTTCGTAGGCCCGATTACCGATCGACGGCATCACGGAGACTTCGACACCGTGAGCGGCGTCGGTCAATCGCACGATCGCGACGCCCTGTTCGGTCAGTTGGCGGGCAGTGTAATTCTGCGCCGCGGCGGCCACGGCCAGGGAGAGAATGAGAAAGACCGTTTTCATCGGCACTTATTATCTCCCAGATGGCTTAGTGGGGGTGAATCGGCTATAATGCCCGTGGGTCTACGCCATGTCCGCGTGGGTTTTGGCACTGTTGAGCCTGCTCCATACCGATCCGTCCGTGTTCCGAAGGAACGTTCGGTACACCGATTTAGCCGTTTACCTCACTCTCGATCCTAACCAAGCCGCCGCTCCGCTGGAAAACATGAAACGCGAATTGAGCGGAATCATGGAGTCCGCCGGATACCGCGTGGTTTACAGCGACCCGCGCGCTCCCGATCCCAATGCGCAATTTTCCGCGCTGGTGGTATTG
>Ga0326728_10023008_pt1 | contig 11485 bp, 9 predicted proteins | sample MB3enrmetagenome_FD_207602 | JGI IMG/M metagenome (GOLD analysis project Ga0326728, IMG submission 207602) | Lab enriched peat soil microbial communities from McLean, Ithaca, NY, United States - MB31MN | ecosystem: Environmental > Terrestrial > Soil > Wetlands > Peat | place: USA: New York... | reverse complement strand
CAAAAAAACGAGTTTACAATTGTGCCGGGACTGGTTATTAGGACCGTTCATTTCGGTATGAAATTGAGCACGCAGTAATATGATTAAGGTTCAAAATCTGGCCAAAGTTTTCGGGACCAAACGGGCGGTGGATGACGTTTCGTTTTCCATCAACCGGGGCGAGGTGCTGGGGTTCCTTGGACCCAACGGCGCCGGCAAGTCCACGACCATGCGCATGATTACGGGGTTCCTGCCGCCCTCCGCCGGGTCGGTGACGGTGGGCGGTTTCGACATCGTGGAGCACCCAATTGAGGCGCGGCGCCTGATTGGTTACTTGCCGGAGAATGCGCCGGCCTACACCGACATGACGGTCTATGGGTTTCTTCATTTCACGGCTGAAATCCGGGGCCTGCGCGGTGAGGCGAGGAAGCAGGCCGTCAACCGCGTGGTCGAGATGTGCTTTCTTGGCTCGGTGCTGCACCAGAGCGTCGAGACGCTCTCCAAAGGGTATCGTCACCGCACCTGTTTCGCCCAGTCCATCATCCACGATCCCGATGTGCTGGTGCTGGACGAGCCGACCGACGGGCTGGATCCGAATCAGAAACACGAGGTGCGGCAGTTGATCCGTCGGATGGGGGAGAAGAAGGCGATTATCTTCTCGACGCACATCCTCGAGGAGGTGGATGCCGTCTGCTCGCGGGCGATCATCATTGACCGGGGCAAGATCGTCGCCAACGGCACGCCGCAGGAGCTGCGCCAGAAATCGGAGTGGGCCGGGGCCGTCACCCTCCGGGTCAGAGGCGTGGCCTCCAGCACGGTGACAACAAAGCTGTACCAGGTGCCGCTCGTCAAGCGGGTGACGGTGGTGGATGAGAAGGATGGCCACGTGACCGTGCGGGCCTTCCCGAAGGGTGGCGCCAACGGCGCGTTGGCGCAGGCCGTCGGCGAGGCGGCTCATGAATGGCAGATCGAGCAACTGCAGGCTGAGGAAGGCCGGCTCGACGAAGTCTTTCGCAGTATTACCATGCCCGATACAGCGAAGGAGGGAGCATAATGAACGCCTGTCGCAATGTCTGGACTATTACGAAGCGCGAGTTGGGCGCTTATTTCACGTCGCCGCTGGCCTATGTCTTCATCGTGATTTTCCTGTTGCTGAGCGGGTTCTTCACGTTCTTCGTGGGGGGCTTCTTTGAGCGACAGGAGGCCTCACTGGTGCGGCCGTTTTTCGACTGGCACCCGTGGTTCTACCTGTTCCTAGTGCCGGCGGTCGGGATGCGGTTGTGGGCCGAGGAGCGGCGGGTGGGCACCATCGAACTGTTGCTGACGATGCCTATCACCGCCTGGCAGGCCATCGTGGGGAAGTTTCTGGCCTCTTGGCTCTTCCTGGCGCTGGCGCTGGTGCTGACTTTCCCGGTGGTGATTACTGTGAACTACCTGGGTCACCCGGACAATGGGGTCATCCTGACGGCCTACGTCGGGAGTTGGCTGATGGCGGGCGCTTACCTGGCGATCAGTTGCATCACTTCGGCGCTGACGCGCAGCCAGGTGGTCAGCTTCATCATATCCCTCGTGGTCTGCCTGTTCCTGATCCTGGCCGGGTTCCCGCCGGTCATTAACGTGCTCGAACAGGTCGCGCCCCGGCTGACGGACTTGGTGACGTCCTTCAGTGTGATCACCCATTTCGAGGGCTTCCAGAAAGGGGTGCTCGACTCCCGTGACGTTTTATTCTTCCTGTCGGTCATCGGGTTTTCGCTCTTTACCACCAGTGTGATCCTGCGCACCCATCGCGCAGGCTAATAGGGAGACTTTGATGCAAAAGAAATCGCTTGAGACAATTCTTTATTCGACGGCTGGCGTCGCAGTGATGCTGGTCATTCTAATCGCGCTTAACTTCATTGCCGGCACGGCGCGCGCACGCCTGGATCTGACACAGGAGAAGGCCTTCACGCTTTCGGCCGGCACGCGGGCGATCCTCAAGAAGCTCGATACGCCCGTCACCATCCGCTTCTACTGCACGCAGAGCGAGAGCGCGACACCCGAGACGGTGTATCTCAAGAGCTATGCGCGCAAGGTCGAGGACCTGCTCTTCGAATACAGGCAAGTGGCTGGCAGCAAGCTCCGGATCGAGAAATACGATCCGCAGCCGGACTCGGACGCCGAGGACTCAGCCCGTTTGGACGGCATTGAGGCGCAGCAACTGCCGGGCGTTGAGGGCTTCTATCTTGGCCTGGCGGTCAAGTGCGCGGACGAGGTCCAGTCCATCCCGTTCCTGGCGCCCAACCGCGAGCGGCTGCTGGAATACGACCTGGACCGGGTGATCGTGCGCGCGGAGAACCCGGAGAAGGTGACCATCGGTCTTATGACGCCCTTGCCGGTCTTTGGCATGCCCTCCAATCCGATGATGGCGCAGATGGGCCAGCAAGGCAGCCAGCCCTGGGCCCTGGTTACCGAGTTGAAGAACGATTTCAACGTCAAGCGCGTCGCCATGGACGCCGACAAGATTGACGACGACATTAAGTTGCTGGTGGTGATCGCGCCGAAGGACATCTCGGACAAGGCGCAGTTTGCCATAGATCAATTCGTCATGCGAGGCGGCAAGCTGGTGGCCTTCCTCGACGCGCAATGCCTGGCGGACAACCGCCAGCAAAACCAGATGATGGCCAACATGGGCGGAGGCGGCTCGTCGCTGGACAAGCTGCTCAAGGCCTGGGGCCTTCAGTTTGACACTAGCAAAGTTGTGGCGGACCTGAAATACAAGATGCAGTTGCGCGGACGCACCGGCGAGCCGCAGGACGCGCCCGCCTGGTTGGGCCTGACCTCGGATGCGATCAACAAGGACGACGTTGCCACGAGTCAGATTGACAACATCTGGCTGCCGTTGTGCGGGGCGTTTACAGGCACGCCAGTGACAGGGTTGAAGGAAACGGTGCTGTTGCACAGCTCGAAGGACGCCGAATTGGTGGATGGCATGCTGGCCAACTTCTCGGGCGATAACATCATGAAGGAATTCAAGCCGACCGGCGTGAACTACGCGCTCGCGGTCCGCCTGAGCGGCAGGTTCAAGACGGCCTTTCCGGACGGCCCGCCACAAGAGAAGAAAGATGAGAAGGCCGACACCGAGAAGAAGGACGAGAAGAAGCCGGACGAAAAGAAGACCGGCGACTGGCTCAAGGAGACCAAAGGCGACAACACTGTGGTGCTGTTCGGCGACGCGGATCTGCTCTACGACCCATTCACGATACGTCAGATTGACAGCCCGTTTGGCGCACTGAAGATGGCCATGAACGCCAATCTCAACCTGGCCCAGAACATCATCGAGCAAATGACGGGCGACAATAACCTCATCGCCGTCCGCAGCCGGGCGACGCTGAACCGGCCTTTCACCCGCGTGAAAGAGATGGAGGCGGCTGCCAACGAGAGATTTCAGAGCGAGATCAAACGCCTGGAGGACAGCGCGGCCCAGGCGCAGCAGAAGATCAACGAGATGCAGGCGCAGAAGAAGGACAAAGACCAGCGCTTCATCCTGTCGCCGGAACAGCGCGTGGAACTGGAGAAGCTGCGCAAGGAAGAGGCGGACACACGCAAGCGCTTGCGGCAGGTACAGAAAGATTTGAAGAAGGAGGTCGTCTCGCTGCAGACGCGCCTCAAATGGATCAACATCCTGGCCGTGCCGCTGGCGGTGACGGCCACGGGGATCGTCATTGCGATTGTTAACCGCAGGAAGACTTCGGCCAAATGAATCGGAAACAGCTCCTCATACTCGTGGTGTTGGTGGTGGTGTTGGGCGTGGTTGGTTTGGTTTTGAACCGGCGCAACCAGACCTCGTGGCAGGGCGGCAGCCGGCAGGGCGCTGCAACTAAGCTCCTGGGCGACCTGCCGGTCAATGACGTCGCCGCTATTGTGATCAAGGGCGGCACGAATGAATTAGACCTGGTCAGACAGGACAGTCTTTGGCGGGTGAAGCAGCGGAATGATTACCCAGCCAACTTCTCCGAAATCAGCAGCTTCCTGCTCAAAGCTGCCGACCTGAAAGCGGCGCAGACCGAAGAAATCGGCCCATCGCAGTTGGGCCGTTACAAACTGCTCCCGCCGGGGCCGGCGACCAACACTGCCATCCTGGTGGAACTGCGTGACCAGGGGGGCAAGGTCATCCGGTCGCTGCTGCTGGGCAAGTCACACATGCACAAGACCGAAGGCCGGCCCTCCCCCATGGGCGACATGGGTGACAACGAGGGCTGGCCCGATGGCCGGTACGTCATGGTCGGCACGGCGGCCAAAACCGTCGCGGTGGTCTCCGACCCCCTCAGCAACCTCGAAGCCAAACCTGAGTCGTGGCTGAACAAGGACTTTTTCAAGGTGGAGAAGATTCGCTCTATTGCCGTCGCCTATCCGGCGGCGACCAACTCGTGGAAGGTGACGCGCGACACCGAAGCTGCCAGCGAGTGGAAACTGGCCGACGCCAAACCCGACGAGAAGCTCGATTCGACGAAGACCTCCAGCTTTTCCTACGCCCTGAGTTCGCCCAGCTTTAACGACGTCCTACCAGCCGACGCCAAACCGGAGCCGGCAGGTCTGGATAAACCGACCGTAGTAACGCTCGACACGTTCGACCACTTCACCTACACGATCAAGCTCGGGCAGAAGACCAACGATAATATCCCGATGATCGTGGCGGTGGCCGCGCAGATCCCCAAGGAACGCGCCCCCGGCAAGGACGAAAAGGCCGAGGACAAGACCCGTCTCGACAAGGAGTTCAAGGACAATCAGAAGAAGCTCGAAGACAAGCTGACCCAGGAGCAGGGCTACGGAAAATGGATTTACCTGGTTTCCAACTGGACGGTTGATTCGCTGCTCAAGGACCGCAAGGACCTTCTCGTCGAGAAGAAGGAAGAGCCCAAAAAGGACGAGAAGCCGGTCGCTGCGGATCCCAGCAAAAAGGAAACTTCTCCCGAGCCCACCACCGAGCCGAAACCCGACGCTGAGAAGTGACTCGTACCACAAGTCCTTTTCAGGCAGGATGGTAACGAAGCAGCAGCCAAAGCAGAAAGGTGATCGCAATTAGGAGCGGTCCCAGCATGGTGATGGCAAGCACCCAAGGCCGTCGAAAGAGGCTGGGCTTCCAAGCCGCTGGCTGCTGCAAGCGGTCGGCAAGACCGGTCACTCGAACATGCTCCGCCGTGTCCAGTTCGGCCTGCATCGCGGCTGCGCTAGGGTAGCGGTCAACCGGGTCGCGCTGGAGCGCGCGCAGGACGATTTCTTCAGCCTGCGCCGAAAGCTCTGGATTCAGTTTCCGAGGAGCCGCAGGGTCGCCAGTGACCCGCGCGTTGAGGGCGGCCCAGGGATTCTCGTCCTGAAAGGGAACCTGCCCGGTGAGCATTTCGTAAAGGAGCGCTCCCAGGCTGTAAATATCAGTGCGCTTGTCCGCGCGCTTGCCTTTGACCTGCTCCGGCGCCATGTAATCCGGTGTGCCCATCGAGCTCGAGTTGCCCATGTGCGTAATGCGGCGCGAGGCCACATCCCGGGCGATGCCGAAGTCCATGATGCGGATGGTCCCGTCACAGCAAATCATCACGTTTTGCGGCTTGAGGTCACGGTGAACGACGCCATGGTCGTGCAGGTGCTGCAGCGCTTCGCAGAGCAGGCTGGCAATCCGGAGCGCGTCCTTTTCGGGCAAGGGCCGCATCGCTTTGAGCAGGTGCTCCAGGGTGCAGCCCTTGAGATACTCGGTAACGAGGTAAGGCCGGCTCTTATTCGGGACCGGAACGAACTTGAGAACGAAAGGGTGGTTCAGCTCCAGGCCAATCCTCTCCTCCCGTTGGAAACGGGAAAAGAAACTCGGGTCGCTCTCATACTCCAGGTGCGGCACTTTCACTGCAACGAGCTGGTTGCAGTTCTGCATGTCTTCGGCCTTGAAGATGGTCGCCATACCGCTGCGGCTGAGCACCTCGATGATTTGGAAGCGATTGTCCAGCACTTGCCCGGGCTTGAACGGCGCGCCGCTGGCATCAACCGGGTCGTGGTGTTCGGGCACGTTGCGGCAACTGGCCACCTCGACCAGTGGACAGGTATCTGTTGTTTTCATGCGCTGTGGGTGGGACGGTGCTAAGCCGGGGAAGCAGCGTGGGCCGTCGCCTGAGGCAACGCCTTGCTATCCATCACCCGCCGGCCCCATGCCTTCTCACAATTCATGTGGGTCTTGGCCGCTACGACGAACACATCGCACGCAGCCTCCCGAATGATCTTCTCAGCCACCGGGGAGACGATTGGATTCGAGGCACGCCGCCAAAGGCCCATTAATCGGCTCCAAAACGAAGGGCCGGAGGTCGGCATGATGATCAGGTCCACACTCTCGGCTTTCGCTTCGGCCAGTATCTCTTCCGCCGGCCGGCCCGTGCGAACATGAGCGACCGTCGAGGCAATGGGATGAATATGCTCCACAGCCAGTCGCTCGAGACACGTAAGCGCCTCCTGGGCAAGCTCCTCATAAACACGATTCTCCGGCGCCGCAATGTTCAGGTTCACGACATGGAGTAGGGTAACCCTGACCTCCGGTCGCTTGGCGAACCCGTTGACCAGCTCAAATACTTCCAGTGGGCATCTGGTGACATCAACTGGCAGCAAGATTCTTTCTAGCTTCATAGGTTTCACGCGGTAGTGGGCTGCGCCCAGGCTCCGGCGTTCTAGAGCCGCATCAGCGGAGGGCTCGCCCCGTCTTGCCTTGGAACGAAGACGGTGCCGGCGGTTCCGACCCAGTCCGCCGTCGGGCGATTCGTGTTAAAAGCGCGGGGAGAGCCGGTGGCAAAGCGACCAGGAGGGCCACCAGCAAAAGCAGGTAAACTAGCGATAGGTTTTGCATAGCTTCAACGTGCAATGGGGGCGCTGGAAGCGGTAATTAAAAGGAATCCCAGAGTGATTAATAATATGTAAACGCCGGGAAGACCGCCGACGGTATCGAGTGAGGGCTCGAAAAGCCTTGTCAGTAACGCAGCGACGCGGATTACTGGCCAATCTGGATGATCAAGCCGCCCAGGATGATTAATGCCAGCCCCAACCAGGTGGAGGGGGGAACGACTTCACTGAAAACGAAGCGCCCAACCAAGACGCTGGCAGCCGCGAAGAATCCAACATAAACGCCGAGCAGCTTGGAAAAGTCCCATTTGACTGAGTTGACCACCAGTCCGTAGCACGCCAGCGCAGCGCATCCCGCCGCGATGCAAACGGCCCCTCCGCCACATAGGCCACGGCGAACGCCTGCGTCACCGCCAACTTCAAGCAAGGCGGCGGCGATGAAGACGAGCCATGCGACCACACTCATCCGTTCTTCTGCGCGAGGGCCACGGACTTAGGCTTGGCTGCCATGTCATCCAAGGCCACATTGAGCAGCAGCACGTTCACGCGTGCCTGGCCGAGGAACCCCCACTGGGGCGGTTCAGTGAACCGGCCCACCAGCGCCTTGACCTTTTCCTCGCTCAGGCCGCGCGAGGCGGCGACGCGGGAGACCTGGAGCCTGGCGGCCTCAGGGCTGATGTGCGGATCCAGGCCGCTGGCCGAGGCGAATGTCATATCCGCCGGGACAACGGTATTAGTCGGGAGATTGTTCCCGCTGATGAACGCCGCGGTGTTATTCATGACATTCGTCTGCAACTGGCCGCTGGTGGGGCCCAGGTTGCTGCCGCTCGACGCGACGAGGCCCGACGCGCCCGTGCCGTAGGTGCAGGCCGAGGGCCGCGGCCAGAAGTAGTTGGTGCCCTGGAACTGCTGCGCCAGCAAGGCTGAGCCGATGAGTTTTCCATTGCGAGTCACCAGGCTTCCATTGGCGGCGTCTGGGAAGGCCACCTGGGCGATGAACGTGATCACCAGCGGGTAGGCGATGCCGGTCACGACGGCCCACAGGAGCGTCTGCCGGATGGTTTGCGTGAGAAGCTTAGGCATAATCTTATCCTTTCAGTTATGTTGCACAGAATCCCGGTCTCAGGGCGCCAGGTGAACGGCGACCAGGAGCAGGTCAATGAGCTTGATGAAGACGAAGGGCACGAGGATACCGCCAATACCATAGACGAGCATGTTGTTGCGGAGGATTACGGCTGCGCCCAGGGGTCGGTACTTCACCCCCCGCAAGGCCAGCGGAATCAGCGCCACGATGATGAGGGCGTTGAAGATCACGGCGCTCAGGATGGCGCTTTGGGGCGAGTGCAGGAACATGATGTTGAGCTTGTCGAGCGGCCCGCGTCCGCCGGCGTGCAGGGCGTATAGCAGACCGAACATGGCGGGGATGATGGCAAAGTACTTGGAGACATCGTTGGCAATGCTGAAGGTGGTCAGCGCGCCGCGGGTCATGAGCAACTGCTTTCCGATTTCCACCACTTCGATGAGCTTGGTCGGATTGCTGTCCAGGTCAACCATATTGCCGGCCTCGCGGGCGGCCTGGGTCCCCGTGTTCATCGCCACTCCCACGTCGGCCTGGGCCAGCGCCGGGGCGTCGTTGGTGCCGTCACCGATCATGGCCACCAGTTTGCCCCCTTCCTGCTCCTTGCGGATGCGGGCCAGCTTGTCCTCGGGCTTCGCCTGGGCGATGTAGTCGTCCACGCCCGCTTCGGCAGCAATGGCGGCTGCGGTAAGCTGGTTGTCGCCCGTAATCATAACCGTGCGAACGCCCATCTTCCGCAGTTGAGCGAACCGCTCCTTGATGCCGCCCTTCACGATGTCCTTGAGCAGGATGATGCCAAGCACTTTGGCCCGATCAGCCACCAGCAGCGGAGTGGCGCCCAATCGTGCAATCTCGTCCACCTTTTCCATCACGCTGCGCTCCACCTTGCCTCCATGGCCTTGCACAAATTGAACCACCGCCTGGGCTGCCCCTTTGCGGATCCGGCGAACCGGCGTGCGGACTTCCTCGGCGGTGCGAACACTCGTTCGGGCGGTGGTCTTCGCCGCCACGGCGGTTCCGCCCCCGGCACCCGCGCTTTGATCTTCGTGTTTCGGATTCGCGGCTCCCGAAGCTGGCTCGGGGGAAGCGACGGGGCTGCTTTCGTCGAACATATCCACACCGCTCATGCGCGTCTGGGCCGAGAATGGGACGAACGTGGCAAACGTGTGGGCCATCTCCCGGCTGCCCAAGCCGTATCTCTCTTTGGCGAGCGTAACGACGGAGCGGCCTTCAGGCGTTTCGTCGGCCAGGGAGGCGAGCTGCGCGGCTTCAGCCAGCTCGTGCATGCTCGCCCCCGGCGCGGGAATGAATTCTGTCGCCTCCCGATTGCCCAGGGTGATAGTGCCGGTCTTGTCCAGAAGCAGCACATCCACGTCTCCCGCAGCCTCAACCGCACGTCCACTGGTAGCCAGCACGTTGCGCCGCATCAGGCGGTCAATGCCGGCGATGCCAATGGCGCTGAGCAGGCCGCCAATTGTAGTCGGAATCAGGCAAACGATGAGTGAAAGCAACACGGGAATGGTAGTCAGCACGGCCCCCGTCTGCCCGGCCTGGTGCTCATTGTAATGGGCGTAAGGCGGCAGCACAAAGACCACCACTATGAAAAGAGCGGTGAGGCTTACGAGCACGATATTCAGAGCGATTTCATTGGGCGTCTTCTGCCGGCGCGCCCCTTCAATCATGTCAATCATGCGGTCCAGGAACGAGTGGCCGGCCTCAGCCGTGACACGCACCACGATGCGGTCGCTCAGCACCCGGGTGCCTCCGGTCACGGCGCTGCGGTCGCCGCCGCTCTCGCGCACGACGGGGGCGGATTCACCGGTGATGGCCGACTCGTCCACGGTGGCAATGCCTTCCACGATCTCGCCGTCGGCGGCGATGATTTCGCCGGCTTCACAGACAAAGTAATCCCCGGTCTTCAATTGTGTGCTGGCGACCTGGACTTGCTTGCCGTTGACCAGTGCACGCGCCATGGTGGTGGTGCGCATTTTGCGCAGGGCATCGGCGTGAGCCTTGCCTCGGCCCTCCGCCATGGCCTCGGCGAAGTTGGCGAAGAGGCAGGTGAACCAGAGCCAGAAGCAGATCTGGACGTTGAACAGGTTGAACTGGCCCGGCAGGAAGAGGATGACGGTGGTCCAAACCGCCCCCAGCCATACCACGAACATGACCAGGTTCTTAATCTCCGCCCGCGGGTCCAGCTTCTTGAATGAGTCAATCACCGCCTGGCGGAACAGCGCCTTGTAACTGAATTCGGCTTTATTGCTCATAGACGTGATGCGTGATGCGTGATGCGTGATGCGTGATACGTGAACCGTGGTTTCGGGAGAAACATAGCTTGCGCTGTCCACTAGAATGCGCGGCCGGCAGCCATCAACCCATGCTCCACAATGGGTCCGAGGCAAAGCGCCGGGAAGAACGTCAGCGCCGCTACGACGACAATAACCCCCGTGAGCGTCAGCCCGAAGGTCCAGCCGTGCGTGGGCAGCGTGCCGGAGGAAGCTTCGACGGTCTTCTTGGAGGCCAGCCTGCCCACGATGGCCAGGATGGCTATAATCGGGATGAACCGCCCAATCCATATCACAATCCCGGCGCCGATATTGTAGAAGGGGGTATTGGCGTTCAGGCCGGCGAAGGCGCTGCCGTTGTTATTAGCCGCCTCGCCGAAACAGTAGAGAACTTCGGTCAGCCCATGCGGCCCGCCGTTATTCATGCTTGACAGTCCTTGGGGGACCATCACCGCGATGGCCGTCGGGATCAGCGCGGCGATGTTCGGAATCAGGACGCCGATGACCGCCCAGGTGGCGCACCAGGCGTCCAGCTTCTTGCCCAGGTACTCCGGCGTGCGGCCAATCATCAGCCCGGCAATGAAGACCGTAATCAAGACGTGGAACAGCATGCAATACATGCCGCAACCGATGCCGCCGAAGAGCATTTCGCCGATCAGGATGTTCCAGAGCGGCATCAGGCCCGCCAGCGGCATCCAGCTATCGTGCATTGAGTTGACCGACCCGTTGTCAATCGCCGTCGCCGAGGTGCCCCACAAGACGCTGTTCATCAGCCCGATGCGCTGCTCCTTGCCTTCCATGTTCACCAGACTCCTCCCGGTGACAGGATTGGGCCGGGTGTCGAAATACCACGCTCCGACAAATGAAAGCATATACAACGCGAGCATCACGTTGAACAGGCACCAGGCATGCTTCCGGTTGCCGACGAGCAGGCCGAACATATAAACCTGGGCCATCGGCACGATGATAATGGCCAGCATCTCCAGGAAATTCGTGAAAGGCGTGGGATTCTCGAAGGGATGCGCGCTATTCACGTTGTACCAGCCGCCGCCGTTGGTGAAGAGCTGTTTGATGGATTCGAGCGAGGCCACCGGGCCGATGGGAATGACCTGGCTCGCCACTTTAGCGTCCACCATGACCGGAGCGTTGGTCATGATCGGCTGGCCTTTCGCATCGAATTGGGGCACATCGGCCATCACGACCGCGCCGTTCGCCAGCACCGGCTTGCCATTGGAGTCGAGCTTGGGCGCCTGCGCCACCAACTGAATGTTAGTCGTGACGGGCTGCCCCTTCT
>Ga0326728_10023006_pt1 | contig 11486 bp, 12 predicted proteins | sample MB3enrmetagenome_FD_207602 | JGI IMG/M metagenome (GOLD analysis project Ga0326728, IMG submission 207602) | Lab enriched peat soil microbial communities from McLean, Ithaca, NY, United States - MB31MN | ecosystem: Environmental > Terrestrial > Soil > Wetlands > Peat | place: USA: New York... | reverse complement strand
CAGATGGACCACTGGAACAAGTGGTTAAAGCTTACGTTGAAAACCAAGGACAGCACCGCTCCAAATACCTCAAGCCGTACCAACTAAAGCTGGTGACCTAAAGCGACAACTATGGAGCTCTGCTCCGTAGGGGTGTTTTTGGAGTTAAGAACAGCCATTGATCCCAGGCTAGTTCTAGGTCGACCATATGAACACGGAAAGAGCTTGTCTCCTGTGCCACTTTTTTAACATGTTTTTCGACAGTGTCTTCGTTAATACTTTTGCTAGATACGGGGAACAATAAAGTTATGTGTGGGCCGACTACGCCAAACGTAGGATCGTATTTTTTACTTATCTTTAGGATATCGGTGGTATCAATTTCAGGTCTTTGGATAACAGCGTAATACATATCATTAAGTTTACAGCAATTATTCTAATTAATTACGCTTATGCTTTGGAGAGCCATCGTAGACTTTACTGCGACAAAAATACAAGGGAGTTACGGGTTGTTTATTACTAGTCTTCCTTAACTTTATTACCTTTAAAAATCCAATGAACGCCATATTTATCATATAGCTGACCATATGTTCCAAAAGGCATGTCATGCAGGTCTTGAAACCTGTTTTTTTCTGCACCAACAGCAAGTTTGTCGAAGACTGTTTTCAACTCATTATAGCCTTCGCCAATGACAAATATTGCGTAAATATCGCCCCACGTTGGTTTATAGTCAGGAGATGCCATCCAGTCGGTTGCCGATATTTCAATATCACCACTTTTTAGATTGGCATTGATAAGTCTGTTGTGCTTCTCCGGCGGAAACATGCCTTTCATAGGAGTATCACCAAGTTTGGTAAGTGTTAGCTCACCACCAAGACATTTATGGTAAAAAGTCATTGCTTCGGCACAGTTACCGTCGAATAGCAGGAATGGGGTACATCGTAGCATACAAATATAATAACAAATACCATCACGTACTCGAACTTTTTAACAGATACGAATAAAGCTCTAAAGACAACATTTATAACTTATGGACTAATTCTCATCTGTTAGCAACTTTTGGAGAACCAGGTTGTCCAAACTAGGAGCACCCTTTACTCAGATTTGAGTTTAACGAATAGAAAACCGAGAGATCTTGATCTAGTTTGTCTTAACGGCGAGGTGCCCTATTCTGAACAAACCTGCTTTGCCTAGCTGAAATGTTTCGCCAATAGCTCTATTTGATGTTTTTTGTAGTCGCTATCTGTCTCAATTGGCCAGATAGTGCAGGATAATCTCCTTCAATTATTTTCCACATACGGTCGAAGTCTATCTTTCCATAAGCATGGGCGAGTATATTGCGCAACCCACGTACCCTGGAGATTGGTAGGTCAGAGTATTCTTCGATGAATTCATAACTCAAAGCGTTTAGTAGCTCACTCAAGGTTATTAATCTCATAGAGATTGCGTCTTTTAGGTTCTCATCTGCAAAATAGGCTTCTTTTCCGCCTTTCAGTCGTTCATCTATGATTGCCAGTTCATCTAGTATTTCGCCCAATAAAACATTATCGCGTTCAGTCTTAGAGATCATAGTGCAACCAATACTTTATCATGGTCAACGTAGGGCTTAATACGCTTACGCAATGTACCTTCTAATACTACATCGGCCTTTTGTGAAGGTAGTCGCTGCGACAACTCATATTGCAAACCGCCAAGGTCTAGGTAGTTACGCTCTGGTGCTAATTCGACTAGTATATCTAGGTCGCTTTTACTGGTGGCCTCACCTCGTGCATAACTACCAAATACATAGGCCTTTACAACGCCGTGCTTACGTAAAAGTTTTTGAAGCTCATTAAGTGGTATAGGAAGTTGTAGTTTAGTAGCAGTCATACTTTGATTATATCAAAAACCCCTCGAAACAGAGGCGTTTAAGTATGGGCGATTTTTTGGAGGGCCAGGAGGGACTTGAACCCTCGACATTCTGCTTAAGAGGCAGACGCTCTAACCAGCTGAGCTACTGGCCCAAAGTGAGCCGCGAATTACGACTCTTAAGAACTTTACCAAAGTACTTCTACGCTTGCAAGTTGCCAAACACTACACACAATCTGTAGAATATAACCAATGACAAGATTACTTAACGGCAAAGAGCTTGCTGGCTATATAAAAGAAAGACAAGCTCATGAGGTGCGTAGCTTGCGTCAGGCTCATAGTATTTTCCCAAGATTAGCTATCATACAAACTAAAGATGATCCAGTTATCAATACTTACGTGCGGCTTAAAAAGCGGTATGGAGCCGACATTCTTATTGATGTTGACATATATAATGTGACACAAACTGAAACCCCCAAACTATTGAAAGATTTAAACACCGACAATTCTGTACATGGCATAATAATTCAGCTACCTCTTGAAGACCCGTCACAAACCGAAGCAATTGTTAACCTAGTTGCCTCAGAAAAGGATGTTGATGCACTTGGAGAAAAGGCGAGATTTGATCCTGCTACACCCATGGCTATTTTATGGTTATTGTCTGGTTACAATATAAATTTGGCCGATAAAGCAGTATTACTTGTTGGTCGAGGTAAATTGGTCGGGGCTCCCTTAGAACGGATTTTCAAAAGCTCTGGCCTAAACATAAGTGTGGCAGATAGAAAAACCAAAGACCTGAAAGCAGAAACACTGAAAGCCGATGTTATCATAACCGCTACGGGGCAACCAGCCATAATAAGCCCGGATATGATAAAACAGGGTGCTGTAGTTGTTGATGCTGGCGTGGCGAGTGAGAGCGGGAAAACCGTCGGTGATTTGGCGCCAGAAGTCTATGAGCGCGATGATCTTACCATTACGCCCGTAAAAGGCGGGGTCGGCCCGCTTACTGTATGTGCCTTATTTGAAAATGTTATTAGGGCTGCTAGTGCTTATGGCAAATAAATTGTTAATGATAAATAAGCGGTTCTGATGAAAATTGGCGTATTTGACTCCGGTATAGGGGGGCTTTCGATTGTACAAGCTATTGAAAGTGCTCTGCCGGAGAATGAAGTTATTTTTGCTAATGATACTATCCATCTACCATATGGCTCTAAATCTCCGGAAGAGATTTTAGTTTATGTGGAACCAATTCTGCAAAGGCTTGTAGACAGGGGCTGCGTAGTTATAGTTATTGCCTGTAATACTGTGTCAACGACACTTATAAATGTATTGCGTCAGCGCATAAGTGTACCGCTTGTGGCGGTTGAGCCAATGATAAAACCAGCAGCTGCCCAAACCAAGACTGGCGTGATTGCGGTTTGTGCTACGCCAACAACACTAAAGAGCCCACGCTATGCCTGGCTTAAAGCCACATACACTCAAAATATGTGCGTACTTGAACCGGATTGTTCAGATTGGGCTGAAATGATTGAGCGCCGTATGGTTGATAAAGAAAAGATTCATAATCGTATTGAAGAAGTTTTAAGGCAGAAGGCTGATGTGATTGTTTTGGGGTGCACGCATTATCACTGGGTAGAAAAAGAGATCAAAGACATTGCTAGTGATAGAGTTGTAGTATTGCAGCCCGAGAAAGCTATTATAAGGGAACTTAAACGAGTGATTGCACGGCTTTCTTGAACTGATCGCCACGGTCCTCGTAGTTTTTAAACATATCAAAACTGGCGCAAGCAGTTGATAGCAACACAATGCTTCCAGGAGTGGCACAAGACCTAGCGGTTTCAACGATTTGTTGTATATTTTTGCCGCCTTCTACAAAGTGCGTATAGCCATGCTGCTGCAGAGCGGCTTTTATGGCTGGCGCAGTATCACCAATTAGTACTACTGTCTGCACATTGTTATTAACGATAGTTTTAGCAAGCTCGTTATATGAAGATCCTTTATCTGATCCGCCCAGGATGACGACTTTTGGTTCCTTAAACGCCTCGATAGCAACTTGCGCTGTTTCTGGAGTAGTGCCAAACGAGTCGTCATAGTACTTGACGCCGTTTAGTTCTAGGACAAATTCAAGCCGGTGGTTTAACCCGGTGAAAGTTGTTAACACTTGTCTGATGGCGTCAACATTCTGTGTAACTTGCCAGGTGGCGGTTACAGCAGCGCAAGCATTCTGCCAGTTATGTTTACCGAGTAATAGTAGTTCGTCTGCGCCACAGATATTTTGTCCGTTTATATTGATGCGGTCATCTTTAATAATTGCTCCTGGTTCAGCAAAATAGGGAAGTTTTTTGCCTTGGCCTAGGCTAGCTATTTGTTTGGAAGTATCGTTATCTGCAAAGTATATTGCAATATCGTTTGGCTGCTGGTGAGCAAAGAGCTGTTGCTTGGCTTTGACATACTCGTTCATATCGGGGTGCCAGTTAAGGTGTTCTGGAACAACCATTAAACACACTGCGATATGGGGGGAGTAGTTTAGGTCGATTAATTGGAAGTTAGCTAGTTCTAAAACTACCCAGTCATCGGGATTAATGGGGTCTTTTAGTAAATCCAGTGGTGGGATGCCGATATTACCGCCGAGGTGCACCTTTTTGTCGGCTGCCTCAAGGATTTTAGTAATTAATGTAGAGGTAGTGCCTTTACCTTTAGTCCCGGTTACCCCGATGATATTTTTACTAGGGCAAACTTTAAAAAACTCATTTGTTGATGTCGTTACTTTTGATGAGACAGATTCTGAATTAGCGGTAACTATATCATTAGGGTGAATTCCTGGGCTGCGGACAATCAAGTCAAACCGATCCAAGTTATTAAGATATCCTGTCCCTAACTGTGATTGTACGTCACTTGGTAGTTGTAGGGTTGTGTCTCTATCGCAAACAGTCAGCTGATTATCGCCAGATCGCCAGTAATCGTAAGCTGATTTACCCTGTTTACCGTACCCGATAATTGCTATTTTCATTCTTTCTTTGCTCCCTATATGTAAACATATAACCTTTGACACGTATATTATCCGGTGAATCTAGCAAGCAGTATAATTTTTAACAATTGTGGCTTACTTACTAGATTATTATAACCTATCGGTGAATTGGGCAATCTGTTATAGCTAATAAAGCAGATCCGGAAGTCACCATATGGATATTGTTGTTGTGCCAAAAACGTAATGTACACTCATCTCAAGAAACATGTTTTCTTTGGTAAGTGGCTAAACGGGCAGGGCATTCCTATATATTGGGTTAGCCCCCAAGCTTAATTACTAAAATCACGGGGACACGTTTAATGCATACGCTTAACATATAGTTGACAAAACATAATGCTTGTGATATATTGTATCAATAACACAATTTGTGCATATAAGCACAAGAAGCACAGGGAGCGAAGCAGGTATTGTCTTAAAGAAAAGGAGTTTTAAACAATGGCTGAAGCATTACAAAATACGCAAGTAGTTGATGTTAATGAACAAACGTCGCGAGGCAGATTTACGCGGACGTCACATTTATTAGCTGTAGGGGCTACTTTACTAGCAAGTGCTACTGCGGGCGTTACGGCTATAAGCAGTAGAAGCGAAGCATCTGCTGCGGCAGTAAACGATGTTTATGGCCATATATATGATCCAAACGATGTCGTATGTAACGGTGTGCAAACTCTAAATATGGCCGAAGAGTTGGCGGAAGGTAAAGCCGATGCATGTGGGCATAAAGATATTGGTGAAATTTGGAAGTTGTTTGGTATTACCCCGGCTGTTATAAAGACCATGCATTCTGGAGTTGTATACTCCAACGAAGGTTTAATTTCCGAAGGGCGTGATCATAGCCCAGATCCCAAAAACGATATCCTTGTGAATCTTCCCGTTGATGGCAAACGTGAACATATATTTATACGGGATCTAGCGGTCTTTGGTGACACTGATTATGATGCTTGGGTTGGGTTTACTGCAGACGGTAGACTTGTTGCTATTCTAAAAGGTTGTGGCAACGGCGAGACCAATCACCTCCCGCCCCAACAACCCGAAACTGCTGAAGTGTCAGTTGTAAAAATAGCTGAAAACCCTTCAAGGGAGAAAATTGTTACACCTTCTAAGACGTTTCTGTTCATGGTTCAGTGTGAAGATGGGACAACCAAAATAAAACGCGTTGCTCTTTATGAAGGAGGTAAACTTAGTGATAAATATGGGCAAGAGCTCACAGAGTGCAATGTTGGTGGTCAAGTTATGGTTAGAGAACTGCCTATTCAGGGTTGGGAAAATGTTGATGAAAAGGCTACTCAATATCGTATAGAAGATCCTAATGGCGATATTTTCTACTTTACTGATAGACAAAAGAAAAAATGTCGCCCTACAACAACTACTACAAGGCCCACAACAACCACAAGGGCAACCACCACGACTACAACCTCGACCACGGTTTCGCCAACTACTACAGTTCCAATCATCACAACTACAACTAAACTTATCCCTCCACCTATACCCTCTTCTACTACTTCAACTACTTGGGGGCCCACTCCAACTACTGAGGGTAGCAAAGGCGCATCTCCTACAACAACCGCTTGTGTTGGTACTCAATATAATCCTTGCACACCGACCACAGCACCAGCAGAGATGTATATCTCTGGGCCGGCAGATAACTTTTCAGGCGGGCAATTTAATAATCAAGTGATGGCATATGTTATAGGAGAAGGAAACTTTGGAGGAAAATTATAATGAATAAATTAAGCATTTTTAAGAAACTGTCAATCGCCTTAGTAACGTTAATTGCTGGCGTTGTTATAAACAGTGGGGCGGTACATGCATTACCATATACAGGGGCTACGACTGAGGCGTCACCCGTACCTGCTTTTGATGTCTATTCGCCTACGCCTGGTAATCCCATAACTGCGCCTGCACCAAGCGATGGTGAAAGTGATTTCCTGCAAGGTCGTACTCCTGATACTGCCAACCCAGCAGACGACACTACTACACCATACACAGATCCAATAAATACCGCCTGCACTAACGGCGAGGTTGTCCAATTGCGTATTTACGTTCACGACGGTGCCGCTTCCGCTAACAACGACAATGGTACTGGCCCGAGCATTGCCCACAATACGCAAGTTGAGGTAAATTTGCCAAACAATACTGCAACAAACTTTGAACCTACCGCTGCCATTAGCGCCAGTAACACCACGCCATTAAGTATAGAAGACGGTGTTTCTATTAATTGTACCAACGGTCAGGCTGTACGGATGAAGTACGTTTATGGTTCTGCCAGCCAGTACAGCATGGCTACTAGTACTGCAACACCACTAAACGATTCTATTGTTACCACTGGCGTACCAATCGAAAGCGAAGATGTTCCTGGTGACGTTTGGGGCTGTTGGAACTACCGCGTTCTAGTAGTGCTTTCTGTGAGGTTGGTTACTCCTCCGCCAGTCATAATACCTCCAACCTGTAATCTGCTGACATTAGAGAGCCAGAATGGAGTAGCTCGTATAGAAGCTATCAGTTACACAGTAAATAGCGCAAAAGTGACCGGGTTTAGTGTTCGTGTTGTAGGCAACGGCGCTACCACTGTAATACCGTTGCCTCTAACCAGCCTACCTTACAGCTACACGCTACCTGCGCAAGGCAACTATACTTTCACGGCTACGGTCTTAAGTAACTTAGGAGACGTTACAAGCCAGAATTGTGTTGGTACGGTTTCATACACGATCCCTCCTCAACCGCCTGTCACTCCAGTTACGCCGGTTACTCCTGTTACACCAGTGGCTGCTACAACTACACTAGTCAATACTGGTCCTGGTGATGTAATTGCTATCTTTGGCGCTACAGTAGTTTTAGGCGCTGTTGTACATCGTTTGTTTAGCCGGAAGTTGGCTCGTTCTTTCGGTAAACGAAGTTAGGCTGTGTATAAGCTATAGCTTTTAAACACCGAATGTGATATATATAAACAGTAACGAGCAAAGACTGACCGCTCTGAAGATAAAAACTCTTTGAGAATCCCTTGGGTTTTATACTTGAGGGATTTTCTTTTTGCCTCTGTTATGGTAGGATTATTCGAGTCCGACCTCTACAGTAACAAAAAACAATTTGTTGTTATTGGAGTTGAATAGTGACGGCCCCTTCGTCTAGCGGTCCAGGACATCGGGTTTTCATCCCGAAAATCGCGGGTTCGAACCCCGCAGGGGTCACCATTGACAAAAGACTATTGACTTGTTGCAGATATAGCAGATGTAGATGTATATTTATGGCCGGTGGAAAGCGTGCACTGGTCCTTAGCTGACCGATATGTGCAAAGCGCCATCTTTTTTATTACCCGGATTTTATTTCTTTAACCCTAAGGTTTAATTTTGGCTTAACCATACTATAATGATCTTAATAATAAGTTTAATAATCGGAGTAATGGGATACTATGGATAATTCAAACCAGGATAAAAACCGGTCCAAGACCGAGTCAAGTGTTAAAGACATAAATGCCAAGACCATTAAATTGGCTTTACTGGGTACATTTTCTAAACTTCGAACAACCATAGAACAAGGTTTTATAAGCGGGTTACTGCTGGTAGCTGTAATTTCTTTGGCAGTGTATGGCTATGAAAAGCTAACGAGCAACAGTTACATATCAGGCATTTCGTTTAACGTTTGGCAAATAAGCCTGATTTTTACTGCAGTAATGCTAAGCTTGGTAGTCGGAGTTGGTTTACCAATCTTATGGGGCAAAAGAGCAGGCTTTAAACGGGTGCTGGGAATTATAAGCTGGGAATTTATTTTTGTTGCGATTGCCGTAGTTATCACGGCATTTGTTCTAAACAGTAAAAATCGAAACAGCAATACTGACTGTACGGGATCGCTGAACTCAAGCTATAACTGTGTTTTACCAGATACAAATATTTTCCCATCTCAGCAGTAAAACGTTGTCTTTTCAATCTAACCATAAGCGTTATATACTTATACCGAAGTACATGATGCTGTTTTGGATTTGATAGATTAAAACGAGGTGGGCTTACATGTTTACTAAAAAAACTATTCGTGACATTGACCTTCATGATAAGCGGGTGCTGCTACGAGCTGACTACAATGTTCCGCTTGATAAGTACGGTGAAATCACTGACGACTATCGTGTCCAACAGTCTTTGCCGACCATACGTTTTTTGCTAGAGCAAAACATTAAACTTATTATCTGTTCGCATCTAGGGCGTCCGGATGGTAAACCGGATCCGAAACTTAGCCTGTTTGCGGTTGCCAAACGTTTGCGAGAGCTGCTGAAGCACGACGTTATGTTTGTGCCTGATTGTGTCGGTGAACGCGTTGAAAAGGTTGTCAATGAGTTGTCTACTGGACAGATTTTATTACTGGAAAACCTGCGTTTTCACCCGGAAGAAGAACAAAACGACGACGGTTTTGCTGCCCAATTGGCTGGGCTGGCCGAAGTTTTCGTCCAGGATGGCTTTGGTATAGTTCATGAGGTGCAAGCCAGTACAGTGGCGGTTACCCGTCATTTGCCTAGTGTTGCCGGTTTTTTGCTAGAAAAAGAAGTAGACACTATCACAAATGTAATGGAAAAGCCTGTACGGCCGCTGGTAGCTGTCATTGGGGGAGCTAAAATTGTCGACAAGATCAGTATTATTAATCGGTTCGTCGATATCGCCGACATGGTGGTTGTTGGCGGTGCTATGGCCAATACCTTTTTACTTGCTCAAGGCGTCGATGTTGCTAAAAGTATTGTAGAGCCAGACGAAGTACCGGTTGCCAAACAGATCATGGAGCGAGCTAAGCAAAAGTCAGCTAACCAGCCTTTTGTTTTTTATGTGCCGCAGGACGGAGTGGTAGCTAAAAGTCCGGATAAATCATCTAAGACTCGGGTAGTTGATTGGAGTGCTCACGTCTTCTCGGAAGTGGAAAGCTACCCAAAAACTCCCGATGTACGTTATAGGCAGTTAGAGCCAGATGACATGGTGCTGGATATAGGGCCGTTTTCAGGAGCCTTTATTGCCGGTAGTTTGCAGCTAGCCAATACGGTTGTATGGAACGGCACTATGGGGGTGACAGAGACCGTTGGGCTTCAGGGACCGGTAGGCCCTTTTGCTCACGGCACTGAGCTAGTGATTGAAGCTATTCTAGGGCAATTTGGCCATCGGCCATTTAGCTTGGTCGGCGGCGGCGATACAGTCGGCTATATCGAAAATCGCCGACTGGTAGATTCATTTGACCACGTGTCTACTGGCGGCGGAGCCAGCTTGAAGTTGATGGCTGGCAAGGACTTACCGGGACTAACTGCTTTGCTCGACAAAGAGAAGGGACAGGAATAAGCTAAAACTATGACTCCAAGAAAGATTATCATTGCCGGTAACTGGAAAATGAACCTGAACGTGCAACAATCTAGCTTACTATTACAGCATTTACAAGAACATATTAAGATCCAACGTTTGGTTGAGGTAGTACTAGCGCCAAGCCTGTTAGCTCTTCAACCTTTGAGCCTGCAACTTGACCGGCGACGGTTCCGTTTGGCAGCCCAGAATGCTTTTTACAAAGACGAAGGAGCCTATACCGGCGAAGTCAGTTTCGCCATGCTAAGAGAGCTCGTGCATTATGTGATTGTCGGGCATTCTGAACGCCGATTTTATTTTCATGAGACACCGGAGGTAGTTAGAGACAAAGTTGCTGCCGCAGTCAGAAACGGCATCACTCCGATTCTATGTATAGGCGAGACTAAAAGGGAACACGAAGCCCACGAAACCAAGCAAGTGCTACACGACCAACTTACCACTGCCATCAGCAACTTAACCAGCGAGGAAATTGAAAGCATCGTTATAGCTTACGAACCAGTTTGGGCGATTAGTAGCGGCAGGGATTTTGCTCACCATGAGGTTGCTAGGCCTGATGAGGTTGCCAGGGCGGCGCGGTTTATCCGCCATGATATCGCTGAGCTATACGGACAGATTGCTGCCGATAAGGTGCGTGTTATTTACGGGGGGAGTTCCAATGCCGAAAACGCATATGCCTACTTATCGACAGAAGGGATAGATGGCTTGTTGCCTGGCGGTGCTAGTTTGCAATACATGGAGTTTGCCGGTATGGTATCAGCAGCTGAACGTGTTCAACAAGCAAAAATAAAGGAGTTATCTAAAACCAATGGAAGAACCACTTAAGCCACCATCCCAACAACCAAGACGTTTCTTTGATATCGTACCGTCAACGAGTACGGTACCGTCAGCAACCAGCCGGCCTATTATCACTACTGGGCAGGCTCAGCCGATTGACCCTGTGATGGCTTTTTCGGGTGTTTCTAGTAACCAAGTTACGGCTGAACCAAAAGTGTCAGTTGCTCCTGAAGTATCACCGCTTCCTGAACCCTTAGCTACAATTTCATCCGAACAGCCTACCGCAGGTGACTACATGATGAAGCGCGAATACCAAGAAATAGAGCACGAGTTACCGGCCGGCCCTCTTACGGATGAAGACCGACTGTTGGCGTCTGTTAGCGCAGACGAAACTATGAACCCCACAAGCTCAGCTGTGGTGGTCAATCATGGTAAATCCAGTAATCTTACGCGTAAGTTTATTTTGGCATTAGTGATAATAGTCTTAGTGATTCTAGCAGCTGATTTGTTACTGGATAGCGGTGTCTGGAAACTAGGCC
>Ga0326728_10023005_pt1 | contig 11486 bp, 8 predicted proteins | sample MB3enrmetagenome_FD_207602 | JGI IMG/M metagenome (GOLD analysis project Ga0326728, IMG submission 207602) | Lab enriched peat soil microbial communities from McLean, Ithaca, NY, United States - MB31MN | ecosystem: Environmental > Terrestrial > Soil > Wetlands > Peat | place: USA: New York... | reverse complement strand
TCGGGAATGAACACGCCGCTGATTCGTCCGAATCGGGGGAAACTGCTCGTCAGCAGCAGCATCTTCATTTTATTTTACCCAGTGTTTTTTTATTGTTTAATTTATAACGGCTGCCGCATTCAGGGCACTGGAATCGATTATTGAGTTGATAACCGCAGGCGCAGATCCAGCCTTTTTGGATAGCGGGATTGCCCATCATTAATGCATGATCCGGGACATCTTTTGTCACAACGGCGCCGGCGGCGATAAAGGCGTAGCTTCCGACGGTATGTCCGCAGACTATAGTTGAATTGGCGCCGAGTGACGCACCTTTTTTAATTAATGTGGGTCTGATCTTATCCATCCGACGGATTTCAGAGCGCGGATTAATTACATTGGTAAAAACGACCGATGGCCCGCAAAACACAAAATCTTCCAGAGTTACGCCCTTATATATGGAAACATTATTCTGGATTTTGCAGCCGTTACCGACGGCAGCGCCGGGGCCGATGACGACATTCTGGCCGATTGAGCAGTTTTTGCCGATTCGGGAACCGGAAATGATGTGTGAATAATGCCATATCTTTGTTCCCGCGCCGATTTCGACGTCATCATCAATTTCCGACGTTGGATGAATCCAAATAGAATTGTCACCATCAGTTTTATGAAGAGCACTGTTTTTTAGCCTGATTCGGGAACCGTTTTCATTTAAAGACTGCTGAGCGGCATTGAGAACTTTAAGCACCTGCAACCCTTCTTTGCCATCCGTTATGGGTCGTTTTCCCCCCGCGATGCAATCAAGAAAATGCTGGCATTCTAATTTTAGCGGTTCGGCGTAAGAAATCAAAACGCGCTCGGGAACTCCGCGGGACGGTACGGGAAGATTATTTTCCCAGTTGACGTGATGAGGATAGATGAGCAATTTATCTTCCCATGGAAGCGTATCGTCGAAAACGGCCATTTTCTGATCTCCGACGACAACCAGTTTTTGATCTTTGAAAGGATGAAGCCAGGAAACAAAAACATGCGCCTTAAGACCGGAAGAAAATTCCAGATGGGTTGTGGTGACATCCGCGATTTTTTTGTGCAGGTAATATCCGCCGGTGGCCTGGACACTTTCCGGTTCTTCGCCTGCAAGAGCAAGAATCATCGATATATCATGGGGTGCGAATGACCATAAAATATTCTCTTCTCTTCTGATTTTTCCGAGATTGAGCCTGTGGGAATAAATATAATTGATGCGTCCTAATTCGCCTGCTGATGCCATTTGCTTTATTTTGACAAAAGCCGGATGATACTGGAGAAGGTGTCCCACCATCAATATCAGCTTATGTTTTGCCGCCAGAGCGATCAGCTCTTCGGCGTCTTTTTCGGTCAGCGTCATCGGTTTTTCCACAAAAACATGCTTGCCGGACAAAAGAGTTTCTCTCGCCAATAAAAAATGAGTTTCCGCGGGTGTGGCGATGACGATTCCATCAATGTCGTCACGGGAAATTACATCTTTTAAAGAAATACAAGTTTCACAGGGAGGATAGAGTTCTTTGATTTGTTTCAAGGCAGATGAATTCTTATCACTAACGGCTTTCAACGAACCGAGTTCAAAAAAATTGCGGATTAAATTTTTCCCCCAGTAACCTGCGCCGATAACAGCAATATGTCGTTTTATTTTTTTTGTCATTTTAAGCTCTTCCCTCAGGCGTGTTTAAGATTTATAAAGACGTTCGTTATCCTGAATATCCATCCACATCGCAAATAGCAGCGACTGAAAGCTGCTGGTAAACAGAAAGAAAAAAGCAAGCATGGTTGCCGGTGAAACGGAACCGCCCAAGATCATTATTGACATTATTTTACAAGCGTAAGGAATTGTAAAAATGCCTATGAAAAAGGAAAAATGATAAAGCAAAAAAAGCGGATGAAAGTCACGAAAAAGATACTTAATCCATAGTCTTTTGAAAAAAGACTTAAAAAGCAGCCATGAAATGCGGGGAATAACCTTATGCACTTTCATTTTGGATGTTTCGCCTATGTTATAAACGGGTTTTATTTTAACTTCCTTCAGGGTGCAGAAGGCAATATTTAATTTTACGAGCATATCATTGGGCATGCCGTATCTGGGATAAATATCATGAATCGTAATCGCGCTTAAAGCGGAAAGAGAAATTGCGGTATAACCGGTTTGAGTATCGGAAACATGCCAGTAACCGGAAGCAATTTTGGTCAATATGGACAAAATTGAATTACCGAAGAATCGGGTTTTAGGCATAATAAGCCGTGCGCCGCCGTGGATAAGACGATTGCCTTTTACATAATCAATGTCTTCGGTGAGAATAGGGGTGCATATGGATTCAAGTTCCGCCGGGTCCATTTGACCATCACCTGCCATTACGGCAGTACAATCGATGCTGTGATCCAGGCACCATTTGTAGCCGCGGGCGATTGCCGAACCCACACCTCCGTTTTTTAGATTATTAATTAGAATTACTCGATCGGAATCAGGGCTTACATTGGCTATTTCTGAAGGGATATAATATCCCATGTCCATTTGTTGTTTTTCTTTGAGCAGATTTTCCGCGCGGTTATATTTGCTTTGGTAAATATTGCCGGCATTATTATTAGTAATTGATTGAACAGGCTTTTGTTTGCTAATATAATCAAGAACTTTGGCGGCTGTATTATCGCTGGAACAATCGTTGACAACGATAATGCGATCAACAAAATCAGGAATTGTTTCCAAAACCTGTCTGATTTGTTTCTCTTCATTATACGCGGGAACGACAACAGCAACGGTTTTATTCAATAACATCAAAACGGCTCCAAATTTCTGGCGTGTTTGCAACTTACTATTTTGATCATCATTTGTCCAAATTAATTTCATTATAACATTATAAATTACTTGATATTCAATGGCATGGGTAATATTATTAAATATATATTCCAAAGGCGGGTGCGACATGTCGTCAAAGATCGGAAAATAAGCTCTACGGACCCATATGAACTTAAGAAACCTTTGGAATATGAAATATCGTCAAATTATCCCTAGTAGAGATGGCTGAAGTTACCGGTAAATCTTTCGACGGGTCAGAAATGAGCATTTGCCGGTAACCGGAGTCTCTGAAAAAAATGATTAAAAATTAAATATTTTGTAACTTTTTTTTCAAAAAAGTTGTATAATAACATATAAAAAGGTATATTTCGATTGCCCTTGCCTCTACAGAGAATGGGGTTAAGACCGGTATGATAATATGATAAAAAGAAGACAAATCATTCAAAGCAGACTGAAAAATAACGGTGGTTTCACTCTGATCGAGGTGATTGCCGTACTGATCATTCTTATTATTGCAACTGCCGTTGCTGTCACTCGCGGTGTGTCCTCACAGAATGATATTATTCCTCAGGCAGATACTGTGGAAACGGACCTGAGATTTGCCCAGATGAAGGCTTTAAATGATGATGTCAATACATGGAGCATGGCTTTTACAGCCAATTCCTATACGCTGTCATGCGCGGGTTCAAACTGTCCTTCATCAGCAATAAAGCTACCGACTGAAAGTTCCAACACTCATACCTTTCCCAGTGATGTCACGGTAAATCCGGCTATAACGATTACTTTTGATAGATGGGGGAGTCCCGGCGGGAGTAACGCGGTGGTCAATCTGATCCAGGGTAGTCAGACAATTGCCATTACCGTTGGCGCAAATACAGGATACATTACACCATGAAAACTGAAAAAAATATTTTCGAATACGGGTTCACCCTGATAGAAGTGATCATTACCCTTGTGGTGATCGCGGTTGTCGCAGCCATGATAGCCGTGTATTTCGGAACATCATATTCTCAAAGTTCTGTGCCCATTTCCAGACTAATGGCGGCAGATAATCTAAATCAGATCATGGAGAAAATAACCGGCGACTATAATAATGCTCCAACGACATGGAGTCCGGGCACCGCCTACACGTTAAGCAGCAGCACAGACCCGCCCACCGTCGTTCTTCCCACGGAAGCCAACAGAAACGGATATCAGTATATTTGCACAGGCGCCGGAACAAGCGGCGCCACTGAACCGGTATGGCCTACAACAGTCGGTTCTACGGTTTCCGATAACGGTGTTCAATGGACTTTTAGCGGCCCTACACCGCCAAATCTCTGGGCAGCCAGTACGGCATATAACTTATATCAGGTTATTTATCCTACTGTGAATCCTGGTAACGGGTATCAATATATTTGTACCGTTGCCGGAATAAGCGGTACCAGTCAACCGCCATGGCCTACAACGATAGGCGCAACAGTTACCGAAACCTCGGGGTCTACCCCCCCGGTACAATGGCAATGTTACGGCCACCAGCCTTTGGTGGCCTTACAGACCAAAATCGGCGCGGAAGTAACGGGGGGACAGGACTATACCCAGACCTTTAATGGTGTTTCAATAAGCTATCGCGTGATTCAGAACAGGTTCATTACATTCGATGCGACCAATACGGAAAATGACAGTTGTACACCTGGTTCATGTAACAACACATCCGGAGTGAATGTGTATGGGACATATCTCAAAGTCACCATTGGGCTGCCAATGGCGGCATCCCCCAGAACGGCTGATACGTTGACGACTTTATTTGTAAGGCGGTGAGGAATGTTTCGTAAAATTATCAGGCGCCTGTCTAATGATAAGGCGTTCACACTGATCGAATTGATTGTCTCCCTGGTCCTGGTTGGCATTATTGCTGTGGTTGCCGGACTCGGTTTAGCTCAAATCAGTCAAGGTTATGTCTTTGCAAAACAAAACGCGGAAACCATGCAGAAAATTCAGGTCGCCATGAATAGAATTGTCAAGGAACTGGCCTCGGCACAACCGCAAAACAGTACATCCACAGCCATAACAGCAGCGGGGACAACATCCGTCAGTTATACAAGACCGGCATCTATAGGTTCAAGCACATTTGTAACAAATACCATATCTATTTCCGGTACTCAGGTCCAAATGAGCGGAAATAGCAGCGGGACCATCATTAACAATATTGTATCCAATTCCTCCTCTTTTGCTTATTTTGATACCAATGGCGCAGCCTTAACTTCGCCTGTCGCAGCATTGGCCAGAATCCGGCGGATTGATATCACTCTAACTGTAACTGGTGCGGACAATTTAACATCCCAGTTTACAAATAGCGTGTGGATAAATGAATCTTATTAGCAATTAAGGGAGAATAACATGTGTCTTAAAGATAAAAAAGGAAGTGTCCTGATTACTCTCATCGTTGCCATCGTTATCATGGCCGTGCTTGGCCTGGGCATCTACACCATGTATTCATCTTCCTCCTTCAGTGAACTTCTTTCAAACAGAGACGATAATGCATATCAACTTGCAAAGGCCGGTATTCGCTATGCTGTCAACACCAATGGCACCATCCTGGGCGACTTTTTCATGCCTGATAGCAGCCATAAATTTAACCTTGCCAGAAACGGCCAGGTCATAACATCCACCGGTATCGTAAATGCGGGCACTTTTCTGGAGGCCAGGCGGGTGCTTACCTATACACTGACGGGAGTAACCGATCCTCGTATTCCTACTCTTCCCATACAAAACCAGACAGCAGGAACTACAGGCTCCATAGCCAATAACGGGACAACGATCACGCTGGGCGGAAGCTCAAGCCCTGGAGTCTCTCAAAGTTTTGGCGCCATCTGGTATAATGGAAACAATACCAATGCCAACTGCAGCTCCGGCGCCTGCAGTTTTGGTAATGGCCTGCGCGCATATTTTGAATTCCAATTTCCCGATAATACAAATTCGGGCGATGGATTTACTTTTGCCATCATGAGCGCTCTGACCAATACAAATACCCGTGTAGGAGGGTTTTCCAAAACACAATATCCCGGTAGTTATTACTATAACGGCTGTACTACGACTGGTTGTCCTACTACTTCTGTTGCCGGCGGTGAATTACAGGGGTATGCCGGACCGGGTAATACCGACGGTTCCGCGAATTCAGTCGCAACTGATGGACTAGGCCTGCGGCCCCCGAAAATGGCCATACAGTTTGACACTTATACGAATGGTAATAATACACCTTATTATCTCGCCGGGACCAGAAATGATCCGGCCTGTTCTTCGTCACCGAATAACACTTACGGCGATTATGTAGCCCTCCAGTTCTGGGGTGATACTCCTTCCGGTAATGTTATCCTAATGAATTCCTCGGGTAATAACGTTACACTTCCACTGAGCAGCTTTGACGACAACACGCATGGTTTGTATCAGACGAATACCTATGGCTCTCTGTCGACGATCTCCTCATGTGTAAATGCAACAGCAACGGTAACAACAACACCGGCAGCAGCAATGACATGTCCGCCTGTGAATGGTCTAGGTGCAGTATGTTACTTTATGGAAGATGGAAATACCCGTAGTGGCAGGATAGAAATTACCCGTTCGACGACCGCGGTACAAAGCGGCACCTACGCGGGTATGTATGCATATCAAATCAATGTCTGGGTCGAATTAAAAAGCAGCCTTTCCGCTCTTACACTAAGCCATATCCAGGATGTGCTTGTGCCGTATACTGATACATCTCAAAAAATCAGTCAGACGGTCTACTTTAATTCAGCAGACAACAGTAACCTTGCAAACGTCTTCTGGGGTTTCACCGAAGGTACAGGCGATGCTGTTCAACAAGTGGCGATTACAAACACCGATGTCTTTTTCCCGAATACAGCGGCAACTTGCAGTTACGCAATTTCCCCCGCGAATGCGACGTATACGTCAGCAGGGGGATCGGGAAGCGTTACTCTAACGGCAACAAGTAATTGTTACTGGGCGGTACAGAGCCTTTCTACCAACCCGTGGATCACCATTACATCCACCCCGCAATATGGCTTGGGTAGCGGAACAATCAGCTATACTGTCACCGCCAATACGACGGGGACTGCCAGAACCGGTTTAGTCAACATCGCCGGACAGACCTTCACCGTCATACAGACGGCTCCACAGACGATAGGGGCAATCACCTTTACGCCGAGCACATTAACCGTGGGCGGTACTACGACGGCAAGCGCTACAGCCACGTCAGGCTTACCGGTTACCTTTACATCAACAACCCCTGCTATCTGCACTGTCAGCGGAACAAATGGAAGCACAGTCACCGGCGTAGCTACAGGCACCTGCACCATTGCGGCTAATCAGGCGGGCAATTCAAGTTATGATCCGGCATCGCAGGTAACAAATAATATTACGGTTGCCTGCCCAACAGTGACAATCAGCACTACGTCTCCTCTTCCCAATGGGACGGTAGGTACGGCGTACTCGCAAACATTATCGGCATCAGGTGGCATTATCACATCATGGGCCATATCCAGTGGTTCTTTGCCAGGCGGACTCACCCTCAATACGAGCACCGGTGTCATCAGCGGCACGCCGACGGCTTCAGGAACGTTTACCTTTAGTGCGAAGGCAATCAACAGCTGTGGTAATAGTGCCACTAAGAGTTTCACTATTACGATTACTTGCCCGACGGTGACAATCAATACCACGTCATTGCCCAATGGGGCGATCGGTACGGCATACTCGCAAACATTGTCCGCATCGGGTGGCACTATCACATCATGGGCCATTGCCAGTGGTTCGCTGCCGGGCGGACTGAGCCTCAATACGAGCACCGGTGTCATCAGCGGCACACCGACAACTGGTGGAAAATATTCCTTTACTGTGAGGGCAACCAACGGTTGCGGCAACACGGCTACTCAGGCATTAAGCATAAGAATTCCGTTTAATCCTTATCAAGTATATGCCGGAACGACCATGTATTATATCAGCGGTAGTTGCCAGACTTTAAACAGTGGGAGTTATGTCAATCTCAGTTACAATAACTCAATAACGTTTTATCGTAATAGTGGTTGTTCAGGCAGCACCTATGCCGTAAGCTATTCAGCTGCAGATACGGTGGATGCTGCCGGCAATGCAAATGGGCAAGTAACAGTCAACAGAACTGGTAATAACTGGTCTTTGGTTGATCGTTAATGGAATGAGGGGGTACAGAGAAAAGCCTCTTGATTGGGCCAGGTCTTTAAACCTGGCCCAAGGATAATATAAGCTGCACAAATGAACAAGTCCGGTCGAGTTAAAAAGACTCGACCGGACTTGTTCTGTGCGTTTAGGGAAACGCGCCCTGCCGATTGATCGGGGATAACCTGAAGTTCTATCGGCAGTCATCCATGCAATATCCGCGCAATATCCGCATTCAATCGCCCTCGCGGACATTTGCGCCTGCCAAAGGACATGTAAAAAATGAATTACCGCTTAACAATTGACTTTTTTGTCTATATGATATTTAAAATAAATTGAGCCTGATAAAGGTGATTATTTTATAAGGGGGATGGTTGCGTGAATATATTTGTCAAAAAAGGAGTGCTTGCCGATACAAAAAGCGAGGCAATTATTCTGACGTTGTTTGAAGATGGCGGGAAATTGACTGGAGAGACGCTTGCGATTGATAAAAAAAGCGGCGGATTAATCAGCGAATTGATAAGGAGTCGCGATTTCGAAGCAAAGCCTTCTCAAATATCCGTAATTTATACCAGAGGAACGCTCCTATCAAAAAGAATAGCCCTGGTGGGCCTGGGAAAACAAAGTGAATTCAATCTGGAGAAACTTCGCGCCGCTTTTGCCAGGGTCTTTGGGCATCTGCGTAATATGAATATCAAGGAAGCGGCAATTTCCATTAATCTAAATCTTATCCCCGGTAAAAAAGATCAGACAGCACAGGCGGCGGCCGAAGGTGCAATGCTTGGACTTTATCAATATACACCGTATAAAACGGTTGACCGTGAAAATTTAAAAGATATGAAAAAATTAAATATTATCGCTCACGGGAAAGATTTTTCTTTGATTGAATCGGCGGTCAAAAAAGCGAGGATTATTGCCGATGCCGTTTATTTCGCGCGCGATCTTATTTCCGCTCCCGCCAACGAAATGACGCCCTCCATTATGGCGCAGAAAGCGCGTGAAATTGCCGCCAGAAAAAATGTGTCCTGCAAAGTTCTGGATAAGAAAAAGATGAAGGAACTGGGGATGAATGCTTTGCTGGGCGTTGCTTCGGGAAGCTGTGAGGAGCCGAAATTTATTATTCTGGAATACGCGGGCGGCAAAAAAAAAGCGGCGCCGATAGTGCTGGTGGGCAAAGGATTGACTTTCGACAGCGGCGGAATTTCTATCAAACCGGCCGATAAGATGGATGAAATGAAAACAGATATGTCCGGCGGAGCGGCGGTTATGGGAGCCATCATGGCGGCCGCGGATTTGCAGCTCCCCCTGAATATTACAGGACTCGTTCCTGCCACGGAAAATATGCCGGGCGGTTCCGCCCTGAAACCGGGGGATATCTTAAAATCATATTCCGGAAAAACCATTGAAGTTCTAAATACGGACGCCGAAGGCCGCCTGATTCTGGCCGATGCTCTTGCATACGCTACCCAATATAAGCCGGAAGCGGTTATTGACCTGGCTACCCTTACCGGCGCCTGCATTATCGCTCTGGGAGATGATGTGATCGGCATGCTGGGAACGGACGATAAACTTAAAAAAGAAATAGATAAGGCCGCCCAGAATACCGGCGAACTGGTCTGGGAACTTCCTTTATGGGAGAGTTATCACGAGCTGATAAAAAGCGATATTGCCGATTATAAAAACAGCGGCGGCCGGGCAGCCGGCACCATTACCGCCGCGGCATTTTTAAGCAAATTTGCCGGAGATTATCCATGGGTGCATCTGGATATTGCCGGACCTGCCTGGACAAGCAAAGACAAGGCTTATGTTCCCAAAGGGGCATCTGGAGTTGGTGTCCGGCTGCTTGTGGAATTCCTGCGCAACCGTGTCCAAAAATAAAATATGCCGCCGCTTCTGGAAATAAAAGATTTGATGACGGTATTTGATACTGTCAGGGGAAGAATTAAAGCCGTTGACGGAGTTTCGTTAAAAATCAATTCCGGCCAGACTTTGGGAATTGTCGGCGAATCCGGATGCGGGAAAACAATGCTTGCCCTATCGATCATGCGTCTGGTGCCCTCCGGCGGCAAAATCATCAATGGTGAAATACTTTTTTCCGACTATGATTTATTAAAAATATCTCAGGAAGAAATGCGTGCGCGTCGCGGCAGTGAAATCTCAATGATTTTTCAGGAGCCGATGACTTCACTCAATCCTGTTTTTCGCGTCGGCGAACAGATTGCCGAGGCCATCCGGCTGCATCAAAATCTTCCGGCAAAACAGGCGATGGATTTGAGTGTTGAGTTGCTTGGTGAGGTGGGAATTGCCGATCCGCAAAAACGGGTGCGTGATTATCCGCATAATCTCAGCGGCGGTATGCGGCAGCGGGTAATGATCGCCATGGCCATGTCCTGTAATCCCAAGCTCCTTTTGGCCGATGAACCCACGACAGCGCTGGATGTTACCATTCAGGCGCAAATTCTGGATTTGATTTCCGCACTCAAGCAGAAAAATAATATGGCGGTTATTTTAATCACGCATGATTTAGGCGTGGTTGCTCAGGCCGCCCAAAATGTTGCTGTCATGTATGCGGGCAAAATAGTGGAAAGTTCGGCAGTGGAAGTGATATTTGCCAATCCCCTGCACCCATATACCCGGGGGCTTTTGGAATCGATACCGGCAAGATGCGTAAAATCGCCTCAAAGAGAAGATCATCTTAAAACTATTCCGGGTTCTGTTCCCAGTTTATATGATTTAGCGCCCGGCTGCCGTTTTCACGACAGGTGTCCTTACGCCGAGGAAGTATGCTCGCAGATAGAGCCTCCGCTTTTGGAAATTGAAACAGGGCAACTTGTTGCCTGCTGGAAATACAGCCCCCAAAATAATAATCAAATTAGAGAGTAGATAATGCCCAATGTCCTTGTTGAAATTAGGGAGTTGAATAAAAGATATACCTTAAACAGTGGTTTCTTTAATTCCACGAAGAGAATCATTTATGCGGTTAACAACATTGACCTGCAAATTTTTAAAGGCGAGACTCTAGGGTTGGTCGGCGAATCCGGTTGCGGCAAATCAACGCTGGCGCGTCTTATAACCAGACTGGAGAAGCCTTCCTCCGGTGTCGTGAATTTTAAAGGTGAAAACATTTATTCGTACGATAGGGAAGCGTTAAAATCGTATCGCCGTAATGTTCAGATAATTTTTCAGGATACTTATTCTTCGCTCAATCCCAGAAAGTCCGCGTTGAGCACAATTAAAGAACCTCTGACAATTCATCACATGGGCAATAAGACACAACGCGCTGAAGCGGCGCTTTCGCTAATGGCAAAAGTCGGCTTAAGTAAAGAACAGGCCAATCGCTATTCACATGAGTTCAGCGGCGGGCAGCGCCAGCGTATTGGAATCGCGCGGGCGCTTGTTTTAAATCCGGAATTAATCATTGCCGATGAGCCGGTTTCATCCCTTGATGTTTCTATTCAGGCGCAGATTCTGAATTTACTCAAGGATTTAAAAAATGATTATAATTTAACATATT
>Ga0326728_10023001_pt1 | contig 11487 bp, 8 predicted proteins | sample MB3enrmetagenome_FD_207602 | JGI IMG/M metagenome (GOLD analysis project Ga0326728, IMG submission 207602) | Lab enriched peat soil microbial communities from McLean, Ithaca, NY, United States - MB31MN | ecosystem: Environmental > Terrestrial > Soil > Wetlands > Peat | place: USA: New York... | reverse complement strand
GCGCCGCCGCCAAGAAACAGACGGAAAGCCACAGCAAACCGGTGACCGCCTGCAACTTCCGCCGCGCCGGGATGATGACGCGCGATCAGTTGCTCGCGGTGAACGAGTTGCATGACTCTTTCGTGCGCAGCTTCGCTCGTTCACTGGCCGCTCAACTTCGCATAGCCGCTGAAGTGAACTTGGTCTCCACAGAGCAGTTCTCCTATGGTGAGTTCCTACAGCGTGTGCCCGAGATCAACTATGTGGTCTCAGCCCACCTCCGAGCTTTCGACGTCATGGCCGCGGTGGTGCTGGATCTGCAAATAGCCTTTCCCCTAATCGACCTTTTGTTAGGGGGGCCGGGAAACCTGATGCCCGAACTTCGCGAGATCACCGAAGTCGAGGAAGAAATCCTTAAGGGCGTGGCGGAGACGATTTGTCGAGAGCTTCAGTCCACCTGGCAGCCGGTCATCGATACGGAGATCAACTTCGACGGGCGGCAACGGCAAACTCAGATCGTGCGCTTGATGCCTCCCAACGAGAAAGTTCTTTCGCTCAGTTTCGAGATTCGCCTCGGCAAAGCCGGCGGCATGTTGATGACGGCATTCCCGGCGGTTGCCGCCACGGCTTTGATGCGAAAGCTTGCCCAGCAAGGGTCCTACAGGACGCACCGGCATGTGTCCAGTGCGACTTCGAATCTCCGTGAGAAACTGAGAAAATGCACGTTTCACACGGAACTGGTTCTGCCTGGTGGCGCCGTCAGCAGCCGGGAGTTGCTTGGCCTCAAGGCGGGAAGCATCCTCGCCCTGCATTTGAAATCGAACCAGCCCGCGGTCTTGTACATAGGGAATCAGCCGCTCTTTATCGCCCAACCGGTCCGGAGTGGGAGCCAACGGGCCGGCCAAATCGTGAAAGCGATCAGTATTCCTGATCCTCGCCGGAGTGAAAACAGTGATCAGTGAAACTCCACCCGCTGCAACCGATCGTACGGAAAGCTATCTGAGCACCTGGCTGAGCGGCGTTTGCGAGGTGCTCGTGAAGATTGCCGGGACTGCATTCACGTCCTCCGATCTCTCGCCGCAAGAGGCCGCCAGCCAGGCTGGAACCCTGGGCGAAAAGGGTTTCTGGCTGCGCTTCACCGTCAGCAGTACGGGCGGGAATCCCTTCCCGTTGAATGGAGAACACACCTTCGGGATTGAGCGTGCCGACGCTTTGCGCTTAGCGCAGATTCTAATGGGCGAACCCTTCAATGCCACCCAGGACTTCTCCAGCGAATACCAGGACGCGCTGGATGAACTCTTCCGTCAGTTCGCAGGGACGGTCGCTCTGGCGCTGAAGCCGCGAATGGGCGGCGGGATAAACCTGACCTTGGCCGGCCATGACCTGGGAACCTGGAAGCCTCACCTTCAACGAGGCTACCGCTTGAAGAGCCAGGGGGAGGTGCAGTTCCCGCTGTTGATTCTCCTCAATTCGGATCTCGGCAAGTCGCTGGCTTCCGGGCCGTCGGGAAAACCTGCGCCGCAACTCGAAACCCCCGCACCGCTCGCCCCAGCAACCCCGCCGGCGGCTTCCACGAACAGCAGAAACATCGAGTTGCTTCTCGATGTTGAACTGCCCGTGGCCTTGCGGTTCGGGAAGTCTGAAATGCCCTTGAGCAGCATCCTTGAGCTGAGCCCCGGATCAGTGGTTGAACTGGACCAGAAAATCGTGGAACCGGTAGAACTCCTCGTGGGCGGAAAGGTCGTCGCTCAGGGAGAGGTCGTTGTCTTGGACGGCCATTACGCTCTCAGGGTCACTGAGGTCTTGAATCCCATAGAGCGGCTCGAGTCGTTACAGCGCTAGAGCGCCTGCGGCGGCACGAGGGAGCAATGAAATCATGAATCTCGGTCCGAGGTGCGCAAACCCACACTGTCCGCAGCAGCGAAGCGTTTGGCGCACTATTCTTAAACCTCCCCGAGGCGTGTTCCTGCATAAGCAGTGGCTTTGCTCGCCGGAGTGTCTCAATCAGATGCTCGAGCAATCCTTGATGCCCGTAATCGAAACTACGCGGGCGAACCGGGAAGCCAAGCCCCATCGGTTCCCGTTGGGCCTGGTCATGCATTCGTTGGGATTGGTCACCAAGGAGTCCTTACAGTTGGCCTTGCAGGCGCAGAGAGAAGCCGGGCAAGGGCGCGTCGGCGACTGGCTGCGACGCCAGGGCGTGGTGACGGAACCCCAGATCACGCAGGCGCTTGCCGTGCAGTGGTCACTCCCGGTTTATCCCCTGGATCGCTGCGAAGGGCTGCTGAACTGGGCACACCTGCTCCCCTTCGGTTTGCTGCTCTCATTTCAAATGCTGCCCGTTCACTATTTGCCCGCCAGCGGGCTTCTCTACGTAGCCTTTTCCAATCGGGTCGATTACACGGCCCTTTACGCGATCGAGCAGATGCTCGGATTTCGCACCCAACCCTGTGTTGCGCAGGAGTCGCAAATTGAAAAGGCTCTTGAAGCATTGTACCGGCGCCGTGAGTCGAAAGACACTCAGATCTCAGGGCCGCTCGAACCCTCGATCATATCCGGCGCAACGCTGCGAGAGGTGATAAAGTTCGGAGCTCGAGAAGTCCGCGTGGCAGGGTGCGCGGACAATATTTGGATCAGGCTCAACGCCGTCGATTTGGTGCGCGACTTGCTCTTTCAGAGCCCCGCCGAGCACCCGCTCGACGCCGACGCCCCGGCAGTCCCGCCCCTGCTCGTGCACCCATGGTGAGTCGGCAACATAACCCGCCAATTAGAATTACCGCCCTCTCCCTCGATGGAGAGAGTAGCCCCCAACCAGACTCACAGCCCTTTCCCCTGGGGCATAGGCACTAGAATAGGCTCGATCGGGTCCTGCAGCCCGCCGGGGCGGGCGCAAGAATGTGGCCCACGGCGACAGCCGTGGGGAGAAAGCAGGGACGATGCGCCTGAAAAGCCCCGGGAGGGGCCGCGATCCCACGGCTGTCGCCGTGGGCCACATTCTTGCGCCGCTGACGCGGCTTGGCGTGGGGTGACGGGCTTATTCTAGCGCCTATGCTCCCCTGGGGAGAGGGCGGGCCGCGATGGCGCTTTCATCAGCCGTCGCGGGCCGGGTGAGGGGTTGCTTCTTCGGATTGCACCGACACGCATCCCTCTCGGCCCGCCTGCAACCTCGAGCCCGCCACCACCAATCAATGACTCAATGAATAAACCCCCGGCGCACTGAAGAACTGGTCCACGCGATCCAGGACTTCCTGAGTAGTGCCCGCGCTCTGAATCGACCTGCGCAGTTCTGCCCCGCTTCGGATCCCATGGGTGAACCAGCTTGCGAACTGCTTCATCTTGCCGATGGCGCCTGGAGCTTCCTCACTCACCAGCATCTGGTAATAAGAGCGGATCAATTCGTAGCGGTCAGCCTCGCTCGGCTGCGTGAACGTTCCGGTTCGGAAGAAATCGGAAAGCTGGCGGAATATCCAGGGATTGATAGAGGCAGCGCGTCCAACCATCACCGCGTCGCAGCCCGTCTGCTGGTACAGCGCCAGGGCATCCTGCGGCGTCACCACGTCACCGTTTCCGATGACCGGGATACGGACGCGTGACTTCACCTCCTGGATGATCTCCCAGCGCGCGCGGCCGCTGAAACCTTGCAGGCGCGTTCGCGGATGCACGGCCAGCGCCTCAACGCCGCACTCCTCCGCCATTCGCGCCACATCCAGTGCCACGATCTCCGTGTCACTCCAACCGGAGCGGAGCTTTATCGTAAACGGAATCCGTACCGCGGTGCGAATCGTTCGCAGGATCTTTTCCAGCAGCGGCAAGTCGCGCAGCAAGCCAGAGCCCCCGCACTTCACGACCTTTTTAGCAGGGCACCCCAGGTTCAGATCGACCAGGTCGAAACCGAGATCTTCGATCAGGCGCGCCGCATCCGCCAACCGCTCCGCATCGGCGCCGAAGATCTGCGCCGAAATCGGCCGCTCTTCCGGCGTGTAATGCAGGTAGCGCCTCGAGCGCAGGTTTTGACGAAGCATCCCTTCGCTGGAGACGAACTCCGTCATAATCAGCCCGCATCCACCCAGGCGCTTGATAAAGCGGCGGAACACTGTGTCGGTAACACCCGCCATCGGCGCCAGAACGTGAGCCGGCCGGATCACTACGTCGCGAATTTGTAGCTCTTCGAAAAGCATGAAAGAAGGAATCACGATTCAGGAGTCAGGAGTCAGAAGTCAGAATCAAAACACTCGTGCTCGCGAAGTCAATTTGAAGGATGGGTACTGCGCGGCCTTGACGCGGCGCGACCTTCGCGCGCCGTCCTTCTTTCTTATTCCGTCTCCTGACTCCTGACTCCTGAATTCTGACTCCTGAATCCTGATTCCTGATTCCTGATTTGCGCCTCGTCAACGATGGCAAACCGCACTCTTCCCTCCGCCACCTTGTCGCCACCCCGGAAGATCACACCGCGAAGCTCGCCCAGGCGCTCGCCGAGCTTCAGCGCCTCGGCCTCGACGCGAAGCGTGTCGCCGGGCTGCACCGGCTGAGTTAATTGCGCATCCGGAATCTGCAAAATCATCGCGACTTTTCCGGCCATCTCCGGGCGTTCCATCACCAGCACGGCGCCCAGTTGGGTGACCAGTTCCAACAGCACGCCGACTGAAATGACCGGCGATCCCGGAAGGAATCCCTGCGACGCCTCGTCGTCCGCTGAAAAGCGCTTGATGGCCGCGATTCGCCGGCCCGGAACGAATTCGGTCACTCGATCGACGAACAAGAAGGGGTAACGATGCGGAAGGACCTTGAGGATGTCGGGGAGTGAATTCAGGTCGCTCACGGTTGTTCACGCGTTGCGGGCGGAGCCCGCCGTGGCGCCCGGCGGCGCCGCCTGCGCCGACTTCCTCGCCACGCCCTCATCAGCCGGGCCCGCCACTGCCCCCTGGACCTTCAACAATTCTCGTCGCAGTGCCGGATTGCGCGCCGTCCATTCTCCTGGCCTGTCCTGATCGCTGGCATACTGGGCGCGCATCGCTTCCAGCTTGGAATCGATCTCGTCGAGGAAGTGCACCACAAGGGCTTCAGGAAACATGGGTTCTTTGGGAGACCCAAACTCCAATTTGCCGTGGTGAGAAAGAATGATGTGCTCGAGCTGGCTCTTCAACTCCGGCGGGAAATCCTGAATCTGGCGAGTCTTCTCTTGCGCCATTTCCAGGCCCATCGCAATGTGGCCAAGCAACTGCCCTCGCGTGGAGTACCGGAATCCCGACGCGAAGCTCAGCTCCTCGACTTTCCCCAAGTCGTGCAGCACCAATCCTGCCACCAACAGGTCGCGCCGCAGATACTCATAGTGGTCGCAGAGCTGGTCGGCCAGTTCGACCAGCGACAACACGTGCTCGAGCAGCCCGCCCAGAAAGGCGTGGTGGTAACTCATCGCCGCCGGCGCCTGCTTGAATTTCTCCGCTATTGAAGGGTCCTCCAAAATCGAAAGCAGCAGCGCCCGCAAAGGCCCCTCGGCCATGCGCTGCAGGCGCTCGAGCAGCGCCGCGTACATTTCCGCAGGGTCGCGGCGCGAGCGCGGAAGGTAATCGGCAAGGTCCACATCCTCCGCCGCGCATTTCGAAATCCTGCGCACTCGAATCTGCGGCGTGCCCTGGTAGTCTTCCACCACGCCCTCGACCTCAACGATATCCTCCACCTCGAAATCCAGCGGCGCCCGGTCGCAATCCCACAGCTTGGCGCGGATCACCCCACTCGAGTCGCGCAACTCCAAGTCGAGGTACGCGTTTCCCGTGCGCGCCATCTTCCGTTCTCGTGCTTGCAGCAGGAAAGTGGTCCGGACCGGACTGTTGGGGCGGAGATCGGTGACGAAACGCGCCTTCATTTCTCTTTCTTGGCCGTTAGAGTATCCGTCGGCAGTTGCTCTCCCGTATCGAAGTATCCGGGGGCCCGGTAGATGTAACTTTCTTTGCGGAGCTGTGTCAGGTATTCCCGCAGACGCGGTTCCATTTTCTGGTTATAGAGGACTTCGTCCACGCGCTGTTCGACTTCCTCGAACTTCGGAACACCGGGGCTGTATCGCTCCAACACTTTCAGAATAACGTACCCGTACTTCGTCTGAATGGTGTTGCTAAACTCATTAACATCCAGCTTCGTCACCGCCGCGGCGATATCCGGGGCCAGGGTCCCTTCCTTCAACATGCCCACATCCCCGCCTTGCTCGGCGCTCGGCCCATCGGAGTACTTCTTTGCAATCTCCGAAAACTTCTGTCCCGCCTTCAATTCCGCCAGCGCGTCGTTCGCTCGCTTCTCGGCTTCTTCCGGCTTCCGTTTTTCGGTTGCGACGAGGATTTGTTGCAGGTGCACCATGCCTGGCGATTTGAATTCGTTCTTGTGGGCCTCGTAGAACTTCCGCGCATCGTCCCGCGACAATTGGATTCGCGACCCGACTTCCCGCTCCATGACCTCGCGCATTAACAGGTTGCGCCGGATGTTGTCTTTGAAGTCCTCGTAATTCATCCCTTGCTTCTCGATCTCCGTCTCCAGATCCTCGAGGGTGGCCAGGTTGTTCTTCTTGCGAATGTCGTCAAGCTGCTTGACGATATCCGTCTCTACGTTGATGTCCAGGTCTTTGGCCTTCTGCACCATCAACGATTCGTCAATCAGGTCGCGCAGCAGATTCTTGCTTTGTTCGCGCACTTGCGCGTCCAGCTCGGCGCCCGAGTACTGCTCCGCCAGTCTGCTCCGCAGTTGCGCCTGTTCGTCATCATACCGGTGCTGCGTGATGATCTCGGTGTTGACTCGCGCAATGATGCGCTCGATTATTTTCGCGCCCCCGCGCGCAGCGCCCACCGGCCCCGCCAGCAGCGCCACGCCGGCCATGACGACCCATATCCGTCTACTCATATCCATTTCCTTATTCGCCGGAATAACTAACCTACCCGCCAAGCCTGTCACTCCGAGCCGAGCAATGAGAGAACGATTTCCTCCTCTTAATTATCTTAATGCTTGGGTTGCAGCTCCTGCAAGACATTTTGGACCTCTTCGAGTGTCTTCTCCTCCCCACTCCGCAGCCTGAAGCGCAGCACCCCATCGGGCCGAAGGCTGGCTTCGCGCCGTCGGCGCACGAACGTCGTGATCGTGCCCGGCTCGACTGGAGTCTCTTCGTGAAACCGCATCCAAATCTCGTCTGCTTTTCTCTCGATGGACTGCACCAGAAGCTGCTCCGCAGCAGACTTCAAAAGCCCATAGGAAAGGAGGTTTGAAACGGAAGGAGGAATAGGCCCGTAGCGGTCGCTGAGCTCGACCTCCAGTTCGGCGCGCGCTTCGGGTGTGGCCAGGCCGGAGATTCGCTTGTAGAGGCGCAGGCGCTGGCCCTCGTCGGCGACGTAGCTGTCTGGAATCTTGATATCGAGTCCCAGGTTCAGCGCGGTGCGCACGTCGATCCTTTGCGGCGCCCCTTTCAGTTCTTCCACCGTCTGCTCGAGCATCTTCAGGTAGAGATCGATCCCGATGGCATTCAGATGCCCATGCTGCTCGGCCCCCAGAAGATTGCCCGCCCCGCGCAACTCCAGGTCCAGCGCTGCGAGGCGAAAGCCGGCGCCCAATTCCGAAAACTCTTTCAGCGCCGCCAGCCGCCGCCGCGCGATGGGCGTCAATGCTTCCTCGGCAGCCACCAGGAAGTACGCGTAAGCGCGCCGGTTCGACCGCCCCACCCGCCCGCGAAGCTGGTAAAGATCGGCCAGGCCGAAGCGCTCGGCATGGTTGACGATGATGGTGTTAGCGCGCGGTATGTCCAGGCCGTTCTCGATCAGCGCCGTCGCCACCAACACGTTGTACCCTCCCTGCATGAACTTGAGCATCACTCTCTCCAGCTCTTTTTCGTTCATCTGCCCGTGCGCAACGCCGATCCGCGCCGTGGGGACCAGGCGCTGTACGATGGCCGCGATGCTGAAGATGGACTCCACCCGGTTGTGCACAAAAAACACCTGGCCCTCGCGCTGCATCTCCTGGAGGATGGCAGACTGAATCAGGTTGTGGTTGAAGGGCGCCACGGTGGTTTGAATCGCCAGCCTGCCGCGCGGCGGAGTCTCGATAACCGAGAGGTCGCGCAATCCGCCCAGCGACATGTGCAAGGTACGCGGGATGGGAGTGGCCGACATTGCCAGCACGTCCACGCCCACCTTGAATTTCCTCAGCTTCTCCTTCGCCGCCACTCCGAAGCGCTGCTCCTCATCCACGATCAACAATCCCAGATCGCGAAAATGCACGTCTTTTGACAGCAGGCGGTGAGTTCCAATAAGCACATCCACCTTGCCCGCCTCGGTTTCAGCCACGGTCTTCTTCTGCTCCGCGGGTTGCCTGAACCGGCTGAGCATCTCCACTCGCATCGGAAACGCTGCCAGCCGCTGCCGGAAGGTTTCGTAGTGCTGAAACGCCAGCACGGTAGTAGGCGCAAGCATCGCTACCTGCCGGCCGTCTTGAATCACTTTGAAGGCGGCGCGCATTGCCAACTCGGTCTTCCCATAGCCCACATCGCCGCACAACAACCGGTCCATCGGTTCCGGGCTTTCCAGGTCCTTCTTGATGTCCGCCAGCGCCTTCAACTGGTCGGGCGTCTCCTCGAACTCGAACGCCTCTTCGAACTCTTCCTGCCACGGACTGTCGGGGCTGGTGGGCGCGCCGCCCGCCATCTTGCGCTGCGCGTAGAGCTGAAGTAATTCCTGAGCCATGTCGCGCAACGCCCTCTTGACGCGCGACTTGGTTCTTTCCCACGTGGTCCCGCCCAGCCGGTCCAGCACCGGCTTCGCGCCGTCTCCCCCGGACCGGTACTTCTCCACCAGGTCCAGCCGTTCGAGCGGTACGTACAGCTTCGCATCGTCCTGGTACGTCAGCAGCATGAAGTCGCGCTGCGAGCCGCTGACGCTCAATTGCCGGAGCCCTTGATAGATTCCTACTCCGTGGTCAACGTGCACCACGTAATCGCCTACCTTCAGATCGCCCAGGTCCGAAATGAAACTCAACGCTCCGGAGTGCTCGCGCCGCCGCGAGGCCCAGTCGAACCCTCCAAACAGGTCGCTGTCCGCCAGCCACATCTGTTGCAGGTTGGGGATGACAAACCCCTCGGCAAGATCACCTCGAACCATCAGAGCAGAACGGTGACCTGCCGGCTCTTCGCCGCCACCGGCAGGAGCGCTGGTGTTAGTTGCCGTTTCAAAGGGGACTTCGTATTCGGTAAGAATCCCGCGCAGCCGGTCCGCTTTTCCGCTGCTGGGCGTGACCAAGACCACGGACATGCCGCGGTCGAGATTGCCGCGCAGATTCTCCGCAAACCCCTTAACGCCCGACTGGAACTTTGGAGAGGGTTGCGTGAGCAGAACGAACTCCTGACCAGGCAGGGGCAGGCTCTGCTCTCCACTCTCGACTCCTCGACCCAGCGCCAGCTCTTTCAAGTAAATCTGAGGCAGCCCTTGAACAATCTCCTGAAACTCTTTTTCAGCGAGGCATACATCCTCCGGCCTCGGGCGCGGCGGCACAACGTCACGGACTTCGTCGTACTCCGCGGCCAGCTTTTCCAGGAAGCCCTTCCATTGCGCGTCGCGGTCCAAAGGTTCATCCCAAAGGACCACGGGATTATCGAACAATGCGAACAGGCTGCGCGGATGCGGCTCCACGAGAGGCACGAAAAACTCCCATCCCGGAAAGGGATTCCCGTATTCACCCGCCCACTCAGGTTCCCTCTCGAATCGCGGCCCCGCCTCCGTCTCGCCGCGCGGATTCGCCGGTTTGTCAAGCGCTCGGACGAGCTTCTCGAAAAACCGCCGCGAGCGCGTCACCTCCGAAAGCGGAAGCAGCAGCGCGCTCGGCACGGGCTTGCGCGAGCGCTGCGTGTCCGGATCGAATTCGCGCAGCGACTCGATGCGATCGTCCCAAAGTTCAATGCGAAACGGCCACTCAGCCTCGGGTGGAAAAACATCCACAATCCCGCCCCGCACCGAGAATTGCCCCACGTCGGAGACCGGCTCTTCCCTCTCGTACCCCACTCCGCTCAGGTGCTCAGCGAGATCGTCGAGGGCCAGTTCATCGCCGGTTTTGATCTCGAGCGCCAGCGAAGAGTAGAAGGGCCGCTCCCGAAACCGCCCCAGCGCCGCTGTAACCGGCGTTAAAAGCACACGCACTCGCCCTTGCGTGAGGCTCCACAGCGCTACCGCGCGCCGTTCCAGAATCTCGCCGTGCGGCGAACGGCCTTCGTAGGGCGAACAATCCAGCGAAGGAAAAGTCAGCACGGTTTGGCTGGAGCCTGGATCGAGCCAAGCAGCGAATGTTGACGTGGTGCGCTGAAGGTTAGCGGCGGCTTCATTGTCCGCAGTCAGGACAATCAGCGGCCGAGCCAGTCGGCAAGCCACGCCTGCCACCACCAGCGCCTTGGCGGAACCGGTTAGGCCGGATAGAGTAACCCGCGTGCCCTCGCCCGGCGCGGGCCCAGTCAAAGCCTGCAACGCGCCGCGAAAAGCCGCATGATCGAGAATGGGATTTAACCGTGAGCCGAGATCAGACATTGCTCAGTCATCAGTTTTCAGTCGTCAGTGGTCAGTGGTTTGTCAGTTGCCCTTTGTTTCTCAGCAGCCCCAGCGGCCACCTCCTGACTTCTGGCTTCTGACCCCTGACTCCTGCTTTTCAACGCTTCCTGAATGATCGACGACGTCGAGTACCCCTCAACCACGGGAATCAAAACCACCTGCCCGCCCGCCGCCTCCACTTCCGCGCGGCCCACAACGGCGTCCAACTTCCAGTCCCCGCCCTTCACCAAAACCTGCGGCAGCAGACGGGCAATTACAACCTGGGGAGTAAGCTCGTCGAAAATCGTTACGTAGTCCACGACTTTCAGGGCCGCCAGGATTTCCGCTCGCTCTGCCTCAGGCTGGATGGCGCGCTCCGTTCCTTTTAGAGCCCGCACGCTGCGATCGCTGTTCACCGCCACAATCAGCGCATCGCCGAGTTTCCGGGCCTCAGCCAGATACCGTGTGTGGCCGGGATGAAGCAGGTCAAAACACCCGTTCGTAAATACCACGCGTTTGCCGCGCCGCTTCAAGTCAGACACAACCTCATACGCCCGATCTAAAGTCAGTATCTTCTCAACGCCCACAAACAGCTCCAGCCTCTCCCAAGAGCAATCAGCCGTGTCTACGTCGAGTATTCTAACACGCGCCAATCGCACGCGACGGCACGCAAGCTGCCCAAAGTCAATACCGGAGCCCTCTCCCTTGGGGAGAGGGTTCCCGCGACGGCGCTTTTGCCAGCCGCCGCGGGACGGGTGAGGGGTTAGCCCGGATTTCTCACCAATGCGAGGCGCTCGGCCCGGAGCACCGCGGCTGGCGCAGAGCGAAGCTCTGCGTGTTTGTCGGTACTGCTATTTACTGGCCTACTAATGGATACTATGCCCCTTGACAAATCCGCCGCGTCATGCTAGCCTATATCTGTGAACGTGCCTCACCCACCTGTCGGCACGGTTCGCACATCCCCCCTGCC
>Ga0326728_10023000_pt1 | contig 11488 bp, 9 predicted proteins | sample MB3enrmetagenome_FD_207602 | JGI IMG/M metagenome (GOLD analysis project Ga0326728, IMG submission 207602) | Lab enriched peat soil microbial communities from McLean, Ithaca, NY, United States - MB31MN | ecosystem: Environmental > Terrestrial > Soil > Wetlands > Peat | place: USA: New York... | reverse complement strand
GCTGAATTACCGGCCAAATTATTTTGCCCGTTCGCTGCGGCGGAGCCAGTCCATGAGCGTAGGTGTGCTGGCGCCGGACCTGAGCGAGGGCTATTTCACGCGCGTGATGGGCGGCGTGGTCGAGGAGCTGAACCGCGCGCACTACTTTTTCTTCGTGGCCTGCCACTACTGGAATGAGGAACTGCTGGAGCGCTATCCGCGGCTGCTGATCGAGCGCGCGGTGGATGGTTTTCTGCTCCTGAATACGGCCGTGGAAAAGCTGGACCTGCCGGTGCCGGTGGTGGCGATCTCAGCGCACTGCGCGATTCCGAACCTAACCAATATTGTGCTGGACCATGTCATCGCCGCCAGGCTGGCGCTGGAACATCTCCACGATCTGGGGCATCGGCGGATTGCCTTCATGCGCGGTCCCGGGACGATTCCCGATTCGGAGTACCGTTGGGCAGGGATCCAGAAGGTCGCCGGCGATCTCGGCCTGAAGATCGATCCTGCGTTGACCATCGAACTGGACGGAAGCGGCTGGCCGAAGAAAACCGGTCCGCATCCGATGGACCCGCAGATCGCCTACGGACCCACGCGCGCCCTGCTGGAAAGGATACGCGACTTCACTGCCCTGTTCTGCTTCAACGACACGGCAGCCATGGGCGCCATCCGCGCTATTCGCGACGTCGGCCTCGATGTGCCGGGCGACATCTCGGTGGTGGGCTTCGACGACATCACCTCGGCGGCCTTCTCGACGCCCTCGCTCACCACCGTGCACCAGCCGCTTTTCGAGATGGGACAGAAAGGCGCCGAGCTTCTGCTGGAACGGATCGCTGACCGGGAAAAGCAGTTCCCTGCCGAGATCGAGGTGAGCCCCGAGCTGGTGGTGCGGGAGTCGACGGGACCGGCGAAAAAGCAGGGATTAGGGAACAGGGATTAGGGATTAGAAAGCGGGACTACGGGTCTACGCGGCCTGGAACGTGGTGACAAACCTTCCCGCGTCCATCCTGAGGGCGTTGGATTTCGAAACTGGCTACAAGATTTCCTTTGGGGATGCCTTGATCCTTCAGGCGGCCGAGGATGCGGGCGCATCGATCCCCGACTCTGAAGACCTGGCAGCCGGTCAGCGCTACGGAGCGAATCGGGTGGTGAACCCGCTGATCCATCCTGCGACCCCGCAACGGATCGGGCCGTTCCGCGCTCCGTGTCCTACTCGAGCATCTGCAGATCGAGGGGCTCGACCAACATGCAGTCCATGGCGCTGACGGGCGCAAGGGCGCGCTGGAGGGCGGAGGTTTTGCAGGGCTCGACCGTGACCACGAAGGGCAGCGCGCCGGCAGGGTAGCCGGGTTTCTGCACGATGGCGCGGATGTTGATCTGCTCGTTGGCAAGAGCCGTGGTGATGGCGGCCACGATGCCGGGACGGTCACGAACGAGGAAGCGGATGTAGTGCGGGACCTCGAACTCGGCGCCGACGTGCGCGGGGGCCGAGGGAATCTCAACGCGGCGCGAGCCGTGGGCGAGGGCGAGCAGGTCGCTGACCACTGCGACTGCCGTAGGATGGCCGCCGGCGCCATGGCCGGAGAAGACCACGTCGCCGCCGTAGTGGCCGCTGGCGATGACCATGTTCTCCGTGCCCTGCGACCAGGCGAGCGGCGAGCGCAACGCGACGAGCATGGGACCGACCGCAGCGGCGAGATGGCCTTCGCCTTGCTCCGCGCGCGCAATCTGGCGAATGGTGCAGCCTAGATCGCGGGCGTAACTGAAATCGACGGCGGTGATGGCTGTGATGGGCCGGGGTACGATCTCCTCGGGATCGACTTGCACGCGCAGGGCGAGGCGCATGAGGATGGCGAGCTTGGCGCGGGCATCGAAACCGCCGACGTCTTCAGTGGGATCGGCTTCGGCGTAACCTTTGGCCTGCGCTTCGGCGAGCACCGGCGCGTATTCCGCGCCGGTCTCCATTTTGCTGAGGATGAAGTTGCAGGTGCCGTTGAGAATGCCTTCGAGACGCTCGATGCGGTCGCCAGCCAGGCCCTGTTCGAGGCCGGGAATGACGGGGATGCCGCCGGCGACGGCAGCGCCGTACTTGAGATGGCCGCCACCGGCCGCGGCCAAACGCTCGAGGTCAATTCCATGGAAAGCAATGAGCTTTTTGTTGGCGGTGACGACGCTCTTGCCGGCTTCAAGAGCGCGGCGCACCCAGGTTCCGGCAGGATCGAGGCCGCCAGCCAGCTCGACGACGACATCGACATTGGAGGCGAGGACTGCGTCGAGGTCTTCGCTCCAGACCACGCTCGAGGGAACCCAATCGACGCGCTTGCGCGCGACGCCGCGATTGAAGATGTGGGTGAGCTCCAGCCCTAGCGGTTTGGATTCGACGAGGATGCGCGCCACGGAGCTGCCCACGGTGCCGAAACCGAAGATGGCGATGCGCAACGGATGCGCGGAGCGGGAGCTGGGCGCGGCAGATTCCGCAGACGATGTATCGATCGGCGATGCGGAGCGGTGCGTTTCAGGCACGGGACGTTCCTTGGATTGGAGTGCGCGGAGGAATCCTGCGATAGTTCGATGATAAATGAGAGAAGCAGGGATTAGGGACTAGGGGACTAAGAGACTGCGGGAGGTGGCTGTCAGCGGTTAGCTGCTTCTGTCCACTGCTTTCTGTTTGCTGTATGCTGCTTGCTTTTCACTTTCTGGTAGCATCGAAGTTGATGCGGCGCGGCTTCTCCATCTTCCTCGTCCTGTTCTTCGGGCTGGGGCCCCTGTCGGTCTTGATCGACAGCGAGGACGCGAATCTGCCGCCGTGCTGCAGGCGTCACGGGGCGCACCACTGCGCCATGGCGCTGCGCATGGCCGCGATGATGCGCGACGCGGCATCGGGCAAGATGCCGATGGCCGAAGCGCCGATGACCTGCCCGGAGTATCCGGGAGTAGCTGTATGGTTCGCCGCGCCGGCTCCGGCGCTTACGGTCAGCGTTGCGGGCCTACCAGTGCCGAGGACGCGGGAGCGCGTTGCGCTTGCGGATTACGCGGCGCCGGAATCGACGCCGGCGCGCTCGTATGCCGGGCGCGGACCTCCTGAAGCAAACCCAAGCTAAATTCTCGTTGAACAAACTGCGCCAAGTTCCCTGTTCTGATTTAGAGGAGCGAGGGCTAACTTTTGCCGACCCGGACGCGCGCTGATTGACCGTGTGCGGGCGTGGACGCCCGCACTACAGCCGGTCGGGAGACCGGCGGTACGAATTCGGCCCCAATCCCGTTGTAGCGGCAAACTGGAGCACCGCACGGAGGTCTTCCCCTGATGCGACATCCTATTCTTGTGGCGGCGGCGTTGCTGGCCGCTTCCCTTCCCGCGTTGGCTACGGTGTTTGCCAGCGTGCACGGCGTGGTGCACGATCCTGAGCACCGGCCCATCGCCGGCGCCAAAATCGCATTGCATGCAGCGGACGCTGATTTCGTTTTGCATGCCGCGACGAACGGCGACGGAGAGTTCGAGTTGCCGGCGGCGCCGATCGGCGTGTATCGATTGACGGTCGAGGCAAAGGGCTTCGAGACGGAGACGCAGGCCATCAGCCTGGCTTCAGGCACGAACCCAGTGCTGCATTTCATGTTGAGCGTAGGCGGCGTGACGCAATCGGTGGTGGTGAATGGCGCACCCAGCGCGGCCGATACCGTAACGCCGACGGTTCTCATTACGCGGCAGATGATCGACGAAACGCCGGGCGCGGATCGCACCATCGGCACGGAGATGATCACCGACAACGTTCCGGGCGCGTATATGACGCACGACATGCTGCACATGCGCGGCGGGCACCAGACGAGCTGGCTGATCGACGGCGTGGCGATTCCCAATACCAAAATTGCGTCAAACGTGGGGCCGCAGATCGATCCCAAGGACATCGATTCTCTGGAGACGCTGAGCGGCAGCTACGACGCCGGCCTGGGCGACCGCACTTACGGCATGTTCAATGTGCTGCCGCGGAATGGATTCGCCTTCAATCGCGAGGGCGAGTTGATGCTCGACGTGGGCAGTTTGTCGACCGGCGAGGCGCAGGTTGCGCTGGGCGACCACTCAGAAAAATCCGCGTGGTACGCGAGCGCTACGGGCTCGCGTTCGAACTACGGGCTGGCGACGCCGGTGGCGGCGATCTACCACGACGCGACGAATTCCGAGAGCGGGTTCGTGTCGCTGCTGCGCAACGAGACGCCGAAGGATCAACTGCGCGTGAATGGGCAGCTCCGCGAGGACTTCTTCCAGGTTCCCTACGATCCGAGCCAGACCGATTATGAATGTGCTTCTACCTATTACTGCTCGTGGGGTCTACGCGACGGGCAAACCGAGCGCGACTCGTTCGTGATCGCGAATTGGGTGCACACCTTCTCGCCGAAGGCGCTGGTTTCGGCGGCGCCGTTCTATCACTTGAACCAGGCCGACTACGACTCACGGCTTACGGACGATCCGGCAGCGACCACGTGGCACCAGCAATCGAACTACGGCGGGGCGCAGGAGGATGCGCGGCTGGACGTGGGCTGGAACAGTTTCTCGGGCGGGCTTTATTCGTTTTTCCAACGCGAGGACGATCTGTTTGGCGTCGGGGCCAATGGCCAATGTCTCACGGCAAATTCTCCGTGCAACACGACGGCCAACGACAATGCGGGCCTGGTGGAGTTCTACGTGGGCGATCACTTGCGGTTGGGGCAGTATGTGACGCTGCTGGGGGGCGAGCGCTTCTCGATCTACCGATCTGAATTGAACGAGAGCGCGACGTATCCGCGCATCGGCGCAACGGTGCGGATTCCCAAGCTGAACTGGGTGCTGCGCGGATTCTACGGGCATTTCTTCCAGCCGGCGCCGATTCTGACGGTTTCAGTTTCGGTGCTCAACTACGCCGCGAATCTGCCCAATACCGAGGAGAATGCGTTTGCGCCCCTACCCTCCGAGCGCGACGAGGAGCACCAGTTCGGCATCGAGATTCCGTACCGCGGATGGATGTTGAACGTGGAAACATTTAAGAACCGCGTGAACAACTTCCTGGATCATTCGAACCTGGGCGAATCGAATATGTACTTCCCCATCGCCGTCGATGGAGCGTTGGTCCGCTCGTGGGAGATGACGCTGCACTCGCCCCAGTTGTGGCAGCGAGGACGATTTTACGTCACTTACTCGAACCAGATTGCCGAGCAGCGCGGGAATATCATCGGGGGGTTCATCTGCAACAACGGCAATCCCGCCGATCCGATCGCCAATACTTCCTGCGACCTGGGGCCGCAGTACATTGCGCTCGACCACGACCAACGCGAGACGTTGAACACGGGGTTCACGGCAAAGCTGCCGATGCACACGTGGTTCGCGACGAACGTGTACTACGGTTCGGGGTTTTCGAATGGGCTGGCATGTTCGGTTCCATCGTCATGCCCCAATGACAACAGTCCCTATCTTGGCCCATATCTGCCAGTGCACACAACGTTTGATTCGTCGGTGGGCCACGCGATCGGCGAACGCTGGAAGCTGTCGGTCACCGCGATCAATGTGACGAATCACCGCGTGCTCGAGGATAACTCGATCACGATCGGGGGGTTCCACTATAACGATCCGCGGATGATTGCCGCGGAGGTGCGGTACAGGTTTCGGTTTTGAGGCGGCTGAGTTGGCGGGCTGGCGGGGTTTGGTGCGATCCCACGCTTTTCCGCAAACGGCGCGGAAAAGGGTGGGACAACCACGCCTGAAGCCCCGTCGAAGGCCCCCAAAAAATGTGCGGGGAATTTGCAGATTATTTCGAAGAAACGCGTAGTATGACAATTCATGGGAAGCGTATTCGAGAAATTGAACCTCGGGAGCCGGCAGGAGATCGTGGTGCTGGACGCGCCGGAAAGCTTTCAGCCGGAGCTGGCCAAACTGCCGGTGATTACGATCCATCACCATCTGGAATCGGTGGCGGAGGCCGAGTTCTGGCTCGTTTTTGTGACGCGCAAAAGCGAAGTGGAGAGGCTTGCGCCGTTGGTGGCGCGCCGCGTCAAGGGCGATGCGGTGGTATGGTTCGCTTATCCCAAGGGCACATCGAAGAAGTACACCTGCGACTTCAATCGCGACACGGGATGGGCAGCGCTGAAGAAGCTGGGGTTCGACACAGTGCGGGCCGTGGCCATCGACGAGGACTGGACGGCGCTGCGCTTCCGGCGGAAAGAGTTTATTAAGCGGGGTTAGCGGGGTTAGCAAGTTAGCGAGTCGGCGAGTCAGCCGGTGAGGAGCCCGGCGATACAAAAAACAACCATTGAAGTTTGAACGGATCGAGATCATCGAGACGGAGAGGAGACGTATGCAAAACATGGTGAGGAAACTGCAACCGGCGCAAGATGAGGTTCAACGGACTGCGCACGAACAGGATCTGGTTGAGGTTCCCAAGCGGGCAGTCCTCGACCGCGAGAACGATGGGCAGCAATTAGATCTGCCGCAACTGGTGCCGAGGGATGTGGAGGAGAAGTAGCGGGGTTAGCAGAGATAGCGGGGCTGGTTTCCCACGAATCGTGTGCTTTTGAATGCCGAAAAGCAACCGCAGATCCTTCGACTCGTCCCGGCGCGCCGGGACTCGCTCAGGATGACAACTCGATAGGTATTGCATCTTGTGCGCAGCGGCCGGGAACCGCTTTACGCCACAGAAAACAACCCCGGCAGAACCTCGCCGGCTTTGCCTTCTACGATGTGGGTGAAGGCTCCAGCGTTGAGTGGGGGCTCGGGACCGATGTAGACCGTTCGGGCGCCAGCCTGGCGGGCCCAGTGAACGAAATTGGCTGCCGGGTAGACCGAGCCTGAGGTGCCGACGACGAGCATGAGCGTGGATGCGGCGATTTCGCGCTCAATGCGCGGCATTTCGAGGGGGATTTCTCCAAAGAACACAATGTGGGGGCGCAAGCGGCCTCCGCAGGGGCAGTGGCCGACCTCGTCGAGGCTCGCGTAGACGGCACGATCTTCGACCGGCGGGCGTCCGCACTCGCGCTCGCAGCGGGCCTTGGCAAGTTCGCCGTGCATGTGGATGAGATTGTGCGAACCGGCGCGCTCGTGCAGGTCGTCGACGTTCTGCGTGCAGAGAAAATAGCGGCCGGGAAGCTGGGCTTCGAGTTCGGCGAGGGCGATGTGCGCGGGATTGGGTGCGGCTTTTTGGCAGTCGGCGCGGCGTTTGGAGTAGAAGTCCCAGACCAGCGCCGGGTTGCACCGCAAAGCCTCGGGTGTGCAGATCTCCTGCACGTTGTATCCGGCCCACAGGCCGTCGGAGGCGCGGAAGGTGGGTAGTCCGCTCTCGGCGCTGATGCCTGCGCCGGTGAGGACGAAGAGGCGGTCGTCAGGCGCAATGGATATCTTCGTCATTCCGTTTCCTGATGAATTGGCAGGTCGATTCTTTGATTTCGCAAGCCGACAAATCGAGTCCTTCGGCACTCGGGCCGTCTAGTCCACTTTGGGTGTGCCGCTGATGACGCCGATGCCTCTGCCACCATTGGTAGCCCCTAACACGGCTCCGGGCTTCCACAGCGTGACTCCATCCCAAAACTCACTCGTGGTTGCTCCATTGGTCACATTCTTGTAGATGAACCCGCCTTTACCATCGGCGGTCACGTCGCCAGTGACGTGTGCTCCCGATGCCATGTAATCCAGCTTGCCTGTGCCGCCGATTACCTCGATGCCTTTGCCTTTCACTCCCAATACGGCTCCGGGCTTCCACAGCTTGGCTCCATCCCAATACTCGCTCGTGGTTGTCCCATTGGTCACATTGCTGTAGACGAGCCCGCCCTTCCCGTCGGCGGCGACGTCGCCTGTAACATGCGCACCCGACGCAATGTAATCCAACTTACCCGTGCCGCTCAACACGCCGATGGACTTTCCGTTGTCGAGGACCCCTAGCACGGCCCCGGGCTTCCAAAGTCTCACTCCATCCCAATAATCGCCCGTGGTTGTCGCGCTCTTTACATTGCTGTAAGTAAACCCGCCACGCCCATCTGCCGTCACATCGCCGGTGACGCGCGCCCCAGACCCGATGAAATCGTCAAATTGCAGCTTGCCCGAGCCGCTTATTACTCCTATGCTGTGGCCGTTATGTGTTATCCCGATGATATTTCCCGGGTTCCATTCCTTCCCCTCTTCCGGATAGCCACACGTGGCAGTCCAGTTTGCTGCGGTGTCGTAGATATACCCGCCATGTCCGTCCGCTTTCACCTCACCTTTAAATTGTGTACATGCGTCGAAGCGGTCAAATTTACCTTTGCCGGTCAGCACTCCTATTCCGTGTCCGTTATGCGTGATCCCCCATATCGCTCCGGCATTCCACGACCGGTCTCCATCAGATTGATCACAAGCAGCTGTCCAGTTTGCAGCGATTTTGTAGAGGTACTCGCCATTTCCATCTATTGTCACATCACCTGTAACTTCCTCTCCGCACAGGCGAAAATAAAATGTGCCCGAACCGCTTAGCATTCCTAATTGACCCTTATTTGTAACCCCCATCGTGGCTCCAGGGTTCAATTTGATTGTTGGGGTTTTCATGGGCGCGAATCCATCTTCCACTACCGGCTGCGTGTCGGCTACGTCTGGAGTTGCCGACTGCACGGCCGCCAGGGCCGGTTGCATCAATCCCGTCCTCCATTTCGGACTCAAGATCAGACCAATTACCGCAATCGCTGCGACGGCCATCAAGACCGCGCCCCACCGAATTAACGCTGAAGATTTCAATTGGCCGAAGACTTTCATCGCGACGTTCATGCGATCTTCCTTTCCTTGGCTGGTTTAACTCAAATGAAACGGTTCATCAGGAACTCCCGGATTTGACGAGCACCCTCGAAGACCTTGCCTAGACCTGGCCCGTCAAAAGTCGGCGCCCTGCCCATCGACGAGACCTGCGGCTTCGGCGTTCCCCGTCTTTACGGCACGAGCAGGATCTTGCCGGTGGTTTTGCGCTCTTCGAGGTCGATCTGGGCTTTGGCGGCATCGGCGAGGGGGTAGGTGAACTCGGTGCGCAGCTTGAGGTCGCCCTTGGCCACCCAGTTGAGCACTTCGCTGGAACGCCACTCGAGCTCGGCGCGTGTGGCGATGTAATGCCAGAGCGTAGGACGGGTGATAAAGAGCGAGCCTTTACTGTTGAGCTGAACGAGATCGAAGGGCGGAACGGGACCGCTGGAAGCGCCGAAGAGCACCAGCAGGCCGCGCGGACGCAGACTGTTGAGACTGCCATCGAAGGTGGTTTTGCCCACCGAGTCGTAGACCACATCGACGCCTTTGCCACCGGTGAGGCGCTTGACCTCGGCTTCGAAGTCTTTTTTGGTGTAAGGGATGACATCGGAGGCGCCGGCCTCGCGCGAGAGTTCGGCTTTGGCCGGGGTGGAGACGGTGGTGATGACGCGCGCGCCTTGCGCCGTGGCGATTTGTGTAAGCAGCAGGCCCACGCCGCCGGCGCCGGCGTGCACCAGCGCGGTGTTGCCCGCTTTGAGCGGATAGGTGGAGAAGGCGAGATAATGCGCCGTCATGCCCTGCAGCATGGCCGCTGCCGCCTGCTCCATTGTGACGCCTTGGGGAATCTTGACGAGCTGTGCGGCGGGAACCAGAGCGTACTCGGCGTAGCTGCCGATGACGGCGGTTGAGGCGACCGCGTCGCCGGCGGCGAATCCCGTAACGCCGGGGCCGAGTTCTTCCACCGTGCCCGCGGCTTCACTGCCGGGGATCAGGGGCAGCGCAGCCTTGTAGACGCCTTTGCGGAAGTAGATCTCGATGAAGTTGACGCCGATGGCCTCGATGCGCAGCAACACCTGGCCCGGCCCCGGCTCGGGGATGGGCAGGTCGGCTAGTTGAAGAACTTCGGGCCCGCCAGTCGAGTGAAACTGAATGGCTTTCATGACTGCGATAAGGATGAACCCTAAAGGCGGGGGAAAGCAAGGGAGCAAAAAGTGAACAAGGGATCGAGACTGCGGGACTGCGGGCTACGAGAGGACCTGTTACGGCATTTTCGGAAATACTGTGAACTCTTGAGAGCCGTGGATGTGGATTTTACTTCCACCCCAACGACGAAGACCTGTCGTTGGGGACCCCGGAAAGGAAAAATCCACTCAGCAGCTGCGGCTTCGGTCTACACCATTTCCGAAAATGCTATAGATGTTTGTCGCTCATCGGCAGTGCGAACCCACGATCGATGGAGCAGGTCTGCCCTTTCTTCGCGAGTTGGCATCGCTTTGCGATTTGGCGAGTTGGCGAGTTCGCCCGACGTTCCTTCTTAGAGCCGAATGCATCATTTGGGATGCTTCGGAGAAGGCCTTCCCTCAGCGGCTTCTAAGGCCGAGGCCGTCTTGACCTATCCATCGGCACGGCTGAAGCCGTGCCCTTTCAAAGCACATTGTTGAAACATTCGGCAACTATTTGCTATGAGCTGTTCGTTGTCCACTGTCAACTGTTCACTGCCCGTCGTTTGCTTGGTCCCTCGGTCCCCTGGTCCCTGGTTTTACAGCATGCCGTCCTGGTGCTCGGAGAGCAGGCTTTGCTCTTCGGCGGAGACGAGGCGAACCAGGCGATCGACGGTGTAGGATGTGGGGCGCTGGCTGGTGTAATAGTGGCGCACATGCAATTCGCCGAGCAGGCCGAGGGCGAGCAACTGAATGCCGGCCACGATGAGCACCGAGGCGATGACGAACATGGGGCCGTGATAAACCATCAGGCTCAACTCCGGATGGGCGAGCTTGATGCCCAGAAGAACCGCGGCCATGATGCTTCCGGTGAACATGCCCAGGATGCCGAAGCCGCCGAAGAAGTGCAGCGGCCGGCTCATGTAGCGCAGCAGGAATCGAATGGTCATCAGGTCGAAGAAAACGCGGAAGGTGCGTCCCAGGCCGTAATGGCTCCTGCCGCGTTCGCGATTCACGTTGCGGATGGGAATCTCGCAGATGCTTGCGCCATACCAACTGGCGAGCGCGGGAATGAAGCGGTGCATCTCGCCGTAGAGGGGAATGCCCTGGATGACTTCGCGGCGATAGGCCTTGAAGGTGGTGCCGAAGTCGTGGATGGGCACGCCGGAGAGCCGCGCCATGATCCAATTGGCGCAGGCGGAGGGCATGCGGCGCAGAAAGAAGTTGTCGATACGGGTCTTGCGCCATCCGGAGACGACGTCGTAGCCTTCGTCGAGCTTCTCAAGAAACGCGGGAATATCGTTGGGGTCGTGCTGCAGGTCGCCGTCCATGGCCAGAAGAAACTCGCCCGAGGCATGGTCGAAGCCCGCGGAGAGGGCCGAAGTCTGGCCAAAGTTGCGGCGCAACTTGACGACCAGAACGCGGCTGTCGACGGCGGCAATCTCTTCAAGGAGCTTGTAGGTCCGGTCAGCCGAACCGTCGTCAACCAGGACCAGCTCAAATGAGTCGGCCACCTGCTCCATGACCTGCTTGAGGCGCGCGTACAGGATCGTTACGTTTTCTTCTTCATTGTGAAATGGCACAACAATCGAGTATTTCGCCATATTGATCCTTTAGACGCCAAATT
>Ga0326728_10022999_pt1 | contig 11488 bp, 6 predicted proteins | sample MB3enrmetagenome_FD_207602 | JGI IMG/M metagenome (GOLD analysis project Ga0326728, IMG submission 207602) | Lab enriched peat soil microbial communities from McLean, Ithaca, NY, United States - MB31MN | ecosystem: Environmental > Terrestrial > Soil > Wetlands > Peat | place: USA: New York... | reverse complement strand
GACCAACATCGTCCGGGTCGACGGCCAGCGTTCGGTCTACCTCCCGATAATGAAGCAGGGGGGGGACACCAACACCATCGCGGTTGTGGATGGGGTCAAGCATGCGGTGAAGCGCCTGTTTGACGTGCCAAAGGAGTTGATCAGCCGGGTGGTGTTCGACCAGTCGGTGTTCGTGAAGACCGCGATCGAGACGCTTTTGCATGAAGGGGCGATCGGCCTCTTTCTCACCTCGGTAATGATCCTGGTCTTCCTAGGCAGCATGCGTGCCACGGTGGCGGTCTTCTTCTCGATCCCGCTCTCCGCCCTGGCGACCTTCATTGCCCTCTCGCTGGGGGGGAGCTCCGTCAACAGCATGGTGCTGGGAGGGCTGGCACTCGCCTTTTCCCGGCTGATCGACAACTCGGTCGTCGTTCTGGAGAACATCTACCGCCACCTCGAACTGGGAGAGCCCCCCGAGGTAGCCGCCGAAAAGGGAGGGAGGGAAGTGGCGCTCCCGGTCCTGGCCGCCACCCTTACCACTGTCGTGGTGTTCTTTCCGGTCACCTTCCTCTATGGGGTGAGCAAGTTCCTCTTCTCCGCCCTGGCGCTGGCTGTGGTCCTTTCCCTGTTTGCCTCGTACATCGTTGCCATGACTGTCGTACCGCTCTTTTGCGCACGCTTCATCAAGGCCCCCGCCCACCATGGCACGCCGGCTTCCGAAAAGCCCGTCGTAGTAGAACACCCAAAGGGGCTGGTCACCTTCTGCAAATGCTTCAATGTATGGTTCAATAACCATTTCGAATCACTTCTCAAGCTCTACGACCGGGCTGTTGCCGTGACGCTGCGGCGGCCGGTCGCGACGCTGGCGTGGTTCGGCGTGATCTTCGCGCTAAGCATCGCCCTCTACCCGCTCATGGGAGTATCGTTCTTTCCGAGGACCGATGCCGGCCAGTTCGTCATCAACCTCAAGGCGCCCTCCGGCACGCGCCTCTCCGTGACGGAAAAGGAGGTCGCCAAGGTGGAAAACCTGGTCCGCCGGGTGGTCCTCCCGGAAGACCTGGGGATGGTGGTTTCCAACATCGGCACGACTCCCGGTTTTTCTTCAATCTATACCCCAAATTCCGCCATGCACACCGCGTTTGTCCAGGTGAGCCTGAAGGAAGTCCAAAAGATGGGCAGCTACGAATACATGGACCGTGTGAAGCGGCGAATTGCCGCCGAGCTTCCGGAACTGACTGCCTACTTCCAGTCCGGCGGCCTGGTGGACGCCGTGCTGAACATGGGTATGCCGGCCCCGATCGACGTGCAGGTGGCGGGCTCCAACATGCAGGCCAGCTTTGACACAGCCCAGAAGCTAGCCGCGCAAATCCGCACGATAAGCGGAGTGGCGGACGCTTACATACCGCAGGACCTGGACTATCCGGCGCTTAGGATGGACATCGACCGGACCCGTGCCAGCGAGCTCGGCCTAGACCAGCAGGAAGTGGTCGACAACGTCATAACCGCGCTCACCTCGAACGGCATGATCGCGCCTAGCTACTGGATAGACCCTAATACCGGCAATGATTACATGCTGACGGTTCAGTATCCGGAAAACCAGATCACCTCTATGGCGGACTTGTCTGCGATCCCGCTCAAGGCTGCCGGCAGCGCCGAGCCGACCAGGCTGAACATGATCAGCAGCCTGCACCGCATCAACTCTCCCACGGAAGTCGACCATTACCAGCTGCGCCGCACTATCGACATCTACGTCCGGCCGCAGCAAGAAGACCTGGGCAAGATCGCCAGCACCATCGACGGCATCATCGCGAAGACCAGGGTGCCTGAAGGATTGACCGTCACCCTGCGCGGTAGTGTGCAGGGGATGAGGGACTCGTTCAGCAGCTTCGCCGCAGGACTCTTCCTGTCGGTTGTACTCCTCTACCTGATCCTGGTAGCCCAGTTCCGGTCTTTCATCGACCCGTTCATCATCCTGGTCGCTGTACCGCCTGGGCTGGCGGGAGTGATCGTCACCCTTCTACTGACCGGGACTACGCTCAATGTCATGTCGCTTATGGGGGTCGTTATGCTGGTGGGGATAGCGGTATCGAACAGTATCCTGATCGTAGAGTTCACCCGCAAACTGCGGGAGGAGGAAGGGATGGGGGTTAAGGAGGCAGTGGCTCTTGCCTGCCGCGTCAGGCTCCGTCCGGTGCTTATGACGTCACTCGCTACCATCATCGGTCTTCTCCCGATGGCGCTCAAGCTTGGGGCGGGGAGCGAGGCGTACGCCCCTCTGGCTCGGGCGATCCTGGGTGGGTTGAGCGTGTCGGTCGTGCTTACGGTATTCCTGGTCCCCGCCGCATATCTGCTGGTGTACGGCAAGGAGCGAAAGGGATTGGGAATCGGAACGCTGTTGAAAAAATGGAGGAGTGCATGATCACGCGTTTACTTATCACCATGGGGGCCGTGCCTTGTTCACGCGAGTAGGACTATGGCAACGATTCGTGCGTTGTACTATGCTGTGGACTGGAATAGCTTATGTAATTAGCTAGGTATAGCGGTTTAAATTTTAATTGAAATGATGCGAATTGGATTCCAACATTCACACAATACAGGCACCGAGCTTTGTCCGATACATCTGTAACATACTGTTTGCTCTAGCGTTTGGTTATGCTGGTCAACGTCTAATGAATCGGCTCGTCCAGTTTGTGCCCATCGGAACAGTCATTCAAGATGTTTATGGAATAAAAAAAGCTATTTTCTCTCCCGCCACCTTGCAATATTAGCATAAGCGGGTATCATCTTCACTTGAGCAGAACATCACCCCAAGAAAAAGGAGATACACGCATGAAACGCATTATCGCAGCTATGGCCCTGACCATTTTCTGTGCCGGCTTTGCCGGAGCCATGGATGACACCGTTGTCGTCCTATCGGCCAAAAACGGAAATGTCACCTTCCCCCACAAAAAGCACAAAGATATGATGGCCTGCACCACCTGTCACGAGACCGATCAGGGTGGGAAGATTGCCGCTCTCGGCAAGGACTGGGCGCACAAGACCTGTAAGGGGTGTCACGAGGAGAAGAAGAGGGGACCGACGAAATGCAGTGAATGCCACAAGAAATAGCATGAGCAGCAGCCAAGCTGGCGCCGAAAACAGGCGCATCAACCAGTACCCCCGCTCCCCGCATCAAAGGGCTGGGTGGTTTTTTTGGGTGGGAGAAGGGGATACCTGGCAGTAAAGATAGTCCTTACCGGGCTGACCGGAGAATAGTCTTGCCCCCAAGATCATACACCTCATTGTGGAGGGCTGATCATACCGTTACATCGGAAGAGAACTTAAGATTAACAAAAATGCACTGAACCAGCACGGCGCATATCTGCTGCTACAAACCCGCGTACAGGTCTTGAACGGCGATCTGCGAGAAACATTCTGTCGATGGTTGCCCGGCATGAACACAGAGGAGCGAGCGTCAGTAAAGGCCACGGCATAGAAGCCCATCCCCCAGATTGTTCCGCTCTCCGGTTACCATCTCACGCCGCCAACGCCGCCATGCATGCCACCATCATGCCATGCTGGGATATTACCTCCTAGCGATGAGTAAAAATACTCTGCGAGCTGTGCTGCACACCAGTGGAGATGAAGCCACTTGCAGGTTTGGCCCCTATTCCCGCAAAGGTTCTGCCATGGGATTTATCCACCGGATCGATCCGGAAAACATGGTGTCGATTGATGTCGTTGAAGTGGTTGGTGAAAAGGACCCAGTGATTGTGGATGCACACGTGCCGATAAAATTCAGCCGTGATGAAGAAGCCGGGGCACCAGAAGTTGGTCCACCAGAACGGATAGAGCACCCAGTCGTAGAGGTCGTAATAATCCGGAGGCGGGCAATAATACGTAACGATCGGCGGCCCTTCATTGCTGTACATGCTCATGATCATCCCCGGATTCAGATAAGTTGGACAATTCACCGGGTTGTCCATGGCGGACTCGCCGTTCGCATAAGACCGAACCGTCAGATCAAAGCCAGCGATAGTATCAGTAAACGGCACTTAATCCACGCCCATAGGGGGTTTTCAAGGCTCACTAAAACGCTTAAGCGCTTCATTTCGACTGATCGATAACATCCCGGCAGTTGTGACAGCCGCAACCGATTGTTGCATCTCTTTAATGATGTCCGGAGTCGCCGGATAGACGGCTATCCAGCCGTTGCGCGGTGAGATACCGAGGTCACCAAGGTTGCTCTCGACAGCAACTTCATCAGTAATTGAATTTATACCGAGCGCAGCCGCCAGTTGGACCGCAAGAGCACCCTCAGTCACCGGGGTTGGCTGATCGGTGGCGGTATCGATTTTGCCTCCTCTGCCTCCGCCAATTCACTGAGCGGCAACAATGCCAGCATCAGGCTGATAATGAAGATGCCAAAATTTTCATTGATCTCTCTTTCATATCATTTCACCTTCAAGCATTGGTTTTTGTTGCGCGGCATGCCTGACACCGTATATCAGGCATTCAGGTAAATATGATAGCAAACAAGTTCACAAAAAAAGATATTACCAGAGCTTGCCATAATACAAGCAGTGAGAGAATGGCCATGGCTGGGTCGTTTCGTTCTGCCGTAACGGCCTGATTTTTACTCCGCTCTGGCCTTTTAGTTTGTTTCCTCGATATAGTCTTCGGTTAGTTTGATGTGTTCCTCTCCCAGCGTCATTTAGTGATATCTTGCCTATGTCAAGGTAACTATTGAGTTTGGTGCCATGTAAAACTAGGTCGGAAGCGAGAAACAGCCTTAGCTTTTTAAGCTGACTTTCTGCGTCCGCCCTTAAATTCAAATCCATGAGCCAGCGCGAAATGGTACGTACAAATTCTCAGAAAAGGAATGGCTTGCGACTTGCCCCAGTCCTATAAAGTTCATGACCAAATTCACCTTCATCCCTCAAATACATCTGACAATAACTCCTTGGAATTAATAAAAAATCGCAGGCAAGTTGAAAAGTTGAATGCATGTAAAATATGCGGAAATCTAAGATTGCATCTCTTCCAATTGAAGGTATTATTTAGTATTAGGCTTGTTCCCATAACCTTTTCGGAGGTATCTTATGGTGCGAAAACTATTCCTGACTCTCATCTTCCTCTTTATTGCCAATGTTGCTGGAAGTGCAGAAAACACCATGCAAAAAGCCCGTAAACTTTTCAAACCGATTCCCCACAAGCCGTTGCTGGAAAAAAACGTACCGGCCATCAAGGATAAAATCCGGCTCGGCAAAATGCTTTACTTCGAACCACGTCTTTCGTCTTCCTTTGTGTTAAGTTGCAATAGCTGCCATAATATCGGGCTAGGGGGAGCTGACCTGGAAGAAACGTCAATCGGCCACGGCTGGCAGAAAGGATCGAGGAATGCCCCGACCGTTTTCAATGCGGTGTTTAACACAACCCAATTCTGGGACGGACGCGCCGAGGACCTGGCCGAGCAGGCAAAGGGACCGGTCCAGGCCTCAGTGGAGATGAACAACACCCCTGTCCATGTAGTGGAGACGCTGAAGAGCATCCCCGAATATGTGAAACTCTTCAAGAAAGCCTTCCCGGGAGAAAACGATCCGGTCACATTTAACAATATGGCAACGGCAATCGAAGCTTTTGAGGCAACTCTCTTGACACCTGATTCTCGCTTCGACCGGTTTTTGAAAGGGAACCGGAAGGCACTCAACCCTTTGGAAATGACCGGGTTGGAGTTATTTATGAGCAAAGGGTGCGCAAGTTGCCATAACGGGATCAACCTGGGAGGTAACGGCTATTATCCTTTCGGCGTAGTTGAAAAGCCCGAATCGACAATCCTGCCGCCTGAGGACCTAGGACGATTCAAAGTAACCAATACGGCCAAAGACCAGTATGTATTCAAGGCGCCGGCGCTGCGCAACGTGGCGCTGACTCCCCCCTACTTCCATTCAGGTAAAGTCTGGAAGTTGCAGGATGCAGTAACGATTATGGGAGCTGCCCAACTAGGCATCCATTTAGAAAAAGATGATGCTGAGGCAATCACTTTTTTTCTCCATACTCTTACCGGCAAACAGCCGAAGATCGAATATCCGATCCTTCCTCCCAATTCTTACTCAACGCCACTACCTTTTCTGAAGTAAGAAAAGCGGGAGAGAGTTAGCAATCGATTTCAAATAGTTGAAACGTTAATTTTTACAGGGAAAGTATCAAGGCTTGCTTAAATATTAATTCATTATTCAGTTGATTAGGATGTGAAAATTGAAAAATATACTTCTGTTCACGTTAATACTGTCATTGACTCCTTTCCCCCTGTTTGCCCAGCAGGGGTATCTGAATGTTACCGCTCCCGGCAACCGTACACTGCAGGTGGCGATCGCCCCTCCGGTCGCTATGGCAGGGAGTAGCAATACGTCCATTGCAAACGAGCTTGCCGAAGTCTTCCGCTTCGACTTGACACTTGCAGGACCTTTCAGCGTTCAGGTTCCCCAGGAAGCTTCGGAAAATGAAGGGATAACTCCCGGCAGCTTCGATTTTACTCCCTGGAAGGCGACCGGTATCGATCTCCTCCTTAAGAGCGGGTACACCATTAACGGCAACACCCTGACTATCGAGTGCCGACTTTACGATCTTGCCAGGGAAGCCGAGCTTACGGCAAAGCGGTATGTCGGCGATCAAAAAGAGCTGCGGCGCATGGCGCATCTCTTCTCCGATGAGATAATGCGCGCGATCACCGGTGAAAAGGGCCCCTTCGCCAGCAAAATCGTCTTTGTCTCAGTCGCGACCGGCAACAAGGAAATCTATCTGATGGATTACGACGGCGTCAACGTGCAAAGGCTTACCCGCAATCGTTCCATCAACCTCAACCCTACCTTTTCCTCATCAGGCAAGGAAATTGTCTACACTTCATACCATGCGGGCAATCCAGACCTATACCGGAAGGAGCTTTACACCGGCACAGAGGCCCGCATATCTTCGCGCCGAGGCCTAAATATCGGCGGCGCCTGGGCACCCGACGGCAATCGGATAGCCCTTGCCATGAGCAAGGACGGTACCGCGCAAATATATCTGATTGACAAGGACGGCCGACTGTTGAAAAGGCTAACCAGAAGCGATGCCATTGATATCTCTCCCTCCTGGTCTCCGGACGGCTCACACATAGCATTTGTTTCAGACCGGGAGGGTGGGCCGCAAATCTTCATCATGGACGCGGACGGCAAAAACGTGCACCGTCTCACTTACAACGGCAACTACAACGTCAGCCCCAGCTGGTCTCCTAAAGGTGACCGTATTTCATACTGCCACAGAAAAAAAGGAGGTTTCCAGATTTACGCCATCAATCCCGACGGCAGCGACGACACAGTTCTTACTACTGTAGGGCGCAACGAACACCCCCGCTGGTCTCCGGATGGACGCTTCTTAACCTTCAGTTCAACACGGACCGGTATTGAAGGGATTTATGTCATGAGGGCCGACGGGGCCGGGCAGACGAGGGTGTCCAGATGGAAGTGGGCAGATTCACAACCTTACTGGACAAGATGGTAACTGAAAGACGTATTGAATCATGGCCTTTCTAATTCCATTATGTCTTCAAGGTGGCACTAATCCACGGCCAATTGGTTAGTTGCCGAACGGCTGACGTGTTCGCTGCGATCTTTGTTAAGCCGAATTCTGCTTGGGCGGTTGCGGCATCAAGTGAATCGAAGACCTCGTTAGCAAAATAGTCCCGGTGTAACACGTTCCAGATTTGTTCTGCCGGATTCAGTTCCGGCGAATATGAAGGCAGCAGTACCAGTGTCACATTCTCAGGAATCACCAGGTCTTTGCACTTGTGGGATGATGCCCCATCGAGAACCATGACGATGAACTCTCTCTTGTGAGCCTCGCTGACCTGGGCCAGAAAGCGGGTCATGTTTTCCTTGTTCATTTTCTCGGTTGTCATGAGATCAAGACAACCATCCCACGGACTGACTTCGGCATACTCGTAACGGAACTCCCGAATCAGGGCCAGGTTGACAATCGGGCGATGAGGGACAGGAGCCCAGCACGATCGGGGATCGCTCATTCTCCCAAAGCGGGCCTCATCTTGAAACATCAGCCGCACCGGCAACTGGCTCTTCTTTTCAGGCAGGCGGTATCCACCTTTTCAGGGAGTTTTTTTTAAACTCGTCCTGCAAGGCAGGATAGCTCTTTGGATGTTTGGTATCCGGTTGCACCTTGCGCCACCCATGGCGGGCCAACAACCGATAGATTGTTGACATGGGAGTGGGATGCCCCAATCGTTCCACCAAAGCGGCATGTAATCGTAACACATGATTTGGAAAGGACGCAAAAGCTGCGCCCTTTCAGTTGAAGCATGCTCGCAGTACCCATAAGCTATTTCAGCGTGCCGATCTGGAAGTCGACATTGAGGCGATAAGCCTGCCAATCGTACTTCGCGCTTGCCGCGGCGATCTGCGCAGAGGTCAGGTTCAGCTGGGCCTGGCTCAGTTCAACTATGGAGCTGAGGCCAAGGGTGTAGCGGCTTTGGGCTAGATCGAGCGAGGACTGTGCCTGGGTTAGCATCTGCTCGGTAAGAGCCACCCGGTCGTAGGCTGTTTTTCCGTTCAGGTAGGCAACGCGGACGTCGCGAACGACCTGAAACTCCATGTCGTTGACCTGCTGGCTGGCAGCCTGCGACCGAAGCCCTGCCTCGGTTTCGCGGGCCTTGAAGAGCCCGCCGTTGAAAATCGGGATGTTGATGTTTACGCCGATAGCGCCGTAGTGATTCCCCACCTCCGGCTCGCCGGCCGGCACGAATCCAGCAGCCCCTACGATCCCGATGTTCGGGAAGTTGAGCGCGTGCTCGGCTTTGGTGAATTTTTCCGCCGCGCTCTGCTCAAGATGGAGCCCCTTCAGTTCGGGGCGGTTCTGGAGCGCCTGCTGCACCAGGTCATCCGGCTGGTCGGGGAGCGGCGCCGGCATTTGCTCCTCGGTGAGATCGAACGAGGTGCCGCCCGGCAGTCCTAGCACGGCGGCAAGCTGAGCCTGGACAGCCTTCATGGCGTTTTCCGACTGGACCAGGAGCAGCTTGGCATCAGCGAGATTAACATTGGCGAAGCTTACGTCGAGCGCCGATTTCAGGTTGCTCTTGGCCAGAGCGGCCACCTGGTCGGCCACCAGCTGCCGTGCCTCGACGGTCTGCCGGGCAACCTGCAAAACGGCCTGCGCCCGGAGCACCCCGAAATAGGCCTGACCGGTCACAAGTAGGATATCGGCGCGGGTCTGTATGGTTGCCTGGTTCTGAGCCTCAGTGCGAAGCTTTGCCATGTCGACCAGGTTCCCGGTCCGGCCAAAGTCGGTGACCATCTGGTTGACGGTGAGGCCGGCGGCAAAGCGGTCGTAAACAATCGGATTGTTCAACCCTCCCGCAGCCAGACGAGTGCCGTTTTCGGCGGCCACCCCGGTGGCGCTGGCGAACAGGGTGGGGAGATAGGCTGACCGGTATTCCGCCGGGACCTGGGCGGAGGCTGCGGCGACAAACGTTGCCGCAGCCAGCTGGGGATTGTTTTTCACCGCCAGTTTTTCCGCCGCCGCCAGCGTCAGTTGCAGTTTCTCCTGGGCGTGTAAAGGCGTTCCTGCGAGGACAAGGAGCACGGCCCCCATGGTGATAAGTAAACGCGTGATCATGCACTCCTCCATTTTTTCAACAGCGTTCCGATTCCCAATCCCTTTCGCTCCTTGCCGTACACCAGCAGATATGCGGCGGGGACCAGGAATACCGTAAGCACGACCGACACGCTCAACCCACCCAGGATCGCCCGAGCCAGAGGGGCGTACGCCTCGCTCCCCGCCCCAAGCTTGAGCGCCATCGGGAGAAGACCGATGATGGTAGCGAGTGACGTCATAAGCACCGGACGGAGCCTGACGCGGCAGGCAACGGCTACCGCCTCCTTAACCCCCATCCCCTCCTCTTCCCGCAGATGGCGGGTGAATTCGACGATCAGGATACTGTTCGATACCGCGATTCCCACCAGCATAACGACCCCCATGAGCGACATGACATTGAGCGTAGTCCCAGTCAAGAGAAGGGTAACGATGACCCCAGCCAGCCCAGGCGGTACGGCGACCAGGATGATGAACGGGTCGATGAATGACCGGAACTGGGCAACCAGGATCAGGTAGAGGAGGACAACCGCGAGGCAGAGGCCGGCGGCGAAGCTGCTGAACGAGTCCCTCATCCCCTGCACACTACCGCGCAGGGTGACGGCCAATCCTTCGGGCACCCTGGTCTTGGCGATGATGCCGTCGATGGCGTTGGCGATCTTGCCCAGGTCTTCTTGCTGCGGCCGGACATAGATGTCGATAGTGCGGCGCAGCTGGTAATGGTCGACTTCCGTGGGAGAGTTGATGCGGCGCAGGCTGCTGATCATGTTCAGCCTGGTCGGCTCGGCGCTGCCGGCAGCCTTGAGCGGGATCGCAGACAAGTCCGCCATAGAGGTGATCTGGTTTTCCGGATACTGGACCGTCAGCATGTAGTCGTTGCCGGTCTTCGGGTCGATCCAGTAACTAGGCGCGATCATGCCGTTCGAGGTGAGCGCAGTGATGACGTTGTCGACCACCTCATGTTGGTTCAGGCCAAGCTCGCTGGCGCGGGTCCGGTCGATGTCCATCCTAAGCGCCGGATAATCCAGGTCCTGCGGTATGTAAGCGTCTGCCACTCCGCTTATCGTGCGGATTTGCGCGGCTAGCTTCTGGGCCGTGCCAAAGGCGGCCTGCATGTTGGAGCCCGCCACCTGCACGTCGATCGGGGCCGGCATACCCATGTTCAGCACGGCGTCCACCAGGCCGCCGGACTGGAAGTAGGCAGTCAGTTCCGGAAACTCTGCGGCAATTCGCCGCTTCATCATGTCCATGTATTCGTAGCTGCCGGTCTTGTGCTCTTCCTTCAGGCTCACCTGGACAAACGCGGTGTGCATGGCGGAGTTTGGTGTATAGATAGCAGAAAAGTCGGGAGTCGAGCCAATGTTGGAGACCACCATCCCCAGGTCTTCCGGGTGGACCACCTGTCGAACCAGGTTCTCAACCTTGGCGATCTCCTCCTCCGTCACGGAGAGGCGCGTGCCGGACGGCGCCTTGAGGTTGATGACGAACTGGCCGGCATCGGTCCTCGGGAAGAACGATACCCCCAGGAGCGGGAAGAGGGCGATACTGAGCGCGAAGATCACACCGAACCACGCCAGCGTCGCGACAGGCCGCCGCAGCGTCACGGCGACCGCCCGGTCGTAGAGCTTTAGAAAGGATTCGAAGCGGTTGTTGAACCAGACATTGAAGCGTTCACCGAAGGTGACCCGCCCCTTTGGGTGTTCTACTACGACGGGCTTTTCGGAAGCCGGCGTGCCATGGTGGGCGGGGGCCTTGATGAAGCGTGCGCAAAAGAGCGGCACCACAGTCATGGCAACGATGTACGAGGCAAACAGGGAAAGGACCACAGCCAGCGCCAGGGCGGAGAAGAGGAACTTGCTCACCCCATAGAGGAAGGTGACCGGAAAGA
>Ga0326728_10022998_pt1 | contig 11488 bp, 15 predicted proteins | sample MB3enrmetagenome_FD_207602 | JGI IMG/M metagenome (GOLD analysis project Ga0326728, IMG submission 207602) | Lab enriched peat soil microbial communities from McLean, Ithaca, NY, United States - MB31MN | ecosystem: Environmental > Terrestrial > Soil > Wetlands > Peat | place: USA: New York... | reverse complement strand
AGGGGGTCGAGGCGCATCTCGGGTGCCTGGACAATGATAAGGTCGGGCCGCTCTTCAGCTTGATCCGTACGGGTGCCCTCTTGCGAATTCCTCAGACGCTTGCTTTGAACGCAGACGTTGCTGTGGCTGTCGCTCGCCGGGCTAGGCGGACTAGCCGCGAAGGTCCATGGTGCGAGTGACAGCCCCAGTCCGAAAATGCGAACTAAGTCCCAGGCTCGCGTTGATCTGGTCGACGACATAAACCTACTTGGGCGGCTCGTGGGTAAGAGAGCCGCAGAGCCAATTTTGGCAATCCGAAACTGAACACTGAGTACCAATTCCCATGAAGTTCCAAGGTCCCGCTGCAACCCGACGCGAGTTTTGACGCTACCGTGGTAAGGTAAGCATCTCGATGACCGCACGATGGTCAGCCTGGACGGAGTAGTTGTTTTAATGTTTGGGCCTAATACTTTTATTACCAGCCGCTTGCCCAAGTTCAGTTTACAGTCTATGCCTCGGCTCGATCTGGAGGTGAGGACATCAACGTCACCAGGTTCAAATCGATATTGCTGGCCGTATTGTGTTGCTCCTTGGTCGCAGCGGGCCAGGAGAAGGACTATCGAGGAAAGCCCTTCCACGACAGCCTGTACCACGGCGGTGCACAAAAGATTCCCGGGCGGGTGCAATGCGCGTATTACGATCTGGGCGGGGAGGCTGTAGCCTATCACGACACGGACGCAATCAACCACGGAAGCGGCGTTCTAAACCCGGCCGATGGAACTTACTTGAATCAGTTTCGCATGGACGAGGGCGTGGACACCTCCTACACCAAGTTTCATCGCGACGTGCCCATAGACGACAACCCGTATAATTTGGTCGTGCCCCCGGAAAATCAGCTTTATGTCGGCTGGACCGAGCCAGGCGAGTGGTTCAATGTTACCGTTAAGGTGGCCCGCGCCGGGACATACATAATGGACCTCCTGTACACATCAAACCGCGGCGGCACGATCTCACTGGACCTCGACGGAGAGAAGCTGACCGGTCCTTTGGAGATCGTGTCCACGAAAAACGACGCCGACCCGGTGGCTTGGCGTCAATGGCATCATTGGAATGTCATGAAGGACTTGGCGGTGGCATCCTTGCCGAAGGGAAAGCATGTCCTTACCGTTCGCATTCTCACCAACGGCAGTATGAATCTTGCCTATTTTGATTTCAAGGAGCGGAAGTCAGCCGCTCCGGGAGGGGCGCGTGAGAAATAACAAATCCGGTGGCAGAAGCCATGATCGTCGGGAGTTCATCAAGATAGGCGGAGCCGCCACGGCGGGTCTGCTGGCAAATGCCGCGCTGCCGAAAAACGTCCGTGCCGATACTGGTATGCCATCGAATTCGGCCGCTCCGGAGGCCATGCCTACCCGGAACCTGGGGAAGACGGGCTATCGAGTGGGCATCTTCAGCTTGGGAGGCCAGGCGGCGCTGGAGATCGCCAACAATGATGCAGTTGCGGTGCCGATCATCAACCGGGCGCTGGACCTGGGCGTCAACTATCTTGACACCTCTTCGATTTATGGAGGCCCCGATCGCTGGAGCGAGCGCTATCTCGGGCAGGCCATGAAGAAACGCCGCGCGGAGGCATATCTGGCCAGCAAAACGAAGGAGCGCACTCGCGATGAGTCGATGCGCATGATCGAGGATTCGCTCAAACTGCTCCAAACCGATCATCTGGACTTGTGGCAGCTTCACGACGTGGGCTCGATGAGCGAGGTCAACCAAATCTTTGGCAAGGGCGGCGCACTGGAAGCCCTCACTGAGGCACGGGAACAAAAGATGGTGCGCTTTCTGGGCCTAACCGGCCACTTTCGTCCTGAACCGCTGATGGAGGCCATGCGCCGGTTTCCGTTCGATTGCATCCTGATGGCTTTGAGCGCCGCCGACCCGCACCACTTCAGCTTCCAGGAACAACTCTTGCCCATGGCCGTCGAGAAACAGATGGGCATCATCGCGATGAAAATACCGGGGCGGGGCCGGCTCCTGTCTTCCTGGACGCCGCCGCCGCTCGAGGAACAGAAGCATTCCTGGGAAGGCATGGTGATTGCTACGAGCCCGGGCACGCTCGAAATGCGCGAAGCGCTGTACTACACGCTTTCGCATCCTGTGTCCACGGTGATTATCGGGTGTGACTCGATCGCACAGCTCGAGGAAAACGTGCAACTGGCCCGCCAGTTTACCCCCCTCAGCCAAAAACAGATGACCGCGCTTAAGGAAAGGGCCGAGCCCGTGTCAAAGCAGGCGCTCTTTTTCCGGTTTTACGATCACGCGTAGAGTGAGTTCCGGGATTACGGCGAAGCTGAACACTGATTCCGGAGGGAAGCCGAACGGCATTCCGGGGTGAACCCGAACACCGTCGGAGCGGTGCGACGCTGGCCCCTCGATTAAGCAAACAGTGTTCGGCTCCGTCAAGGAGACCTGTCCGCCCGGAACCCCCGTGCGCCACATCCGCGCCTAGGCCATTTTACGTCCAGGTGGATTGTAAACGGGCGACCGCAAATTCATCCGGAATTTCTGCAAGAATCGCATCAGTTAGACGAAAATGTCCGAATGTAATACAAAAATGTCCGAATTTTTCCGGGCAATTTGTCCGAGATTTGTTTGTTTTCATACACATACCGGCTTCGTTCGCACTTTTTTAACATCTTTTTTTGCAATATCCCTGCCGGGCCTTTCCGAAAGCGTTGATAAGGCAGGAGATCCGGAGAAAATCGAGCTTTTTCATTGCAGTTGAATCCTTGAGCACTCTAATTCCCCGTACCCCCTCCATGCCGTCTCCAATCCCCAATCTCTAATCCCTAATCCCTAACCCCGAATCCCGTGTCCCGTGTCCCGTGTCCCGGCTGTACCCTGCCAGTCGCCGGTGACTAGCCACTAACCGCTAGCCACTTTCCGCTACCTAGCCTTACTGCGCGATTTCACCCTGACGCAACTTTCCGCCTCCTTCCCCTGCAAGATGATTGCCATAGCCTACCGCATTGTTTTAGAGATTTCCCATGGCATGAAAAGATCTCTGAGGTAGGGCGTCTAATTGTCCGAGGTGCTCCCCGCCCGGCCAGGCCTGGCGCAGGGCGGGCTCAGCCCTGAGATTCCGCCCCGGCGGGCGGAAGCAAGCACCTCGTGGGGGCTGGGCTCGCCCTGCCCAAACGCACGCCGATGGCGTGCTCACGCACTCGATGCGCCTGGAAATACCATGCGCGCCAAGCGGGGAGAGCCATCCGCAGGCAGAAATGCCTGTGCAGGACCAGTCCAATGCAATGCCGTATGGCCAGCGGCGGCCAATTCAGGGGTAAGGCCGTTTACGAGGGAAACCGGGACGTTCACCATATTTCCGGTCTTTAGGCGGCTTGGCGCAGGTTGGCGCTCCACCTCCGCCGAGCACACGCCCCACCCCGCTCCCACTCTCGGGCCGAAATGATGCAGGCCTCGCGGTTTGGGTCGTTAATGGAAAGGGCCGGGAACGGCCGGGATCCCTGAAGAAAAACCAGAAACGTGGCGAACGTCCCGCAGTTTCCGCATCTTCGAACAGCAAACATTCTTCCAATATTCTTGCTTGCACATTGCGGCAATGTGCTAAACTTTAGCTGAGGTTAAACTCACGCGTGAAGAGCAATCAAGTGCCCGGCTGGACTCCGCATTTCGACATCACGACGATTCCCGATGACGTATTGCTTCGAGAGAGTGCGCGGAGGTTGCGTGCGCGCCAGCTTCGCTCCCCGCACGCCAAGGTGCTCCGCCAGTGCCCCAAATGCGGGGAACCGTACGGCGCCCGCGAATTACGCAAGCATCTGCCTCAGTGTGTACAGCCTGCTTTGAGGCTCAATCTAGGCAGAGTCGTTCGCAAGGTCTCGAGCCTGGAAGAACAAGAAGCGGAGAACTACCGCTATTGGCAGAGTATCCCCGTTGGGGACAGACTAGTAGCCGTGTGCGAGCTTACCGAGGCCGCATACGCGATTCGGGAGCTCGGGCAGAATGCTAACCAACGACATGAAAGAACTCATCCGCGCATTCAACGAACAGGGCGTTGAGTATTTGCTCGTTGGGGGCTATGCATTCGGTGTCCACGCTCAGCCGCGCGCAACCCAAGACCTCGACCTGTTCATCCGGGCCGATGCCAGGAATAGCGATGCTGTATTCAGAGCCTTATGCCAATATGGCGCACCCCTTGGCGGACTTACCGCTAAAGATTTCCGGGATGCAAAAACAGGGCTTCAGATCGGCGTGCCTCCAAATCGAATCGATATCCTTCAACAGATCAGCGGCGTGACGTTCGACGAAGCATGGAAAGACCATGTCAACGCCATGATAGAAGGTGACACGCCGACTTACGTCATCTCACGGCAAAACCTGATCAAGAACAAATTGGCTGCCGGCAGGGAACAAGATATTCTCGATGTGAAGCAAATCCAAAAAGCGGCCGTCTACGCTCCAGAACAGCCAACGCCAAAAAGCGGGAAACCCCTTCTCAAGAAGAAGAAGCGCAAGGGAATTGAACGCTGATGGTACGGGAAAAGGGGCGGAAAAGTGCCTGTTCCGGTTTTCTCGGCCCGGGAACGTGGTGCAAAGCCATTCGACCCGCACGCGTTCGCCCACATCGTGCCCCCAGACGAGGACATCGGCGCATTCGTCGAAGAGATCTATCGCGCCCGCATTCTAGGCCCCTGATCGCACACATGCCGAGAAATTATCGTTGGCTGGCGCAGGGCGGGCTCAGCCCTGAGATTTCGCCCCGGCGGGCGGAAGCAAGCACCTCGTAGGGGCTGGGCTCGCCCTGCCCAAACGCACGCCGATGGCGTGCTCACTCACTCGATGCGCCTGGAAATACCATGCGCACCAAGGGGGCAGAGCCATCCGCAGGCAGAAATGCCTGTGCAGGACCAGTCCAATGCAATGCCGTATGGCCAGCGGCGGCCAATTCAGGGGTAAGGCCGTTTCCCGGCAACTTGCCAACTGTCTCCAAGTTCCGAGTTGCTCGTGTCGTTGATTCAGCCCCAAAGGGGCGAAATAACGAAGCCCAGGCTGAAGGCCTGGGTCAAGATGACCCCCCCAAATTTTGCCGCCAGCCCTGAAAGGGCGCGATACTCCTGGACGCGCACGGAATCGCCTACGACGAGCGGTACGTGTGGGATTGAAGAGGATTGTTCCGCCCCTTCAGGGCTCGGGTATCGGTTTGGGTCCCGTTGACCCAGGCCGTTGGCCGGGGTTTTGACGCCATCCCCATGCAATTTGTTGAGCCCCAAAGGGGCGAAATAACAAAGCCCAGGCTGAAGGCCTGGGTTTAGATTACCCACAAATTTTGCCGCCAGCCCGGAAAGGGCGAAATAGGTCTTCCCCCTTTCCGGAATTGCCAACGACGAGCGGTACGTGTGGGATTGAAGAGGATTGTTCCGCCCCTTCAGGGCTCGGGTATCGGTTTGGGTCCCGTTGACCCAGGCCTTCAGCCTGGGCTTCGTTATTTCGCCCCCTTGGGGCTCACCTGCCCACACCTGGAGACTCAGCCTTACCGGCTTTTGAGTGTGGTTCCGCAGGCAGGGGCGATGCCGCGTGAGGCTCAGAATCCTGAAGAATGGCCACAGAAAATAGGAAATATCACGCCTGTCCCGGATTCCTCCGGATTCCCAGATTTGTTAGCGCCAAGCACTTGAGATCAAGACTTATGAGTGCTATATTCTGCCCTCATAAAGTCCAACGCTCCCGAGCCGAGGAGGAGCCATGTCTCAGTCTAAAGTCAAAGATTCGCAGAGGCCTCCCGAGGGTTGGGATAAAGAAGAACAGCGGGCTTTTGTCGAGAATCCGTGCACATGTGTTTATTGCGGCTTTCGGGCGACGTCGTACCGGGCCTGGTGTCAACTGGTCTTAGATCATTTCATCCCGAAACGAGTTGGTGGGGAGGACAGGAGCAGAAACTACGTGGTTTCTTGCTACCGATGCAACCAATGGAAGGGTCGCTACGACCCTGGCGATGGACAGTACACATACCTGCCACGAGGGAAAAAGCAAAGGGAAGTGCTCATTAAAAAGGCAAAAGCACATATAGACGCAAGCGAAGAAAGGCAGGGTCGCCGTGAGCTTTATCAATTCATCAAGCGGAGGACCAAGGAGGCCAAGACGTACCGGGAAAAGCAGGCGTGACGGGAAAGGGGCTATGGGACACGGGGCTCGGGCTGTCGACTCGCCACTTGTCACTGCACTTCCCGTGCCCTGGATTTGCTCCCGTATCCCGTATCTCGAGTCTCGAACCCCGGTTCTCCAGCCACTTGCCACAGCCCTTCCGCCCCGGCCGCCCCGATGCATCGGGGCGCCGCTCCACCCTCAAATCGCCGGCTCGCATGATGAGTTAATTCCACAACATGCTTGTAATAGGTCAAGGACTTTTCAGGTAGCGAAATCACGCGGACCGACAAATCAGGTGCGCGCTTGCTCGCTACCTGCTTCCATTCACCCTCGATTTGGAATACAATCCCTTTTCACACCTGCGCCGGTGGACGATTGTCATAGGAAAGGGATACGCGCTACACAGACCTGTCCAAGGAGGTCAACACTGATGTGTGGGCGGCTTTGTGTTCCTTTGCCGAGCTCGTGTGCGCCCAGTTCCAGCATTTTGCCAGACACTAATGATAAACAGATTCGGATCCGCCTCAGGCAATTCCTTCACCAGAATTACTGCCAGGATCCTGACACGGTGATCATTGAGGAATTAGGGCTGCGTCACGGCTTCTGCCGCATTGACGCCGCGGTCGTGAACGGCCGCCTCCATGGGTTCGAGATCAAGAGCGACAGAGATACCTTCAGGCGGTTCGTGCGACAGGCGGAAACCTACAATAGGGTCCTCGATTTTGTCACCGTCGTTGTCGGAGAGCGCCACGCCGAAAAAGTCATGGCTGTTTGTCCACAATGGTGGGGCATTCAAGTCGCCAAGTGTGACGGGAGAGGAATGCAACTGATCCAACTCCGCGCGCCTGGGGAAAATCCAGCGCCGGACAAACTCGCCATCACCAAACTGCTGTGGCGGGAGGAAGCCCTCGCGCTTCTTGAAGAGTTGGGAGCTGCTGACGGCGTCCGGTCCAAGCCTCGCCGTGTTATCTACTCCCGCCTCACGGAGGTTGCGCGAATTGATACAATCCGTTCGTATGTCCGTCTTCAGCTCAGGTCGCGAAAAAACTGGCGAGTTGACGGACGACGAACGTTAGGTGATGATTAAAACCGGCACGCAGTAAGGTCTCGGGACTACCTGGCGGGTCCGATCGGATGGACCTTTCGAAGATGTAGCCGTCCCCGTAACTGAACTCTTGCCCGCAAAAAACATCTTGCTTAGCGCAAAGCCACTGCGCCTCACTTCGATATTGCGCACTACCTCCGGTGTTTTCGCCTCGAAGAGCCTGGCCTCGCAAAATGAGCCAGTCCTCGCTCAACGTATAACGGATGCTGGCACTGACGTTTGCTCGATCAGGAGGCTCATGGTAAATGCCATGTTGGATCGTGTAGTCGGCAAACGCTGGTCGCCTTTGGTACGTCCCTTGGGTCCGTACTAAGTTACGCCATCCAATCCAGTCTGTGCGGCGTATATGATGATCCCCGATGCTATACTTCCTCAGGTCGAGTGGAAAAGAGCCAGCAGCGATTGTCAGTGTCCTCCATTTCTCCTGGTTTGGGACCAGGCGTAGAATCGGAGCCCAGTCTGGAACAGCATCTCCAATGAATTGGAGATCGATAATCAGATCAGTCTGCGAGGGTTCTAATCCGAGTTGCGACAGAAGGGCGTCGAGGTCTGACCTCAATGTTAGTCGGTCGAGGTCTCCCCGGTTGAGCCGAATGCAGGCCCCACATGATCCCTCGGCAGCAGTAGAAGCGGCGGCCTCCCTGGAGGCGATGCCACGCCGCAGCCCGGTCACCGGAATAATTGAGGCACCGCGACTTCGCGCCTGTCTGGAAAGGTACACTAGTGCAGGAAGTCCATCGTCCGAGCGCATCATCTCGTTCAAGTGCATTAGGTCGAAGAAAACCGGCCGCCATCCCCAGTTGGCGACCAAATCGCTCGCGACTTTGCAGAGTGTTTCCGAAACAGTGGGCCGTGAGCCATCCGAGCGAGGGCCGGAGCTTTTGGGCGTGAGTTCCACGAGCGGCGTGATTGAAGCTCTAATGTCTTCGTTGAGGTGACGCAGTGCAACCCACTCCCCCCGTTTCCACCGCAGGATCGGCACATAACATGAATTGGCCATGGTTTCTCCTATTCCCACTTCACATCCCCAAATAAGCGGCGGACTTGCCCGTGCCCGACGAATTGGTTGAGAATTCGATATGATCGGTGTTCGTGACGGTATCGGCCTGCGACAATTGCGGGATTGACGCGAAGCTGTCCTGCAAGCTCCCTTACGGCTCCCGGTGAGGGCCAATTGCTGACAGGACTCTTCTTCCAGTCTGCCTCAGGAATAAGTGCCTCACCGGCAACGCTGTCGGCTTCTTTCTCCCTCGGATCGTTCTCAGGACCAACATCCAGGTCATCGTAGAAAGGCGATTTTTCGTCCTCAAGATGCCGCGCCACATGCGCAAGCTCGTGCATCAGGGAAAACCAGAAATTATCAATTCGGTCGTAACGAAGAGTAAGGGCGATAATTGGTCCCCCGTCCAAAGCGTGCATAGCCGCGCCATCAAGAAAAGTTCCGGGGAGATGCGGTTCGATGACAAGCCGAATCCCATACTTTTGCAAAAACTCCCCGGCGAGGCGGGGCCCTTCATCTAGAATGCTCAGTCGAGCAATCTCTCTCATAAACGAAAGATCAGCCGTCCCCGGTACGTATGCCACTGTGGGCTTATTGCTTGCCAACTTCAACACACGGGCCGTCCAGGCCGCCAGCGCATACTGGTCAGCCTGCCGAGCAGACCGAATGTGGAGGCTCTGCCGGTAGAGTGCGGCGGCCTGCAAAGGCCCCAACTGTCCAAAGAAACCCCGGAGCACATCTCTGGCTTGCGAGCGATAGTCGAGTACGCTCTCGCGTACCCAACCCCGCTTAACCATTTCTCGGAGGGGGAACTTATCCCACTGGATCTGGCGCTCGTCAAAATCCGGAGTTACGCTCTCTTGGAGCAAAACCTTTGCGGGAATACCCAATCCCGCATGGAGTGCTCGCATCATTGAAAGTGTCAACGGACGTCGACCCGACAGAACTTCGGAAACCTTGCTGCGGCTCCCCAGGAATGGGACAAGGTCCCTTTGAGAAAGATTCTGTTGCTCCATCCTGAACTTTAGGGCTTCTACTGGGCCGGGGGAACCGATGTCGAAATTCCGTGCCTCATATTCGTGAATTAGAACCGCGAGTGTCTCAAGCTCTTCCGCTTCAGGTGTGCCGGGCGCTGGGTCGCGAGCTAGCAGTTTGCTGACCTGAGCCATGCTAGCGTGGTACTCGGCGGGGGTCTTTATTACCTTAACCATGTTTGCCTCCTCCCTAAAGTTCCCACTTTGAGTACTCCGCGTGTGTACCGATCCTTTCTATCATGACAATTTGGAGCGCATAACTCACATTAACGACCATCCGGTATTTCCTCCCCTTCAGGTTGAACACGACGCGGTTTTGCGCGAGAAAACTCGCTGTCGGATAGCGCCGTTGTATGTCCTCAGGAACCTTCCACTGGGCCTCCTCGGCTTCTGCGAACCACACCTGAAGCTGTGACCTAACCTCTGCATGCGTTTGGGCGAATTCAGCGAGAACCTCAAGTCCCAGCACTTTCAACGCACAACCTCTTTGGTCCCATTTTGGGAACTCATGTAATGGTCCCATTAAGGGAACAATACCTCAGGAATCTAATCGTGTCAAGTCATTTTTGAGGTCAGTTACGACTACGCACAGGTGCGCGTTATGTACCTTCCTGTGCGGCGTTTCCTCGCGCTCACGCGAAACCGCCGACCCCTCCCAAACCAGGAGGGAAGTCCGTCTGCCTTGCAGCCTGTGGCGCGGAGGATCCGCCGGTTGCAAAGGCAGTGACGAGTGACATGTGACGTGTGACGAGCGAGAAAGAACAGTGATGGTTGGTCTGGGGGATTGGGTAGGTCGCCCCCTTCGCTTTGCTCAGGGCAGGCTCTTCAGGGCTCGGGGTTGATGGGGGTTCCGTTGACCCAGGCCTTCAGCCTGGGCTTCGTTATTTCGCCCCTTTGGGGCTCTGCGAGTAAACGCGTACGTAGTCAACCAGCATCTGTTGGGGAAATGACGTGGTCGGGTCGGGGTCCCCGGGCCAGTTGCCCCCGACGGCAACATTGAGAATGATGTAGAAGGGATGATCGAAGACCCAAGAAAGAGGAAAAGGTTTCAGGTACCTTTTCCCGGGCCTGCCCAGGACGGAATCCTCTGAGGGAAACGGCGCCACGAACAGTTCCCCTCCTGAAAGAAGGCAGGAGGATGGCGAGTGTTACTTCAGCGCTTCGTTAATCTCGATGTCCCGCTTGAGCACATCGGTCAACAGTTCCGACAAGTCCACACCCTTCTGCTGGGCCTTGGCGGAAAAGTACTGCCACACACTTTGCTCGATGGAGGCAGGCAGAAAGACCTTCGCGTCCGGGGGAATGTGGTGCAGACCCCGGACTCCCTTGCGGAAGTCGATTTCCTCGGGCATCTGATCGTCGTTGATGGTGGTCTCACTCATAGGTTTTCTTCGTAGAAGCGGATTTCGCTTCTTGTTGCCTGGCGAGCCGAAATCAGCCGGATTTTCGTTATCGCCTGTGCCATTTCTTGCCAGATATAAACAACGGAGAGAATCGCACCGTTAACCGCACAGCCGACGGAAAACCAACGCTCTTCAGCTTCGCTATGCTCCAAATCGGCCACGCTGAGCAGCCGCGGATCAGCAAATACGGACGAGGCAAGCTCAAAGCTCACACCGTGCTTACGGATGTTGGCGGCAGCCTTACTCTCGTCCCATTCGAACTGAAATTGCCGATCGCTCAATGCCGGATCCCGCGTGCCATGCAGAGGCCTTAACGGCACCCGTAAAGGATTTTAGCACAGTCCCTCTTCCCATGTGCCTCCGTGCCTCTGCCGCCAGGTCCGTCCGCTGACGGATCGCCAGATCCGTCCACTGACGGATGGTGGAGGTTGGTCTGGGGGATTGGGTAGGTCGCCCCCTTCGCTTTGCTCAGGGCAGGCTCTTCAGGGCTCGGGGTTGATGGGGGTCTTGCTGACCCAGGCCGTTGGCCTGGGCTTCGTTATTTCGCCCCTTTGGGGCTTAAAAACCTGGGCTTCGTTATTTCGCCCCTTCGGGGCTCAGCGAGTAAACGTGTACGTAGTCAACCAGCATCTGTTGGGGGAATGACGTGGTCGGGTCGGGGCTACCGGGCCAGTTGCCTCCGACGGATCTTCCTCATGGTAATTAACTGAGACCGTTGTATGCAGGAGAGTTGCGCGATTTTCGGGGTCGAGTCGTAGTCATGTAATTAGAATATTTATCTTGACTTATTTGGTTTATGGCGATATAC
>Ga0326728_10022997_pt1 | contig 11489 bp, 10 predicted proteins | sample MB3enrmetagenome_FD_207602 | JGI IMG/M metagenome (GOLD analysis project Ga0326728, IMG submission 207602) | Lab enriched peat soil microbial communities from McLean, Ithaca, NY, United States - MB31MN | ecosystem: Environmental > Terrestrial > Soil > Wetlands > Peat | place: USA: New York... | reverse complement strand
CGTCGATAACTTCGAAGGGAGAAGGGACGTGCAGCTTCTCCCCGCTTAAGCGCATCAGGAAGTACTGGTTGTCGTGGTCGTGCTTGGCCAAGGCGTTGACGAATCCCAGCGTCAATCGTCCAATACCGTGTTTCCACGCAAGACTCGTAAGGGCTTGAGCATCGATCCCGATTCTCATAATCTAAGTCGCACTCGAAGCGTTCTACCTTATGCAGGTTTCAACGTAGTCTATGGGGTCCCAGAGCAACTTGTTCAACTTCTGCTCTAGGACCGACAACTTGATCTCACTATCGTAAGTAAGGTGAAATTCATCTTACTTGTCCGGTCCAGCAGCATGATCTAACACTTCTGAGGCGTGCTCTTTAGGCTTGTCGTCAAGGTAAGTGGATCTCGGTTAGTAATACAGAATAATCCATACTTCTTTGACCATAAGGTAACGAGTTTCCTAGAAAAACATTCCAGCTCTTCTGCACTGTGCGTTAGCTCCGTTTTACTCAAACACAAATTGTGATAGTGGATTGCATCATGTTGCTCAACGTTCTTACGCACATCCGAAGCTAAGGAAGTGAACTCTCGACTCGAGGCTAGTGTGTCTTCAGAAATGGAAAGCCGAGGGGCGTCCTCATTACTGTGCCTACTGACACTGATTCACTTATCCCGGTTCACCTTCTTGGCTATCAAGGTTACAATGCACGGCCAAAGTGGGTAGTCGTCACCAAACGGCTTAATGTCATGGTTTTGCAATTTCGCCTCTTCGAGAGATACAGTTCGCCACTCCTCTCGTTCTTTGATCCAGTAATCGGTTTTCTGAACGTCGAATCCTTCGAGGAGATTCGCTAGGGCGTCATTGTCATAAACTCTCTCCCACGTAATCTTTGATTTGCCTCCGAAGGGCGTAGACATGATGAGCATACCGCCTTTCATGAGTACACGGTGTATCTCTTTCATCGCTATCAAGTCACCATCACGGTATTCTGGATCTCCGTAATGTCCTAGGCCTACGTGTTCAATCGCAGAAATGGCGATTACGACGTCGAAATAGCCGTCCTGAAAAGGTGTCTCTCTAATATCGTCACGCACGAAATGGAAGTTTCGGTGAGTGAGTTCGTAGTTTCTTATGTCAATCCCATAAACATCAAAACCCGTAGTCGCTAACTGAATGGAAAGATCGCTTTCGCAACATCCGACGTCAAGTATTCGCTTGATGTTTCCAGGCAGGCTTCTAATTGCAAAAGCATTCTCAATTATCCTCTCGCTGACAACGAATCCGTCCGCTAGTCGAGTAACCGCATAGTTGATGTGTTGTTTCTTTGCGAGCCTGCCATCGAGCGAATCCACGCGAGACTTTAGTTCAGCAGTTTCGCCTAACAGACCGTTGACCTTCTCCACCTCCTTGGCCTGATTTGTCCGGAGATAGTTCACATCAGCTAACAGACCACTGATCAAACGTCTCTGTTCGTCAAGATAGCTCTGTAGAGACCATTGTATTTCCGCCTGAATGAGCCTCCTGATCTTCAGCGCAAGTGGCTTGATTGGGTATGGATAAGAGGTCTCAAGTTTGCGTGAGACTCCAAACGCTCCTAAGGCCTCCCAAGGCGTAACCTGCGATCCTAGGGGGTTCTGGATCAGAAATTCAGTGTCCTCGGTCTTCCTGCGGCCAATCTCCTTTAAGACCTTCGTTCGAAGCTCGCGCATTATCACCGCAGGGTCGGATTCTTCACTCTGTCCCGTCTTGGTCGCCCTTCGTTCAATTCGAACGTGCCCAGTAAAAAGAATAGGGGTCGAATAGTCTGAGCTTCGTAAAGTTCACTATTCGCTAAGTATTCGTTGTAGGCGGTCTTCTCTTTTCTAAAGAATTTCGAGCGCATAAGGCGGCGCTGAACATCGGATAGAGAAGTTGGCCAAAGATAGCTCAACGGATACGTGATATCGTACTAAACTCAACTTCCGTATGACGCTTCATTTTGGCTTCGTGATTGATGTCTCCAAAGTTGGGCGGTCTTCTCTAAGCAAGCAAATAGCTAGGCGCTTGGTCTCCAACCTAACATCTTTCTTATCTTCGAGCTGTCGAGCGCGATGTTTTCCGTGTCTCATTGAGGAGGGCGAATAGGATACCCCGGCGGGTATGCGTTCTGTACGATTTTGCCTTCGTAGCCAGTTATCTTCTGAATCTCCTCAGCCAACTGTAAATTGGTCACTCGATTCCCTGGAGAGACGTTCAAGACTTCTGATTCGATGCCCATCTCTATAGCGCGCATGTAAGCTTCAACATGGTCGTCCACGTACATGTAGTCACGTACGTGGTTTGACGCGCCCAAGTGAACGGTCTCATTCTTGAGCATGGTGAGAGAGGGGCAAATTCCGTGCTGCACACGAGCCAGAAAATTCAGAATTCTAGTGAAGTGTTTTCCATGAAGCGACAACACGCTCAAGGCCCTCGTTCAACGTCGAACTTGGCTTCCAACCCAGCTTGGATCTGACTTTCTCGCTGTTCAGCACAATGTACTCAGTGTCCCATTTCGTGGGACGGACAGGGTAGCCCGGAGGATAGCTTCCCTCAAGGATTCGCCCCTTGAAACCAATAATCTCGGCAGTCTTCTTTGCGAGGTCAAGGTTTGTGATCGGGTTTCCGGGAGAGACGTTGAACGCCTCGCCTATGGCTCCTTCATTTTCCAGTGCCCTGACATAAGCGTCGACATGATCATCAACCAACATGTAATCTCTCACGTGGTTCGGAGCACCGATATGAACAGTCTGATTGCCAAGCATGGAACTCACGATGTACTCGACTAGGTAACCTCTCTCTCCAATCCGACCGTAAGTGTTGTTACAGCGCAGGACGGTTGCTTTCAATCCGTAAACCTTCATTGCCATCTGGAGATATTCGTCTGCTGCAACCTTCGACACTGCGTACGGAGACGACGGGTTCAGCTTGGCATCCTCAGGCGTAGGTTCGTGTGGCTGCCAACCATACACCTCGGCTGTGGAGGCTGCAATTAACCTCGTGTTTGGGGATTCCTCAAGGATGGCGTGTACAAAGTTCATCGTTCCTCCGAAATTGATCTTGGCGTAGGGGAATGGATCTTCGAAGCTATACCTGACCGGCGTTAGTGCAGCAAGGTGAATCACTGCTTTGGACGCAACTGATGCAATTGCTGAACGCACAGAATGGTACTCCGCAATATCGCCTTCTACAAAACGAATCTTTTCAAGAATTGGTTCAAGCGAGCGCAACTCTGATCGGGAAACATGCCTTACTAGTCCGTAGACATCGTATCCCTCTTCAACAAGCCTACGCGCGAGGTGTGAACCGATGAAACCCGTTACACCAGTTATTAGGACGGACATTTGCAGTTTATCCCCCTCTGAGCTGTTTTTCAACATCCTCCAAGTCCTTGAGAGTGTTGACTGTCGCCCAGAAGCCGTTGTGGATGTACGCCTTTAGCCTTCTCATAGAAGCCAATCTTGGAAAAACGGCACGTTCAACATCTCCCTTCTCAGGCAGATAGTCGAGAATATCACGGGAGAAGACGTACGTTCCAACGCTCACACGATGCATCCGTAGGATAGGTTTCTCCAGAAACCCCACTATGTCGGAACCATCAAGTTCAGCTACTCCATAAGGGCTCCTTAGGGGTCCCAATGCGATCGTCGCAATTCCACCCTGCGAAAGATGAAAGGAAACGAAATCAGATACGTTGAGGTCAACCAATTCATCACCGTTCATTGCAAGGAATACGTCATCATCGACATGTCTTTCTATTGCTAGTCTGAAACCTTCGCCTGTTCCCCCTTCGACTGTGTGGTTACTGTACTTTATTGTGACCCCCAGTCGTCCACCGTCACTGAAGTAGTCCATTACCTTCTCCTTCTTATACGCGACCCCGACAACTACATTTCGAATTTTGTTCCGCTTCAACCCCTCAATGATCCATTGAAGCAATGGCTTTCCGGCCACAGGGACCATGGCCTTGGGGATATCGACTGTTAGTGGTCTTAGCCGAAGGCCTTCACCACCTGCCAAGATCACCGCAGTCTTCACTTCGTTTTGTTCCAAGGCTACCTAGGGGCCTACAGTGGGCATTCGCATATGTTTCTTGCGTAAGAGAGACCGGTAGGACTGTGTAAGCAAGAAATCTGGACGAGCAAATTGATTAAGCGAAGCGTACTGGAGGGAAAGCGCCCTTATGCGGGGAGGTTATGTGTCGAGATGAAATCGCTCAGCAGTGATGTGGTCTAGTGATTCTGAGAAGGGTTTAGGCGTGTCTAAAGTTCGCATCTGCATGCTTCACAATTATCTTATCTGGCGGGGAGGGGCCGAGAGGTTGCTCTTTACGCTATCACAGCAGCTTGAACGGTTGGGATTCGATGTCGATATATGCACACTAAGTTACGATTCCGAAGGATGCTTCCCGGAATTGGCAGAAGGGTTTCGGATAAGGCAGAGCACTAGAGTGTTCCAATCTAGGGCATTCCGGGCACTACCGGTCCTCCAGGCGGCGGGAATAGCCAATTTGCTTGACGCACATTACGATGTAATCCACGCCCATAACTTTCCCGCGAACATTGCAGCCCTATTTGCATGTAGAAAATACGGCGTGCCCTTCATTTGGCAGTGTAATGAACCGCCCCGGATCATATACGACGCCGATGAACAGCGCAACTTCGTACTGTCCGTGAGCGAACGGGCGTTGCCAGACAGGATTCTTGCCTTAGGAGGACATGTATCGGAGAAATTCACCTCGAGACCATACGACCGATTGGCTGCCTCAGCGAGTTCGGCCATCACAACTCTCAGTAGTTTCACGGCGTCTTGGGTTAAGGATCTGTACGGAAGGGAAGCTTTGATTATCCCTCCCGGGGTAGACATGAGTATCTTCCACCCCGATCATAGAACCGGTGACATACGCTCAAAACATCGGGTCGAGAAGGCGCCCTTTCTACTCTCAGTTACGAGACTCTGGAAGGCAAAGAATTTGCGCAGCGCTCTTGTCGCATTCAAGCTCGTCTTGAGAGAAATTCCCAATGCGAGGTATGTAATCGTCGGAAATGGACCCGAACGCGCCGCGCTAATCAATTTCGCGCATGAGTTGAACCTATTCCCCAACGTGGAGTTCTTGGAAGACCCACCACCTTCGGAGGTGCCGCGGTACTATTGTGCTGCTGATCTTTTCGTCTTACCGGCCATAAGGGAACCTTGGGGCTTGTCCACCCTCGAAGCTATGGCGTCGGGTACGCCCGTGGTAGTTTCAAATGAAGGTGGATTTCCCGATTACGTCAGACACAATGTCACAGGTATGCTGGTGGATCCTCGAAGTCCGATCGAACAAGCTCAAGCGATAGTTGAGCTCCTTTTGAATCCAGCTCGCTTGGATGAGATGGGAAAGGAAGCGTCCAAGAGCGCTGGCAAATACACATGGGAAAAAATGGCCGCCGCATACGCTGAGCTCTATCGGACCCTGATTAAGTCCGAAGAGCATATAGGAATTCGATAGTTTCAGAGACCAGTGACTATTATCAGGCGCGATGAAGATTGACCGACTTGCAACGTTACTACGATATTGTAGTCACTCTCGCCAAGAAAGACTTCAAGCTGCGTTATCGGAACTCTGTTCTGGGATTCTTGTGGTCGCTTCTTAACCCTCTAGCCTACATGGTGATTTTAACCGCAGTTTTCGGATACCTGCTGCGTTCGAATATTTCGAACTTTCCGAGTTACCTCCTCCTCGCGTTACTGGTCTGGAGATTCTTTGCCGTCGGGACCTCCTCCAGCCTTTACTCCATCGTAGGTAACCCTTCATTCATAACGAAGGTGCACCTGCCAAGGTTTCTGATAGTTCTTTCGGCTAACGTGGCAAGCTTGTATGGTGCAATACTCGAGTTCGTGGCGTTATTCCCCGTGCTCATATTTCTCGGAATAAGAATCACATTTCTGGCACTCTTGCTGCCAGTTATCATAGTTATGGAATTTGTGCTTATCTTCGGAGTGTCCCTCGGTCTTGCAGCGTTAAACACAAGGTACCGGGACTTCAATCAGTTGTGGGATATCACATTGCAGTTGGGCTTCTTTCTCTCCCCTATCGTTTATGATGCCAATCTGATACCGGAAAGATATAGGTTCATTTACTTTCTTAACCCAATGACGCGGCTCATCGACGCTGCGAGGGACATCTTCTTGTTCGGATTCCCACCGTTTCTCACCGATTATGCGGTCGTAGTCGTAGCCAGCGCGATACTGCTCTTGATTGGTGGCGGAATCTTCCGTTCATCCGAGCGAAATTTCGCGGAGGAACTATAGACTTGTCTCCTCTAGCCGCGCCGACCCTTCCGTTGGGGGTGGGATTATTTCTGTTGTAGAAGTCAATGACTTGTGGAAGCGATTCAGGATACCGCATGAGAGGCGGGGCACGATCCTGCACTCATTTGCTGTCCTTCTCTCTCTCCACGGACAAAGGCGGTACAATTTTGAAGAGTTCTGGGCTTTGAAAGAAATCAACTTCAGCCTGCAGCATCGAGAGTCGTTGGGAATCATCGGCCCTAACGGAAGCGGCAAAACCACGCTCCTTAGTGTAATGGCTGAGACGCTCAGACCTGATAAAGGGGAAGTCAAAACCTACGGAACAATAGCCCCACTTCTTGGTTTGGGAATTGGATTTCATCCTGAACTCACCGTAAAGGAGAACGCGGAGGTCTATGGGGTTCTGATGGGTCTCACAAGGAAAGAGGTGAAGGCGCGTACTGGCGCCATACTGGAGTTTGCTGGACTTATGAAATTCCAGGATTCCAAACTAATGCATCTCTCTTCGGGTATGCAGATCAGGTTGGCTTTTTCGATCGCAATTGAACGAAACGCTGACATTTTCCTCGTGGACGAAGCACTGGCAGTAGGTGACATGGAGTTTACAGAAAAGTGTCTTACTCGATTTCGTCAGTTGAAACAGGAGGGCAAATCCATCGTCTTCGTATCCCACGCTCTTCCCACAATCCAAAGTTTTTGCGAGAAAACTCTCTACCTACTACACGGCCAAGTGAGGGCCTACGGACCGAGCAGCGAATCGATCAACAAGTACCTAGCAGACATCAAGGAAGGCAGCCTGATCACGAGTCAAATCGTTCCAACGTAAGACTGGTGATGGGCCATACAAGGAATGGCCTGCGTGCAATAAGAAGAATTGCGTGGCAGAGGCTGCGATGGCTTCGCCTTACCATGAAACGCGAACCTCACGGCTCTAGTTTGGTATTCATCAAGCCGGTTAGACCACGGTGCCAGTCACAGTCTTCATGCCCCACCAGCCCTGTCGAGCCAGACACGTTTTATGCCTTTGACCGCATCAAGCTCCTCGTCGTCGCTAACGATGGAGCTTATTCCCAGCTTATCCATAGTTGCCAAATTAATCGCATCAGAGGGTTTCACGTCGTATTTGATCAGGTAATTCTCTGTCGCCTGAAGATCCTCTTCGGCTATTGGTATAATCTCGGTGTATGGGAGGAAGGCCCACCTAAGAGAATCTATAGAAAGTCTACGCCGGGTAGGGTGATAGTATGCGGATGTCTTCCTGGTTGCAGGCGGTTTTGGCTTCAGCTATGAGTTTCGTCTTTCGGGGGTTGGCTAGGATGGTGTGGATGGTTTGGTCTTCTAGAATGTCGTTTATGCGTATCCAGTAGTTTGCGGTGGGTTCGAGGACGGCTCTTGCTTCTCCGTGGATTGTGATGTGTGTTAGAAGTTCGTGTATGCCTTGGCTTGTGTTCTCGAACCGTAACTCGTCCAGGAGCCGTCCGTCCTCCGCTTTCAAGGCTTCTTGGCAGAAGCGTTTGCCAACATCTATTCCCACATTGATCATTTCATATTCCTCCTTTTGTTTTGTTGGCTTACAGGCGGCAGGCATCCATCCACTCTCAGCAGAGTAGTTGGGTTAGCCGCTCAGGATCCAGCCTAGTCAGAACCTCACCCTCACGTAGGAGTAGTCAAATCTCAGGCCTAAGCCAACACATCAATGCATGACAGCGTATCAGAAGAGAATTTTCATACCGTCAGAACTCCACTCCACCCTCGATCACCCTGCGGCCTCCGCAAAGCCTTGTGCGTTGAAGACGCCGCTGTTCTATCCCGAAGATGGCGAGACTCAGCGTGCTCAAAGCCAAGAATGGCTAACCGATAACGTAGACCTAATCTCTTGTTCGCGGCTAAGCGTACGATTTTCGAGATGGTGGGGTAAAAAATTGAAAACCTAGGCTGTCGAATTTGGTCACTCTGAAGCGTTGAGATTGGCGCTGTCCCCTTTAACAGCTTGTCATCAAGGTACACCGAACTTTTCTCGTCCGACAAAATCCCTTACAAGACCCACAGGCGCTAGCCACCTACGAGTTATTGTCACAGGTGTGACTTGTGGGCGGTTTGCTTTGGGTTGTTGAATACGATATACCTGTGGGCCGTGTAGCGAAGAGGCGCGCATTCTATCGTGCTCTCCACGAAATACTGAGAGCTCATGATATTGTCGCTGATCGGAGTACGCAGAGTGTCTGGATCCTTGACAGCGAGGAGATTGCTAACGAGATTCACAGCTTAGCCTGCAGATACGGGAAGAGTCACTTGTACTCGGCGTCTAGGCTCGACTGATTTTTCTAGCGCACCAGACACAAATCAACCTGCCCTTGACGTGCCTAGCGTTTGCTTCCTTTGTTATGATGGCTTTGCATTCGGGGCATTGGAAAGGTTTCAATTTCATCCCAGGCTTTCTTGGTTGCCTCTCTTAAGCCTAATAGCTCGCATGGTAGCGCGACCTCTCGCTTGAAAGAATCCCGCGATTCAACGGCCTAAAGAACATCAGAAGAGTACGAAGAAAAACTGAGATTCTAAAAGCAACTCACGGGATTGTACTCCGTCGGCGTGCTACTGAAACTGTTTCCGGAGACTAGATTGCTGAGGTAATCGTAATCCTATACGTACGAAACATCGAGACGGTGCGCTGCTCTCCGCGTTCAACGATCCCAGCCAGTAGCATGTCATTGAGCAAGCAGCCGTTCAGTTCGAGCAACTTAACCTTGGAACTGTCGATATTGACCATCTGTAAGGCAGTCTCTAGTGTGAAAAACATGATTATCGTGGCTCTTCGTTGAATGAAATTTGGATAGAAACATGCTTCCTTGGGTAGGGAAAATAGTGTAGCTGTGTGGTACGTAACAACAGTTTAATAAGTACAGCACCCATTTAGGCGGGTTAGGGGTTCGTGCCACCACGTTGCAAGGTACCCGCAGCCTGCGTCTTGGGCCGAATTTTGTCGATGCGGCTGAAATGACGCAAAATCCAGTAAATTTTGCCGCCTGTTTGTCAATAATTTACCGCAATCAGTCAATATTCGTTAAGTACAGACAATCACCGCTTGATCGATTAGCTTCAGAGATGTGTGGCTAGAATTGGATACTTTTCGCCGCATGCGATACGCAGTCACCCTGCTCATCCTGTGCATGTCACTATTCCTCACAGCCGAGACAGCCTTCCTAGGAAATGTGCATGCTGCTCCTACGATTACATTTTCCCCAACGCACGGTCTTCCCGGGGGCTCGATAACAGTAAGCGGGGCAGCCCTTGATGGGACTGACACAAGCTGTACCGTTACTGGGACTCCAGTTAGCAGTCCAAGTCCATGTACGGTCGCTGCTGGCGTTCCCAGTGTAACCTTCGCTGTTGCCCCCGTGACGCCAGGAGTGTACACGGTCAAAGTAACGGGCACCCAAAAAGGCGATTCCGCTCAGGCATCCTTCACGGTTGATGACGATCCTGGCTGCCCCGGTAGTATTCGCTGTATTCAGTTAACAGGGGTTAACGGAACGTTCGGTCATCCTGTTGGAGCTGTTGTACACGGTCCTACTGGGACGCATGTGTCTGTTTCAGGCTCAGACTTTCCAGCCACCGACACTTCATGCTCAATTTCAAGTCCAACAGATGGAAGCATCATCACTGGTGCCGCCTGTTCCACTTTCTACTCTGCTTTATACTCTTCCAACAATGTAACCGGTAGTTTCATTGTGGGTAACGTGCCTGAAGGTCAATATGTGATTGAGGTCACAGCTTGCACTGGCAACAACGGTTGTTCACCCAGCGTTGGCGACTGGGCTCAGGCTATCTTTGATGTGACCCCATCGGGCGCGTTCATCCAACTCTCAGGTTCCAATGGGCTGTTGGCTCCTGTCGGCCAGGTGGCTAAGGGTCCTATTGGGACGGATGTGAGAATTGAGGGTTCACAGTTCCTATCCAACGATGTGGGCGGTACATGTTCCCTCTCAAGTCCTACAAACGGAGTCATACTTGGTGTGAGTTATGCATGTTCCTTCTTCAAGACTCCCGGCGGGTTCGTTAACGCTACTGGTAGTTTCGAGGTGGGTAACGTTCCTGAGGGTCAGTATGTGATTCAGGTTAGTGGTAGTGCCGGCGATTCCGCACAAGCCATATTCAATGTAACCGCCGGCGCGTTCATCCAACTCTCAGGTTCCAATGGGCTGTTTGCTCGGGTCGGCCAGGTGGCTAAGGGTCCTATTGGGACGGATGTGAGGATTGAGGGTTCGCAGTTCCTATCCAACGATGCGTTCAGCGGTTATACGTGTTCTCTTAGTGGTCTTACGAATGGGGCTATAATTGTTAATGGTGCATGTTCCTTCTTCAAGACTCCCGGCGGGTTCGTTAACGCTACTGGTAGTTTCGAGGTGGGTAACGTTCCTGAGGGTCAGTATGTGATTGAGGTTAGTGGTAGTGCTGGTGATTCCGCACAAGCCATATTCAATGTGACCGAGGGCGCGTTCATCCAACTCACAAATGGTCAACTCACAAATGCTACCGGTGTGTTTGTTCACGTCGGGCAAGTTGCTAGTGGTCCTATTGGGACGGATGTGAGGATTGAGGGTTCGCAGTTCCTATCCAACGATGCGTTCAGCGGTTATACGTGTTCTCTTAGTAGTCCTACGAATGGGGCTATAATTGTTAATGGTGCATGTTCCTTCTTCAAGACTCCCGGCGGGTTCGTTAACGCTACTGGTAGTTTCATTGTCGGCAGTGTTTCGCCGGGGGAGTATGTGATTGAGGTTAGTGGTAGTGCTGGTGATTCCGCGCAAGCCATATTCAATGTGGTAATTAGCCAGCCATTCATTCAGTTGGAAATTAATTCTAGAGTTACTCCTCTTGGGTTGACGTCGAGTGCTGTTGTTGGTATGCATGTGAATGTCGTAGGGTCACATTACCTGGCCACGGATACTTCGTGTTACCTTAGTGGTTCGACTTCAACCATCCTTCAGGGTGCGGCGTGTTCAGTTTTCATTCCTACCTCTGGGCCTTTCAAGGGATTCGCTAATGTGACTGCTAGTTTCAGTGTTGGTAATGTTTTGCCGGGTCAGTATGTGATTACGGTTAGTGGGAGTGGGGGAGATTTCGCGCAGGCAATATTGAACGTAACCTCCGGCCCATTCATTCAGCTCGGTGTCGCCGTTAATGGGAAAAT
>Ga0326728_10022996_pt1 | contig 11489 bp, 5 predicted proteins | sample MB3enrmetagenome_FD_207602 | JGI IMG/M metagenome (GOLD analysis project Ga0326728, IMG submission 207602) | Lab enriched peat soil microbial communities from McLean, Ithaca, NY, United States - MB31MN | ecosystem: Environmental > Terrestrial > Soil > Wetlands > Peat | place: USA: New York... | reverse complement strand
AGCATCATGGCCACTATGTTTTTGCCAATGTCGTGCAGATCGCCCTTGACCGTTCCGATCACGACCGTGCCCGCGGGTTTGATCGCTTCATCGCCCATCAGGAGCGGCCGGAGGATGTCCGTGGCGCCGCGCGCCGCGCGGGCGGCAATCAGCACTTCCGGAATGAAGAATTCGCAATCCCTCATGCGCCGCCCTACCTCGTCCATGGCTGGGATGATGGCCTGGGGGAAGAATTCGTGGGGTTTGATTCCCTCCTTCAACCCCTTCTCGGTCAATTCCTTGGCCGCTGGGGCCTTTCCGTCAATTATGGCGTGTTGCAGTTCCTCAAAGATACTCATTTAGGTCTCCGAAGTGTTCGGTGTCTGTCTCGCTTTTTAAGGTATTAACCCGCCGTGCAGCGCTGGCTTTCAGGCCGGCGTTCGCCAGCCTGGAGGTCCACGCAACGTCGCGAAATGCCAGTTCCCCGACAAAAACCTCCCGGGAATTCTTATCGGCGTTGAGCGTTACGTGCTCGACGCGGCGGCGAACCCCCAATGAAAGTGAGGAATCTGGACTATGTTTGCTTCGCCAATTCATTGTCGGCTCTCTTGACGATGGAGTCCAGCTCGCGCTTCACCTCCGCGGGCAGAGGTGGCACCTCGTGCTTGGCCAAAATGGCCAGGCCCTTTTCGCGCGCTTTCTGTTCGAGGCTCCGGGAGCCTTTCTCTTCCCACAGCTCGCGTTTGTCACGCTCAAATATCTCCGTGGTGATGAGTTCACCCGAGTGGAGTCTTTCCAGGGTGTGTTCTTCCATGAGGAATTGGCCACCGGGCCCCACCTTGGCGATTATGTCCACCGCCAGAGTCGTTTCATCAACGTCGATGCTCCGCACCCAGCGCCGGACGATGCGTACGATTTCGTCGTCGATCACCAGTTGGACAGGGCTAAGCGCCATGCACGCCTCGACCGCCCCGGCGCCGATCAGCAGCTTGCCGCCGGCCATACATTGAAAGACGGAATTCTGGGCTCTCTGAAACAGGCTTTGGTCTACGGTGTATCCGTCACTATCCAGCCCGATTCCCTGCGGCGCCAGCCCGTACAATTCGCTTCCCAATTGGGCGATGGCCGCCACCAGCAGGCCCACTTCGGGCGCGGCGAAGAGGGGCACACCGGTCCGCAGGTCGGCCACGACCGGATCTGTGAAGTAGGGCATCACGTGCCCAGGCTTGTACGTTTGCGCGAGAGTCATGGTGCCCAGGAACTCAGCGTTTGCCTGCGCGAGAGTACCGGCCAGAGTGATCGGGGCGCTGACAGCGGTGATCGGCATGATGGGGATGTCGGTCGGAAGGCCATAATCGCAGGCTAAGAAAAGCTGGGCGGTGTCGTTCTCGTCGAGGACGAGGGGTGAAATAGGGCTCATCATGTGATGGTAGAGTGGCCGCTCGGCCAGGGCCTCTTTGCTGCCGCGTACGGCGAGGGCCAGTTCAATCAAATACTGCTGAATTCTAAGGCTGAAGGCAGTGTGGATAACGCACTTGCGCTGATTCTCGAGCAGCACGCGCATGCCATGAATGTCAGCCGTGGCTGCCGGAACGTCGCCACAGTGCATGGTGCACACACAATGAATGTTAGGAAGGGCATCCACGAGATGGGCGAATTCCATCCAATCGGCCAGGCAGGAGCGATGACTCTTTCCAGTCTTCAGTTCAATGTAGTTGACCGCCCCGCCGGCCACCCGGGAATAAATCTCGCCTCCCGCCTCCGAGGTGAAATCAAATTCGGGTGTGCGTCCATGGTATGTGACCTTGCGGGGCACCAGCTCAAGCTTCTCCTCCACCAGGTGGCGGGGGAATTTTACGATTTTGGTATCGTGATTGACGCTCGCACCGGCCGCTTGCAGCACCTCTCGCGCCTGCGGGTGATCTACTCTCATGCCGGTTTCTTCGAGGACGGTCAAGCTGGCGTTGTGAATCATCTTGAGCGCCTCGTCCGACAAGATTCGTAACGGTGATTTCATAGATTCCTCCTAGGCTAAAATTAAGCTGGAATTAACGACAACCCGGGGACTCGGGACATTCCACCTCGCGGCGTTACGCTATCACACGGTTTTCGCTGCTTCAACTTCGCGCTACCCTATCCCCTGGCGCAATCGATTCTCAGCGTACTGTAAGGCTGCAAGGTAAGGACCAGTGCCGAATCACCAACAGCGATTTCAAGCACTGCTCCTGAACGAAATTCTTCGGCGTGCGTCATCGCCTGTGGCGCTTGGCTAGCATCCAAGGTCCGTATAAGGGCGTGGCTGGCTCCGACGGGCGCGATCGCGCACTCTTGCGGTTCATCTGTAACGTTTGCTATCAGCATGTGGATACCCTCACCCGACTGTACGGCCAGCGCCTGGATTTTGAGCGGTTCGGAAGAGTTGCAGGTGATTAGGTCCTTGTCCTTGAAGTCCGCCACATCCGCGAGAACATGATAGACGGGGAAGACCATGCCCGGAAATGAATGAAAGACGCCAGGGAGCGGGCAGCCTCGGTCTGTCTCCTTCAGCCCACGCCATCCCGTGGTTTCGTAGTAAGTGAGGGACGCCGCCCCGGCTTCAGCAAGCTGTTTAATGCTACCCACTGTCCAGGCCGCAGCGAACAGCGACATCTGGCGGCCATCGACGGCACTCGGGAGTTCTCCGGGCAAGGGTGGGGGCTCAGGGCCGACGGCGTCAGGATTGAATCGAGGTTTGAGGGTGACAGGGCTGATAACAATCGGTTGTTTCCCACAGAATGCCCGGGCGCTGATCACCGTATCCCGCTGCCCTTCCAGATTCTCAACCACTGATCTTTCGTCGAAGGAGTGAACTTGGGGGTTCATTGCGTAGGCAACGCCGTCCAACTCCGAGATGTCCGGCCGAAAGCGGTTTATCTCTGCAAAGTTGAGATTCGTGCCGCCGCAGATCGGAACGTTCCGGATACTAGGGTCCAGTGCCTTGCGGGCGATCTCAATCCATTTCGCCGCGGTGGTCGGTTCCGTCTCATGGAACACGAAGACGCGTGAGACCGGAACTGCGAGAGGGAGATGGGAAGCAAGGCTGTGAAGCTGCCGATCGGCATCGTCCGTGACAAACAGCGCCAGCTCCAAGCCGCAGTTCAGCAAGCTGCACTCACGTTCGGCGCGCTCCAACTGGCGTTCAACCGCGTCTTTGGCCAGATGCAGGTCAGTACGCAAATGATCGAGGCGCAGCCGGCCGAGCAATTCCACGTCTTGGGATGAGAGAGCCTCCTCGTGCGAGGCAGCCCCCAGGCCGATTTGCGGCAGCGGCCGTCGTAGTGACGGACCCAAGTGAAGCTGCACTGTAGAACTCTTTACGGTTCCCTGCGTGGGACAGCCCAGCGCCGTGACTGTTACCTTTTGCTTGAACGGCTGCCCGGTATGCGCCTGAAAAGGGTATCCGAGGGAAAGCGGAGTGCAATAGGTCTTGAAGGAACCGTCCGTCCAGTTGCGTTGATCCTCCATCTCAAACAGATCGCCTTCAAAGTCGAACTTCACCTCGATACCATTCTTCAGCGGAACAGTAAAGGAGGAGACCGAGGGGAACAGAGGCAAGTAAAATCCGCCTTCATATCGCTGAGGAGCGACCCAGGTGGGCAGGTTCCCGCTCACCGGACCGTCGGGGCTAATCCCGGTGAACGGCTGTCCGCAGTAACCGGCGAGTGGATGCAGCAGGCAAAAGCCGATGCGACAATACGAGAAGTCGCGCATCGCCTCGCCGTCCATCCTGAGCGTGATCGTCCCGTCAGGCTCGCCCGTGATCGTCGCGTGCCACTGGAGTTCAAGGCTGCGAGAGGAATTGCTTGCGTCATAAGTGATGACGAAGCGATCGTCGCGAACGTCGGTTGAGACGTTCGACAAACGGGCGGGGATGGTGTCCCAGTTCTCATCGCGCGCAGCGACATAAACGCGACGTAATATCTCGACGTCTCCCAGCCGGACGCCTCGCAGATCACCTCCTTCCCATAAGGCCGAAAGCGGCCCGGCGCGCAGTAAGGTCCTTTGCGGCCGCGGCTCATCACGCCCATACCACAGTTCGTACCTGGTCAGGCTGCACGGATTGGCTTTTCCGCTGCCCATGGGATTCCCCTTCTCACTCAGATCTTCCTGCCCCATTCGGGCCGCTCTTGCGCGCTGCGTGATCGAGTGGATCCGTCACTGCTCGTTCCCCTCTTTAATGTAGAGTACCCAGTCATGGAGGTCAGGAGCGGCAAAGTGTTGGGTTTTTCCGCCGGCCACTTCAGACGATTCCCCGAAAAGACCGTTGCGCGGATTGAACCACTTTGCGCGTAAGCTGCCTGGCATCCCTTCGAGGGCCACGTCCACGTTGCCTCCTTCGGGCAGGTAGAGAACGGCTTCGTCTCGGCCAGCCAGAGCATACGCGTTCCCGGAGCGCACCAAATCGGCAGGATGCATTTCCCAGAAGCAAACGTGTCGTGTGAAGTCTGCGAGATGCCCGAGTTGCCGGCGCAATTCCCCGCGCCGCAGGCCACGTTCGTCGCCGCCAATTTCGGGCTGAAAGCTGTAGTCCGTATAGTTCACGTGCCCGCCGCTCACGAAAGCCGTCCAAAATCCCTTGCGCTGGACGGGATTGTCGTCGCTCTCGATGCCGTCGGTGTCGTAGATCAACGGTTGCTTCAGGCCGCGCGCCGCCAGGAGCTTCGAATGCAGTTGCGCGAGGTCCCAGGTCTTCCAGGACTTGGTATGGTCGTTGTTGAAATTGGCGCCGTAGGACAAGCCCCCGTAGTCGTGATCGGGCAGATCGAGCGGCATCACGAGATGGCGGAGCGGCTTGTCTTTCTCATAATCATGCACGAACCTTGCGATACTCGTCTCCCATTCGAGGTTGTAGTAGTTCTCGTTCGAGACCTCGAACAGCACGTTATCAAATTCGTTAACAGCATCGATGAGCCGCCTCAGGTACGCTTTCTGGACTTCGAGCACCCGTGAGTTGCCTAGCGAGCAAGATCCATACTCAGGATCAGTGCTCATGCCGGTGCGCTTGGGGTCGCCATCCACATGGTTCACGTTGTTGTCAACGTTGTAAGCGTGGAATTTCCAGAGCGCGGGGATCCGGAAGATCCAGCCATCGATGAGAACCAGTTGCACGTAGATGCCGCGGGCGCGCGCTGCTGCGCACGCCGCCGCTATCCGCTCGAAGTAGAAGGGGTTGAATTGGGTAAGGTCGTACTTGGGCCTGCCGTCATTCGCGAGTCCGGATCCGGAGCGAAGGTAGGGGAGAAGGTTGAAGCGATGATAGGCGTCAAAGGGAGTTTCGGCGTCGTATTCGGCTTCGACCCCATAGAAGATCCAAAGTTTGGCGAAATTCAGGCCGTTGGCTTTGAGCGTATCGAAAAAGAGATTGTAATCGTAATTAGGATCCATCGGAACCCCGGTGGGGCAGATGGGACTGGCTTCGTAGTCACCGATCATCACGATAGGCTTGCCTTCCGGCGAAATAAAATAAGCGGGATTCACGGAATAGATCGCCAGCGCTTTGCTGGCGGGCGGGTTCGCACCCGGCGGTTCGGCGGCACGGCCCGCCACAGAGAACCATGCGGCGACCGCCGCCATCAGGAGAAGCAGATTCATGCGCTTCATGATTGAGAACCTTTCATGTGAGATAAAACGCTGGACTTCCGGGCCCAAGTCGCAACCGGCACTCCGAAGCGGACGAGCAAAGAAACCAAATTTGGACTGTCATTCCGAGCGAAGCGAGGAATCCCGCTCTGAGTCCCGTCAACGCACTCGGAGATTCCTGGGCGCTTCCCGCTCGTCGGAATGACAGCAAAAACGAGTACACAGCCGCACTCAAAAGATGACCTTCATGGACAGTTGCACGGTCCGCATCGGGTAAAAGGAGTCGGCTTGAGCGAAGTTAATGTCGGTCAGCGATGACACGACGTCCGAAATGTTCGCCCGGTTCAAAGCGTCGGAAGCCTCTACCCGTGCCTGGATGGCGAACTTCTCCTTGATTGGGAAGCGCTTGGAGAAGGCGGCGTCAACTCGGGCATAACCCGGCCCGTTGAAGTAATTGGCGGGCAAGGTGCCGTTCCGGACCGTTGTGGGCAGCGGGAAGATGGAAGCGCTCATCGCCCCTCTCAGCCAGTCTGCCTTGCTGTATGCCTTGGGCACTTTTACCGTCGGCAAATCTGGGCGGTCGCCGGTCTGGCCGTCGGCGTTGAAGTCGCCACCCGACCCATAGGGCTGGTTGCTCACGGGGCTGAAGTAACCGCCGGATAAGAAGTTCATAACCGTGCTGAGTTGCCAGCCCCCCAAGGCAGAACCTAGGACATCCTTGCGGTTGCGCAGGAAAGGCAGGTTCCAAACTGCATTCATCTTGAGATTGTGCGTCCCCATCTCATTACGTCCCCAATCCACTTCGGGGTGGAAAACCTCGGTGCTGCCGTTGTAGCCCTTGCGGTTGTTGTAATTGTAAGACGCATCGAACTGCAATCCTTGCGACATGCGCTTGCTCAACTCGAACATCAACCCGTGGAAAATCGTCTTGCCGTGATTTGTAGTCAGGTTGATGGCGCCATAGTTGGGGTTGAGGAAGTCCAGCATCCCGTCCACGGCGTCGCCGTCAAATCGATTGGCGTTGAAGCTGTAAGGGCTGTTCGTCGAGCGCTGGTAATGATAGGAGGCCGTCACCGACAGGCTGGGAAGCAACTGGCGCTGGAACGCCGCGTTGGCATCGTACAGCATGGGCTGAGTGAAATCCTTCGCGTACCCGTACAGGTCCGGCCGCGTGCCCACGAAGGATCCCGTGTCCGGATCGACCGCCGCCCCCACGAAGCCGGGATTGATCGGGAAGTCCCGTGTGCCCGCCGGGGCAATATCGTAGACGATCGGAATCCCGAACTGCGGACCGGCGGAAAGTAACTCGAAGTTGGGCGGATTTCCGCCGATATTCTGACCCAGGTCATCGAGCTCCTCGTATAGAAGGAAGAAGCCTCCGCGGATGGCCATGCGCCCGCTTCGCGTCGGATCCCAGGCGACACTGATGCGCGGTCCCAAGTTGTTGTGGTCAGGGTCGAACGTTCGCTTTATTTCCTGGTTGCGCAGGGCCACGATTCCCTGCGCATTCAGTTGGTTACTCGTAAAAACCGGGCTATAGAGGGGCAGTGGTTGCTTCCCCACCCCGACGGCGAGCGGAGAGAAATAATCGTATCGCAACCCCAGGTTCAAGGTCAGATTCGGCCGTGCCTTCCATGAGTTCTGCGCGTAGAAGGACAGCAGGTGGTTCTCGTTTGTGATGTAAGCATCGCGCTGTTTGCCCGTCCTTGGATCTACGAATCGCGTTTCCTCGTAGGGGTTGTCGTTGGAAAAATCGATGACCGAGGAGAAGTTGTAGACCGGAATGTCTCCGTACAGGTAGAGCGTGTCGTAGGCGGGGGCATGCCGGAAAACTCCTCCGAATTTCCAGGATTGGGAGCCGTGATTCCACGAGAACGTGTCCTGGACGTCATAAACACGATCAAGCCAGTTCTCGTACATGAAGGAGCAGGCCCCGGAAAAGGTGGAAGGAAAGCCTAAGCCATCGTCAGTCTGAACGCATGGGATGTTGTAATGATACTTATTGAACTGCCAGAGCCAGGGCTGGTCGAAGGTCGAAACCCGCAACTGATTCAGACTGTTGGCGCCGAAACTATGGGTGTATGCACCGCTGAAGAAGGTCGCCCCAACATTCTGCTGGTAATCCAGCAAGGGCCGGACGTCAAGCTGCGGCAGGCTCTCCATGGTGCGCCAGAAGGTGCCATACAAGCGGTCCTTGCCGCTTCTCGACTGGTAGTCAATCCGGACGTTATATTGATTGCCCGTTCGCGGACTGGTGCGGTCCATGGGTACCGTTCCCAAGTCCATAATGCCGTCCCCGTTGACATCCACAAGATTCTGCGTGGCGTATTTAAAGGGCGGAAGCTGGGAAAGGAGTTGGGCCGCAACCGAGTTCGGCCGGGTACTTTCAACCCAATTCGCGAAGGCCTGCGTTTCCACAACCACTGACTGGCCGGCGGCCGCCGGCGCGTTCTGTCGAAGTCCTTCGTAGGCCCCGAAGAAGAAGAGTCGGTCCTTGAGGATCGGCCCGCCGATTGTGCCGCCGAAGTACCTCTTGTACCACGAGCCAACATCCGCCGCGGTGGCGCCGTAGGGCAGGGCGTTGAAAGAGCTCTCGAGGTCAGTGAAATGCCCGGTGCCGTGAAAGGAGTTGGTCCCGCCTTTGGTGACCATCTGGACCTGCACGCCGCCTGTAATCCCCTCCTCGACCGAAGTGGGATTGGTGGAGACGCGCATTTCCTCAACCGCGTCCTCATTCGGGCTGAACGCCATGTTCCAGCTCCCCCAGTCGCCGTAGTGCAGCGCCACTCCGTCCAGGTAGTAGATGGCGTCATTTTGACCGGCACCGCCCGACACGTTCAGCGAGCCGAAGGCGGAGAGACCATCGCAGCACATGCCGGCACGAGAATCTTCGGCGATCCCTACCACCCCGGGGGCCATGGTCGTTAGCCACGTCACCCCTCTGCCGATCGTCGGCAGGGATACCACTTGGCCAGCCCCGATGACCTCCGAGATCCGGGACTGGGTGGTTTCGACCTGGGGCACTTCCCCTTTGACATCCACAGTCTGGGTCGCCTTCCCGACCTCGAGCCGCAGATCGATATTCAGTATCGCCTCCGCAGTCAACGCGATGCCCTTTCTGACCAGGGTCTTGAAACCGGGAAACTCCACCTGCAGGTCATAGGTACCGGCCAGCAGATCCTGAATGCGATAGTAGCCTTGCGGCCCGGACTCGCTCTTGCGGACCACTCCTGTAGCCTCGTTTGTGGCCCGAATCGAAGCGCTGGGGACCGCGGCTCCGGAGGGGTCGGAGATCATTCCTTGAATCGTGCTGGTAACCTGGCCTGACGCCCAGGGCGCGAGGCCCAGCGTGAGGACGAATACGAGCCCTGCCTTGCCGAGATAAGAACGGCTATTCATAAGACCTCCTTGGTACGGCAAAGACGCCGCTTTTGAAGCTTGCTGCCGCCTTCCTGGCTTTCTGGGCGCGGTTTTTGGACCCTTGACACCCGACAAAGTGCCCGGAGCCGGAAAGCGAGTCTTGAAGTTCAATTAAGCAGTATCCAGGCTTTCCGTTATTATTCCTCCACTTTGCATCCACCCTCGACGTAGGGGTCTTTTTCTATTCGTAATCTCTCCGTCGATATCACAGCTTTGCTGGAAACACAGCCGAGCGACATTCTCTTACCCTTCTTCTGAATGCACGTCTATCACTTTCATTCATTTTTTTGTCAAGAAATTTTCGTCGGGACTAACGAGTGCCTGGGGAGCCAGCACGGGGCAAGCAGGACGGGCTGTCGCCCAAAGGACTGGACGCCTGTGTCTCGATGCTCAAAGCCAAGCCTGCCATGAGAGCCAAGCCGATCGCGACAACTTTGGCCAAGTCGAAATGCTCTTTCAAGATCAGCCCCGCGAGCAAGACGGTGACCAAGGGGTAGAGGGCTGTAAGCGGTGTCACAACTGAGGCCTTCCCCCAACGGTAGGCGACGAATAGAGTTAGCGTGGCGCCATTCAACAGAAGACCGACCAGGACTCCTAAGCCCCAGTTCTTCATCGAGACATTCCATTGCACGGACCCCACAGTGATGATCACAATCGCCAGCAGAATATACCCGACCGTGTAGAAGATGGTGGAGAGTTCGTCGGAAATGTACCGGGTCGCAAATTTCATGGTAATGCAGGCGACGCCAAAGAGGACTAAAGCCATCAGTCCGTACATCATCCAGGCTGAGAAAGCGCTTTTCCAGGTCACGGTCGCACCCAGACTTTCGCGAGGACTAAAGAGGTAAATAGCAACCAAGGCAAGCCCAATCCCCAGGGTTTGAATTCGGTTCAACCTCTCCTTGAGAAGGACCCTAGCCAGGATAAGTGTCACCAAGGGGTACATCCCCGTGAGAGGAATGACTACTGACCCCTCACCACCTGCCCGGAGCGCTTTATACAAGGCCACATTGCCGCTTCCGCCCAGAACGCCCGTGAGCGTCGCCACCGCGATTCCTGCGCCGAAGTTTGTTCCTTTTCGCAAGTTTTGTGAAAAGCCGAGGATCAGGGCCACTGGGAGAAGGCCAATTGTGCAAAGGACCTGCGCCGTGAGGGGCGCAACTTCTTTCCCTATCAAGGTCGAAACAAAACCCCAAACGCCAAACAAGGCAATAGTAATCAGACTAAAACTTAACCAGCGGGGCATGTTGATCTTCAGTCATCCTCCATGAGATGCGACGACCAGTTTGAGTTTAACAGCCTGGGCGGGCGACTCGGCAATTGCCGTGAGGGTGTTCATTACTTACGGGCGCCCGCTTCTAACACCAACACCCAATCGGGGGCGCCGGCGCTGTTCTTCCGCGGCGAGGTGAAGCTGTGCGTGCCCCGATTGGAAAATGGCGAGTCGGCAATGGCCCGGAACGCGTTCTCTGTGGGGTCGAACCAGCGGGCTGTGATGCCCTTCTGGAGCTTGCTCATGTCCACGGTGATCGTCCCGCCCTGCGGCGGGTAGGCCATCCCCAGCGTGCCGTCCGGCGTCACGGCCGCAGTCACGTAATCGTGGTTGGCATAGCCGGCAGGGTTGTTGGCAAACCTTGGTCCGGTGGAAATGAAATGCCCGTAGCCAGCGGTGACAAAGGTGTGCTTCTGGTCGGGCACCAGATCATACCACTTCCGAGCCTTAAACAGATCCTCCATGTAGCCCAACTGAATGATGCCAGGTGAGTCGAGATGGCTCTTCCAGCCGGGCAGGTTCACCCAAATATATTTATTGCCGTAAAGCTGGCCGGTCGCCCCGGAGAGCATGCTCCAGTATTCCTGCATGCGCAGAACGCGTGGCGACCCCCCCTCTTCGTCTTGGTTCCTCACATATTCATATTGGGCTTCGCCCATGAACACCGGGATTTTGGCTGATTGATTGTAGCAATGGAGCACTTCGGCGTAGGTGGCATAATAAGTGTAGGCTAGATTCAAGCCAACAATGGACGCCCAGTTCGGATCGTCCAAGGAACAGCTCGCATCATAGTTCAATTCTATGGTCTGAAGGTTGTTCGGTTCCTCGTCCTTGATGCCCCGTGCTATTGCGGTCATGACCGCCTCATCGGCCGGAACCCTCCATGTCTGAAAGTCCGCGCCGTTCAGCCAAATGATGTTCGGAAAGTCCTTGAAACGCTTTCCGAGATACTGCCCATAAGCCCGGCACCGGGTGGGACCGTTGGCGAGGGCTGTCGGCAGGAATCCTATGGGGTCAAGAGGGTCCAGCAGGACCACTATCCCGTCCTCGGACACCATTCGGATAATCTGGTATGCATGGGCAAAATAAGCCTCATTCGGCGCGGTCAAATCGTAATAGTGTGTGCCCGGAATGGTCTTGGTAAAGGGCTTGGTCCCATCCATAAGACTCGCGTCGGGCCGCCCGCCACCGTATTCGA
>Ga0326728_10022995_pt1 | contig 11489 bp, 9 predicted proteins | sample MB3enrmetagenome_FD_207602 | JGI IMG/M metagenome (GOLD analysis project Ga0326728, IMG submission 207602) | Lab enriched peat soil microbial communities from McLean, Ithaca, NY, United States - MB31MN | ecosystem: Environmental > Terrestrial > Soil > Wetlands > Peat | place: USA: New York... | reverse complement strand
GCCGTGCCGCCGCGCCTGCTGATTCCCAATCTCATCACCTTGCTCGCGCTCTGCCTCGGGCTGACGGCGATTCGCTTCGCCTTCGAGGGCGCGATCGAGTGGGCGGTCAGCGCCATCGCCGCCGCGGCGGTGCTCGACGGCCTCGACGGGCGTATCGCGCGCGCGCTCAAAGGCACGTCGCGCTTCGGCGCGGAACTCGATTCGCTCGCCGACTTCGTCGATTTCGGCGTCGCGCCCGGGATCGTGCTGTATTTTTCCGGCCTCGATCGCATGGTCAGCCTGGGCTGGCTGGCGACGCTGGTGTTCTGCATCGCCTGCGCGCTGCGCCTGGCGCGTTTCAACGTCACGATCGACAGTCCCGACATTCCCGCCTGGCGCAAGAATTTCTTCGTCGGCATGCCGGCGCCGGCGGGCGCCATCGTCGGGATGCTGCCGGTCTATTTGCGCTTCCTGTTGTCGCCGCGGTCCCCCGAGCCGCGCTTCGTCGCGCTCGAAATCGCCTATGTGCTGGGCGTCGCGCTGCTGATGGCCAGCCGCGTGCCGCACTTCTCGGGAAAGTCGATCGGCCGCGTGCCGCACGAATACGTCGCGGTGGTGTTGATCGGCCTCGCCGCGGCGCTGTTGCTGATCGTCAATTTCCCGCTTCAGTCGCTCGTCGCGCTGTCGCTGGCCTATCTCGCGACGATCCCCTTCAGCGTGCGGCGGTTCAGGGCGCTGCAACGCGAAAACGGCTGAGGCGGGGAGAAACGGCTCCGCTCGGCGACAATGCGGTTTCCCCTTTTCGGCGAATTCATATAGGCTCCGCGCGCTTTTGCGCTCGTCCCGTTCGGCCGCGCGCTTCATTCCCGATCTTCGCCGTCGCCGGCCGGCGCGGCGAAAGCAAGAAAGGCCCCAATGGCGAAAGAAGAACTGCTCGAGTTTCCGGGTTTCGTCGTGGAATTGCTGCCCAACGCCACCTTTCGCGTCAAACTCGAAAATGAACACGAAATCATCGCCCACACCGCCGGCAAGATGCGCAAGAACCGCATCCGCGTTCTGGCCGGCGACAAGGTTCTGGTCGAAATGACGCCCTACGACCTGACCAAGGGCCGCATCACCTACCGATTCAAATAGGCCTCATCGATGGACGCCTCGCCCGAGACTCCGCCCGCGAGCGACGTCGCGACGCGCCCGCGCCTGGTGCTCGCCTCCGGCTCGCCGCGCCGTCTGGCGCTGCTGGCGCAGATCGGCGTCGAGCCCGACGCGGTCATTCCCGCCGACATCGAGGAGACGCCGCGCAGCGGCGAATCGCCGCGCGCGCTGGCGTTGCGCCTTGCTTCGGAAAAGGCGGGAATCGCTTCCGTCGTCGCGCGCAAGCGGCGCGATCTCGGCCCTTCGCTGGCGCTCGCCGCCGACACGGTGGTCTGCGTCGGCCGGCGCGTCCTGCCCAAATGCGAAATCCTCGACGAGGCGGAGGCGTGCCTGATGCTGCTCTCCGGGCGCGCGCATCGCGTCTACACCGGGCTCGCGCTGGCGACGCCGAGCGGGGGAACGCGCCGGCGCCTGGTCGAGACGCGCGTGCGCTTCAAGCGCCTGTCGCGCGACGAAATCGCGGCCTATCTGGCGAGCGGCGAATGGCGCGGCAAGGCGGGCGGCTATGCCATTCAGGGGCTCGCGGGCGCCTTCGTGCTGCGCCTCGTCGGCTCCTACCCGAACGTCGTCGGCCTGCCGCTCGCCGAGGCGGCGGCGCTGCTCGCCGGCGAGGGCTATTTCGCCCATCGCCGGTGGACGCCGGGCGCCTGAAGCCGATGGCGAGGGCCGCCAAGGAAACCGCCGGCGACCGCCGGGCCGCGAAAGCCGGAAACGTCTGCGTCATGTGCGGGCGCCCGCGCGACCCGCGCTACGACCCGTTCTGCTCGCGCCGCTGCGCCGACGTCGACCTCTATCGCTGGCTCAACGGAAGCTACGTGATCCCCGGCGGCGAGCCGGCGCGCGCAGAGCGCGACGAAGAGGAGTAGCCGCGGCGGCCCGCTCGCCGTCACTCCGCCGCCTCCTCCTCGGCGCGCGCGCCCTCGCCGATCTCTCCGCTGGCGCAGGCGATGGCGAAGGCGTAGGCGCGCGCGACGTCGTCGAGGCGGTCGAAGCGTCCCGGCGCGCCGGCGTGGCCGGCCTCCATCGCCGTGCGCAGCAGGATCGGGCCGCCGCCGGTCATCGTCGCGCGCAGTTTGGCCACCCACTTGGCCGGCTCCCAATAGGTCACGCGCGGATCGGTCAGCCCGGCGAGCGCCAGAATCGCGGGATAGCGTTGCGCGCGGATATTGTCGTAGGGGCTGTAGGCGCGGATGGTCGCGAACGCTTGCGCGCTGCGGATCGGATCGCCCCATTCGAGCCATTCGGGAGGGGTCAGCGGCAGGCTCTCGTCGAGCATGGTGTCGAGCACGTCGACGAAGGGCACGTCGGCGATGACGCCGGCGTAGAGTTCCGGCGCGGCGTTGGCGATCGCGCCCATCAGCATGCCGCCGGCGCTGCCGCCGTGGGCGACGACGCGGCCCTTGGCGGCGAAGCCTTCCGCGATGAGATGGCGCGTGGCGGCGAGGAAATCGGCGAAGGTGTTCGGCTTGTTGGCGAGCTTGCCGTCTTCGTACCAACGCCAGCCTTTCTCCGTTCCGCCGCGCACATGGGCGATGGCGTAGACGAAGCCGCGATCGACCAGCGAAAGCCGGTTGGTCGAGAAATTCGCGTCCATCACGTGGCCGTAGGCGCCGTAGCCGTAGATCAGCATCGGCGCCGCGCCGTCGAGCGGCGTCGCACGGCGATAGAGCAGCGAGATCGGCACGGCCTCGCCGTCGTCGGCGCGCGCGAAGACGCGGCGCGTGACATAGGCGGAGGCGTCGAAGTCCTTCGGCGTCATCTGCTTTTTGCGCAAAATGCGTTGGCGCGCAGCGAAGTCGTAATCGTAGATCTCCTGGCTGCACGCCATCGACGAATAGCTGAAGCGGAAAACCGGCGTGTCGAATTCGTAGACCGGCTCCAGCTTGAGGAAATAGGTCTGCGCCTCGAAGGCGATCTCGTGCGCCGCGCCGCTCTTGAGTTCGTGGATCATCAGGCGCGGGACGTTGTCCTCGCGCGCCAGCAGCACGAGATAATCCCTAAACAGCGCCGCGCTCTCGATCAGGCGGCCGTCCTGGCGCTCGACGAACGGGCGCCAGTTCGCCTCGCCCGGCGCCTCGCGCGGCGCGACGACGATCTTGAAGTCGCGGGCGCCGGCGTTGGTCTTGATGTAGAAAACGTCGCCGTGATCCATCGCCTCGTAGCGCAGGCCCGGCCGACGCGGCGCGATCAGCAGCGGCGGCGCCGCCGGGTTATCGAAATCGACGACGCGCGCTTCCGAGGCGTCGTGGCCGTGCAACGAAATGACCGCGCTCAGGCCGAGCCGCGTCGGCGTGATCGTGATGAACCAGCCGGGATCGGCCTCCTCGAAAACGATCGCGTCTTCGCTCTGCGCCGCGCCGAGGCGATGCAGCATCACCCGCCAGGGGCGATGGTTTTCGTTCCGCGCGACATAGAGAAAGGCGCTGGAATCGCGCGTCCACACGGCTTCGCCGGTGGCGTCCTCGATCGTGTCGGGCAAGTCGGCGCCGGCGGCGACGTCGCGCACGCGAATCGCGTACATCTCCGAGCCCTTGTCGTCGGCGCTCCAGGCGAATTTCTGATGATCGGGCGAATGGCGCGCGGCGGTCAGGCGAAAGAACGGCTTGCCGTCGGCGCGCTCGTCGCCGTCGAGAAGAACCGATTCTTTGCCGCCCGCGCGCGGCCGGCGGCAGAAGATGCGATGCTGGCCGCCTTGACGGAAGCGCGAATAATAGGCGTAGGGGCCGTCCGCCTGCGGAACCTCGCTGTCGTCCTCCTTCAGCCGCGCGCGCATCTCGCGCGCGAGCTGGCGCTGCAAGGCGCGGGTGGAGCTGAGAATCTCGTCGGCGTAGGCGTTCTCCGCCTCCAGCAGCGTGCGAATGTCGGCCGGCAGCGCCGCTGGGTCGCGCAGCACCTCGCGCCAGTTGTCGGCCCGGATCCAGGCATAGTCGTCGCGCCAGCGGATGCCGTGGGCGTAGCGCTCCTGCGGCCGCTTTTCGGCCCGAGGCGGCGTCGGCTCGCCGCGCGCCTTGGCGAGGGGCATGGCTCACGGGCTCCCATCTGTCGGGAGCGCGTATTGCCATGGGCGGGGCGGGAAAGGAAGGCGGGGGCGGGGGGCGAGGCGATTGGCGGCGGGGATGTCGAGGAGGGGCGAGCGCTGGGGGTGGGGTCCGTGCAGCCAAGCCCGCGACCGCCAACCAAGAGCGGAAGTCGCCTTGTCACGGAATTAGCCGTGTCTCAGCCAAGGAGTGCAGTCCACCCACGTAATCCGCAATCCCCCCGTAATCCCTCCCGCTCCCGCGCCCGGCCTGCCGGCTGCGGGATTGGCTCAGTATTCGGTGCAGAGAAGATGCCTCGGCTTCTCGTCCTCGACGATCGCCGGGAAACGCGCGGGCGCGTCGAGAAAGAGATTGTCGGAAGCGTCGTCGTTGACCGACGAGACTTCCCCGATGACCGCGGTTCCCGAGCCGGGCTCGGCGTAGAACTCGTGATAGAGGAACGGCGTCAGCTTGATCGACTCGCCGGGGCGGAGGACGAAGCGATGCCCCGCGGGGACGCGGCGCGCGACCCCGTCGAGCGACACGCTCACCTCGCCGCCGTCGAGGCCGCCGTCGGCGCGGCGGTTGTAGACCTGGCAGACCAGATTGCCTCCGGCGCGACAGATGATGTCCTCCTGCTTGACCGCATGACAATGCATCGGCGTGCGCTGGCCCTCGCCGACGATCATCGCCTTTTCGCAGTAGACGGTGCGGCGATAGCGCTCGACCGTGAGGCTGCCGTTGCGAATGGTGAACGCCACCAGACCCATGCGCTCGAAATCGCCGGAGGCGAAGTCGGTGACGTCCCAGCCCAGCTTGCAGGCGCGGATCTCGTCGCATTCCGCGCCTTTCCGCCGCCACTCCTCGGGCGTCCAGAAAGCGAAAGGCGGCAGATGGAAGCCGTTCTCGCGCAACACCGACTTCGCGCGTTCGATGGCGGCGTTGATCTGGGAGCGCAGCATTGTGACCTTCCTTCCATTAAAATCACGCCGCCCGAGGGCGGCCTGAGGCCGCGTCAGAGCTTCAACTGTTCCCGGTACGAGCTGATCAGCACGGCCACGAACATCACCACGCCGCGTACCACGAATTGGACGTACACGTCGAAGTTGAGCAACGTCATCCCGTTGGCAAGCATGCCCATGAAGACCACGCCCAGGAGCGTCCCCCACACGGTGCCGACGCCGCCGGTGAAGCTCGTTCCGCCGATGATCACGGCGGCGATCACGTCCAGCTCCCAGCCGCGGCCGAAGCTGAAGGAGCCCGCGAGCAGCTGGCCAGCCGTCATGAAGCCGGAGATGACGGCCAGCACTTGGACGATGATGAAGCTCAGCACCTTGGTGGCGCCGACGTTGACGCCGCTCAGCCGGGCCGCCTCGGCGTTGCCGCCGGTGGCGTAGGCGGATCGTCCCACGGTCGTGTACCGCATCAAGAAGCCCACCACGGCGAAGGAGGCCAGCAGCACCACCGCCGGCACCGGGATGCCTTCCAGCGAGCCCCTGCCGGACATGGCGGCGAGGAAGCCCGGAACCGGGATCCGGCCGCCGCCCAGGACGTTGAACCAGTCGGGGAACTGGTTGGAGATGGGGAACCCGCCGCTGACCATGCCAGCCACGCCGTAGAGCGCGTTCAGCGTGACCAAGGTCACGATGAAGGGCGGCATGGCGAACTTGTGCGAAGAGACGCCGTGGATCCAGCCGATGGCCACGCCGACCCCCAGGGCCGCGACGATCCCGAGGAGGCAGGCGCTGTTCACGTCCATGCCGGTGGCCGGGAGGTCACGGCACATGCGCGCCACGATCACGCCGGAGAGGGCGACGGTCGAGCCGATCGAGAGATCGATCAGGCCGGCGATGATGGCCACGGTCATGCCGAAGGCGATGATCCCCTTCAAGGAGTTGGCCCTCAAGATGTTCATCCAGTTGTCCCAGGTCATGAAGTGGGGGACCCCGATGGCCATCCCCACCGCCAGGACCACCAGCACCACCTCGATGGCGTGGTCGATCAGGAACACCTTCACCGTCTTGCTGTCGGGCTTCCATGCGCTTCCAGCGAACATCATGGCGTCTCCAGTGCACGTCGCTTGGCGGTGTTGATTAATCCGCCTTCATGCAGAGTTCGTAGAGTTCGTTGATGTTGATCGTGCCCGGAACCACCTCGCCGACAATCCTCCCATGCCGCATGATGAGGATGCGGTGACACACCTCCAAGAGCTCCTCCAGCTCGGTGGACACGAAGATAATCGAAATGCCCTTTCGCGCCTGCGCCCACATGATCTCGAAGATCTGCTGCTTGGCGCTCACGTCGATCCCGCGCGTGGGCTCGTCGTACAGCATGATGCTCGGGCTGGTGTTCAGCCAGTTGCCGACCACCACCTTCTGCTGGTTGCCGCCGGATAGCTCGCCGGCGAGGGCGTCCATCCTCGCAATCTTGATGTCGAGCTCCCGCGCCTGCTTGTCCGCGAACGCCTCGCGCCGTTTCTGGATCTCGATTATGCCGCGGGAGGTCTTGTCCATGCTGGCGTAACAGAGGTTGTCTCTGATGGAGTGGATGAGGATCAGCCCCTGCAGCTTGCGGTCCTCGGGCGTCAACCCGACGCCGGCCCTCTTCATCTCGATCGGGTTCGAACCGGAGTAGCTCCTCCCGCCGACGGTCACCTCGCCGGCGTCGACCGGGTCGGCGCCGAAGATCCCGCGCAGCAGCTCGGTGCGCCCCGCGCCCAGCATCCCGGCGATGCCCAGCACCTCTCCTTTCTTGAGGGTGAAGGTGACGTCCTGGTACCAGCTTTTGCGGGTCAGCCCCTTCACCTGCAGTACGGGCGTATCGGTCACGCGGATGTCGCGGGGGCGCTCGTGCAGCTGCACCTCGCCGAACATCATGTGGATGATGTCCTTGTGGGTGACGTCCTTCATCTCCGCCGCGCCCTCGATCTTCCCGTCCCGCAGGACGGTGACGCTGTCGGCGATCTGCGGCAGCTCCTGCAGCTTGTGCGTGATGTAGATGACGATGACGCCCTGGTCCCGCAGGGCGCGGACGGCCTGGAACACGCTATGCACCTCGCTCTTGGCCAGGGCCGAGGTCGGTTCGTCCAGCAAGATCACCTTGGGGCGGAAGCTGAGGGCCTTGGTGATCTCGACGACCTGCATCTGCCACACGCTTAGGCGGGAGAGCTGTTGGCGCGGGTCGATGTCGACCTTGATGCTCTGCAGCAGGTCGGCCGCCGCCCGGTAGGCGCGGTCCCAGTCGATCATGCCGCGCCACTTGGGCAGCCGGCCGATGAAGATGTTCTCCGCCACCGACAGCCAGGGGAAGAGGCTCATCTCCTGGTAGACGGTGGCGATCCCCTGCTGGTAGCCGTCGGCGGTCGAGGCGAAATGCAGCTCGGCGTCGTCGAGGTAGATCCCGCCGCTCGTCGGCCTGATGGCCCCGGAGAAGATCTTGAGGAGGGTGGACTTGCCCGACCCGTTCTTACCGACCAGCGCGTTCACCCGTCCGCTCTCGAAGGCGACCGAAACGTCGTCGAGCGCGCGGATGCCGGGATAGACCTTGGTCACGTGCTCCGCACGGATTCGTGAATTGCTCACCTTGCCACCTTCAGCGTCGGACGCCTCGGTCGCCACCGTCGGGGCGCGCGCCGCCTTAGAATCGCACAACGGGGCCCGGAAAGGAAACGGGGACGCTTCTTTCGAAGTGTCCCCGCCTCACCGGACCTTGGGCTACGACAGGGAGATTATTTGATCGGTAGCTCCTTCAGGCCGTTGTCGACCCGCCATTTGTTGACGGCCGCCTTATCGGTCCCGGAGAGCACTACCCCAGGGGCCACCGTCAGCTTGCCGACGCTGGGGCCAGGCTTTCCCTGGAGCCAGCCGATCAGGTCGGTCATGGCCATTGTGCCCTGCGCGTAGGGGTCCTGGGCCACGGCGGCCTGGAGATCGTCGTTGATGATCATGCTCGTGATCTGGTCGGAGCCGTCGTAACCGAACACGGGGATCTTCTTACCGGACTGTTTGACCGCCTGGACCGCGCCGATCGTGCCGCCCTCGTTGGAGGCGAACATGAGCTGGATTTCCGGGTGGGCGGTCAGCATGTCGGTGGCGGCGGCGAGCGCGGCGTCCTGCACGATGGCGCTCTGCGCCGCGACCTGGACGAAATCGACGCCCCCCTTCTTCAGCGCCTCTTCGAACCCCTTCCAACGGAGCGAGGACTCTTCGGGCTTCTGGGCGTCGTAGTTTATGACGCCAAGCTTGATCGGCATGGCGAGGTTATGCGCCTTGACGTACTGGGCCGCAGCCTGGCCCATGGCCATGCCATTGGCCCTGTTCTCGCTCATGTAGCCGGCGACGACGAAGCCGACGTCGGTGAAGCCGCCCGAGTTGGTGATGGCGACGGCTACGCCTTTGTCGTTGGCCTGCTTTAGGGCCTCCATCGAGACGGTCGGGCTCAGAGGGGTGATGGCGATGCCGCTCACGCCGCGCGAGACCATGGTGTTGATGAGCTCGGCCTCCTTGACCTGGTCGTTGTTGGAGTTCGAGACCAGGACATTCTCGGCCGGCACGCCGGCCTTCTTGGCGCCATCCTGGAAGCCGCGGACCATCGTCTTCATGAACTGATCGTCTTGGAAGACGATGCCGGCGACCACGATGTCCTTGGCCGCGAGCGGGGCCTTCGTTGGCGCCGGCGCTGTCAGGTGGTCAGCGGCGCTCGACAGTGTAGGCAGGGCCCCCAATGCGAGTGCGGTCGCGAGGACCGCCGTAAGCTTCAGCTTGGTCAGCATGGATTCCTCCTTCTACGTCAACGGTTGATGGGGAGAAACGATTTCAGTGGTGTGTCCGGACTGCGTTCTGGCTGCTCGGCGCCCGTTGCGCCGCGACTCTTCCGAAACGATAACGTTGTCCAAAACTGAGAAACGACAACGTTGTCTAAAACGCCAAAGATGTGTCATTTCTTACCGGGAAAGTCAATGACGGCGAAGCCCCATCGCCAATGCGCAAGGCCCCCGCCATCGCGGTCGCGGAGGTCCGCGATCGGCCCGGAGTCGGGCCGGCGCGGGGCCCGACCGTCCGCCGTAGGTGACAATCTGATAGCGTTGGGAGCATTATTAGGGTCGAGGATTCGCGTGGAGGCGACGAGTGCGTGATCAGCAAGCGACTTGGCAGCGTTCGCGTCGCGAGGGGCCGCATGCTCGAGCAAAGCCGGCCCCCCGCCCGACCATGGTCGACGTGGCGCGCCACGCCGACGTGAGCCTTAAGACCGTATCGCGCGTAGTGAACTCCGAGCCCGGCGTGAAGGGACGGACGATCGCCCGCGTCCAGGCCGCCATCGACGCGCTGGGGTACCGGCGCAATGACGCCGCCTCAAGGCTGAGGCGAGGCCACAGCACGTCCAGCCTGGGTCTAATCATCGAGGACGTCTCGAACCCCTTCTACTCCGCGCTTATCTACGCCGTGGAACGGGTGGCCTTCGACCACCAGTACCTGGTGATTGTCGGCTCGTCCGACGAGGACGTGGTCCGCGAGCGGGAGCTCGAACTCGCCTTCTGCGCGCGCGAGGTGGACGGCCTGCTCGTCGTCCCGGCCGTTGGCGATCACGGCTACCTAGCCCGCGAGCTGGGGCGCGGTATGCCGGTAGTGTTCATGGATCGCCCGGTCGAGGAGCTTGGCGCTGACGCGGTGCTTGTCGACAACAAGGGCGGGGTGCGGGACGCCATTATTCACCTCGGGGCGCAGGGGCACCGGCGCATCGCCTACCTGGGCCACGACACCTCCGCGTGCTACACGGCGCGCGAGCGGCTATGCGGCTACATGGAGGGGATGCGCGCGCTAGCGGGGGCGGCGGACGAGCGCCTGGTGGCGATGGGGCCGCACGACGCCGCTTCCGTGCGTGCGGCGCTCGATCGCTTCCGATCCGTGGACCCGCCCGCCACCGCGCTCATCACCGGGAACAATCGGGTCACGGCGCTGGTGCTCCGCGCGCTGGCGGCCCACCCCCGGGGACGACCCGCGATCATCGGGTTCGACGACTTCGAGTTCGCCGACCTCTTCCAGCCGGCGATCACGGTGATCGAGCAGGACGCGCGCGCGGTGGGCCAGCGCGCCGCGGAGCTGCTCTTCCGCCGCCTCGGCGGCGACCGCCAGCCGCCCCAGCGCATCGTCTTGCCCACACGGATCATCCCGAGGGGATCGGGGGAGCTGCGTCCGGCGACTTGGTGAAGCGACCGGCCAATCCCTCGCTGACCAGGGCGTCGCCCGCCCGCAATGTTGTCCGCCGCGTCGGCGGCGTGGACCGCCGTCGCCACGGCAGCGGGGAAGATGGGTTCCCCGACCAACGCGAAACCGCGCGCGCCAGGGGCCGCAGTAACGTCTGGCAGGCTGCTGCGGCCGCCGACCGAGGGCGTCGAGAGCGCTACCCGGGGAAGGCGGCGGCGCCGCGAGAGCGGGCTTCACTTGTTCCTGATCGGCGACCGCCATGGAGAACTCATACGGTCGGCAGATTAAGCGCACTGTCAATGTAATTAATGCAGCCGTCATGCCCGGCCTTGTTGCGCCGGGCGTGACGGGTTGAATGGGACCAAATTTTTCCAAGCCTTTCCAAAGAAAATCCAAGCTTTTCCAAGGAAATTCCAAACTTTTCCAAGCTTTTTCCAAGGAATTCCAAACATTTTCCTTGGCCGTTTCCAACGAAATCAAGCGGTCGGAAGCGGCGCCCGCCGATTTCCTGTTTTTTCGAGCCCGCGCGGCCGAATTCCCCTCGCGTCGCCACCGCGCCCGGCGAACGCCGCGGACGCGCAAACGTCGCCGAAGTTTCCCATTTACCACGATTTCCGTTTTTCCGGAAGAAAATGTCGCGGCACCCCGGAGAGCGCGTGTCCGCAAGGCCCGCCGGGGCGCGCGCGCTATCCGCGCAAAGGCGGCCGCATCGCCGAATTCGCGCCGAATGGGTCCAAGCGGGTTCGATGGTTCCGCGCCGACTTCCGCAATCAGCCGGGAGGCTGAAACGCGCCGCGTGGCCGCGAGCCGGCCGCCGTCCATGGGAGAAATGCGTCTCGCACGGCGCGCAGACTCGACATTTCTTCGGCGCGCAACGTGGCGTAACGACGCACCGGTGCCCTTCAAAGCTCCACGGCGACGGTTGAGACTTGCCGGGAACTCCAACCGGGGCGAGCATGAGGCGGAAGGCGGCAGCTATCTGGGCTAGGGCCTGTTGACATTCATGTGGCCGGGAAAGGTTCGGGCAAGGCGTTTTTGATTCAAGGCGCCAAAGTGGAGGTTGCCTTGAACCGTCTGATTTTGAGCGATGATCAATGGGAACGTGTGGCTCCGCATCTGCCTGGCAAGGTTGGCGATC
>Ga0326728_10022994_pt1 | contig 11489 bp, 4 predicted proteins | sample MB3enrmetagenome_FD_207602 | JGI IMG/M metagenome (GOLD analysis project Ga0326728, IMG submission 207602) | Lab enriched peat soil microbial communities from McLean, Ithaca, NY, United States - MB31MN | ecosystem: Environmental > Terrestrial > Soil > Wetlands > Peat | place: USA: New York... | reverse complement strand
TGGACCGATCCTTCCGCACCTCCACGATCGATCTCTGGCTGCGGCGGCTCGGCTGGAAGCTTAAAAAAAACTCTGGCCGCCGCCGAACAAGAGCGGCCCGACGTCGCCGAAAAAAGGGCGCGCTGGCATGAGGAATTGGCCGCTGAGCCCACGGCCTGTCTGGTGTTTGTTGACGAAAGCGGGGCCAACACCAAGATGACGCGCCTGCGGGGCCGCGCCCTGGGTGGCACCCGACTGCGGGCGCGCGTCCCGCACGGACGTTATGAAACCCGCACCCTGATCTCCGGCCTTCGCCTGGAGGGTGCCTGCGCCCCTTGGCTTTTTGAAGGCCCGATGGACGGCGAAATGTTTTTGGCCTGGATGACGCAGGGTCTGGCGCCCGCCCTGCGCCCGGGTGATGTGGTAATCTTGGACAATCTGGCCACCCACAAAATTCAGGGAGTCCGTGAAGTTATCGAGGCCGTCGGCGCCCGGCTGCTGTACCTGCCGCCCTATTCCCCGGACTTCAATCCCATCGAGCCCATGTGGAGCAAAATCAAACAAATCCTGCGCAGCCACGCTCCCCGCACCGATGAACAACTGCTCCTGGCGGCCAAGACCGCTTTTAACTCGATTTCTACCGCGGACTGCAAAGGCTTCTTTTTTAGCGCTCAATACGCTACATAATAAATGGAAATGCTCTAGCGTAGAGCCGGCTTCGCGCCGGCCGCGAGCCGACAAGATGGCGGCGCTACGTTTAAAGCGGTCCACTCCCACGCTCGTGGATAACTGTATTTATTTTCTATAAGATCTCAGGGTTGTAGGGATTCCGGCCAGTTGCGGCAGGTTATGGTCACTTTCTTTCGAATATCTGGCTTGTTTTCAATTACATCTCAGGGTTCTGGGCAACCCCTTTGTTTTCCGCAACTTCTCAGGGTATGTGACAAATTGTCTGACTACCTCTCAGTGTTTTCAATAAGATCTGAGGATGTTCCTTCATTTTTGATGGTTGAAGACCTGCTGAATTGCGGCCAGAAGCCGCCAAAATGTCCATGGAGATGGCCGATGCAATTTGGGGTAATGAATTGCCAACGGGGGAAAGAAAAGAGCCATGAAGGGTCGGGTTCATTGAGCCTACCATGCACATCCCATCATTCTAACCCAATAGCCTATTGAATGTCAAGAGAAATCTTTGATCGGCGCCGACCTAAATTCGGAGGGAAAGCCGGCTTCTCGACGGCATCAAGCCGCCACGCTGGGGGCGCTACGGACAATAGCCCGGGCATCCTTGACTTGTGGCGCAAGCCCGGGCGCGGTAGAATAATCCTATTCTTCCATCCCCCGCTGCCATTGTTGACGCGCGATTGATTTCAGGAAGAAGACAAGGAGGGGTAGGCATGATGCCAGGGCCCTTCAGGATCGAATCCCCGCGGCGGCGCGCATTCGAGTGCTCGAGTGCACCTTTCCTTTTCGCCATTTTTCTGGTCCTCGCGTGCCCTGCTCGGCAAGCCCACGCCCAAAACACCGGCATCTTAACCGGCCGCGTCACGAATTCCCAGGGCCAACCTCAGGCTGTCCTCGTCCACGCGTTTGCCGAAGGCGATATTCCCGCCGGGGACGCTTATACCGACTCAAACGGGTACTACGTGATCATGGGGTTGCCCAACGGCACTTACGCAGTGGTGGTGGAAGTTGAGGGATATAAACCCTTCCGCGGGTCCGTGCGGCTGGACAATATCATCCAGCCTCGGGGGCAGGTGATGGTCGTGCTTGAGCCCGCGCCGAAGGAGGCCGCCAAGATGGGACCAATGGTCGCGGGCAGCAAGAGCAGCGGCGAGGTCAACGCCCAGCATCCTCTGCCGCCGTTCGACCCCAAGGCCGTCAAGGAATTCGACAAAGGAAATAAAGAGCAGCAACGTGGAAACACCCAGGCTGCCTTGGAGCATTATCAAAAAGCCCTGCGGGTCGATGCCAACTTCTACCCAGCTCTGAACAATATGGGGACACTTTTCGAGCAGCAGGGGAACCACGTCAAGGCGAAAGAGGTCTTCATGAAAGCGCGGGAAATTAATCCTGACGATGGAGAAGCCTACATCAATCTCGGCCATGTGCTCTACGAAGAGGGCCAATTTCGACCCGCGGTCGATCAACTGGATCGAGGCTTGCAGCGCTCGCCGCAATCGGCGGTGGGGAATTTTTTCCTCGGCTCCGCCTACTTCAAGCTGCGTGAGGCGGAGAAGGCGGAACCTCTGCTGAAGAGAGCATGCGCGCTTGACCCCCAGCACATGGCGCCCGCCCACCTGCAACTCGCCAATCTCTATTTGCAGCGCCACGATTATGGGGCCGCCAAAGTGCAGCTCCAGACCTTCCTGCAAATGAATCCGTCGGCTCCCCAAGCTCCCGCCATCAAGAAAATGCTGGCAGACCTCGGAAGGCAGTAGGCAGCCGACCAAGAGCCAGGGCGCCGTCAAAGTCCAGCGTGCCCTATACCTACGGAACTACGAATGCATCATCCGCGAATAGACCCCTCACCCCCACGTTTTGCAGGTCGTGGGGGTGAGGGGTCCCTTTCAACCCAATCCACTTTGACGGAACCCCGGGCTAAGAGCCACTGCGCCGCATTTCGGGACGCGTTATACTTAGTTTGAAATGACGCTCCTCTCGTCCCAGTTGAAGACCGCCCTGTTGCGAGCGGCCGTGGTTTTCGCCTTGGCGATGTCGTGGGCTGTCTCGGCCGAAGGCGGTGATCCGGCGCCCGCCTTTTCATCCCCTTCCGTTCTGCTCATCACCATTGACACGCTGCGCGCGGACCACGTGGGCTGTTATGGGTACGCGCGCGTGGAAACTCCGGCGATGGACGCGCTGGCCGCCGTGGGAGTGCGTTTTGAGAATGCCTACGCGCAAGCCCCCATCACCCTTCCCTCCCACGCCGTGATCCTGAGCGGAACCTATCCGATGTTCAACGGTGTCCGCGACTTCACTTCGCCGGGGCTGCCAACGAACATTCCGACCCTGGCGGAAATGATGCGCCGCAAAGGCTACCGCACCGCGGCCTTCGTCAGCTCCTACGCGCTCAATTCCCAGTGGGGATTAAATCGCGGGTTCGAGGTCTATGACGATAACCTGGGCCTTGAACCGGGACGTTCGAGCGACATCTTCCTGGTCCGCCGGCGCGGTGACCGCACGGTCGATCGCCTGCTGGCGTGGCTCGACGAGCAGGGCAGCGCGCCGTTCTTTCTGTGGCTGCACCTTTACGACCCGCACAGCCCGTATCGGCCACCGGAGCCTTACCTGAGCAGATACGCGAGCCACCCCTACGACGGCGCGATTGCTTTCGATGACGCGCAGGTGGGCCGCGTCTTCACGCGATTGAAAGCGATGCAGCGGTTTGACGCCATGGCGGTGCTGCTGCTCAGCGACCACGGCGAGTCGCTGGGCGAGCACGGCGAGGATGAGCATGGGTTCTTTATTTATAATGCCACGCTGCGCGTACCCTTGATTGTGAAGTTGCCGGAAGGATTCCCTCGCGGGAGCACGGGACGCGGGACACGGGACGCGGGTTCCCCCGATGCCAACAAGTTCTCCGTGTCCCGTGCTCCCGTGTCCCGAGTCATCACCCAGCCCGTGGGCACGGTGGATGTGGCGCCGACGATCGCGCAGTTGTGCGGAATTCCCTCGGCCGATACCCGGAGTTTTCAAGGCCGCTCGTTGCTGCCGGCGCTTTCATCTGCGCCCGCCATCGAGGATGCGTCCGTCTACGCAGAGACCTACTATCCCCGCGATTCGTTTGGCTGGCACGAATTGCGCGGCGTGCTCAATGCGCATTTCGCTTACATTGATGCCCCGCGGCCGGAGCTGTACGACTTGCAACGCGATCCCGGAGAGCTTCACAACCTGGCGACGACGAATGCGTCTCTGGCGGGCTCGCTGCGGGAAAGATTGCAAGAAGTCGAGCAGAGGTATGCAGGGCGGGCGCCGTCCGCACCCGCGCAGGCAGATCCCGAAACCGTGGAACGCTTGCGCTCCCTCGGCTATGTGAGTTTCGAATCCTCCGCCGCCACGCAGAATGATCCGCGCCGCGCCGACCCCAAGGATAAGATTGAAACGCTGCATCGCATCCTGCACGCCTCCGATTTGCGCCGGATGGCGAAATATCCGGAAGCCGAGGATTTGTTGGCGGGCCTGGAAGAGACTGAGCCCGCCCTTTACGTTGTGCCCTTCGAGCGGGGCGAGAATTTTCTGGCCTGGGCCAAGCCTCAACAGTCGTTGCCGGAGTTCGGCAAAGCTTTGTCACTGAATCCCACTTTCGACCAGGCGCTGTTGGGCCTCGGCCGGGCGCACTTCCTGTTGGGGCAAGACAAGCCGGCCGCTGAAACTTTGGAGTTGGCGCTGCGCATGAATCCCCGAAACTTCCTGGCGCGCCTGGCGCTGGCGAAAGTGTATTGGCGGCAAAACCTTCCGGCGAAAGCCGAACCGGAACTGGCGCAGGTGGTGAAGGAACACCCGGAGCTTTCCGAGGGCCACGCCGACTATGCCGTTGTCCTGGCAGGGCTGGGGAAATATCGCGAGGCCATGCCGCACTTCCAGCAGGCTCTCGCCGCGGGATATCGCGACCCGGGGTTTTTCAACTACCTGGGGATTGCTTATGGTGAGATGGGAGAGCAGGACAAGGCCCGCGCGGCTTACCAGCAGGCCGTGGCGCTCGATCCCGGTTACGCAGCGGCCTATTTGAATCTCGCCTTGCTCTCGCGAAAGCAGAACCAGCCGGAAGAAGCCCGCCAGTATTTCCAAAAAACCTGCCAGCTCAGCGCCACGCTCTGCCACCGGTACGCGGCGCAGTTTCCTAACCCGTAAGAAAGGGCGGGGAAATCATCCCGGCCCTGGGAAGTGGTTCGGCGCGTGCCGGCCCGCGGTAAGGGGCGGCGCTTCGGGCGTCTGTGCTAGAACAGCATTTTCAACGCGAACTGGATCTGCCTGGGGAAATACGCTGACTGCGCGAGCCCGAAGGTGCTCGAACTCGTGAACTGGTTACCGGGTTGATACAGGTTGGTGCGATTGAAAATGTTGAAGCCCTCGGCACGGAACTGGAAGTTCACCCGCTCCGTGACCTTGATATTCTTGAAGAACGAAAGATCAACCTCGCGGAAATTCGGGCCCCGGAAGGTATTGCGCCCCAGATTGCCGTCGAAGGGAACGAAGCCAGGCGTAGTATTGGCCGGCGAGCAGCCCGCGATAAAATCGGAAGGGTTGCAGTAGAACGAATCCGGATTCAGGTTGACACTCGGGTGGTTCGCTTCAAAGGCCGCGTTGCTGGTAACGGCGGCGTGGTTCCCAAAGGCCGGCTGATTCGGCCGGTCGTTGGAGTCACCATCGAGGTTGAAATCACATGGCTGTTCTCCGGTGTATTTGTAGCAGTACGGCGTCCAAGGAAACCCCCCGTGGAGCTGAAAGATGGTGTTCGCTTGCCAACCACCGAGCACATGGCCGGCGAAGCCTCTTTGGCTGGCCATCCAGGGGAACGAGTAGACCGCGCTCAACGAGAAGCGGTGGCGGACATCGAACAGAGAATCTCCGTAATCCAAGCCGGGATATTGCTGGTCTTCGCTATAGCCCTCGGCGGCGCCGTTGGAACTGGTGGCAAAATCGTGCCAACTGGAACGGGCGTCGAGGGATTTCGACCATTCGTAATTCGAGTGTATCTCCAGGTTCTTGCTCATTTTCTTATCCAAGACCACTTGGAGGGCGTTGTAGTTTGAGTTTATTGCGTTCTCCCAGGTACGGAGGTAGCCATACAGGCAATTGGCAAAACCGGTGCCCGGGCACCCCGTGCTCTCGTTCACAGAATCAAAATAGCGGTTAATGTCCTCGGCGCGAATGAGCTTGTGGCCAAAAGTGCCCACCCACGATGTTTTCAGAACAATATTCCCCGCGAACTGGTGTTCCAAGCTGAATTGCGAACCGTAAACATAGGGATCAGGGAAGTCGTTCTGGAGGATAATGCCGGTCAAGAAGGCCGCATTGGCGTTGTAAGGATTCCAACCTTGGATGTTTCCGGTAAAGGCGCCAAAGGTGGCAGCCGCTGGACCGGCGCCGATATTCGAAGGAGGCCCCGTATACGTAGGCGCTGCGCCGTTGCTGGGGCCAAACTCGCAATCATTGGTATTCGCCGCACCCGGCGAGTTGACCGTAGAGCAGCTCGCGATGTCGAACGAGTAAAAGGGCGGCTGCCAACGCGAGTTGGAAACCGGGTTATAAACCTCGCCGTTGTAAGAGACTCCAAATCCGCCCCGCAGGGAGGTCCTTCCATCACCCATGACATCATAGGCAAAACCCACTCGCGGGCCGAAGTCATGATGGTCCCCGGGAGCAATAGCTCCCTTGGTGGCTTCAAAGCCCCCATCGCAAGGCTGGCCGTTGTCTCCCGTGACGCCCGAGACATCTTCGAAGCAGTTGACTCCCTCCAGGCGCGTGGTAAGGTTGCTGCCCGAGGGGAGGACAAACAAGGTGCCGTGACCGTACTTCTCGGTATGGCGACTGTAGATGTCGTAACGCAGACCCAGGGTAAGTGTAAACCTCGGAGTCACTTTATAGGTATCGTTCACAAAGGCCCCAAATTCCCAGTTCCGCCAAGCCCGGATGTTGCTGGCAAGATGCGCGCCACCCTCGGAAACGCCGGTGGCCTGATCGACCGCTCCGGGTTCGACACCCGCGGCCTCCGAAATGGGCATGCCCGCGGCAAAGCCAACGCTATCCAAGAAATCAATAGACGGCCGTCCCACGTTAAACTCGCTGTTTTCATAATTGCGCTGGATGGTGCCACCGAACTTCAGCGTGTGCTTACCGTGACTGAGGGTCACGAGGTCGGAGTACTGGAATTCTTCCTCGTGGAAGATCTGCGGGTATCCGGAGTAATTGCCGAAGTCTACTTCGGCCGTAATGGGGAAGGCGATTTCCGGAACGCCCGAATCCAGAGAGCCGATGTCGTCAATGTTGCGGACCCAGCCGGCGCGCATCTCATTCACCATGTTGGGACTGATGGTCCGGGTCCAGTTTAGGGCCAAATGAGGATCGCTATTGTGATCGGGGCTGGCGAAGCCGCGTATGCCCACCAAGGCTGTGGCCGATCCACCGTTGGCTGCCGGGGTAAAATGGGGGTCGGCAAAACGGTCAAAAAAGTAGCTGCCGAACACCTTATTCTTGTCGCCGCTATAATCGATTCGGCCGCTGAACTGGTTTCCGTCATAAAACTGGTTAAAGGTCTCCACCTCGGCTGCGGCGTCCACAGGCCCATAGGTGGGTAAATTGGGGCTATTGAACAAGGCCAACCCAAGGCCACTGGTGGGATCAAGGCCGTAGGCAGCGATACAACCCGCGGTTATCTGTGTCAGTCCATAACAGGGGCCAAACACACTCGTCTGCGTAAGATATGTGGTGAGCGTTTGGGTGGTGGAAGAAGGTGGTGTGGGGCCGGGAAAATTCTTGTAAAGCAAAGCCGCCACGGAATTGGGAGCATTGGTCTCGACCAAGCTGGCGAACTGGGGTGTTTCGATGAACTCCTGTTCGGGGATAAAGATGCGTGATCGTTCACCCTCGTAAGAAGCGAAGAAAAACAACTTGTCCTTCTTGATGGGGCCGCCCAGGGTCGCACCAAACTGGTTCATGCGGAAGGGATTGCGGGCGGTACCGGCGATCTCGTTACCATTCTGGTCGAGTTTGTTCGTTTCAAAAAAGCTCCGGGCGTCAAGAACGTTGTTGCGCGCAAACTCATAAGCATCGCCGTGAAACTGATTGGTGCCGGACTTGGTGGAGACCTGAGTCAAGGCCCCTACCGTGCTCCCATATTCAGCAGACAAGATCTCGGTATCGACGCGGAACTCTTGCACCGAATCTACCGCCGGCTGGGTATCGCTACCGCCGCTCAGCCCTTTATCCACGATGCCGTCGATCTGGTAGCCGTTCATGTTCACGCGCGCGCCATTCACGACGGTGGTAAAGCCCCGGTTCCCCGGCTCCATGTCAATCGCCGTGCTGTTCACCGCGCCCGGCGCAAGCTGAATCAATTGAAAGATGTTGCGGCCATTCAGGGGAAGGTTCTCCACCTGCTGAGAGGTCACCAAATCCGACATGCGGTTGCTTTCGGTGTCAATCGAGGGGGCTTGGCCCTCGACCGTGACCGATTGGGTCATCGTGCCGACTTCCAGCTTGAAGCTCACCCGCTGCGTGTACCCCACGGTCAGCTCGACATGGGCGTTAAAGAAGGTTTTAAATCCCTGGGCTTCTGCTTTCACCGTGTAGAGCCCGGGTTGCAGCTCGGGGATCGTATAGATGCCCTCGGAATTTGTCGGGCTCGACGAGGTCGCGCCGGTACCTTCATTCGTCGCGGTCACTTTCGCTCCGGGAATGAGCGCGCCGCTGGGGTCGGTCACCGAACCGGTTAAGGTGCTCCGCACTTGCCCTAGCGCGCCGGGCGCCAGCCAGCCAAGCGAAACTAACGCGAGGATAACGACTTGCCAGCCACTTCGGGTACGCTTCAGCATTGTCTTCCCCCTTGGTGATAGTATTTAACTCTTAGTGCGAATGAAGTCCAATCGATTCTGCTTATGGATAGTATCAAACAGTTTATAGCGGCAATGAGCCTATGATGAAAATGCCCAGCTTTCGCTGAGCAAGCCATGGGCCATAGGTTGTATTCTTATTATTGGTGGGAATCCAATGAAAATAGGAAGGATACGCTCTTGACGAATGTCAAATTCGAGGGCTCTACGTAATTCCGTATATGTAATTTGGAAACAGACAAACTATCGTAATTGTGGGAGTCACCAAACCTGTGGCGAGTAGGTCCGGCCCGGGTAGTGGATCAATATGCTAGCGTAGCGGCGAGTTTACCTCGCCAAATGGCGGCGTAAAGCCGCCTCTACGGAGTTCCTTTTTCCTGAGAACCCTGCTCAGCCTCCTTCGGTTTTTCGATCTTTTGCGTGGCGCCGACATTGAATAACTTGAAATCCGAATATTCATGCTTGTTAAGGAGACTCTTGCCGTTCCAATCCACGCTCACTTTCACCTCCCGCGGCAACCAGAACGCTTCGGCAATGGACTTAAAATGATTTTCGCTGAAATCGATCTCGGTGGTTTCTTTCTCCAGGCGCACTTCCGGCAAAGGCCGCAGCAAATCCGTGCGGAGGCGGAGGATTTCGTAAGTCTTGGAGTCCACCCAGGCCAGGCCTTGGGAAAAGGTCGGCATGGAGGTATCACCCATTTTGAACACGCCGTACAAGCGCGCTTTTTCCGGCCGCTGGGCGAAAGCGATCACCAGGGTGTCCTGGCCGTTAATCTTCTGGCGCCCGAGATACTTAAAAGTGGATTCGGCTTGGTAGAGGGGATGGAAAATGAGGGAGGCGGAGGCGAATCCCGAAGTCAGCATATAGCCGTCCTTCAGACCTTGGGGCTGGCCTGCTTGTCCCGACAAATCGGCCCGATATTCGTTGAAGCCCGGTTCTGATTCGTCGGTCGGCATCAAACACAGATAACGGAATTTCTGATCCAGGGTCGCGCCCACCTTGTCTTTGTGGCGCAATTTTTCTTGATGAATCTCCTCCAGCGAAACCGTGTTGGGGAAGTTTTTGAAATACTCCTGCACGTTCTTGCCGACGGCGCTGAGCAGGGGCTCGAGCAGCGTCTGATCCTTGGCGGGCTCAAGATCCTTGAGCTCGGGGATGGGGCGGTGGAGATAGTCGATGGAGGCACTTGCCTTGGACTCCGGCTTGGCCCGGTTGTAGGCCACCTCGATCTTCTTTTTCTCCTGGATGCGCGCCCACACCTGGCGGACTTCCAGGGGCATGGTCTTCACGTCGCGCCCGTCCAGGTAGCGGGTCATTTCCTGATTGGCAGCATCGAAATCATTACTGCCCAGCAAGGCCTCGGCGCGCAGGAGTCGCGCCTCCGGGGAGGCGCGGGCGGCCTCCGCCTTGCCCAGGTAGGTGCCGGCCTCCGCCCAGTTGTGCAGGAGCAACTCCATGCGGCCCATCTCCTGGAGAGCCAGCGGATCTTGCGGAGCGAGGCTGAGCGCCTCCTGGAAAAACCCCGCCGCCCGATCCGCCTGGCGTCGCCAGCTCTCCATCACCCCGAGAGCTATCGCCGGCTCCGGCCGTCCGCCGCCGGGTTGCACGGCACGGATGGGCTGGCCGGGTTGACTGTTGGTAACCTTCCGTACGTCATCGAGTCCCTGCGAAAAGTTGCGGTTGGCGCCATCCCAGTCTCCGGACTCGAGCTCGGCGAGTCCCAGCATCACACGGCATCCCACGCAGGAAGGGTCGCGAGCAATGACTTTGGTGAGAAACCCCAGTGCATGATCCGGACGGTTCCGATCGAGAAACTCCTCCACGCCGCGCGCGTAGTCCTTCTCGCTTTTGGCCGAGAGGCCGTCCGTGGACCCGAGCTTCTTCAGCCGGGGCGCCAGGGCGGAGACGAAGTCGGCCTGCGAAAGCAATTCCGGGTCCGGATGCGGGTCGCGGAGCGTAATGGGAATAGCCCAAGTCTTGTCCACGTTGCCATAGTCAATCAGCTCGTGAGCCTTCTGAAAGCCCTTCTTGTTCGCGTCCACCACCACGCTGAACTCTTTCACCAACTCCGCATTCAAGGTGTACTCGGTCTCGAACCTCCCTTGAGAGTCGGTGACCAGGAAGCGGTTTTCACCGGCGACCATAGGTTGCACCACTACTTTCACACCCGCCACCGGATCACCTTCGAGCGTCATCACCTGGCCGGCTACCAGCCAGTGTTTTTGCAGGAGACCGTAAGGGTTCATCGTGTTGTAGTTGGGGTCTCCTGAGTTGGGGTTCGGGGTCATGCCCACGCCGGGCGCCGACAAGGGGATTGCCTGAGCCATCATTGCCGCCGGCAAGCCCCACAGCGTCCCAATTATCATGAGAATGCGCAAGTGACTTTTCATGATGACGACCTCGGGGATGGATCATCGGAGTGGACTGTGTGCGCAGTACTCTCCAACACCCCTCCACTCTCCCACTATACCCCAAGAGAAAACGCAAGTGAAGTTCTTCGGGTCAGGGCATTGTCGGAATCCTGAGCAGGCGGGCGTGCAGCCGTTGCCCAAGGCCCTTGCCAACCAGCGTGACATCCCCTATCAATCTTTGCTCAAGGTATTTCTTGCCGAGCGTCTGAAGCAAGAGCAGCGCTGCTAATCGCTTACGGGCAGGAAGCTTTTCCCTTGCCCGTCGCCAGATTAGCTGTGCCCAAGGCACTTTGGAGTGCGGTCGCGAAGCTGCCGCTTTCCGCCCTTGATTCATACGGTCCGCGGGCAAGGGGCAAAGCGGCAGCTTCGCGACCGCACTCCAAAGTGCTTCGCACATTTTCATGCACAGTTGCACGACGAGGAGCCCGCGGGCGGCGGAAGCCGGGTCGGCATCGCGAGCGGCGCGCAGCTTGCGGATCTGCTCAACGGCACGCTGGCCGAGGCGGGCGGTGCGCACGGCGACGCGGTATTTGGCCTGCGC
>Ga0326728_10022990_pt1 | contig 11491 bp, 10 predicted proteins | sample MB3enrmetagenome_FD_207602 | JGI IMG/M metagenome (GOLD analysis project Ga0326728, IMG submission 207602) | Lab enriched peat soil microbial communities from McLean, Ithaca, NY, United States - MB31MN | ecosystem: Environmental > Terrestrial > Soil > Wetlands > Peat | place: USA: New York... | reverse complement strand
GGAAAGTAACCCCATTCAACGAAGGTGGGAGTTACTGCGCGCGGACGCGGTGCTAATCTCGCGTGCGAGGAGAATACCGTGTCAATTAGCGAGTTCATCAGCAAGCAATTCATCCGCGTCATCCAGTGGAACGAGAGCGGGGATGGCGCTTTGTCGTACCGCTACCCCATGGCGGATATGGAGATCGAGAACGGCGGGCAGTTGACGGTGCGCGAATCGCAAGTGGCGCTGTTTGTAAACGAGGGCAGGATTGCCGACGTCTTCGGGCCGGGGCTGCACACGCTGACGACGCAGAACATGCCGATCTTGACGGACCTGATGAACTGGTCGAAGGACTTTGAGTCGCCGTTCAAGTCAGATGTGTACTTCTTCTCGACACGCTTGCAGATCGATCAGAAGTGGGGCACGCCGACGCCGATCACGATCCGCGACAAGGAATATGGAGTGGTGAGGATTCGGTCGTTCGGAAACTACTCGTACCGGATCGCGGACCCGAAGAAGTTTTTCACCGAAGTGACGGGCACGCGGGAAGAAGTTGTGGCCGACGACCTGGACGGCCAGCTCACCACGACGATTGTGGCGCGGATGACGGCGATCTTTGCGAATAGCGAGATCTCGTTTGTGGATATGGCGGCGAACCTGGCGATGCTGACGGACAAAGTGACGGAGGATGTGAAGCCGAGCTTTGCGGCGCTGGGGCTGGAGCTGAACCGGTTCGTGGTGGAAAGCGTGTCGCTGCCGGATGACCTGCAGAAGGTGATGGACCAGCGGATCGGCGTGAACATGGCCGGCGACTTGGGACGGTTGACGCAATTCGAGACTGCCGAATCACTCGAAGAGGCGGCGCAGAACGCTGGCGGCACGGCAGGCATGGGCGTAGGACTGGGCGCAGGCGCAGCGATGGCGCAGGCCATGTATGGACGCGCGGCGGCGGGAGCGGGAATTATGGGTGGTGCGCCTGCTGCGGCGCCGGCTGCGAGCACAGCTGTTGCGACACCGGAGGCGGGAACGAAGTACTGCATCGATTGCGGCAAGGCGATGCCGGAGCGGGCGAAGTTCTGCCCTGGGTGTGGTGGGGAGCAATGAACTGTCCTTCATGCGGAGCACCGTTGCGGATAGCGGATGGCAACACCAGCATGCGTTGCGACTATTGCCATGCCATGGTGGCCGTCCAGGGTGACGAAATGGGCGTGCAGTTCGTGGATGAAGCGGCCGAGCTGACCTGCCCAAATTGCGCGGTAGGGTTGTGGAGCGCAATGCTGGCAGGCTTGCGGCTGCATGCATGCAAGCAGTGCCACGGGATGCTGATTGCCATGGGCGAGTTTGAGGCTCTGATCGACGCTATGCGTGCCAGGCACCCGGAAACCATGATTCCCATGCAGGCGGATGCGGCCGATTTGAAACAGAAGGTAGCGTGCCCGAAGTGCCATAAAGCGATGGACACGCACTTCTATTTGGGCGGGGGCCATGCCGTGATGTCGAGCTGCGAGCAGTGCGAGCTGCATTGGCTGGATGGCGGAATGCTGATGCAGATTGTGCACGCACCGCACGAAGAAGAGACGGCTCCCAGCTTCTAACTTTCAGCTTTCAAATACCGGCGGCCGGTCTTCGTGCGACGGCGGGTATTCCTTCGATCTCTGCGCGCGGACGGCGCGATCCATGTGTCAACGGTTGGGCTGAGCGGATGGAAGCCAACGGTGGACGCGCTGACAGTAAGCCTGGTAATCCGGTCCAAAGAGGCGGCGGAGGGTTGGCTCCTCGTAGAGCACGACGAAGAGGTGCGTGACCAGAAGGAACCCTGCGACGAAGGCAAGCAACTGGATGGACTGATAGAAGAGCGCAGCGCCGGCGACGGCCAGAGCGGCACCGAAATACATGGGGTTGCGAATGAAGCGATAGGGTCCGCGAACGACGAGTTTGCGGGGCGGATCGAAGGGCGCGGGGGTGCCTTTGCCAATAAATGCGAAGGCGCAGACGCAGGAGAGCGCGACGAAGGCACCCACAGTGCCGATGACGAGGCCCGCAATCTGCGGCCAGTCCATGGCGGTGGGGCGCACAATGCCAGACCAGGCCAGGATGCGCGCAGGCAGATAGATGAGCAGCAGGCCGATGAATAAAGAGGCGTAAGTGATGGTGCGAACGATCACGAACATGGCGCTCCTCCTTTGATCAGGCAATGCCGAGAGTGCGGTTGATGAAGCCGACGATGTACTTCCAGACGAGGTAGTAGGCGGCGACGCCACAGCAGAATCCGACGGCGATGAGGGCGTACGGGATTGAGCACGCGTTGAACCAGGTGACGCCCGAAGCACCCAACGCGAGAATGCCGTAGCTGTGGGCGAAGGTGGCTCCGACAGGCAGCAGCAGAAAGGGCAGCACTGCACCATGGACGCCGACGGCAAGATGCGTGCGCTCGTGCGAGGCGAGCCAGAGCATGTTCCACAGTCCCCAGACCGCGGGGACGAGGGACATGGGAAAGATGAGTCCGCGCTCAATGGGGACGGGCACCTGAAGCACGAGGCGGATCACGATGAACGCCGTGAGCATGACCGGCAGGATGAGCGTGGTGAGAAACACGCCGGCGAGGTAAGCGCGAAGGTAAGGATGCGGATTCATGGGTGGTCTCCTTTCGGATAGTTCACAGTTCTTAGTTCGTAGTTCTCAGTTTTCGGTGGCTGGAGAGCAGTTGCCCCTTTTTTTGTTTGGCGTTCACGACGGCGTGGCCGACTGCGAACTACGAACTGTGAACTGATTTTCATAAGTAGTAGAGAAAGACCGGGATCGTGGCCGGGAACGAGGCGGCGAAGACGACGAGCCCCGCGAGAAGAGCCCAGTCAAACCAGTTCTGGCGAGCGGTGCCGGGAGCCGCTGCGTCGGGTTCGGCGTCGATGCGGCGAAGCACTGCGGGCCAAAGATCGCGAGATGGCTCGGCCTCGGGATCAACAGGCGGCAGCGACTCGCGGAGAATTTGTTTGACGCGATCTTCTTCTTGTTTTGTCATGGCGTGATTCCCTGCTGGAGCAGATCCTTTCTCAACAATCGTATGGCGCGAAAGACGCGTAGTTTGACGGCGCCGACGGAAATACCGAGAGCGGCGGCGACGTCTTTGTGTGACTGCTCCTCAACGACAGAAAGAACAGCCGCGATGCGCAGTCCGGGCGGTAAACGAGCGAAGGCCTGCGCGGTTTTCTGGCGAACCTCGGCGGCGATGCCGGGATCGGGCACTGACCGCGAGGGCAAGTCGGCGACATCTTGATCAGTGAGGCTGGACTCGGGGCGGCGCGCGCGGAGCCAGTCGAGAGCGGCGCGGGTGGCAATGCGACGCGCCCAGGGCTCGAACGCGCGCGCGGACTCGAAGCGGGCATGAGCGCGATGGATGCGCCAAAAGCTCTCGACCATGAGGTCTTCGGCGGCGGCGGGATCGCGAACGATGCGTAGAATCCAGCCGTAGACGGAACGCTGATGCTCGCGGAAGAGGGATTCAAATGCATCGAGGTCGCCCTGCCGGAAGCGGTCCAATACGATTTCAGATCGTTCCGGCATCTGACTTCCCTTTCTGACTTGGTTTACGCGGGTGTCGGCAGAAAGGTTACACCAAAGCCAGCGAACAGTGGACAGCGCACAGTGGTCAGCTATCAGCTTCCAGCTTCTAGCTGCTCGCTCTTGCTGATTCAAAAGCAATGCCGAATCGATTCGCTGGAAGGCAGCCGGCATAGCGGGGATGAGTGAGACAATTCCTTTGTAAAACGTTTTTTCCGCGGCAGTTTGTTGACAGAGAAGTTTGGCGGCAATTAAAGTGAGCCGCTGAGGGCGAGAAACTTCGCGCCTCGAATGAATGCCGCTGGCGTGAATGGAAAGGTTTACCAAGGAGATGATTTCGATGCGTGGAACGCGGATGGTTGTGGGAGCGCTGCTGGTGGTTGGCGCGGCAGGGATGGGGTGCGCGCAAGACACGGAAAAGCCGGCGTATCAGAATCCAAATTTGCCCGCCGAACAGCGCGCTGCCGACCTGGTGCACCGGATGACGCTCGAAGAGAAGGCGAGCCAACTGGTGAACCAGGCGCGCGCAATTCCACGGCTGGGCGTACCCGCATACGACTGGTGGAGCGAGGCGCTGCACGGCGTGGCTAACACCACCGGCGTAACGTCGTTTCCCGAGCCGATCGGACTGGCGGCGACCTTCGACGCATCGGCAATTCACGAGATGGCAGTGGCCACGAGCATGGAAGCGCGGGTGGTTCATGACAAGGCCGTGGAAGCGAACGGTGACACCCCCATCTTCAGAGGGCTGGATTTCTGGGCGCCAAACCTGAACATCTTTCGCGATCCACGGTGGGGGCGTGGGCAGGAGACATACGGCGAGGATCCGTTTTTGACGGCGCGCATGGGCGTGGCGTTTGTGACCGGGATGCAGGGGAACGATCCACATTATTATCGCGTGATTTCAACGCCGAAGCATTTCGACGTGCACTCGGGACCGGAGCCGACGCGGCACTTTGCCGACGTGGATGTGAGCCGGCACGATGAGCTGGACACGTATCTGCCGGCGTTTCGCGCGGCGGTAACGGAGGGCAAGGCGGGCAGCGTAATGTGCGCCTACAACGGCATCAACGGGCAGCCGGCGTGCGCCAACGAGTTTACCCTGCAAGATCAACTGCGCGGTAAATGGGGATTTCAGGGCTACGTGGTTTCAGACTGCGGGGCGGTGCGCGATATTTTTGAAGGCCACCACTTCGAGCCTACGCAAGCGCAGGCTTCGGCGGTCAGCCTTGAGCGGGGCATGGACAACGAGTGCGTGGACTTTAGAGCCAAGGTGCAGGACGACCACGATTACAGGCCGTATGTCGACGCAGTAAAAGCGGGCTACCTGAAGGAGAGCGAGATTGACACGGCGGTCATCCGGTTGTTCACCGCGCGGATGAAGCTGGGCATGTTCGACCCGCCAGGCATGGTGCCTTACGCAAAGACCGACCCGAGCGAGCTGGATAGCGCGGCACACCGGGCGCTGGCGCTGAAGCTGGCGAAAGAAGCGATGGTGCTGTTGAAGAACGACGGCTCGCTGCCCTTAAAGCCGACGGGACAGAAGATGCTGGTCGTGGGTCCGCTGGCCGAACAAACGCAGGTTCTGCTGGGGAACTACAACGGGATTCCGTCACACACGGTGTCGATTCTGGAGGGATTGAAGAAGGAGTTCGCCGGCGACACGATCACATTCATGGCGGGGACGGGATTCCTGAGCAGAGAGGCCGTGCCGGTCCCGAACAGTTTCTTGACAGTGGATGGCAAGCCGGGCGTGAAAGCGACCTATCTGAACGAGAACATCGTGAGCTTTGCGAGCGCGCAGACGTATCTGACGCAGCCGATCGCGACACGCATGGAGCCGGGCATCGACATTGCTGCGCAATCAATACCGGACGTGGCGGAACATGCCGATCCAATGACAGTGAAGTGGGATACGACGCTGACGCCGACTGAGACGGGCGACTACAACCTGGGTGTCGAGACCGACGGATTCTTCCGCGTGTTCCTGGACGACAAGCCGGTGGTGATGGCGAACTATCCGCACGGCGTGGAGACGATCACGGGAAAAGTTCACCTGGAAGCAGGTAAGGGCTATCCGCTGCGGGTGGAGTTTCAGCGGACGGGCAAAACACCGCTGCACCTGAAGCTGATGTGGGGCAAGATCGACCAGAGCGTTGACCCGGCGGTCGTGGCGACGGCGAAAGATGCTGACGTGGTGGTGGCCGTGGTGGGAATTACCAGCCAACTTGAAGGCGAAGAAATGAATGTGAGCGAGCCGGGCTTTCTGGGAGGCGACCGGACGAGCCTGGATATGCCACAGCCGGAAGAAGATCTGCTGAAAGAGGCGGCGTCGGCGGGCAAGCCGCTGGTGGTGGTGCTGACCAACGGAAGCGCGCTGGCGGTGAACTGGGCCAACGAAAATGCGAACGCGATTCTGGAAGCGTGGTATCCGGGCGAAGAGGGCGGAGACGCGGTGGCTCAAACTCTTTCGGGCGCGAACAACCCGGCGGGACGGCTGCCTGTGACGTTCTACAAGAGCGTTGATCAACTGCCGAACTTCGAAGACTACTCAATGAGCAAGCGGACCTACCGGTACTTCACGGGGACGCCGCTGTATCCATTTGGGTATGGATTGAGCTACACGAAGTTCGCGTATAGCGGGCTGACGCTTCCGACGGGGACGTTGAATGCCGGAGATCCCGCAGTGGTGGAAGCGACAGTTACGAACACAGGAACGCTCGCGGGCGATGAAGTGGCCGAGCTGTACCTGAAGTTTCCGGATGTGGCGGGCGCGCCGAGGATTGCGCTGCGCGGATTTACGCGCGTTCACCTGGAGCCGGGCGCTTCGACCAAGGTGCACTTTGAGCTGAAGCCGCGCGACCTGAGCATGGTGACGGATATCGGCCAACTGATTGAGGCGGAAGGCGTGTACACGGTAAGCGTGGGCGGCGGCCAGCCGGATACGGGAGCGCCGGTAGCGACGGGGACGTTCAACGTGAAGGGAACGGTAGCGATACCCGAATAGGCCGGCGCTCTGATCAAGAGCAAGCGGGAACGAATGAAACGCGCAACGCGTATGATTTAGGAAATGCCCAAGCAACATGAGTTGCCCGTTCGGCGCGGTGACTTTCTGCCGAACCGGCTGTTCGATCTCACCGGCCGGATCAAGGGAATTGACCCGCAGCTTACGCGGGTCCTTGTTCCATGGGTCATGGGGCATCGGCGCTATCTGCCTGGATTCCTGCGGCTTGCGCGGACGGTTTCGCAGTCGAGCCGTGTTCGAGCACGTTCGCTGGCTCGTGGAGTGCGGGTCCCTCCCTTTCTGGTTCTCAGCGTCACGTCAAAATGCAATTTACGCTGCGCCGGCTGCTATGCGGGAGCTGTGGGAACGGTGACCAACGCGCCAGTGCAGCCGGGACTGGGGCTGAGCGAATGGCGCGGAGTGGTGGACGAAGCGGTTCGGCTGGGCGTGATGGCATTCATGATCGCGGGCGGCGAACCGTTTCTGTTGCCGGGCATCGCCAAACTTTTCCGCGACTATCCCGACCGGCTGTTTCTTGTGTTCACCAACGGAACGGCTTTGCGGCCCAGCGATTACGAAATCCTGAGCCGGTCAACCAACACGGTAGTGGTGGTGAGCCTGGAGGGCGATCGCGACTTAACGGACCTGCGGAGGGGCAGCGGTGTTTTTGAGAAGGCCATGGGCTCACTCGACCGGCTTCGCGAGGCGGGCATTTTGACCGGCATTGCCGTTACGATCGGGTCGGCAAACGTCGAATACTGGTCGCAGCCGAAGAATATTGACGCGCTGATCGCCCACAGCGGTCCGCTGGCGATGTTCATCGAACAGATTCCGACCGGAGGCTGCGAAAACGGGGCGGTGCTCACGGATGAACAGCGAGTGCGCTTCCGGCAGGTGGTGGTCGAGTACCGGGACCGGCAGACGGGAGGCGCGTACATCATCCATTCGCCGGGGGATGAAGAGACGCTGGGCGGCTGCGTCTCTGCCGGGCGCGGCTTCGTGCACGTGAATCCGAGCGGAGATGTGACGGCATGCCCCGTTTCCGCGCTGGCGACGCATAACCTGAAGAAGTCGAATCTCGAAGAAGCACTGGCGAGCCCCCTGTTCGCGATGATCCGGGAGAATGGGCACCTGCTCGAAACGGAGGGCCACCCGTGCGGGCTGTCGGCCCACGCGGAAGAATTGGAGAAGATGGCGAGTGGATTGGGCGCATACCGCACCGGCGCGCCTGAGCCTGCGCCGAAGCACGGAGCAGGCGGCCTCGCGATCCTCTAACTAGGGCGATGTTGGAATGAGCGTGCGACGCTGACAGTGGGAATGCTTTCTCATTAAGCCGCTTAGAAACAATAGGATGCTGACTCTTCGCGCGATGATAACGGCACGCCCTTCTCGCCAAGCGGACTGGGTCGGTCCGGTATCGAATTTACACGACGTTGATCATCCATTCATGCGGGTGGTTTATCCCTGATGAGGTTCGGAGATTCCCACTCCCACCAGCTCCGACAGCAAAACAAATCTCAATCCGGAGTTCGACGATGGCCGATCTGGCTACGACAGTTGATAGCCCGCATGCAGGCGGGTCGCTTCTTGACAAAAAGATGAAGAAAAGTTCCGCCTGGGTGAGCGGCGCGGTGGTTGCGATCGCGCTGCTGGGAGGACTGGGCTACATCGGGTTCCACATACAGCAGGACCTGAGCAACGTGACCGTCGTCAGCATATGGCCTTATCTGCTGCTGGGCGTGGCGCTGTTGATCGCGCTGGGATTCGAGTTCGTGAACGGGTTCCACGACACGGCGAACGCTGTGGCGACAGTGATCTACACGCACTCGCTGGATCCGAATATCGCGGTGGTGTGGTCGGGGTTGTGCAACCTCGCCGGCGTTTTGGTTTCAAGCGGCGCAGTGGCCTTCAGCGTGATTACGCTGCTGCCGGTGGAGCTGATTCTGCAGGTGAGCTACGGCGCGGGATTCGCGATGGTTTTTGCCCTGCTGATCGCGGCCATCATCTGGAACCTGAGCACATGGTGGTTCGGGCTGCCGGCGTCCAGCTCGCACACGATGGTGGGTTCAATTATCGGCGTGGGTGTGGCGAACCAATTGATGAACGTGCACTCCGGGACTTCAGGCGTGGACTGGGGACAGGCTACGAAGGTGTTCGAGGTGCTGCTCATTTCGCCCCTCGTCGGTTTCGTCTGCGCCGGCGCGTTACTGCTGCTTTCGAAATTATTCATCCTCACCCAATGGGCCAGGCATTTCGCGGCCCTCTTCGATGCCAACCACAAGAAACCTCTTTGGTTGATTCCCACGGTTGCCATTGCAGGAATCCCCGGTGCCTACATTTTCTTGTGGGTCGCTCCCATGGTTTTCGGTCTCTTCGGATCTCCGGGGATGGCCGTGTGGCAGCCGATCAAATACTTCACTTCCTGGAATCCCCCGTCGGGTCTGATCGCCACGATGATCCTGGTGGGCATCGCGGGCTGGTACGTGGTGGCCCTCTTCGCGAAGATCGTCATCGAAAATGCCGATGTGCTGTTTACCGCGCCGAAGGGCGACGCTCCGCCACCGTGGCCTATCAGGGCTTTGCTTGTGTTCACCTGCTCCGGCGTGAGCTTTGCGCACGGTTCCAATGACGGACAGAAGGGCATGGGACTGATCATGCTGATCCTGATTGGCACGGTGCCGACGGCATACGCTCTGAACCATGCGGTGACCGCGAAAGACGTGCAGGCGTTTGTTACGGCTTCGCAAGCGGCTGACCAGGTGATCAATAAGCACTCGGACCAGAGTGCCGTGATGGGCGCCGACGCGAGAGCCACGGTGACCCAGTACATCGCCACGAAGGAGATGCAGCCAGACACGATGCTCGCGCTGCGGGAGCTGGTGAACGATTTGAGCACCGAAGTTTCGCTCTACAAGGAGTACAAAGCGGTTCCGGCGAGCCAGCAGACCAACGTACGCAACGATATGTACGTGGCGAGCGAGGCGATCCGGCTGATGCTGAAGAGCGGCAATCCCGGCTTCACCGCGGATGAAAAGACAGCTCTGACCAAGTACGAGGCCCAGGTGAACAAGGCGACCAAGTTCATTCCCGGATGGGTGAAAGTGGCTGTGGCGCTGGCACTGGGACTGGGCACCATGGTCGGCTGGAAACGGATCGTGGTGACGGTGGGTGAGAAGATCGGCAAGGAACACCTGACTTATGCGCAGGGCGCCTGCGCGGAGCTAGTGGCGATGGGAACGATCATGGCCGCGGATAACTTCGGGCTGCCTGTATCGACTACCCACGTGCTGAACTCGGGAGTGGCGGGAACGATGGCGGCCAACAAGAGCGGCCTGCAGTTCTCGACCATTCGCAATATTGCGGCGGCGTGGGTGTTCACGCTGCCGGTGGCGGCGCTGCTTTCAGGATCGCTGTTCTGGCTGTTTAGGCAAATGTCCCACTAGTTTCGAAGTCGCAGTGATGGGAGGCGTCCGGCGGGGCCGGGCGCCTTTTTTTCTGTCGCAATCGTCAACTCGGGCGAGGGATCTACGGCCGCGCGAGCCTGGTTTGCACCACGACGGTGCTAGGGGTCGGATTGAAGATCGAATAGCTGAACGATCTCAGGGTTTCCGGAGTCATAAGCAAGCTGCTTGAATGAACGGCCATGGGTGTCGCTGGCTTGTCGAAGACCGGGAAAGCGTTTTAGAAAGCGCTGAATCCAGTCGATGTCGCGCCTCTCAATGGCAAACGCCATGTCGCTTAGTTCGATCCCAAGAAAAGCGCCCATTTCGCGCATGTACTCAATTGCCCACCCTGCGGGGGTCGCACCGAACTCCGAGTCAGTGGCGTTGATCTGGGCGCCGTGTTGGACCAGGAACTCAACGATCGCGCGGTGTCCGCCGAGGGACGCGTAATGAAGCGGGGTCGCTCCGTGTTCGTCGCGCTGGTTTACAAATTCCGGGTGATCCTGAACGACGGCTTTTACACCGTTCAATTCGGCGTGCTCAATTGCTTCAATGAGGGTTTTGAGGTCAGCCATAAAACGCCTCGCGCGGGGATTTCGATGTGTTTGAGGATAGCAGTGGATGTTTCGGGCAAAAAAGGATTGCTCTCTCCGCCTTTGCAGGAAAAGGAGAGGCGTGGCGGGGCTGAACAGGCAAAAGAAGAGGCGCATCCGGTACCATACAGAATGGTGCGTTGAGAGGAATGAGCCTGAAAGCCAAGCTGGAAGCTGTGATTTATGCCGCCGAGGAGCCAGTAACTCTGGCGCAACTGGCCGGCCTGTTTGCCGATGAGGCGTTGGAATGGAAGGCCGAGCGGGAAGACGCGACTGCGTCGAAGGCCGCCGAGCTTGCAGCGGAGAGCGCGGGTTTGCCGCAGCTGAACGAAGCGTTTCCGTATCTTGGATTGGAGCCGGTTGCAGAGGGTCAAGCGGTCGAAGCGGCGGTGAAAGACGGCGAAAGCAGTGCCGGCGAGGACGCCGGCGCTACTGGTCTGGAAGCGCCAGAGGAAGCGGGGGCGAGCGACGAGGCCGCGGCTGATGCGGAGGCCAAGCGCGCCGCGAAGCTGCGCGAGCGCGAGATTCGCGGGGCGATCAAGCTGGCCCTGGATGAGTTGATTGCCGAGTATGCTTCCGATGAGCGGGGAATCGAGATCCGCGAGATTGCGGGCGGCTACCGGATGGCAACCAAGCCGCAGTGCCACGACGCGGTGCGCTCGTTTGTGAAGAGCCTGAAGCCGCCGTTGAAGCTTTCATTGCCGGCGCTTGAGACCCTGGCAGTGATTGCGTACAAGCAGCCAGTAACCGCGCCGGAGGTGAACGAGATTCGAGGCGTGGATTCGTCGGGAGTGTTCGGCTCGCTGCTGGCGCGGAAGCTGATCGTGACGGCGGGACGCAAGCCGGTTGTGGGCCGCCCGATTCTCTATAAGACGACGCGGGAGTTTCTACTGCGCTTCGGGCTGAAGGAT
>Ga0326728_10022989_pt1 | contig 11492 bp, 11 predicted proteins | sample MB3enrmetagenome_FD_207602 | JGI IMG/M metagenome (GOLD analysis project Ga0326728, IMG submission 207602) | Lab enriched peat soil microbial communities from McLean, Ithaca, NY, United States - MB31MN | ecosystem: Environmental > Terrestrial > Soil > Wetlands > Peat | place: USA: New York... | reverse complement strand
CGGGAAGGATCTGAGGACGTGGCGACACCAGTCGAAATGCCCAAACTTGGCAACACCGTGGAGCAATGTCTGCTCGTGGCCTGGCACAAGCACAAGGGCGACGCTGTTTGCGCAGGCGAGGTCCTGGCCGAGATGGAGACCGACAAGGCCACCTTCGAGCTCACCGCGCCAAGGGATGGGATCTTGCTCGAACTGTTCTTCGACGATGGCGCCACGGTCCCGGTCTTCACGAACGTGTGTGTCATCGGGGAGCCCGGGGAAGCGATCGAGGGCTATCGGCCTCGGCTGCCGGTTTCGCCCGTCACGGCTGGGGCGCCAGCGATCGCGGGCAGTGGTAATGCCCCGGCAGCCGCGGCCCGGATGGGCGCAGCTGCGGCGGTGTCACCAGCACCTGGCGCAGGGGCCGACCGGACTAGCGCCCTCGCAGGTCCGAACGGAGGAAAGGCTGCGACTCAGCCCGCAACGCCAGCGCCGAGCATCCCGGTGCTTGTCGGACAGATGAGCCCGCGGGCGAGGCGGTTTGCAGCCGAGCACGACTTCCAGCCGCCGACGGAGCCTGGCAGCGGGCCTAGTGGACGAATCTTGGAGAGGGACGTGCGCGCTCGGCTGCGTTCGGCGCCGCCGACCACCCGCGCCGCTCGCAACTTGATCAACAGCGGCTACGAGCTCAGGGGGGCAGGCTCGGGAGTGGGTGGCATGATCCGCGCGGGTGATCTTGTACCTCCACCGGTCCGTTTCACCGGCATGCGCGAGAGGATCGCCCAACGGATGGGCGAGTCGTTGGCGAGCACCGCGCAATACACGCTGCACGCCTCGGCCGACGCCACCGAACTACTGGCGCTTCGCCGCGAGATCAAGGCTTTGCCGGGTGCTCCGGACATCACCGTCAACCACCTCGTGGCGTTCTGCGCGATCCAGGCCGTCGTCGAGGTTCCGGCGGTCAACGCGGAGCTGATCGAGGGCCGGCTGTACCAGCGTGCGCACGTCAACCTGGGCTTCGCGTGCGATACGCCGCGCGGGCTGGTCGTTCCTGTGATCCGGCGCAGCGAAGAGCTCGGGGTGACCGAGCTGTCGGGCCAGATGACCACACTGACCACGCGGGCGATCGAAGGAACGCTAGGTGCCGACGACATGGTGGATGCCACCTTCACGGTGAGCAACCTCGGCGGCCTCGGTGTGGAGTCCTTCACACCGGTGATCAACCCACCCCAGGTCGCCATTCTCGGCGTGGACGCGATCACACTGAGGCCCGTGCGCAAAGGGGATGGAAGCGTCGAGTTCATCGACGTCATCGGCCTTTCGGCCACCTTCGACCACCAGGTGATCGACGGAGCACCCGGGGCAAGGTTCCTCAACGTCGTCAAGCAGAAGATTGCGAGCGTGAAGTCACTGTGTTCGATTTGATCGTTATTGGTGCCGGTCCTGGCGGGTACGAGGCCGCCGCCCATGCGGGCAGTCTTGGCAAGAGCGTGGCCGTCGTCGAGAGGGGCGAGTTGGGTGGCACCTGCCTGAACGTCGGGTGCATCCCAGCCAAGACCTTCCTGCGCTCCTCGCGACTGTTCCGTGAGTATCGCGAGGCGGCCACCTTCGGCATAATTGTCAACGCGCCCAGCTTCGACATGCCGGCGCTGGTGCTGCGCAAGGACAACGTCGTTGGCACGCTGAGACGCGGTGTGGCGGCGTTGCTTCGTGACGCCGGTGTGGAGGTGCTCCACGGGACCGGTCGCGTAGTCGGCCGCAACGTGGTCGAGGTCGCCGGGGAGCGACACGAAGCGGCGAACATACTCATCGCGTCCGGCTCTCGACCGACAATCCCGCCGATCCCCGGCGTAGACGGCGAGCGTGTTCTCGACTCGACCTCGGCATTCGAGCTCAAGCAGGTGCCGGAGCGAATCGCGATCATCGGTGGTGGGTACATCGGTCTGGAGTTCGCCTCCTTCTTCCACGAGATCGGCACAGAAGTCACGGTGTACGAGGCGTTGGGCAGGATCGGGTCCGGCTGCGACGGTGACATCGCCGATGAGCTGGCGAAGATCCTGCGCCGTGGCGGAATCAAGATCCACCTGTCCTGCCTGGTCCTGGGCATCGATGGGGACACGTTGCGCTACCAGGACGACACCGGCGCTCAGCACAGCGACTCTGCGACATACATCCTCAATGCCACTGGACGCACTCCCGTCATCGGAGGCCTCGGGTTGGAGGAGGCCGGGGTCGACGTGTCTGCCCGGGGCATCCGTGTGGACGACCAGGGCCGCACCAATGTGCCCAACATTTGGGCCTGCGGCGACGTGACCGGGCGGCACATGCTGGCGCACGTGGCCGTCCGGGAAGGGATTGTCGCGGTCAACTCGATGTTCGGCCGACCCGATCGCATGCGCTACGACGCAATACCGGCGGTGATCTACTCCCACCCAGAGGTGGCGATGGTGGGCAGGACCGAGGAGGAGCTGAGGGCGGCTGCCATCGACTACCGCAAGGCCGTCGTGCCGATGGCTCTCGCCGGCCGCTTCCTGGTCGAGCACGTGAGAGAAACCGGACTCGTCAAAGTGCTCGCCGGTGCGACCCACGGCGAGATCCTCGGCGTGCACGCCATCGGTGACCTCTCGAGTGAATTCATCGTCGTCGCCGGAGTGATGATCGAAGCCGAAATGACGCTGGCGCAGGCCGGCGAGGTCATCTTCCCGCACCCGACTGTGGCCGAGGCGCTGCACGCGGCGATCCTCAGGGCTCAGTGACAGTGGCCTAGGAGAGAATCGATGCCCAAGTCCATCCCGGTTGTCCCGGACAAGGTTTTCCGTGCGGGCGCAATTCACTTCCACGACATACCGGTCAACGCCTACAACCGGTCGTATGCCGAGGAAAGCGCTCGCTTCTCGCCCGATGACCTGGTGCACATCTGGCGCGACATGTGCGCGATCCGCGAATTCGAGACGATCCTCAACGAGATAAAGATCAAGGGCACCTACAAGGGCGTCACCTACAACCACGCCGGGCCCGCGCACCTGTCGATCGGTCAGGAGGCCGCGGCAGTGGGCATGGCCTACTCGCTGACCCCGCAGGACCACATCTTCGGTTCGCATCGCAGCCACGGCGAGATCCTTGCCAAGGGGCTGTCGGCCATCCGCCGGCTCGGCGACGAGGACCTGGAGCACGTGATGCGCTCCTACCGCGACGGCGCGGTTCTCGCCCCGGTGGAGAAGGTTTACAGCGTTCCCGTCGGCGAGCTCGCGGAGCGTTTCTTCGTATACGGCGCCTACTGCGAGATGTTCGCGCGCGAGGCCGGATTCAACCGCGGTCTTGGCGGCTCCATGCACGCGTTCTTCCCTGATTTCGGGATCTACCCGAACAACGCCATTGTCGGCGGCTCGGGTTCAATCGCGCCCGGTGCGGCCCTTTTCAAACGGATCAATCGCCAACCCGGCATAGTGGTGGCCAACATCGGCGATGGCTCATTCAGCTGTGGCCCGGTATGGGAGGGTGTCACCTTTGCCTCCATGGACCAGTACCGCAGCCTGTGGGACGCGTCCATCGGTGGCGGGCTGCCGATCGTCTTCAACTGCATGAACAACTTCTACGGCATGGGCGGCCAGCCTGAGGGCGAGACGACCGGAATGGAGGCCATCGCCCGTTTCGGCGCTGGAGTCAATCCCGAGCAGATGCACGCCGAGGAAGTCAACGGTTACAACCCGCTCGCAGTGATCGATGCCTTCGAGCGCGCCCGCGTCACGCTTGTAGGGGGGCGCGGCCCGGTGCTGTTGGATACCCTCACCTATCGCTACAGCGGGCATTCGCCGTCGGACGCGTCGAGTTATCGCAGCCGCGAGGAGGTCGAGGAGTGGCACGCAGCGGACTGCATAAGCAGCTTTCGCGCGCACGTCCTGGGGGGCGGCGCGGTCAAGGAGGCCGTACTGGACGAGGCGAGGACCGCCGTCGAGGACCTGGTCTTCGACATGTTCCGCCTGGCGGTCGACGAGCAGGCGAGCCCGCGCATCGACGTCAGCTCCGAGATGGTGGGCAGAGTCATGTTCTCCGCTGGACGTGTCGAACGCTTCGACGAACGCGAGCCCGAACTCCTGGGGGCCCTTGCCGAGAACCCGCGGGTCAAGCAGATCGCGGGCAAGGTGCGCACCGCCGTGGTCGACGGCGAGCCGGTGCCCAAGCTGAAGCTGTACAACATCCGTGACGCCATCTTCGAAGCGCTGATACACCGCTTCGCCATCGACCCCACGATGGTCGCCTTCGGCGAAGAGAACCGCGACTGGGGCGGCGCGTTCGGTGTCTACCGCGGCCTCACGGAGGCGCTGCCTTATCACCGCCTTTTCAACTCGCCCATCTCGGAGGCCGCCATCGTCGGGGCAGCAGTCGGGTACGCGATGGAGGGTGGCCGCGCGGTCGCCGAACTGATGTACGCGGACTTCATCGGCCGCGCAGGCGATGAGATCTTCAACCAGCTGTCGAAGTGGCAAGCCATGTCGGCCGGGGTCCTGTCGATGCCCGTCGTGCTTCGCATCTCGGTGGGCGACAAGTACGGGGCGCAGCACTCGCAGGACTGGACGGCGTTGCTGCACCACATACCGGGGCTGAAGGTCGTGTACCCCGTGACGCCGTATGACGCCAAGGGGATGATGAACTCCGCGCTCATCGGCACCGATCCGGTGGTCTTCCTCGAGAGCCAGAAGCTGTACGACGTGGGCGAGCTGTTCGAGCCTGGAGGGGTTCCCGTTGGCTACTACGAGATCGAGCTGGGCGAACCCTCGCTGAAGCGGCGTGGTAGCGACTTCACGATCGTGACGCTCGGGCCGGCGTTGTACACCGCACTCAAGGCGGCGGATCAGCTGTCGGCGAGCTTCGGCATGTCGACGGAGGTGATCGACCTGCGTTCTGCCGTCCCGATCGACTACGAGCCGCTGGTGGAGTCCGTGCGGAAGACCGCCAAGGTGGTGCTCGTGTCCGAGGAAGTCGAGCGCGGGAGCGTCATGCAGACAGTCGCCGCGAACCTCACCCAGCTGTGCTTCGACGAGCTCGATGCACCGCCGGTCATTGTCGGGGCCCGGAACTGGATCACGCCCGCTGCGGAGCTGGACTCGATGTTCTTTCCTCAGCCCTCCTGGCTGCTCGACGCCATCCACGAGCACGTCTTGCCATTGCCTGGCTACGAGCCGGTCACCAACCGCACAAAGGGTGAACTGATGAGGCGCGCTCGCTTGGGAATCTAGCTCGCAACTTGCTCTGTGAAGTGCGAACGCTCCGGCCTCGCTGCTGGCACTGACGGCAAGAGACACATTCTCTGGCACGACGACTCCACGCGAAATGACTTGCGCTTGTGCGGGACACCACTACTGCTTAGACACAAGCTCTGCGGCTTCAACCTGGTCGATGGACAACCGAACTCGGAGCGCGTCGCAAAGGGGCTGAACAAGCGCCGGGTCCGACCGCCGCCCGAACAGGGACGGCGAAGGTGAGGACCCAACAGTTGACGCGTGAGCGAGGATCTCAGAGATGTGCTCTATCGCCCCGTCATGGAGTAGGTCAGCAGTTGTTGGCGAAGTCCTCGACCATCCGGTAGGCCACGTCGTCGTGGAACTGCACCGGTGGTGACTTCATGAAATAGGACGACGGGCCGATCAGGGGGCCGCCGAGACCCCGGTCGAGGCCGATCCTGGCGCACCGGAGCGCGTCGATGATGACACCGGCCGAGTTCGGAGAGTCGTGGACCTCCAGCTTGACCTCCAAGTTGAGCGGAGCGTCACCGAAGTTGCGACCCTCCATGCGGATGTAGGCCCACTTGCGGTCCTCGAGCCAGGGCACATGGTCCGAAGGCCCAATGTGCACGTTGTCGGGTGCGATAGCGCGGTCGATCTGGCTGGTCACGGCGCGAGTCTTCGAGATCTTCTTGGACACGAGCCGCTCACGCTCCAACATGTTCATGAAGTCCATGTTGCCGGCCACGTTCAGCTGGTAGGTGCGGTCGAGGATCATGCCCCGGTCCTCGAACAACCGGGTGAGGACCCGGTGGACGATCGTGGAGCCGACCTGGCTCTTGATGTCGTCACCGATGATCGGGATGCCCGCGGCGGTGAAACGGTCTGCCCACTCGGGATCGCTGGCGATGAAGACCGGGATGGCGTTGACGAACGCGACACCAGCCTCGAGCGCGGCCATGGCGTAGTGCTTCTGTGCCTGGTCGGAGCCCACCGGCAGGTAGGCGATGAGCACTTCGGCTCCGCTCTTGCGAAGCACCTCAGCGACATCGACGGGTGGGGCGGGCGACTCCTCGATGACCTTGCGGTAGTAGAGGCCGAGACCGTCGAATGTCGGCCCACGTTCGACCGTGACCCCAAGAGCAGGGATGTCGGCGAACCGGAGCGTGCAGTTGTTGGACGCGTAGACAGCCTTCGAAAGGTCGAGCCCCACCTTTGCCGCGTCCACGTCGAAAGCGGCCACGAACTGAGTGTCACCGACGTGATAGCCACCGAGCGAGACGTGCATGAGACCCGGCACGTGGTCGTCCGGATCGGCGTCGCGGTAGTACTCGATCCCTTGGACGAGGGAGCAGGCGCAGTTGCCGACTCCCGCAATGGCGACCTTGATCTTGCGGGCCGTGCGATTCATGAGTTGCTCCTTTCAGAGGCTGCCTTCTTGAACGCCGGACGCGCATGGACAACTGGCGCGTTCAAGACGGCAAACGGGTTTTCAACGCCTTGGGTTGGTCCAGGCGCCGCACTGGGCGCCGATGAGGAGGTCTGCGCCGCCTGTTCGGTGGCGATGAGACGGTCGATCCAGCTCAGATCGTGTTCGGTCGCTTCCTTGTCATGGTCGACGAGGGAGCGCTGGTAGCGGTCGAGCGGCCGCCAGGGCGACTCCACTGCCCGGCGTGAGCCTTCCCGAGTGGCCAACAGCTGGGCACGCCGCCGCTGCAGGAGCAAAATCCGGTCCTCGGGGCTTAGGTGGCTCGCAAAGGCCCAGCGCAGCGCGAAGCCACGCCCGCCTTCGGACTTGGGCTCCTCGGTCTCGAGCAAGTGGTGGAACAGCTCGTCACCTCGAGCCGTGATCTCGTACACCCGCCGGCCCCGGGTGCCGCCACCCGAGCGGGTGGCAGTCGCGCGCCGAGAAGCGAGGCGTGCTCTGAACGCCGCCCTTTCGCCTGCGATGGAGCCAACGGAAGCAAACGTGGTTGCGGGCGGCGCCCCGAGCGAGGAGTGCTCGGGAGAGACCTCATGGACCGCGCCTGCGGCTTCGAGGCGTGCCAGAGCCGGGTAGAGCGAACCGAAGGAAAGGCTCGCGAGAAGGCCAAAATCCCCGCGCAGCCTCTTGCGCAGGTCATAGCCGTGCATCGGGTGCTCCTTCAAGAGCCCCAGGATCGCCAATTCAAGCACGGGCGAAACTGTATCACGGCGACATATCAGAGCGATATGTCGGACGACACTCTTGGTTCCGATCGGGTGATCCCGGTCACTCGGGCAGGGTCTCCGGTCGAGTCGTCGAGGCGAGGTCGGCGGACAGTTGAGGTCTTCATCGTGCTGGCGATCTTCCCGTTACCCTGCGTGGTGAGAGTCGTCGCGGTTCTCATCCAGGCTGCTGTCCACAGCGGTGCTAAGGGTCGGTGTCCCATGCCGATCTCTTCTCACCTCGGCCTTTCGTTTCTTGTCGATTTCCTGCTGGCTCTCGAACCTTTGGCCGTTTCCACGCTCGTGGTCTGCTTGCTGTCGAACTCCGGGGAGCAGGCAACCGAACTGTCGGCCTCCACCGTTCAGATCCCAGACAGGACCCTGCGCCAGGGCTTCCGGTGTTCCTGCTCTGGCTCCTGACACCTCAGATTGGAGTCTCTCCTCTTCTTCGAGGCGCCCAGATCCACGCCATCGCAGCAGCCGGCTAGAGCCTGCCGGGGTGCTACTCGACAGCCGGGGTGCTACTCGACAGCCGGGGCGGCAACTGCGCTCGAGGCCGGAGTCGTGGCGGAGACCGTGGTGCTCGGCTTCCTCGTCCGGCATCTCGAGCAACACGGCCTGAAGCCGGTGGCCGTCGCTGTCGTGGCGGTGCTCGTCCCCTCGCCGTTCGTGTTCTGGCTGCTGTGACGTGACCGGCTGGTCAGTCTCCCCGATGCCGGAGCGTCGGACCCGAGGTGGCGGGCAAGGTAGCCTGGCCCGGATGTCGAGCGTACGAAGCGGTTCGCAGTCGAGTTGGGGAGTCGGAGGACTCCCGCGGCCCGGCCGTATCGAGTACCGACTCATGCGTGAGTCGATCGTGAGGGAGTACCGGCGAGGTCGCCTCGGACGGCCCGACGTGTGCGACGCCCAGCCCGAGCTGCTCCGAGTAGCAAAGAACCTAGGGCGCGAGACAGAGACCGAGTGCCCCATCTGCGAACACGAGCAGCTCGTGCACGTCACGTTCGCGTTCGGACCCGGACTTCCTCCTGGCGGGCTGGCGCTGGCTGATGTCCGCGAACTCGGGCGCAAGGCAGGCAGGGCAAATGCCGACGTAGCTTGCTACATAGTCGAAGTTTGTACCGGTTGTGCTTGGAACCATCTTCTGAGTGTTTTCGCCCCAGGAGCCAACGACCGCTGATTCACCGCTGATTGACCGCCGGCAGCCCAAGTGCGCTGGACGGGAGGAGGTCCGAAAGTGACAGAACAAGTGACGGTGCCCGATATCCGCGCTCGCAAGCGCAGCCGGGGGGCAGATCCCATCGTGATGATCACCGCCTACGATGCACCCTTTGCCCGCGCAGTGGACGAAGCGGGTGTTGACGTGATCCTCGTCGGGGATAGCCTTGCCGAGGTGGTGCTCGGCTGGGAGGACACTCTCCACGTCCGAGTCGAGGACATTGCCTATCACCTTGGAGCCGTGGCGCGCGCGAGACCGCGGGCTCTGCTCGTAGGCGACATGCCTTGGCTTACCTACCATCTCGAGGCGAGCGACACGGTTCGCAACGCGGCGACTCTCGTGCAAGCTGGCGCACGCGCGGTCAAGCTCGAAGGCGGGCGTCGCCGGGTCCTGGCGGTGCGGGCGATCACTGACGCCGAGATACCTGTGATGGGCCACCTCGGGCTCACTCCTCAGTCGGTTCATGCCATGGGGGGCTACAAGGTGCAAGGACGCGAGGCAACGGCTGCTGGCGAGCTCCGGCGAGACGCCGAGGCTCTGGCTGCGGCAGGCTGTTTCGCTGTCGTGCTCGAGGGCGTGCCCGATGCCTTGGCCGAGCGCGTGACCGCGGATCTCGACGTCCCGACGATCGGCATCGGGGCGGGGCCGGCCTGCGACGGCCAGGTGATAGTCCTGCACGACCTGCTCGGACTCGCGGCGAAGAGAGTTCCCAAGTTCGTTCGCCGGTACGCAGAACTGGGCAGCGCCGCCACCGAGGCGGTGAGGGACTGGGCGACCGACGTCCGGTCGGGACGGTATCCGTCCGACGCTGAGACGTACCACGCGTCGGCAGAGTTGCGCGAGGCGCTCGGTCTGTCGTCCTGAACCGATCCGGCCGCTTTGTCACACCCGGCTGCGATGATCTGGGCGTGGATGAGCACCTGCGCCTGGGGCGGCCGGCCTCGGCTACCATGATGACGTTCCCTATGCCCCTGCCCCGTCAGAACCGGGGCCCCGAGCGCCCAGCGCGCCGGGTCCGGAGGAGGTGAGGCCGCCGTGCGGCCCTACGAAGTCATGGTCATCTTCGATGTCGGCCTTGAGGAGGGCGACATCAACGCCGGTATCGATCGCATCACGTCGCTAGTGCGCGATCGCGGGGGCAACCCCGGTCGCGCCGAACGTTGGGGCCGTCGGACGTTTGCGTACGAGCTCGAGCACCGCAGCGAGGGTTACTACGTCCTTATCGAGTTCACGGCCGAGCCAGCCCTTGTGGCTGAGCTCGACCGGATGCTGACTCTTGATGACATCGTGCTTCGCCACAAGGTGCTCCGGCAACCGGATAGGCAGAGTGGGCGCGCCCTTCGAGCTGAAGCGAAGCGGCGGGAGACCGCTGTCCGCAAGGCTGCCCGGGCCAAAGCGGCGAGCTGAGCGAACTGGAGCAAATGAAATGTCGAATGGGAACTCCGTCACGCTGGTTGGCAACGTCACTCGTGACCCTGAGCTGCGGTTCACCCCGAGCGGGCAAGCCACAGCGAGCTTCGGCCTGGCAGTGAACCGCCGTTGGCAGAATCGCCAGACGCAAGAGTGGGAGGAAGCGACCTCCTTCTTCGATGTCGTGTGCTGGCGCGAGATGGCAGAGAACGTGAGCGAGACCCTGACGCGCGGAGCGCGGGTGATCGTCACGGGTCGCCTCGAACAGCGCAGCTGGGAGACGGCCGAAGGTGACAAGCGGTCGAAGATCGAAGTGGTGGCCGACGAGCTTGGGCCAAGCCTCCGCTGGGCGACCGCGCAGGTGGTCAAGAACGAGAGGCGTGGACCTTCCGACGGCGGTCCTGCTGGCGGGGGTGGTCGGGGTACTATCCCCCGTCCGGCCGCTCAGCCTGCTGCTCAAGTCGCGGGCGAAGCGTTCGCATCCTACGACGAGGAGCCCTTTTAGATGGCGCGGAACAATGATCGAGACCGAGGCACACGCCGCGTTCCGAAGGAGACCGGCCGGCGCACGAAGAAGAAGGTCTGCATCTTCTGCAAGGAGCACGCCACTTGGGTCGACTACAAGGACGTGAACGTGCTGCGCAAGTTCATGTCCGATCGGGGCAAGATCCGCGCACGACGGGTGTCGGGCAATTGTGCCCAGCACCAGCGTGAGGTCGCTCTGGCAATCAAGACCGCTCGGGAGTTGGCGCTTTTGCCGTTCACCCAACGGACGACAAGCGAGCGGCCGGGCGGACGCGGCACAGGCCGCGGTGCCGCCGGCGGACGTGGCGCGCCGCGCGCCGAGTCACCAGACGAACCGGACCTGGACGTGCTCACTGACACCGTGCTCGAAGACGAGCTTGAGGATCTGGAGCTGGATCCGTTGGAGCTGGCCGGCATGGAGGACGAGGTGGGTGAACAGTGAAAGTCGTGCTGCGCACCGACATACCAGGTGTGGGAAAGCGCGGGGACATCACCGACGTCTCTGATGGCTTCGCGAGGAACTACCTGGTACCGCAGGGCCGCGCCATCGTCGCCAGCACGGGGATCGAAGACCAAGCTGCCGCGATGCGTCGTTCACGCGACCTGAAAGACGCTCGAAACCGGGAAGGCGCTGAGGCGATCGCCCGCAAGCTCGTCCCGATCGTGTTTCGTATCGAGGCACGATCCGGCAGCGAGGGCAGGTTGTTCGGCTCCGTTACCGCTTCCGACATCATCGACGCGGTGAGCCGTCAGTCCGGAATCGAGCTCGATCGGCGCCGGCTCGTAATTGACGAGATCATCAAGACCCTCGGCTCTCACGAGGTGGGAGTGCGCCTCCACCCCGAAGTCGAGTTCCGTCTCACCCTGGAGGTTGTGAGCTCGAGCTGACCGTGGGTCCAGCTCGACGGCGGTGATACACCCGAATGTCAGGATGTGGCTGTGTTCGTGCGCCA
>Ga0326728_10022986_pt1 | contig 11494 bp, 10 predicted proteins | sample MB3enrmetagenome_FD_207602 | JGI IMG/M metagenome (GOLD analysis project Ga0326728, IMG submission 207602) | Lab enriched peat soil microbial communities from McLean, Ithaca, NY, United States - MB31MN | ecosystem: Environmental > Terrestrial > Soil > Wetlands > Peat | place: USA: New York... | reverse complement strand
TTTTGCCGCCGGGCCGCCAGCAACCTCAGGTCCCGCCCTTCGAGCCGGTCCTCACGTTTAAGTCGCGTGTGGTCTACCTCAAGGACGTGCCAAGCGGCACACCGCTTGGTTACGGCGCGGCGTTCCACACCCGTCGGCCGTCGCGGATTGCCACCCTGCCCGTCGGCTACGCCGACGGGCTGAGCCGGGCGCTCTCGAACCGGGGCCGCGCTCTCGTGCGCGGGCAGTGCGCCAGGATCGTCGGCAACATCAGCATGGACCTGACGCTTCTCGATGTCACCGACATTCCCGGCGTCAGCGTTGGCGACGAGGTGACCCTCATCGGCAAGTCTGACCACTGCTCCATCACCGCGCTCGAAATAGCGCAGCAATTGGGGACCGTTCCCTACGAAGTTCTCTGCTCGATCGGCAAGCGCGTGCCACGGATCTATGTGGACATGTAGCGCGGGCGTCTCGCCCGCTGTGACGCGAACACCCTTCGCTTCGCTCAGCACAGGTTCTTGCCCGCGTGTCTTCGGTCGGCGACGGGCTTCCGATCACCGCTGCCGGCGGCATCACGACGGACGAGGAACACTCAGTTCTGTGGCTGTCGGGCGAAACAAGGGTCGCCAGAGCGGGCCTTCAGGAAGTATACTCGTGCCCACTTCGCGCGGTGAAGGAGAGCGTATGGAACCCGTCGAACTGCCGCCGCCCAATCCCGACGAGCGCCTGCTGGCGATGCTCGCCCACATTTTGCAGATCGTCTCCTGGTTCATCGGTCCGCTGGTTATCTTCCTCGTCAAGCGGGAGTCGCATTTCGTGAGGTTCCACGCTTTGCAGGCTTTGATCTGGCAAGCGGTCTGCGCCGCCTTTTGGGTGATCGCCATGGTCGTTTTCTTTGCCAGTTGGATCCCAATCATGGTCAGCCAACCGGGCCCAGGGTCGCACCGGCCACCCATTGCCTTTTTTGTAGGATTCCTTTCGCTGTGGCTGCTTGGGATGGGGGCCGTGGTTCTTAACCTGGTCTTGGGCATCGTCTACGGGATCAAGGCCAACAACGGCGAATGGGCAGGCTATCCGATCATCGGCAGATGGGCGCGGCGCTTCTCTGGGGCTTGAACATGGCCCGGCAGCTTCCACCCGGCTCACAGCCGCAGACCGACCGGTTGGAAGGCACCTTGTAAGTCTTTGTCCCCTGACCTGTGGAAACAGGACATTGACGGTCGATCCGGATGTGGCTACAATAGCTACATCAGGAGAGTAACATGATTGAAGTGGGGGTTCGTCAGCTCAAGAATGGTTTGACCCATTATCTGCGGCTGGCCCAAAATGGCCAGTGTGTGCTGGTCACCAACCGAAGACAGCCGGTGGCGCTGTTGAAGAGACCGGACATGGATTCGGCGCAGACAACCGAAGAAAGGCTTGCGGCCATGGCGGCGGCAGGGAAGCTGATTCCAGCCAAGGAACGCGGGCCAATGAAGCCGTTCAAGCCTCGGAAGCTGCGAGGCAAGCCTTTTTCCCAGTCGATCATTGAGGATCGCCGTTGATCTTCCTCGACGCGAGCGCTGCGGCAAAGCGGTATTTCCCCGAGCTTGGCTCCGACAAGGTGGCGGGAATTTTCGGCGCTTCAGAGCATCGCTATTCGCTGCTGATCCTGCCTTGCGAGCTGGCTTCTGTCCTCAACCGCAGATTTCGCGAGGGCGACTTGAGTCGCACCGACTATCGAGATATTAAAGAACAAATACGAATGGATCTCAAAACCATTGACGCCATTCCAATCGATGCTGACCTTATCGGAACATCTCTGCAACTGCTCGATTCGCATCCGCTCAAGACACTCGACTCGCTCTATCTCGCGGCCGCGTTAAGCTTGCAGCAAGGCGGGAAGGAGCCCGTGCTTTTTGTTTCCGCTGACCGCCAACTCCTGCGTGCCGCTCAAGCGGAAGGGTTGAAGGTGCTCGATCCCGAAAGGAAAAACTAGAGCGCCTCAACGTGCGACGCATCAAACCGAGACAGGCCAATGAAACCACTGGAAGAATTGATTAAGGAGCTTCCGCCGGACTTAAAGCGGGAAGTCCAGGACTTTGCGCAGTTTTTACTAGAGACGAAGGTCCGCCGACCACGGCGGAAGCTGCGGTTAAGCTGGGCTGGAGGTTTGTCGGAATTTCGCGATCAGTTTACTTCGTTGGATTTGCAGAAGAAATCCTTAGAGTGGTGGGGAGACTGATGTTCCTTCTGGATACCAACATCTGGTTGGAACTCCTCCTCAAACAGGAGAGGGCCGGGGAGGTCCAGAAGCTTCTTCAGACTCATGCAGCACCCGATTTTGCGATGACCGAGTTCTCCCTGTATTCGATCGGCGTCATCCTCACCCGTCTTAAGAAAGACGAGCTTTTCGCCGATTTCCTTAACGATACAGTCGAGGACCTTAGCGTTCTCGTGATTCGATTGGACATGGCCGGGCTCAGCGAAGCCTTGGCTGTCCGTCGCAAGTTCCAACTGGATTTCGACGACGCGTATCAGTATGCAGCCGCTGCTCAATACGGGCTCACCTTGCTAAGTTTTGATCGGGACTTTGATCGGACCGAGCGTGGCAGACAAACGCCCGCCGACGTGATGGGAAGCTGAATGACTTCTATCGCTAACTATTGGCGCCCTGGGCCGGTTGCTTCGCCCTTGAGCGCTAGGGAGTAGGTTCATGCGCTTGGTTTCGCGAATCGTCGGGCTGCTTCTGCTCCTCACGCTCGCGTCCTCGGCCCTGCCTGCGAAGGAACGCTCGATCGGAGAGGCGCGCCGCGTCGCACAAAGGGTACTCGAGCGCGCCATCGTCATCGACACGCACGCCGATACTCCACAGATGATGCTCGATGAGAACTACGACCTTGCCGACCCGGCAAGTCCGTATATGATCAGTATTCCCAAGATGCGCGCCGGGCACCTGGGGGCCGAGTTCTTCTCCATCTGGGTGGACGTCGACTGGCCCAAACAGGACCTGATCCATCGCGCCCTCGACCTGATTGACGTCGTAGATGAGCAGGTGGTGCGCCACTCGGGCGACATGGAGCTGGCGCGCACGGCCGACGACATCGAGCGGATCCATCGCGCGGGAAAACTCGCCGCGCTGATGGGCATGGAAGGCGGGCACATCATCGAGGGCGATCTGCGCGTGCTCGACATTTATTATCAGCTCGGCGTGCGCTACATGACGTTGACGCACACCAAGAACGACGAGATCGGGGACTCCTCGGGCGACAGGCCGCACTGGAACGGACTCTCGGACTTCGGCCGCCGGACGGTGGAGCGAATGAACCGCCTCGGCATGATGGTGGATATTTCCCACGTCTCGGACAAGACCTTTTACGACGCGGTGGCGGTGAGCAAGGCACCGGTGATCGCCTCCCATTCCTCGTGCCGGGCCTTGTGTCCTGCCCCGCGCGATATGACCGACGACATGATCCGCACCCTCGCCAGGAACGGCGGGGTGATGGGCATCAATTTCTATGAAGGCTTTCTCGATTCAGCCTTTGCCGACGCGCTCGAAGCGATCGAGCCGCGGATGGACGCGGAGGTGAAAGCGGCGCGCGACCAAGCCGCGCAGGCCGGCAAGCGCTTGAGTTACGCTGAGGAGTCCAGGATCAACCAGAAATACGCGGCCCAACTGCCCGCCCTGAGCTTCGAGCGCATTGCCGACCACATCGACCACGCCGTTCAGGTGGGCGGCGTCGATCACGTCGGCCTCGGCTCTGATTTCGACGGCGTCAGCGGCTTTGTCCCGCGCGGGATGGAAGATTGCTCGAAGCTGCCCGGTCTGGTCGTTGAGTTGGCGCGCCGCGGCTACAGCGAGCGTGATCTCGAGAAGATCCTGGGCGGGAACCTTTTGCGCGTGATGCGGCAGGTGGAACAAGTGTCACGCGAGATGCAAAGATGAGCATTTCAGTGTTTCAGTGTTTCAGTGTTTCAGTACTTCAGTATTTCAGCGTCCCGGCACTGACATTGTGAAGTACTGACATACTGACACACTGACGTACCCAACAAAGGAAACCGAGGAATAACATGAGAAAAATCGCATGCGTAGTATTCCTGGCGCTGCTTGTCGCCGCTTCCCTTTGGGGACAGGCCGCGCCACCTAAGAATCCGCCGGCCCACCCAACGACCGCCAGCACGGCAGCGAAGCCGTCGTTGCTGGATCCCGCGTCGCTGAAAGCAAAGGCGCCCGATGTTTACCGGGCGAAGTTCACGACCACCAAAGGCGACTTCGTGGTGGAGGTGACACGCGCCTGGGCTCCTTTCGGGGCCGACCGCTTCTATAACCTTGTGAAGTACCACTTCTACGACGGCGCCAGCCTCTTCCGTATCGTTCCGGGCTTCGTCGCACAATTTGGCATTCCCGCCAAGCCGGAGATCGCCAGGGTGTGGGCAAATGCGAACATCCAGGATGATCCGGTGATGCAGAGCAATTTGCCAGGCTATGTCACTTACGCCCAGACGGCCATGCCAAACTCACGCAACACGCAGGTCTTCATCAACTACAGAGACAACTCGGCTCTCGATCGGCAGAGATTCGCACCCTTCGGCAAAGTGGTGGAAGGCATGGACGTGGTGGGGAAGTTCTACAGCGGCTACGGCGATAACGGTCCGGACCAGGGCCGGCTCACCAACGAAGGCAGGACTTACGTTGACAAGAGCTTCCCGAAACTGGACAGCATCAAGACAGCGGTGATCATTTCACCCGCACCAGCCGCCACACCGGGTTCGGCAGCCAAGCCCAAGCCGACGGCCGGAACGGAGAAGCAATGAGCGACCTCAAACCCGGCCTCTACGCGGTCTTCGCTACGACCCTGGGCGAGATCACCTGCGAACTCTTTCCGGAGAAGGCGCCGAAGACCGTTGCCAACTTCACCGGCCTTGCGGAAGGTACCAAGGAATTCGTCGACGAGAACGCGCGAGAGAAGACAACCCGCCGCTTTTATGACGGGCTTCTCTTTCACCGCGTCATCCCTCAATTCATGATTCAGGGAGGCTGCCCGCGCGGGCTCGGCACCGGCGGGCCCGGCTACCAGTTCCAGGACGAGTTGACCAAGGACCTCCGTTTCGACCGTCCCGGACGCCTCGCCATGGCCAACGCCGGGCCGAACACCAACGGCAGCCAGTTCTTCATCACCCTGGCGTCCACCGAATGGCTCAACGACCACCACACGATTTTCGGGCAGGTGGTGAAAGGGCAGGAGGTGGTCGAGAAAATCTCCCACGTGCCACGCGGCCGGGGCGACAAGCCGAACACGCCGGTGGTGATGAACGAGGTGAAGATTGTAAAGGTTAAGGCCTGAGCCTTTGTCTTCTGGTCATGGGCCCCGCACCGGAATAGCGGCGCTGAAGTGGTGCGCACAGCTTCTGGGGTTCCCGGCGAGGCGGCAGAATATACGGGAAGCGAAAAGCCCTCAGATCTTCATGAGGTCGACCAGCTCCTTGACGGCAGCGGCTGACTTTTCGAGCGATGCCTGCTCTTCCGGTGTCAGCTTGATCTCAATGATCTGCTCGATGCCTTTCGCGCCGAGCTTGACGGGTACGCCGACGAACAGGCCTTTGATTCCGTACTCGCCCTCGAGATACGCCGCGCAGGGAAGAATTTTCTTGCGGTCGTTGAAGATGGCATCGATCATCTCCACCACGGCGGCCGATGGCGCATAGTAGGCACTGCCGGTTTTCAAGTAGTTCACAATCTCTGCGCCGCCGTTGCGCGTCCGGGTGATGATCTTGTCGAGTTGCTCCTTCGGCATCAGCTCGATGACCGGGATGCCGGCCACCGTGGTGTAGCGGGGCACAGGGACCATCGTATCGCCGTGCCCTCCCAGCACAAAGCCCTGCACGTCGCGAACGGAGACGTTCAGCGCCTCCGCAATGAAGGTCCGGTAGCGCGCCGTATCCAGCACGCCGGCCATGCCCATCACGCGATTCTTGGAAAACCCGCTCACCTTGAAGGCAGTCTGCGCCATCGCGTCGAGCGGGTTGGTGACCATAATCAGGAACGAGTCCGGCGAGTACTTCACCACCTGCTCCACCGTACCCTTCACGACGTCGTAGTTCGCCTTGAGGAGGTCGTCGCGGCTCATGCCGGGCTTACGCGGAAAACCGGCGGTGACCACGACCAGGTCGGAGTTAGACGTATCCGCGTAGTCGTTGGTGCCGCGTACCTTCAAGTCATAGCCCTCCACGGAGCCGGCCTCAAGCAGATCAAGCGCTTTACCCTGCGGCACGCCCTCGATGATGTCGATCATGACCACGTCGGCGAGCTGCTTGTCCGCCAGGCGATGCGCCACGGTGGCGCCGACATTGCCCGAACCTACCACCGTCACCTTCTTCCTCACGAATCCTCCCATTTAAGGAAACAGGGAACAGGTTACAGGGAACAGAGAAGAAGCGTCGTGTCTTTCAGTTCACTCTGCACCCGCGCCCTGACCTCTGTTCCCTGTAACCTGTTCCCTGTTCCCTGTTCCCTACTCACCCATGTTCTCAATGATCGCGCTCGCGAAGGCGCTGGTGCCAAGCTTCTGGACCTTCTCGATGCCTTCCATGGACATCAGCCGCTCGAGGTCGTAGGTGACCTTTCGCTGCGCGATGGTCTCGGCCAGCGACTTTTCAATCAGGTCATACACCTCCGGCCAGCCGATGAACTCAAACATCAGCGCCCCGGAGCGGATAAGCGCCGAGGGATTGATCACGTCTTTGTCCGCGTACTTGGGCGCGGTGCCGTGCGTGGCCTCGAAGACGCCGTGCTCGTCACCGATGTTGGCGCCCGGCGCGAGGCCGAGCCCGCCGATCTGCGCCGCGCAGGCGTCCGAGAGATAGTCGCCATTCAAGTTCGGAGTGGCCAGCACTTCGTACTCGTCGGCGCGCGTCACAATCTGTTGCAGCATGGAGTCGGCGATGCGGTCGTTGACCAGAATCTTCTTCGTCCACTGGCCGTTGCCGTGGGTGCCGTAAATCGCATCGAGACATGTCTTCACTTCTGCCGCCACCTGCTGCTTGAATTGCTCCGAAGCCATCTCCAGACCCGGCTCGATCTGGGCGGCGATGGCTTCCATCGAAAGATCGGGGTTCTTGTCCTTCGCCGCGAGGATCCAGCTCTCGCGCTCGGTCACCACGCGCTCGCGGAATTCTTCTCTCGCCACCTGGTAGCCCCAGTCGCGGAAGGCGCCTTCGGTGAACTTCATGATGTTGCCCTTGTGGACCATGGTCACCGTCTTGTGGCCGTGATCGAGCGCGTAGCCGATGGCGCGCCGCACCAGCCGGCGCGTGCCGGTTATGGAGATCGGCTTGATCCCAACGCCTGAATCAGCGCGGATCTGTTTCTTGATTTTGTCGTCCCGCAGCAGGGTATTAATGAATTCGATCAATCGCGCGGCCTGCGGCGTGCCCTCCCGCCACTCGATACCGGCGTAAACGTCCTCCGTGTTCTCGCGGAAGATGATGATGTTCATCCGCTCCGGATGACGCACCGGCGACGGCACGCCCGGAATGTACTTCACCGGCCGCCAGCAAGCGTAAAGATTCAGCAACTGGCGCAGCGCCACGTTCAAGCTGCGAATGCCGCCTCCCACCGGGGTTGTAAGCGGCCCCTTGATCGCGATTCGGAGATCCCTAATAGCGTCGAGCGTCCCTTGCGGCAGCCATTCGCCGAACTGCCTGAAAGCCTTCTCGCCGGCGAAGACCTCATACCACACCATGCGGCGTTTGCCGCCGAAGGCACGCTCGACGGCGGCGTCAAAGACCCGGCGCGAGGCTTTCGAGATGTCGCGGCCCGTCCCGTCACCTTCGATGTAAGGGATGATCGGGTTGTCGGGCACGACGAACTTGCCGCCGGCGAAGCCGATCGGCGCGCCGTCTGTGGGCAGCGGGATACCGTTGTAAGTTTTCATGACGAAACCCTCCCATGGGTGCGTTTTGAGCTTGCGTCGGAGTCCATGGCGCGGTGCTTGGGAAAGACATGGCCTTCCGTCGTGGCTGGAGCAAGCTCCCTTCAGCCCAGGCGGAAGCAAGCTTCCGCACTCTAAGGCCGGCCCACCTACTGTTGCCGCACGTAATTGAGCAGACCACCGGCCAGCATGATGTGGCGCTGCCGCTCACTCAAGTTGTACTTAACCGCGAACTCGTAACCTTGGGTGACGTTTTTCACGCTGAAAAACTTGCCTGCGCTGAGCGCCTCGCGGACGCCGCTGATCTCAAGCTGGTCGTCCGGGTTCAGGCGATCGTAGTCGCTTTCATTCTCGAAGACGAGAGGCAGAATGCCGAAGTTGATCAAGTTGGCCCAGTGAATCCGCGCGAACGTCTTGGCGATGACCCCCTTCACGCCCAGGTACATGGGCGCGAGCGCGGCGTGCTCGCGGCTGGAACCCTGGCCGTAGTTGCTGCCACCCACAATGAATCCGCCGCCTGCTTCCTTGGCGCGCTTGGCAAAGGTGGGATCCAGGCGGCTGAAAACGTATTCGGAAATTGCCGGAATGTTGGAGCGCAGGGGCAGGATCTTGGCGCCCGCCGGCATGATCTCGTCGGTGGAAACGTTGTCGCCCACCTTAATCAGGATCTTGCCCTCCACGCGATCCCCGAGGGGCGCGGCGATGGGCAACGGCTTGATGTTGGGGCCGCGAAGAATCTCGACGTTTTCGGGATGGGGCGATGGTGGCACGATCATCCGATCGTCAACCAGGAATTTATCCGGCCACGCGATCTCGGGATAATCGCCCAATTCGCGCGGATCGGCGATCACGCCGAAGATGGCGCACGCCACCGCCGTCTCCGGGCTGGCCAGGTAGACCTTGTCGTTGGGCGTACCGCTGCGTCCGGGGAAGTTGCGATTGAAGCTGCGCACCGAGACGGCGTTGGTGCCGGGCGCCTGGCCCATGCCGATGCACGGCCCGCAGGCCGATTCCAGGATGCGCGCGCCCGCGCCGATCATGTCCGTCAGGCCGCCGGCGCGACTGACCATTTCAAACACCTGGCGCGAGCCCGGCGTCACCACCATGCTCACATCAGGGTTCACCATGCGTCCCCGCAGGATGGCCGCCACCGTCATCAGATCGTGGAACGAGGAGTTGGTGCAACTGCCCACGGCCACTTGCTGGACTTTTAGTCCCTTCACTTTGTGCACGGGAACCACGTTATCGGGGCTCTGCGGCTGAGCGATCAGAGGTTCGAGCTGGTCGAGGTCGATTACGATGTGCTCGTCGTAGGTCGCATCAGGATCGGGAGCTACCGGCTTCCAGACGTCTACCCGGCCCTGAGCGCGCAGGTACTGGCGCGTGCGTTCATCGCTCGGGAAAATCGATGTCGTGGCGCCAAGCTCGGCCCCCATGTTGGTGATCGTGCCGCGCTCGGGAACCGTCAACTGAGCCACGCCCTCACCATAGTACTGGAAAATGCGGCCCACACCGCCTTTCACGGTGAGGCGGCGAAGCATTTCCAGGATGATGTCCTTGGCCGTCACCCAGGGCTGGAGGCGCCCGCGCAGCTCGACACCGACGATCTTCGGCATCGTCGTATAGAAAGCGCCCCCGCCCATCGCCACCGCCACGTCGAGACCGCCCGCCCCGATGGCCAGCGCTCCCATGCCGCCGCTCGTCGGCGTGTGTGAATCGGAGCCCACAAGCGTCGCGCCAGGTTCTGAGAAACGCTCCAAGTGCACCTGGTGGCAGATTCCGTTGCCGGGCCGCGAGAAGTACACGCCATACTTGGCCCCGACGGTCTGAAGGAATCGGTGGTCGTCCGCGTTCTCGAAGCCGGTCTGCAGCATGTTGTGGTCAACGTAGCTGACGGAAAGCTTCGTCTTCACGCGAGGAATACCCATCGCCTCGAATTGCAGATATGCCATCGTGCCCGTGGCGTCCTGGCTGAGGGTCTGGTCGATGCGGATGCCGACTTCCTCGCCCGCCTTCAGCCTTCCTTCCACCAAATGGGCTTCCAGGATCTTCTGAACCAGATTTTGTGCCATGAGGACCTCCCGATCTGCGGATAGTGTAGACTGCGCAGGAAGCAGCTCGACCGCAGGAGCTGAGTACATAAAGATACATCCGCCCGGCCCGCGGTTCAAGGCGGAATTGGTGCGCGACATAAAAGTGGGAGAATCCACAGATTTCGCAAATTGCCGAGCGCAGCCCTTTGCCCACAAACCAAAGTGGCTGCGAGGTGACAAGTGGGGAGTGACGAGCAAGAAAAATCTCCGCGGCGAGAGAAGAACCCGGGAGCTGTCCTCAGCGTCATCAGCGCTCCAGTGTGCTGTAGCGGCGCTCGGTGAGCGCCGAAATTGGCCGGAAGCGAGAGAGGCTATACAACTAGCCAACCGGCGGGGACAAGCTTCAGCCGCACAGGTTCGGCGCTCATCGCGGGATTCTTCGCTTCAGAATTGACCGCCGGTGAACAACGCGGGCGGCCCTCCCCCCGTCTGGCTTCGTTTTGTTGGGCACATCAAATCTAAAGGACTTATGGGGTTCGTTTTGGCTTCGTTTTCTGATGCCGTGTCGATTCTAAAGGACTTAGTGGGTTCGTTTTGGCTTCGTTTTGGCTTCGTTCTAAAGGTCATGTTGCTGATTCTAAAACACATGATTGGCTTCGTTTGACCTTTTTCGGCATTTTCGCAATCCTGGCCGCCATCCGAACCCTCTCATCGCCCCTCGCCCCAACGCCGAGCCCATCTTCCACTCGAAGCATTTCAGCCTTGTCTCCGCCCGTATTCGTCAGAAAGTGCCTCACCAGCTCCGCCCAAACCGCGCGCTGACCCTCACCCACCAGGAAATCAGCCCAGGGCACCGGACTCCGATGCCGAAGCACGCTGGGTTGGCCGAAGCGAAGAAGGCCAAGATCTAGGATAAACCCGGAATGCTTATTGTCAAGAAAAATATTTACCGCGCTAAAATACCCCGCGGATTCTTCTAACTTTTATGTGGCGCACCCAGGCTGAACTGGTACGAATCCTCCGCGACAAAGGCCTTGCGATATATACGATCTCATCGCATATTATGCACATGTGGATACCACGACGGCCGTGAGCCACGCGGTGAACCTCGGTTTTGTGCGCACGGTTGTGGGGGAAGGCGAGGCTGGTCAGCGGCACGGTCGTCTCTCGCACGCCCAACAGTTTTCCCCTCGTCAAGGGATTCCGGGCACAGTTTTCCCCTCGTCAAGGGATTCCGGGCGCTGCCGGTGTCTGAGCTAATCTGAGGCTGGATCGCTTCATTGGAGAGGTTGAAAACGACCGAAACTGTAAGGCCCACCTCATCTCCGTCTTGGGCGGGGACTTCGACGTTGGCGCCATCTGGGCAGCCGTCATCGAGCACAACCACTTCACCGTGGAAGCTCCGGGGATTGATTCAATCACTGTCAGGGTCGAGAGGTTGAGCGTGAAAGGGATAACAGTGGCCAAGAGCTTCAAGATCATACAACTCTCCTTGGCGCACGCCTCCTGGGAGTGATGCCTTTGGCGGGAGGGCAGGCAACCTCAAGGACGGAATTATCTTCGCGTTTG
>Ga0326728_10022985_pt1 | contig 11495 bp, 10 predicted proteins | sample MB3enrmetagenome_FD_207602 | JGI IMG/M metagenome (GOLD analysis project Ga0326728, IMG submission 207602) | Lab enriched peat soil microbial communities from McLean, Ithaca, NY, United States - MB31MN | ecosystem: Environmental > Terrestrial > Soil > Wetlands > Peat | place: USA: New York... | reverse complement strand
GCTCCGCGCCGGAATCGGACGAGTTCGGAGTGCGCGATGCCTTCTCCGCCGAAGTGGGAAAGACGTTATCGATCGTGATGTCCGGCAGTCCCTTGTCCGCATCGACCCAATCCGCGAAAAACCATGACAGGTCGCGGCGCAGCCCCGCCTGCTCCAGCAGTTTCTCGAAGGAGCCGGATCCTGAATTTGCGCCCAGACCGCGCGCCGCATCCTGCGCAGGATCGTATGCGCGCAAGGCCGCGGAGAGCGCGGGATCGCCGACCAGGTCGCGCAGCATCCAGAAAACGTAAGTCGCCTTGGTACGGTAGTACACGGGCGAGATGGCCTGGGCCAGCGGCTGACCCGAGCTTTCCCCGGGACTCGGAGGCTCGATCAACGCCAGAGCGCTGCGGCCAGATTCAAGGGCTTCCAGCGCTTTCTGGCGGCCCGACTGTTTTTCCAGCCACAAGGTCCCCATGAAGTGCGCCACGCCCTCGCTCAGCCATGCGCGCGGCGACGACATCCACGCGTGCGTGAGCGCGTGGGCCATCACGCCGGTGAGTTGATCCGGCGTGCCATGGCGAACGGCGGTCACCAGCAGTGGCCCGGTTTCAAAAGGCGCATCCTCGGGATCGGGAAGATCCAGAATCGTCAGTTGCGAGCGCGGCGCCTGGCCCAGCCAGCCTTGCAGGAAGGGCGAAACGGTTGAAACCGCGGTAGCCCACTCGTCCACAGCCGCATTGTCAGCAGGCAGCGTCCACAGTGTGGTGTTCGCAGCATGGTGTTCGGTGCGGACGGCCGCAAAAAGGCTGGGAGCTTCGAAGCCTAATGTCGCGCTCGAGAGCGTGGCCGTTGCCACGCCCGAGATTTCGTCGCTTCCGTTCTGCGGCTCCGTCACCGCGAGCGGCACGGGGTGGCCGTTGATCAGAGCGACTGTGGGCGCGTGGCCGTGGGAAAACTCGACCGTGAGGTGCAGGGAGAAATGCGCGCCGGCCATGCGCAGCTTGTGCTCGCCCATTTCGTCAAAAACCCGCGCCCCGTCGCCGAGAATCACGGGAGGCGCGGAGGCGGGGTACCACACCACGTTGCCGAATCCGCGCAGGCCGGTGAAATCGCTCTCGATCGCGTCCCAATCGGAGTGCAGCGCCACGTCCTCCGGAGTCCCGATGGCAAGAAGGCGCTGCCCCGATTGCGGAACTGTGCCGGAGTAGGTGACGTCGAGTTGCAAGGTCGCTCCGGGCGCGAGCGGGGTGGCAAGTTTGACGGCCGCCTCGTGAAGCTGGCCGGTGTGATCGGTGTCGGAGTTGAGCGTCGCGATCGTATACAGAGCGTCAGTCGCAGCGACGCGGATCCGCTCCCAGTGCAGCGAAGAAGAAATCTGGAGTGGGACGTGGGCCAGCGGGGACTTGCCGTCATTGCGCACGGTGATGAGGGCGCGCACGGCGATTTCGTGCTCCGTGGTGCGCAGATGCACGTCCATGTTGAATTCGGTGAAGGTGAGGGCCTCGCGCTCGGCGTCGCTTGCCGTGGGCGCCTCGACAGATTGTCCGCTGGGGGCCGGTTGCTGTGCGCCAGGACCGACCGTGGTCGTGGTCTGGCCGTTTGCGTCGGTCGAACGAGAAAAAATGACCTGGCCGTGATGCGGCTCCTCTTGCGGGGCCGCCGGAGTGGTTTGCGGCGCGGCCGGGAGCGCGGCGAGAAAGAAGACGCTCGCGGAAACGAAACGCTTGGCGCGCGTGGCCCCGATAAAATCGATCTTCATGAACCAAGTCCCTTCTGCCCACTGCGTGGCGCAGACTTTTGGACGAGAGTTTCAGGCGATTCGGTGGCGCGGCGCTGGCGGGCGGCCTCGTAGAGTACAACAGCTCCCGCGGCGGAGACGTTGAGCGATCTGACGCCACCGGCCATGGGAATGCGCAGCAGGTGGTCGCAGGTGCGGCGCACCAGATCGTGTAGTCCCGCGCCCTCGCGGCCCAGCACGATCACCAAATTGCCGGCGAGGTCGAATCGGTCGTAGTCGGTTTCGCCGCGCTCGTCGAGACCCACGATCCAGAGGTTCTGGCGCTTGAGCTCTTCGAGGGCACGCACCAGGTTGACGACGCGGGCAATGCGCAGGTGCTCGGCCGCGCCGGCGCTGGCTTTTACGGCAACGGCGCTCAGCGGCGCGGAGCGGCGCTCGGTAAGGACAACACCGTCAACTCCGGCGCCATCGGCCACGCGCAGCAACGCGCCCAGGTTCTGCGGATCTTCCACTCCGTCGAGAGCCAGGACGAGGCGCGATGCCGCAGAGCTTTCAGCGGCCGGAGTGAAGAGATCTTCGAGCGCAAGAAACTCCTGCGGATGAACCAGCGCGACAACGCCCTGGTGCGCGGAAGTCTTGGCGGCAACTGTCAACTGATCGCGCGGCTGTTCCAGAACGCGGACGCGGGCCTCGCGGCACTGGGCAACCAGCCGCTCCAGGCGCGCGTCACGCCGCTCGCGGGCCACGAGCACGTGGTCAAAGCGCCGCTTTCCGGCTTTCAGAGCCTCCTCCACCGGGTGCAGGCCGTAGAGAACTTCCATGAATTTTAGTGTACGGCGCGAGACACGAAGGGCGCCGTTTTGCGGCGCCCCGAAGTTGATAAATTGCCGGCAGCTTGCTAAACAAAATTGCCGCCGCTTTGTTCGCGCCAATCTTCCATCTGCTGCTTGAAATGCTCCATCTGTTGCTGCATCTGCTGCTGCAGCCGCTTCATCTGTTCCTCGTTGAAGCTCTTGCGGAATTGCTCCATCTGCTGCTGCATCTGTTGCATCTGCTTCGGATCGATTTGGAAGTTCTTCATGCTTTCGCGCAGCTTGTCGGCCTGCTGGCGCAACTGCTCCATCTGTTCGGAGTCGACCTGGAGATGCATGTTCTCCATCTGCTTGCGGATTGCGTCGGCTTGCTGGCGCGCCCGGACAGCGGCCGCATTGACCTCGGCCTGTGCCTGGGCAGTCAGCGCCCGCATCATGTCGGGATCAAGCGCGGGCGCCAAATCCGCCAACTCGGGCACATCGCCGTTCGCGAACAGATCGTCAAATTCGAGGGCGCCGCGGTGCTTGGAGGAGTCCACTTGGAGGGTGAGCGTCTGCTGCTTCTTATCGCGCAGAATGGTCACCTGCACGGGCTTGCCTTGGTTGGAGCGCAGAGCGCGGTCCCAGTCGGCGGAGGTCAGAATGGAGTCCGCGCCGACCTTGAGAATCACGTCGAAGGCCTTGAAGCCCGCGGCGGCAGCCTCGGATTTCTTGTTCACCTGCTTGATCATCAGGCCGCCCTGCACGCCGAAATACTCGGCCATCTGCGAGGTAAGCGGCTCAACTATGGCGCCCACGTTGAGCGTGCTGGTGAAGAGGGGCATGTGGAAACCGCCCGGCAAAGGAGCGTCAGTCATGATGCCCATCCCCGGAACCGGCGCGGCGGGCGCAGCCGGCGTGACACTGCCAACATCGTTGCCGATCTTGCCCCAGATATCGTGGTCGAGAGCCTTGCGGTCGGCCAGTTGCACGGCCAGCGTTTGAATGTTGCCGTCGCGGCTGATCTCGAGGCTGATCTTGCGGCCCGGTGGAATTTCGTGCAGCATGCGGCGCAACTGTTCAGCGCTTTCCACGTTCTGGCCGTTGACGGCCAGCACCACGTCGTTCACCTTCAGGCCGATCTGGCCGGCGGGTGCATCGTGATCGATCAGCGTGATCAGGGCGCCGCGGACTTCCTTGAGCTTGAGGGCCTGCGCTTTGTCGGCGTCCACGTCGGTGATTTCCACGCCCAGGTAGCCCGAAGGACTGGCATGCACCACCAGGGGATCGGGATCAGCAAAGATGGAAGTGAGTGTTCCGGCCTGGGCATGCGCTAACTGCGGCGTAAAGAGCAAGCAGGCTGCCGCCGCCAGCGCGGCGCAACCAAGTGCGATGCAACCAAGAATTCCATGCAACGAACGGTACGGCCTCAAAAGGTGTTTCATAGCTGTGTCTCTCCTTGTAGTTCGTCAACCGGTCTGCGCTCATCATGACGGCGCAGTTGCCGGAAGGGTGAGCGAGTTTATTGAATCTCCGATACCCGGCGTAATACCTGCCGGGAAACATTCCGGATCTGAGGGTTGTCGTCAGAGTTGGAGACGGAATAAAGCACCTGGCGAACGCTGGTATCGGCGTCGACAGGCTCCAGCAAACCGATGGCGGCCGAGCGGATGGCCGGGTCATTGTCATTCAGCACGGCTTCCAGCACGGCGTCGCGCACGCGTACGTCGTCGGCCACGTAGGGCTCCAGGCCCTCCAGCGCCTTCTGGCGCACCTTGGGGCTGCGATCGTAGCGTAGCGCCACCATCAGCGCTTCGCGGATGCCGGCGGGCTGGCAACTGTGGCCGGCGCGGCACTCAGCCGCGAGCAGCGCCACGGAGTCGCCGCGCACGCCCGGCGAAGAGTTATTCTCCGTGGCCAGCATGAGCAACTGGCGGATTTGAGGATCGTCGAGCGAGCCCTCCACCTGGCGCGGCACCAGCTGGTTATAGCTCACATCGACAATCTCGCTGTTGGGCTGGCGCACGATGCCGGAGATGCTGGCCACGTTGGCCAGTGCGGGGAGGGCTCCCTCAGGTTGCACTTTGACGCCGGCGGGCGTTGCCGTTTGCGCGCCGGCCGCGTGGGCCGCGCGGTTCTGCGCGTATTCGTAGCCGCCCAGAACGCCGGCGCCGGCGCCGGCCAGCAGCAGCAGCAGCGCCGCCACTGGCGCGGTCTGCAGGCTCGCAAAATTGTTCAGGATCCGTTCGCCGAAGCGTTCATACCAGCGTTTGGGCGGCAATGCGTCCAGAGCTTCGTCGAGGCGCAGGCGCGCGCGGGCCACCAGATTCGGCCCCGGCTCCGCAACCGGATGCGCATCCGCCAGAACCTTGAGCGCCAGCACCTGCTCGCGCTCCTTCCGGCATGCCACGCAGCCGGCTACATGCCGCTCCAGCTCGTGCGCCAGTTCGTCAGGCAGCTCGCCATAGGCTGCCGTGACCATCCGTTCGTGTGCAAGTTCGCAATTCATGTCTACGTCCTTTTGGCCCCAAAAACAGCTCTTAGCTTTTGGCTCTTAGCTCATCGTGCGAGGTTCGAGCTTATTGTTTTTTCTTCCGGCTCGTTGCGCTCCATGGTCGAGCCCTGCTTCCCGGCCCAAGACAGCTAATAGCTAAAAGTAAGAGCTAATAGCCGGCCGCTACCTCAACTCCGCCAGATGCGTGCGCAACTTCTTGGTTGCCCGGAAGAGGGTATTCTTGGCGGTCTCTTCCGTGGTGTTCAACATCTCGCCGATGGTGCGCAGCCGCAGCCCCTGGTAGTGCTTCAGCTCAAACACCATCCGCTCGCGCGGCGTCAGTTTGTCCAGCGCCGCCTGAATCCTTTCGCCCAGCAGCTTGCGGTCCAGCTCGCGGGCGGGGTTTGAAAACGACCGGTCGTCTGAAACCGAGGCCAACAGATCGATCTCGTCGCCGGTGCGGTCCACCACCACGGCGTGATCCTCGCGGCGGGTCTTGCGCCGGCGCAACTGGTCCAGGCACAAGTTGGTCACGATCCGGTAAATCCACGTATAAAACGAGCACTCGAAACGGAAGTTGCCGATATACCGGTAGGCCTTCAGGAAGGCCTCCTGGTAGATGTCCTCGGCATCATGCTCCGATCCGGTCAGATGCAGGGCCAGCCGCAACACCTGGTGCTCGTACTGGCGTACCAGCACGTCGAATGCCGCGCGCGAACCCGCCTGCGCCTCGCGGATCAGGTCCATTTCGAGCGCACGGCTATACGCGCGCTCCTCAACTGTGCTCGCTTCGTCCCGGCTCGAGCTCCCCCGGTTCGCCCCATCCATTGCCTTCGTCGCAGCCATGCCTGGAGTGGATTGTACCCTCCGCCCTGCTGGCCGGGCCAAAGTGGCTACTGTCTGAACCGGGGCGAGTGGAATACTGACCGCATCTGCTTCCATTGGTTTCGCTCCCGGAAGGTAAAGCCTGTGCGCGTAGGAATAGACGCGCGAGCAACGATTTGGAAAGCAGGGACCTGGGGAACAGTGTGGGTGCGAGTGTGAGTGTGGATTGACCACCCACACGCACACTCACACCCACACTTGCTCCGTTACACTGGAAATCAATGACGGGAAATCTCTTTGAAAACACGGCGGATGGCAGCGTGGGAGCCGCCGGCGGGTGGTATACGGCTCATTGCGACGGCGGATCGCGCGGAAATCCCGGCCCGGCAGGGTACGGTGCCGTCATTCAGGACCCCCAGGCCCAGGTCATCGCGCGGCTCAGCGAGTTTCTCGGCCGCCAGACCAATAACTACGCAGAATATAAAGGCTTGCTGGCCGTGCTGGCGTGGGCGCTTGCGAACGGCGTCCGCCGCTTGCGGGTCTTCTCCGACTCCGAGCTCATGGTGCGGCAGATGAAGGGCATATACAAGGTGAAAAACCCCGGATTGCGGCCGCTATGGGAAGAAGCGCAACGCCAGTCGCGCCAACTCGACGCCTTCGACATGCGCCACACCCTCCGCGGCGGCAACAAAGAAGCCGACCGGCTGGCGAATGCGGCAATGGATAAAGCCAGGGAACAAGGGACCGAGGGCACAAGAAAGCTATAAGAGGCTGTAGATAGAAATTTCCCAGGCCTCCGAATCAAGACCCGGGGCACTCGGCGAACTTTATGCCTGCGGTCTGAAGATCACAATCTGATAAACGGCGTTGTCGTGAAACCAGATCAGGATGCCCCGTGAACGCCAGATAAATTTCATGCCGCCGCCGCGCCAATCCATCTTTTCGGCATCGCCGTAGATCTTGCGTACCCTGTCGACCGGCATGCCGAACGTTACACCGCTTGCGGTAACGCCTTTGAAGCGTTTCTCGAAGCGAAGTTCGATGACCTCGTCCTTTTCGTTCAACAGGCAATTGAGACCCAGCTTGTCCCATCGCATCATGCGACCGTTCGAAGTCTTGTCGGGATAGCCGAAGATATCGATTAAGGAGTTCGCGCTGGCGCCCACGATGAAACGGTCCCAGCCCACTCCCTCCTGGATTGTCCGCGGCGTTTTCTGGGCGTAAGCTCGGTCAGTTCCCGTCCAGATCAATAGAAGAATCAAAGCGCACGAGAAAACCCGGCAACAGCGGAACATAGATCACCTGCAATTGAGAATTGCAGACATTCTAGGAGGTAGCCGCGGATCAGGCAATACCGGAGCTCGTGCGGCCCGCGCAGCGAGGATGCAGGCTCAGCTAAGAATCTCAGCTACACTTTGCGGCCCAGGTCGTTGCGCCACGCGTAGCCGTCCTTTTCCAGCAAATGGTCGGCACACTCCGGGCCCCAGGAGCCGGCAAAGTAATTCGGAAAGACCTCGGGCTTTTTCGCCGCCCACGCTTCGAGAACAGGCGTGTAGAGCGCCCAGTTGGTTTCCACGCCGTCGCGGTGCGAGAAGAGGGTCTGGTCGCCCAGCATGGCGTCGAGCAGCAAGCGCTCATAGCCGTTGGCGCTCGATTTGCCGAAAGCGGCCTCGTAATCGAAGTCCATGTTCACCGGGCACACGGCCATTTGCGAACTGGTAGGCACCTTGGCGCCGAAACGCAGCGCAATGCCTTCGTCGGGCTGGATGCGGATGGTGAGTAAGTTGGGCTGAATCTCGGCGCAAGGGCCGGTGGATTGCATGCGGTTGAAGATCAACAACGGCGGCTGCTTGAACTGGATGGAAATCTCGGTGGCGCGCTTCTTCATGCGCTTGCCGGCGCGCAGAAAGAACGGAACCCCCGCCCAGCGCCAGTTCTCGATGGTGAGGCGAAGCGCGGCGTAGGTTTCGGTGCCTGACTCGGGATTCACGCGTTCCTCGTCGCGGTAGCCGATCACGTGTTCGCCTGCCACAATGCCCGGGCCGTACTGGCCGCGCACCGTGCTAAGGATGGGAAGCGGCGGAATCGCCTGCCACACCTTGAGCTTTTCCCGGCGCACGCTTTCGGCATCGAAGCTCGATGGCGGCTCCAGCGCAACCAGCGCCAAGAGTTCCATCATGTGGTTCTGCACCACGTCGCGCAGCGCTCCGGCCTTCTCGTAGAACGGGCCGCGCCCCTCGACGCCGAGGGTTTCCGCCACGGTAATCTGCACGTGGTCAATGTAGTTGCGTTTCCAGATGGGCTCGAAGATGCCATTGGCGAAGCGGAAGACCAGCAGATTCTGCACCGTCTCCTTGCCCAGGTAGTGGTCGATGCGGAAGACCTGACTCTCCTGGAACACGGCGTTGACCTGGTGGTTCAGCTCGCGAGCCGAGTCGAGATCGTGGCCGAAGGGCTTCTCAATCACCACGGCCACACGGCCTTTTTCCGGCTGCGCCATGCCCTGCGCGCCCAGGTTCTCCACGATGCCGGCAAAGAACTCGGGCGCGGTGGCGAGATAGAACAGGCGGTCGGGACCGATTCCCTTCTCCGCGGCGATGCGATCCAGCTCCGTCTTCAGCTTCGCGTAGTGCGATGGATCGTCGAAGTTGAGCGGGAAATAGCTGATGCGGCTGACAAAGTCGTCGAGTTCGGAATCGGACACGTCCACGCCGCCAAACTCCACGATGCCTGCGCGCATGTCGGCCGCAAATTCGTCGCCCAGCGGGCGGCGCGCCACGCCCACAATGGCGAAATGCTTCGGCAAGAGTTTCGCCAGGTAAAGGTGAAACAGCGCCGGAAGCAGCTTGCGCTTGGTCAGGTCGCCCGAAGCGCCAAAGATGACGAGAACTCCCGGGTCGGGAATGCGCTCGGCGCCCTTCGGCAGCTGCGAAAGATCTTCGGGGCGCACGCTCATCTGCATAGTGGCCATAGCTGTCTCCGACAGGGTTCGGGTGTCAGTTGTCAGGCATCAGGGGTCGGTGAACAGTCCATAGCTCGTGAACCGTAAACTCGACCACCCTGCTCCGTGGCCAAGTCTGACACCTGAAACCTGACACCTGAATCCTGAAACCTGCGTTTACGCCTTCGCCTTGGCAAAGCGCTTGTTCACCTCGGCCCAGTTCACCACGTTCCACCACGCGGCCAGGTAGTCGGGACGCCGATTCTGGTACTTGAGGTAGTAGGCGTGCTCCCACACGTCGTTGCCCAGGATGGGATACAGTCCTTGCGAAAGCGGTGAGTCCTGATTGGCGCTGGTGATGATCTTCAGCTTGCCGCCCGTAAACACCAGCCAGCCCCAGCCGGAGCCGAACTGCTTGGCCGTGGTTTCGTTGAAGGTCTTTTTGAAGGCGTCGAAGTCGCCGAAGTCGGCCGAAATCTGCTTGGCGATCTCGCCCGAGGGGTGGCCGCCGATGCCGGACGAATTGGCCGGTCCCATGATGGTCCAGAACATGGTGTGGTTGGAGTGGCCGCCCCCGTTGTTGCGCACCGCGCCGCGAATGTCTTCGGGAACCGCGTTGAGGTCGCTGATCAGGTCGTCCACGGTCTTGGCGGCGAGCGCCGGGTGGTTGGCCAGGGCTGCATTCACGTTGTTGATGTAGGCCTGGTGGTGCTTGTCGTGATGCAGATGCATGGTTTCGGTGTCGATGAAGGGTTCAAGCGCGTTGTAGTCGTAGGGAAGCGGCGGTAATTCGTATGCCATAGGGGAAAATCTCCTCCGTTCGGATTGTACTGGGTGGGGCCTGACCTCAGGCTCAAGCTCAGCTCTGCGTATACAAGCATGGATGCGTAAACCCGCGGTCAGGGTGCGGGAAAGTTCACAGATTGAGATGAATACGGCATGAATGGCGGTGCAGGAGACCGATCAGGCCTTGCGGGCACCGTCCGCAGACGCTGAAACGGGAAACCAGGCCGGAGAGCCCCACGCCAGGCGTGCCGGGGGCCCGAGCGGCGGGCGAGCCTCGAAGATTTCCACATTGCCCACGGCGATTTCAGGATTTGGGACGGCAGCCGCTTCCACGGCCAGCGCAATGCGGTGGCCGGCATGGTCGAACCGGCAAAACCGCCAGCGTCCGGGATTGTCATCCACTCCCGGCTCAATCTCAAATCGCATCGCCGCCGGCCCGTCGAAGAGGAACGAAATCCCGTCGAGCGGGAGCGAGAGACCCATGCCGCGCGCCTTGATGTAGGCCTCCTTGAGCGTCCAGAGCGACAAGGCGCGGTCGGGGCGCTCGGCCGCGGGCAAGGCATCGAGTTGCGCGCGCTCGGCTGCGGAGAAGACCCGCGGCGCCAGCCGCACGATCTCTTCGGCGCGCGCCAGGGACTCGAGGTCGACACCGACGTCCACACTGACCTCAGGGCCCTCCTCCGCGGCAGCCGTGCCGGGGCTCGCGACGGAACGCGCCGCAGGGCGCGCGACCGGACGGGCAACTGGGCATGCCACCAGGCACACCGCCAGTTCCACACTGTTGGATTGGTTGAAGCGCAGGCCGCATTCCGGAATGGGAGACGGCTTGCCGTACTGGTTGACCGAGAAACTCCAAGCCTGCGGCGGCAAGGTGTGGGCGTGCGAGAGCGCCACGCGTGCCAGGGCGTGCGTGGCCAGGTATTCGCGGCGGTGTCGATCGAAGCGGAAGCGCGCCGCGCGGACGCGCTCGGCATCATTCAGGATTGCGGCGCACGCCTCTTCGATCGCGGGTTCCTCAAGATCGCCGGGGTAGGCGAGCCAAAGTTGCAGCGCCAAGCTGCACGTCGGATTGTTGCCGGCCGCTGTTTCCATTCGATCGCTTGCCCTTAAGCATAAAGCTCTTCGACAACAGGGCGAAAGATCGTCTACAATCCCGCCGGAGCCGTTCGCGTGCGCGGGCGATCGAATATCGGAGCTGCGGCTCGCGCGCGAAAAGAGCGGTGGGAGAACGGAATGCCCATGGTATCGCCGCACGTGCGGCACAACTATCTGGCCATCGCCGTGGCTGCGGTGGCAAGTTTTCTTCTTCTGACCGTCTGGTACACGCTTTTTCTCGATGCGTGGCTCAAGGGCATCGGGCGCGATCGCGCGTGGTTGGTGGGCGTCGGCGTTAGCCAGGTTTTGCAAAGCTGTACCACGCTACTGGCCACGGCGCTCCTCGCCATCTGCATCTCCAGCTTTGTCCAACTCACGGGACCGCAGACGGCCATGCGCGGCATCAAGGTTGCGGCAGGCCTGTGGCTGGGCTGTGTGCTGCCCGTCCGCGCCACCGAGTCCGTTTACGAGGTGCGCAGCTACACCTGGTTCGCCATCAACCTCGGGTTTTGGCTGTTGACCATGGTCCTGATGGGCGCGATTGTTGGGGCGTGGAAAAAGCAAGACACGCAATAGGCGGTCGGGAATCAAATTCTGGTCCTGCCGCCCACTAACTCGACGAGCTAGGAGCTAACAGCTAGAAGCTGTTCCTTAGTCCCTGGTCCCTGCTTCTTCACTCCGGTGGCGGATAAAACGGCAGCTTCTCGTTCTTCGCGTTGGCGCGCCGCACCGTCGCGTCGTCAAAAAGCAGGGCCGGAGCCATCACCGTCGTCGGCACGTCTCCGTAATAATTCGTGACGAAGAGATCTTTGCCGGCGGCCTCGATGCTCGAACGCAGGGCGC
>Ga0326728_10022984_pt1 | contig 11495 bp, 9 predicted proteins | sample MB3enrmetagenome_FD_207602 | JGI IMG/M metagenome (GOLD analysis project Ga0326728, IMG submission 207602) | Lab enriched peat soil microbial communities from McLean, Ithaca, NY, United States - MB31MN | ecosystem: Environmental > Terrestrial > Soil > Wetlands > Peat | place: USA: New York... | reverse complement strand
TGCGTATTCCATCGTGGATGGCGAAGAGTTGGCCTTCCATTCGCCATGAAGATTCTGGACATCGACTGGCAGGCGTTCCTGCAGGTGTTGGAACACTACCGGCGGCTGCCGTATGGGGCGCGCCGGTTCCTGGTTGAGAAGGTGCAGCCCAGCCAGGGCGTGCCCAACGCGATTCTGGGCGAGTGGCGCGAAGCGCTCCTCGCTTCCGGTCTGATGGCGCCCGGTCCGAAAGGCGTGAGCGCCTACGTCGACCGCCGCTTTCAAGGCTTCTGCCGGGTCATGCGGGCGCTCCACCGCAACCCCATTTTCCGCACGCCGTCGCGCGAGTCCTTTCACGTGTTCGTTTCCGACCACCTGGAAGGGCTGGAAATTACGGCGTTCTCCGGCGTGGGCAGCCAATATTACTATTACCGCGATTACGGGGCGGTGCAGGGCCTGTACTCGCGGGTTTGCGCGGCCTCCTGGGTGAAAGCGTTTCTGGAGGCGCAGGATGAACACTGGGAGACGCCCTACCAGGCGGCGGGGAGTTCGCCCTATTTCTCGTCGGCGGAGATGTTTCACGCGGCGCAGGCTTTGATTCAGCGGCTGGCGCCGGGAGCCGTACCTGTGCCCATGGCGCAACTGCAAGGGATGTGCCCCGGCCTCCCTCCCGCAATTCTCGCCGGCGCGATCCGGGCCGGGTTGCGTTACCTGCTCTTCTACCCTTGCCTTCTGGGGGAAGGGCTGGAGCCCGCCGTCGGCCTGTGGCCCGCCGCCGCGCGCAAGCTGAGCGCCGACATGCCGCGGCCTCCCCAGCCGGCCGTGGTGTCGCAGACCTTCCACTCACCCTTCCTGGTGGACGATATGACCGCCATCCTGGCGGCCTGCGCCGCGGCGCCGCCGCGGCTGCGCTCCAACGATTTCGGCATTTTCGAGGCCGATCTAAGGAACCTCACGGCGGCCCTCGGCACCTTGCCCGAATGGATCGAGCAGATGTTTCACGCGCCTCCCGAGCGCCGCATCCCGGCGGCGCTCGATTTCCTCCGACAGAAAGGGTTTCTGGAACGGAAAGACCGCCAGCGCGCCCTCTACATGGAAGTCACCGAAGCGGGGACCCAGTGGCTGGGGCTGGGAGCCAAGGGCCGCCTCAAAGCGGTGCTCGACGGCATCCGCGGTACCCTCAAGGATCCCTCTGCGTCTTTCGGACATCAGGCGCTTTCCCTGCTGCCGCACTCCGAGAGGGTGCCTTATTATCGGCACGCCCAGCAAGTCGCCTCCGCCCTGTGCCTGGTATTCGGGAGGGCCCAGACCGATGTGTTCGTGCGCCTGCGCGATTTTCAAGCGTACTACAGAGAGCGGGACAACCCCTTCATCGCCGTGCATCGCGAGCAGCCATACTTTTCGGTGATGGTCGCCGGCCGGCAGATCGCGCAGCCCTCGGCAGACGAGTTGGAGGAGGCTTGGGAGGAGACGTTGGCCGAGTTTCTGGAGCTTCGGCTGCTCCCCCTGGGCGGCGCCCGGGCCGGCATGGGGGCCGATGGAGCGCTGTGTTTCGCGCTCACCGATGCCGGGAAGTACCTGGTCGGGGCGGCGGACGATTTCGAGCTCGGCGAGCAGGCTTCGGGACGCATCGTCTTGCAGCCCAACTGCGACGTGGTTTTCCTGGCGCCTGCGCCCAAAGCGGAGTCCGAACTCGCGCGCTTCTGCGAGCGGCGCGGAAGGCATATCGGCACGCTGTTCAAAGTCACCAAGCCATCCATCCTGGCGGCCGCGGCTTCCGGCCTGAACGCCGAGCGGGTCCTGGCCACGCTGCGCGAGTACTGCGGGAGCGAGCTCCCCGGCAACGTACAGCGCGAGATCGTGGGATGGTTCGGGCAGTTCCGCCAGGTTACCATGGCTTCCGCGATTCTCATCCATTGTCCGGATGCCGAGACCGCCACCCGCGTCATCTCGGTCGCCGGAACGTGTGTGACGCGCCTTACCGACACCACGCTCGAATGGCGCCAGCACAAGCCTCAGCCCGCGCTCCTCAAGAAACTGCGGGAGATGGGGATTTATGTGCGCGAGCGCTAACGACTTATGGGTGGTCTCCCGATCGTTGGTCGGAAAGAGTAATTGCAGTTGAAGGACTTTTGCTCCGCCTCGTACCGCATTGCCGGGCGCCGGACAGAATCCATGAACGTCGCCCGTAACCAAACCGTCACCGGGCAGTAACTCAGTGGATTCAAAAGCCGGACCGCCTCTTACACGGTCGGGATACAAGCATACATAAGCGTGAATAAGTTTGGTTGACGCAATAGAAATTCGGTTATATACTCCACACTTCGGCCCTTCGGACAGAAGGAGTACACTATGGCTAACTCGAAATCGCGTAGACCCCCACGCAAAGTACCTCCCGCGGAGCCTCCTCCCGCGGAAAACACCCATCTCATACCGGCGGGCGGGCCTCAGTTTGCCGAGCCCACACCCACGCCGGACCCCGCTAAGTTCAGCGTCAAACACGGGTCGGATAAAGAAGCTTATTCGATTCTGGACCACCAACACGGCGCCTTAAAGCCGCGGCCGTTTCCAGTGGTGAAGGACGCGCAGGAACCGGTGCTTTCGCTTGCCGGCGCGCTTGGCGCCGACGGCGCTGCGATCGTTCGCCAGATTCAAGCCGCGGGGCAAATCGTTTTCCACTCCGCGGGTGATACCGGGAATACTTCTGGACCGGCGGACGAAGGCCTGGTCGCCGACAAGCTGGTCAGTGACTTCACTGAGACCGACCCGCGGGCGGTGCCGTCCTTTTACTACCACTTGGGTGATGTTGTGTACAGTTTCGGAGAGGCCGAATACTACTACGACCAATTCTATGATTCCTATCGCGACTATCCCGCGCCTATCTTTGCGATAGCGGGCAATCACGACGGAATGGTCGCTCCTAATTCGTAACAAGACGAGCGATTCGGCAATCGAATGGTCTCATTTTGCTTCCGGTCCTCACTGTCTATTGCGGATCGAGTGCTTGCCAGGCTCGACGGCGAAGAGCCCGTCCGGACCGGCAGCGTATAACGTGCTCGGCTGTGAAGCATCAAATACAAGGGAATTGATGAAATCAGGAGAACCGGGGATCTGTCCCCAACTCACTCCTGAATCGACGCTTGTGATGATGCCATTCGTTGTTGCTGCGTAAATCCTGGTTGAATCCAGCGGGTCGACTGCGAGAGCCGTGATGCTCGCGGTCGATGAAGCAAACAGACGTTGCCAGGTTGCGCCGGCATCCACCGTCCGCCAAATGGCGCCGCTCGAAGAATTGGTCGAAACCGAAAAAGTAGAAACAGCGGCATAAACAGTGCCGGACGCCTGTGGATCGACTGCTAACGAGGAAATCTGGATGGAACCATAGGTGCCGGGAACTGTGTCAAACTCGAGCGACAAAGCCGTCCATGTGAGACCCCCATCGTTGCTCTTGAAGACGGCTGAAGATCCTATATAAGTGCCGGCACAAAGAATATCAGTATCTTCCGAATCCATTGCCAAGGCGGTGATTTGGGCTGGGTAGCCACCGTTCAGCGGCAGTCCCGAATTGATGGCACCCCAGCTTGCGGCACCATCAGTGCTCTTAAAAAGGCCGCCACGGCCGGGTGAGGCTGCGTAGATTGTGTTGGGGTGTTGCGGATCAATGATCAGGAGGTTCACGTCGGTGACTTCATGGTAGGGCGCCAGCCCGGCGTTCATAGCGGTCCAGCTGTTTCCGCCATCCACGCTCTCGAATACGCCGACATCCGTGCCTGCGTAAACTCTGTTTGAGTCTGTGGGATCGACTGCCAGGGCGTTCGTCATGGTCCATCCGCCGAAAGCGAAGTCCCATGTGCCGCCGCCGTTCAATGTCTTGTAAACGCCGCCATTACTCCCCGCGTACAGGGTGCCCGAATGTTGTGGGTCGATTGCGCTTGAGAGAACCTGGACGGCATCTAGCCCTGACGTCAGCGAAATCCAATTCGATCCCCCGTCCGTGCTCCGAATGATTCCAGAAGACCCTGCTCCGAAAATGACGCCGGGCGTCTGCGGGTCAACCACCAGGGCGGCAAATCCAGTCGGTGGTTGATAAATCGTGGTCCAGGTTTGCGCTCCATCCGCGCTCTTATACACCCCGAGGTCGGATGCGTACAAGGTATTGGGATCGCGCGGATCGATCGCCAATGTTTGAGTAGGGAATCCACTCGAGAGATAAGCGGTTGGTGTGGTCCAGGTTTTCCCGCCGTCGATGCTCTTGGCTACCCCAGTCCGGCCGCCGGTCCAGGTGATATGAAGGTACAGGGTGGATGGATTTTGCGGATCGATTACGAGCGCGCCACCCAGGCTTCCTGTTAACGGCGAGGACGTGGCTTCGGTCCAGTTGTCCCCGCCGTCGGCGGTTGTGAAAATGCGGGTGTCGCAGGCCGGAGGGGGGCCCGTCTGGCCACATCGGTAGGCAGCCGCATAAATCCTGCGAGAATCTTGCGGATCGACGGCCAAGGCTCCGACGAATGCACCAGCACCGGGAACAGGCAACCCATTCTTAATTTCGCTCCAGGTGTTCCCCGCATCTACGCTTTTGAAGACACTGGTACACGCGCTGAGGTACAGGGTCCCTGGGATACGCGGATCTGCGATGAGAGCCTCAATGCACCGCGGCGGGACGCTGGGAGTTGATGGTACCCAGGTTCGGCCCCCATCGAGGCTTCTAAACAGTTCAAGATCGCCGAAGTCCCCATAATCGTCTTCTGGAGCGACGCCAGCATAGACAGAGTTCGGCGTGTTTGGATCCACCGCCAAGGCCACCACCGTAAATCCGCCAAGGCCGGCTTGGGTCCAGCTTGCGCCACCGTCGCTCGTCTTGAAAACGCCAGTCCAATGAGCCCCAGCGTAAAGCACGCCGGGGGTTTGGGTATCCGCGACAAGAGAGAGGAAATTTCCACCCTCAGGGCCGATATCCGTGACTTCGATGATGGGAAAACGCGGACCGGAGCGAATTCTGGCACCGGTGGATTGTGCACACGTGGGCAACGCGGGTCCAGCGACCGCAAATGCTATTAGCAGAAACCTGGGTGTAGCGCCCAAGATGGCGGTCAAGAGTTTGTTGCTATCGGCCCGCATTCCGGATCCCATTCGCAGATCATCTTGAAGGCTCCGGGAACCTGAAAGGAAGCCAAAAAGGGTTGCGAATGGGCTGTACAACGTTTTCACTTCGTTCATAAGAAAGGGTTTCACCAAAGATCCGCACTGTGGACGTTGCCGGACCGCAACTTGGCAGCCAGACAGTCGCCCTCCCGATTGAACAACAGCAGCGGATGATAACAGGTCGATTCGAAGTGGCCGTTGTAGGCGCTGTTCTCTTGCTCGCCATAAACCGGAATCTCGGTCGAATCCAGGTCCAGCACAACCCGTTGCGGGGAATCCAGTGCTTCTACCTTGCCGATGAGTTCGCGGTTGATGCGCGCCAGCCCAGCGAAATTCTCTTCCTCGGCCAGCATCTCGGTTTCGAACGTTTGCAAGCGCGAGGTCAAGACCACGCCGCGATCCCAGACCTTCTCCGACCCAATCAGCCGGAACGCCGGATCTTGCGACAGCCGCTCGGCATCATTGACATCCTCATAGCCCGCCATGCGGCTGTAGACGGACTGGCGGAACAGATCGGCCAGTGGCAGTTGGGTGTTCTTGCCGCGACGCGCGTCGCTCAGGTGCTCGGCGATGAGATCGCCCAAGCCCAATCGTCCGTCCAACTCGCGCACCAGAACGAGACCGCCATCCGAGGTCACCCGTGATCCTTGGAAATCCACCTTCAGCGAAGCGTTGAAAGAGAGCTGAAACGGCTCATTTTGTTTCTCACCCATTGGGTCTCGACCTCCAGAGCGTCTTCATCACATTGGAACCCGCATCAGTAAAGGCGTCCAACGATGTCAGGAGGTTATCAAGTAAGTCGCAAAAATGGAAATCCAGGATCAAGGGCGGAGCCCTTGCCTGTGTTTCGCTCTGTAGACCAGTACCGCCATCCGGCCCACCAGCAGCATCCCCATCGCGACCGGCCAGAATGGTCCTGGTGCGATCCACGCCGCTCGCGGTCCTCGTGCTGCGCCCCCGAAAGAATACTCGAACTCAATCGACCTCTGCATCTCGTCCCGCTTCTGCCGCGTCACCACAAGTCCGTCCGAGGGAGCTGCCAGGCAATTCACCAGGTACGCGCTGACTTGCGGCAGATGCCGATTTTCGAAACGCAACTCATGCCCGCTGCGCGCCGTGCGCAGTTTCATCCGGATCGTGCCCAATCCCTCCCGCATAGCTTCGATGGTCGGGAACTGACTCTCGATCAACGACAACGGCGCCGGCACGCCGTCCACTCGCAGTTCCACCTCCCGTGCCACACGGCCCACATAGGCCCGCTCTTCTTCCGGGGAAATCCGTCCGTCGCGATCCTGGTCGATCACAGCCATCAATGCCGGCAGCATGGCAACGCCCGGCGTCAACCGGATCTCCACGTCAGTGCCGTCCCGCGTCACTCCGATCAGGGTGGCCTGCAGATACTCGTCCAGCCGGTGCGCGGCCGTGCCTCCAATCAGGCTCAGCGCGAGCAGCACGCTCGCTCCCATTCGTTTCATCGTCGCGGTACTCAATGCCCCACTGACTTCTTTCCGTAATCGTTGGTCGGATCGCGGTAAATCGTATGGATGTGCATCGTCGGGTCGCCCCCCAGCGGCTGGGGCGCGTACTCGATCACCAACGTCGGTCCCTGAATCCGGTAATACGCCGGCATCCCGTTGGTGGTCGGTCCGCTCCATGCGAACCACGTTCCCGACAGATTCGCCTTGATCTCCGACATGCGCGCCGCCGCTGCCTGTTCGTTGACAATCCCCGCCCATTCACCCACCAAATCCAGCAGCATTGCCTGCTGGCTCGCGTTCATCGCGGAACACTGGATGCCCTCCGGCTGGATTGTCTTTCCGTCCTGCCCCGGCCCCAGAACCAGGTCGGCTACCTTGTAATTGAGGATCGCCAGCTTCCGCTGCCCTTCGTCCAGCGCATTGACCAGGGCGAATGCCTTGTCGTTCTCGGCTCCCAGCGGGCGCACGGTCTTGCCGTCCACGGTATACTTCGCGGGCTGCGCCGCCGTGAGGCTGGGCGTGAGAATCCCATCGAGACCCACCATGGTAATATTCAGCGCCAGATGATGCCCCCCGAACTGCAGCATCCACGGGTCCTTCACGGAAGGCGTGCCCAGGATTGAAATGTAGAACAAGTCGTGCCCGAACATCGGCGACCCGCGCCCGCCGCTGGCGGCTCTTAGTGCCTCGTCGCCTTCCATGATCGCGAGCACTTTCTCATAACCGCGCTGGCTCAGCGTGGCGGCCAGCAGCCCCATCGCCGCTCTCTTCTGCGGCCCGCTCAGGTCGCCCATCTTCAGGCCTGCCCGCGGCACCATCGTCGTGGGCAGGTTCGACCACCTCGTCCGTTGCGCCGCGTCGTTAAAGTCGAACAGCACCTTCGACCGCTGTCCCCCATCCAGCGAGCTCAGGAAGCCGTTTGCGCTGGCCACTATTTTGGAAGCGACACTCAAAGAACTCTGGGCCGGCGCTGGCCCGCAGCACAGAACGGCGGCGAGAAAGCCGCTCACACTCGTACCCAGCAGGGTTGCTTTTTCCATCCGTCGATCCTACCAAAGTCTGTGACCGGGCCGCCACGATTCTCACCCATTGTCCGGATGCCGGACCGACACTCGTCTCGGCCGCCGCCTTTTTTACGAGCTTTTGACACCGCCTGCACGTCCTGCACGCGGTTCGCCTCGTCTCATGGCTATGGCCACACGAAACTCAGCGCCCGTGAGACGAGGCTTCGCCGGATTGATTGCCGTCGCTTCCGCCGCGCTGGCGTTAACAACTGCAATCTCTGATGGCTCCAGAAACCAAACGGTGAGCGAAAAATCTCTCCTGGCCGGCTCCAACGTTCCCCTGCCCGTTCGCGCGATCCTGCGACGCGCCTGTGGGGATTGTCATTCCGAGAATACCGTTTGGCCGTGGTACGCGCACATCCCGCCGATTTCCGGACAAATTCGCAGCGATGTGGCGGCGGGCCGTGCATTCATGGATCTGTCGAAGTGGAACGATTACACCGAAGGTGAACGGCGCGGCTTCAGGGTGGCCATCGGAGCCGCTATTCAGAATCGTCTAATGCCGCCTCCGAAATATGTGTGGATGCACCGCGACGCCCGCCTCTCCAGCGATGAGCTGGAGTTAGTAAAGGCATGGACGCTCGCCAAACACTAAGACTGCGTAAAAGGCGCTTCAAACACAGTCAGTAGCATCAAGTCAACCGAGAAAGGAACAATGAACGTACATCGAGAATGTCAGTAAACGGCGATTGCCCAAGAGCGCATGGGGCCTTTTCCAACCGGCCATTGTCGTTCCACTCTTTTGCGGAACGGTTCAAGCTTCGAGCGGCGGGCCGCCGCCCCGGTACTCCGGTGCGCCCGGCGACAATTCGGGTTCGTGCACTGCTTGCCACAGAGGCTTGTCGGTAAACGGCTTTATACCGGCCAAACTCAAAACGAGTTCTTGATGCCGCAAAGTACTCTACGGTGCGGCAGTCAGGGCTGCATTTCTTTTTTCGTTCGCTTTTCCTTACGTCTGAAGGGCTCCCTAACTTTCAGGCTGGCCGAGTCTTAAGAAGTCGCCTCACAGTTGCGAAGAAGGTCCTTGCGCCCAGTGTCGTCATTGATCGAAAATGGTCGTCCGCTGCATTGAATGATTCATCGCGGCACCCCACCAGAACTGGCACAGATTAGCCGGCTAAACGGCGGACAAGGCAGCGTCAAGATTCTTCTGCCGAATGGCAACTCCTATACGCCCGGCGTGACCCAGCACATCATGGTCCAGGTTTCCGATCCTCAGCAGCACCGTTGGGGCTTCCAGGTGTCCGCCCGGCTGAAGAGCGATCCGGTCAATGGCCAAGCGGGGGATGGGGAGTCATTTATGGACGATCTCAGACCGGCAACCCCTCCTTCGGCCTGGGAGCCTGGTCGGGCCCGCCCGATACCGCGGGAGCGAGTCACCCGGACCCTGTCAATGGCGTGGGAGAGTGGGATTTAAGCTCGACTCATGCCCAAGCGATACTCAAGCCGGGAACTGGTCGGGCTGGCGGGAGAACCGGTCGCCGCCTGCGGAGAGAACGTCGAAGCCGCCAGGCGCGCGGCCGCTGAGGCGATCCGGATCAACCTCGAAGCCTATCGAGAAGCCGGACAACCGGCGCCTGAAGGGCAAACCATTTCAAACCACCTGGAGAATCGCGAATTTCGGGACTTGTTATTCGCGTACCTGGAAATCGCCGCCTGGCTCAATCCCATTCGCCTAAAAAGTCGCCCCTCCGATTTCCCAGTCACAAACTTTGAAAATATCGCCAACCCATTGATTCATAAGGGAAATCGTCCACTCACGCCCCTTATCGAAGGCCGTTTTCGGATGCCCGCCTGCTAAGTTGGAAACAGGAAGGAGAAACCGCTCGATCCGCGAGCGGTTTTCTTTTTAGGAGCCACTTATGGAAGATCTGAAAACCGACAATCCCGCTTTCGACCTGGGCACCTGGTTGGGCCGCACACAGGCGTTTCGCCTGATGGCGTCGCGCTGTTCGGTCGCCGATATCGAATGCCTGGCCGAAATCTACGATAAAAAGCTGTACCGCACCTTGGATATGACGTGGGAACGCTTCTGCACTGAGTATCTCGGCGTCACCTGCCGTTGGGCGGACACGCTCATCCGCCGCCTCCAACAACTGGGCCCCGGCTTTTTCAAGTTGAACAATTTCACGCGCATCAAGCCCGCGGATTACCGTCTGATTGCGGGCGCCGTCACCGAAGAAGGTCTGGCCTACGGCGGTGAGGTCATCCCCCTGGAATCCAGGCACGCGGCGGAGTTGGCGCACGCCGTGGAAGCGTTGCGCCACGAGAACGTCCCCGAACCGGCGTCCGCCGATCCCTCGGAGCGCGCCTTCGCCAAAGCCCAAAAGTCTCTCGAAACGGCCCTGGCGGAATTCGAGCGCCTCCAGGCGATGAACCTCGACGAAGACGGCCGCCTGAGGCTCGTGGTGGCGGTGGAGGCCGGCCGTGATCATCTCGACCGCATCCGCCTGTCGACCGCCCTGTAGGCGCCAATCGGAACTCAGTTCCGATTCCTGGCCGGTAACTCATTGATTCCCCGTCGGCCAATCGGAACTCAGTTCCGATTTTGGGCATCCCGGTACGTCTCCACGCTCAGCCGCCGGCCGTCGCTGCGCACCGTGACCAGGCCGTCGAGGTCGGTGCGCAGGACCTCGGCGTGGTGCTCGCGGAGGCGCTCGACGACCTCGCGGTTGGGGTGCCCGTAGCTGTTCTCAAAACCCGCCGAGATCACCGCAAACGCCGGGTTCGCCGCGTCCAGAAAGGCTTCCGTGCTGGAGGTGCGGCTGCCGTGGTGAGCCACCTTGAGGACGTCGGTGCGCTCCACTTCGTGGGCCTGGAGCATGCGGTATTCGATCGGCCGCTCGATGTCGCCTCCCAGGAGGAAGGAGTGGCGGCCGTAGCGCAGGCGCAGCACCAGGGAGTCGTTATTCTTGGGCGTATCGGCGGGGACGTAATCGCAAAACGGCGCCAGCACTTCGATTTGCGCACCGCCGAAAGCCAGGCGCGCCGGCGCCTGGAGGGGCACGATTCTCACCCCGTTCTTCGCCGCCGTTTCGCGCAGCGCTCTCCAGGCGGGACTTTCCACCGTGACCCCGGTCCACAATTCGCGGGGATGAAAATCCGCGGTGAGGGCGGCCAGGCCGCCAATGTGGTCCTCGTGGGCGTGCGAGAGCGCGATCACGTCCAGGCTGTGGATGGAGCGCTCCCAGAGGTAGGGCGCTACCACGTCTTCACCGATATCCAACTGGGCGCGCGAGCCGCCGCCGAAAGCCGGGATGCCGCCGCCATCCAGCAGCATGCGCCGGCCATCGGGGAAGACCACCAGGATGCTGTCGCCCTGGCCAACGTCGATGGCGGTCATTTCCAACTGGCCGGGGCGGGTGTCCGGCGGAAAGGGATCCCACAGAAGCACCGTGAGGAACGCGGCCACTAGCAATCCGCTGGCCGCGCGCCACCAGCGCCCGCGCGCGAGGGCGGCGGCGATCAGGGCGGCGGAGAAACCCACTCCCACCCACACCGGGGGAGTGGGAATGCGCCAGGCTGGCTCGATGGCGGCGTGCCAGGCGACCACCCTCTGCGACAGCCACAACAGGACGCCGGTGATTTTCGCCACCCAGCCAAAGCCCGTCGCCAGGGCTACGAATCCGGCCGGGACCGCCAGGCCCATCAGCGGGACCACAAAGGCGTTGGCGGAAAGGCCCGACAGCCCCACCCGGTGGAAGTAAACCACCATGGGGAGCGCAAGCCCGGTCTGCACGATCGCCGAAACCAGCGTGATTTCGTACAGGAAGAATAAGATGCGGGCGGGTACCGTGACCGCCATGGCGGCCAGGCGGCGCGGAACGCGCAG
>Ga0326728_10022983_pt1 | contig 11495 bp, 10 predicted proteins | sample MB3enrmetagenome_FD_207602 | JGI IMG/M metagenome (GOLD analysis project Ga0326728, IMG submission 207602) | Lab enriched peat soil microbial communities from McLean, Ithaca, NY, United States - MB31MN | ecosystem: Environmental > Terrestrial > Soil > Wetlands > Peat | place: USA: New York... | reverse complement strand
AGTTCGCCCATTCAACGCCATAGCGGTTGCTCGACTGTTCTGAGGGAACCGTGCCTCCGGTGTCGCCATCCTGCTCCAGTTCGGAATTACTGTGGAGATACCAGAGCGAAAGGGTGCTTTGCAGATGGGGGACGGCCACCGTGCGCACACCGGTTTCCGCGCCTTTGGTTTGGATCAGAAGGGGAATCTTTGCGCAGGGCGTATTGGAGTAAGGATAGTCCGGCGAAACTGGTTCATAGTTTTGCGTTGCGCCACGCACGTCGTTGCTGTGGAAACTGAATCCGCCCTGCACGTAGAACTCCGTATCGGACCACGGGCCGAAAACCAAACTTAATTTTGGGCTGGGCAGGAACTTGTTGACCGAGCCGGAATTGCGGGGGTCCGAAAAGCTGGTGATGACACCTCTGTCGTCGTCGCCGCGCAGGGCCACGACCGAGCGGAATTTGTTCGCCCACTGGATTTTATTTTCCACATAGAAACTTCCCAGCGTGTCCGTAAATTTGTTCACATCCGTGTCCGCGGGCAAATAACCGTTAGGCTCGCCGGGATAGGGAGCGAGAACATCTTCTTTGTCCACGCGCACGCGATTTTCCGTCCGATAAAGGCCGTTGTTGATCCAATCGTTGCGGATCTGCAGGCCGAACGTGGTTTCCACCCTACGGCCCCACCATTGACTGAAAACCGTGTGGCGTGCGTCCAGCCCACCCACCCAGCGCGTGTCGTGCTGTTCGAACTGGTCGCCCTTGACGGGGTCATACAGGTAGTAAGTGAAATCGGAAAACAAGTCGAGATCGTAATAAAACCCATAGGCCATCACGTTCGTCTCGGAATTTGCGCCGGTGTGATGCCATTCACCCTGCAAACTATAACGCCCTGAATTGCCACCGTCAGCCGGGTTCAGGGCGCCGAAGAAACCCACGAGGGGCACGGCGTTATCGGGGATTTGATCGCTCGAGTTCCATTTTCCATGGTAACCGCGGGCCGTGATGCTGAAACCATTGGCGTCTCCGCCCCGGCTGTAGGTTACAAGTTCGTTGAATTTGGCATAACCATCCGGATGCTTCCATGGGCCGTCATCGTAATAGGCTTCTCCACCGGCCAGCAAATTGCCCAAGCCAAGCTTTTGCGATGCGCCGAAGACGACCCGCCCATAGCCAAGCATGCCCCCTTCAAAATCGACGAAGGTCTCGGGCAGCGTCTTGAAAAACACCAGATCGGCATTACCAGCCGAGCCATAGTTGCCGACCTCAGCGGAATAAGGACCTTTCTGGAAATTCACCCGCTGCACAAACTCGCCGATGACGGTGTTCATGTCCGAGTACCCCTCGCCGTGCGCGTGCGACGGCAGGTTAAGCGGCATACCGTCAAGGAAAGTGGCGAAATCTGTGCCATGGTCAAGATTGAAGCCGCGCAAAAAATATTGATTGGCCTTGCCGCCGCCGGCGTGTTGCGTGATGATGAGACCGGGTATCGTCTCCATAACTTCTCCCGAACGAAGAATCGGACGATCCTGGATTTCCGTTGCGCCCACCGTTCCCTGGGTGGCGGAAACGGCAACTCCGATGAGGCTATCCTCCCGGCCCTTCACGGTTATGGTGCTGCTCACGGGGCTCACAACCAGAGAGATGCGCAGCGGGGCCGGCGCCTCGGTGGTCCCTAGGGTGACGGGAGTTTCTTTGGTTGCAAAACCGGGATTAGATACGACGAGTTGATAATTACCTGCCGAGAGTCCGGAAATAACGAAGGAGCCGTTCGCGTCCGACTGTGTCGTTCTTTGTACAGTACCGTTCGCGCTTCGAACCTGCACGGTAGCCCCGGCAATCACCGCGCCAGACGTGTCAACGACAGTTCCTGAAAGCTGAGTGATTCCTTGGGCAAAAAGAAGGCTGGGAACAAGAAGCAAAAAGAACAGCACACATTTCCATTTCATTTGCAACTTCATCCCTTCGACCTCCTCTGAAATACGTCGCCGTCCCTCCGGAGGAATTTCCACCCGAGGGATGGAGCAGGGACGATAACACGAATTTACAATTCGTGCTACCTATTATTGTTTGTTCTGAGCGGGCGCAACCACGTAGACGTATTCCAGGGGGCCTTCACCCGTGTTCGCGACGTTGTGGCGCGTGGAGGGGGGAATGTAGGCGAACGCGGGCGCGGCGAAGGGGCGGGGCGCTTGGCCCTCCAGGCGCGCTTCACCGCGGCCGTGCAAAATCACCAACGACTCTTCGTTATTTCCCGTCGTATGCCAGCCGACGGTTTCGCCGGGCATCAGGCGAACGAATCCGCTGCGCATTCCCGCCGTCTGCGGCGCGCCGTGCAGCAGCGGGCAATCTCCCTGGGCGCATTGGAGAGGCAGGGTGAGCGCCTGGGGCTTTGGCGTCGGGGATGCGAGTGGTGAAAAGGTCCGGGTCAATAGAATTCCTGCGACGGCGAGGACGGTGGGAACGAAGCGTTTCATGTTTGCTCTCCCGGGCGATCGGCGTTTTTCGTGGAACACGAATTTCCAGATCGTAATACAAGAGGCAACACCTTACCGCCTTCCCTTGATGATTGCAAGCGATACCTTTTCCCTACGCATCCCACCCCAAAAGGCCATTTCGCTGGTAGTATGGGAGCGGTTTTGAAAAGCTTTGTCCTTGCCCAAGGAGACGCCATGTCAACGTTGATTCGAACGGGAATTTCACTTGATAGCGAACTACTGCGGCGGTTCGACCGCGTCATCCGAAAGAAAGGCTATAAGAACCGTTCTGAGGCGATCCGCGACTTGGTGAGGGACTACGCCGTGGCCGAGGACGTGGAAGAAAACCGCACAGTGGTGGGAACCTTGACCATGGTTTACGATCACCACCGCCCGAAGCTCTCGGAGCAACTCATCGAGGCGCAGCACGACGCCGAGAACAAGGTGCTGGCTGCCACGCACGTCCACCTGGATCACCACAATTGCCTGGAAGTGATCATCATGCGGGGGCGTAGTTCGGAGGTGAGCCACCTCGCGGACCGGATTCTGAGCCTGCGGGGGGTAAAGCACGGCAAACTCGTGCTCACTACGCAGGGGAAAGGCCTGTAGATTCATTGCCGATGGTCGATTGCCGATTGAACTGGCTGCGAAATATACCGTGGACATTGGCAACGCGCCGGGGGAGAATTCGAATCCAAGCAGGGGTGTTAGGAGCGCATATGAAAATGCAGACGTGGCGGCGAATTTTGATGTTGCTGCTTCCTTTTTTGCTGGCAGGGCTTTTTGTATCAATAGGTTACGGGGACGAGGGTGATCCCCCGGGGCGGGTTGCGCGCTTGAGTTTTGCCCAAGGCAAGGTTTCTTTTCAACCTTCTGGGGAAACCAATTGGAGCGAGGCTTCTGTAAATCGCCCGGTTACCACTGGGGACCGTCTTTACACTGACCAGGGCGCTCAAGCCGAACTGGAGGTTGGTCCGTTTGCCGTGCGGCTCTCGGGAGCCACCGATGTGACCCTGGCCAATTTGAATGACCAACTCATGCAATTGGGAGTTGGACAGGGCACCCTCCGCGTGACCGTTTATGAAATGCCGCCCAACAATTCGGTAGAGATTGATACTCCCAACGGCGCGCTGATCCTGCAAACTCCGGGCTCCTATCGGGTGGATACCGCTGCTGACGGCAACTCCACGCAAGTTACCGTGAATGCCGGCACCCTGCAAATCAGCGCCGGAGATCTTTCGCAAACCGTACAAAGCGGGCAGGCCGTGCAGTTGGCGGGCACGGGGCCCGTGGCGGCTTCGAACCTTTCCGTGCCGCCGCCGGATGATTTTGATAAGTGGTGCGCGGGGCGAGATCGGCGCGTTGAAAATTCCCCTTCCGTGAAGTCTGTGGGCGCCGCCGTCCCCGGTGATGAGGACCTTGACACCTACGGAACGTGGACCGAGAAGCCCGACCTCGGCCCGGTGTGGGTTCCCGCCAACGTGCCCCCAGACTGGGTTCCCTATCGGAATGGGTATTGGGCTTTTATCGAACCCTGGGGCTGGACGTGGGTGGAAGCTGAGCCGTGGGGCTATGCGCCCTTCCATTATGGCCGCTGGGCGCACATTGGACCGATTTGGGCCTGGGTTCCCGGCCCCGTCGTGGTGCGGCCTGTGTATGCGCCGGCATTGGTGGCGTTTGTCGGCGGGCCGGGCTTTGGCATGGAGATTGGCGTCGGCGTTCAGGCCTGGTTTCCTCTGGGGCCGCGCGAGCCTTTTATGCCCTGGTATCACTATGGGCCGAACTACATTCGTGCATTCAATGGTGGCGGCGTGGTGAATTTTGCGTCCATTCACTACATGAATCGGGAGGTCGCCGTCACGGCGGTTAATGGCGACGTCTTTCGTGGCGGCCTGCCGGTGACCCGCGGACTGGTGCATGTGACCCCGGACCAACTCGCACGCGCGCAGGTCATCCCCCATCCGGAGGTTAGTCCCACGGGCCGGGCGGTTTTCGGGGCGCGGGCAGTGGCAGCCCCGCCGGTTCGCGCGGCAAGGTTTGGAGCGCCGGGTGCCACGTCACCCGGGTCTTCATCAGGTTCGCGAATCTCTGCGCCCGCACCTCGCGAGGCGGCACGTACGGGTGGTCCACCCAATACTCCGTTTCCGCACATGTTCACTCGTAATGCGCCTGCCCCTACGAACGCTCCCTTTGCGGCGCGGCAGGACGCCTATTCCGCTCATCCCGGACGCCCGCTGGAGCCCCAACAAATGGATAATGTGCGCGCGGGAAAGCCCGCCGGGCCAATGCAGGACAAGGAGACACCTCCCCACCCGGCGAAGCAGCAGAGCCAGAGCAAATCATCTTCTTCCCATGGTGATGAGCATGGACATCACTAAGCGCTGAGGGGATCGGGCGCGCTTATTGCGCCGGGCAGGAGGGGGAATTCCCTCGCTCCCCAAACCTCCGAGCACGTCGTCACGCACCACGAACGATGGGCGCCTTCCCCGTTCCCCCGCGTCAATCACGGGCAAAATGTCCGTGCGACTTTCTGTCATCCCTCGGACCCCGCAGTCCCGCATCGCAATTCTATTTGAGGTGAAATGCGCATGGCCAAAGTACGCGTGCGGTATACGGATTTTTTTGCGCAAACGATCCAGCGGATGCGCGAGGACGGCTTGCTGCTGGTGACTCAGGGCGCAGATGGAAAACCCAATGTCATGACAATTGGCTGGGGAACGGTGGGGGCAATCTGGTCAAGACCGATATTCATCGTGCTGGTCAGGCCCTCGCGGTACACCTACAGCCGGCTGGAAGAGGTGAGCGACTTCACGGTCAACGTGCCTCCGCGGGAACTGGCCGCGGCCGCGAGCCATTGCGGAACGGTTTCCGGGCGCGATCACGACAAGTTTCAGGAGATGCACCTGACCGCCGTGCCCAGCCGTGAGGTGCGCGCCCCGATTATCCAGGAATGCGTTCTGCACTATGAGTGCCGCACCGTGCACCGCAACGATGTGGTGCCGGGCGCGCTCGCCCAAGCCGTCCGCGACGAAGCCTACCCGGAAGGCAATTTCCACCGCATCTATTTCGGTGAAATCGTTGCGGCCTACGCCGACGAAGATGCGGAATTCCGTTTGCGCGGGAATCCTCCGATCCGGTAACGCCCTGAGCGTCGCTCGCCGGTTTGTTTCAGGATTGCCATGGGGCCGTCCAGTTACATCCCCGCGATTTTGGCGGTGCGACGGACAACGTCGAACGTGCTGTCTTCGGCGACCACGTGGCCGGAGAGCTTCTTCTTGCTGTTGGCGATGACACGGCGGCCGGCCTCGGTCTTATCCAGGTTCACCAGGGCAGATTGAATTTTTTTCGCCAGCGCCCCATCCAATCCGATCCGCACGGCGATGGCGTCATGAGGAATGGGGTCGGTGCTGGCCATAATCACGAGATTGTCCGACGGCATTCCGCGGGCCTTGGCGATTCCGAGAGCATTGTCGTACGTGGCGCCGGCATCGACGCGTCTGTCCAGGACGGCCGCGATGACCTTCATGTGGTCGCCCGCGAAAATGGTTTCCTGGAAAAAGCTATCCGGGTTGATGCCCTTTTCGACGAGCATCGCACGCGGGTAGACGTAACCGGAAGCGGATTTTGGGTCGACGAAGGCAAACCGCTTTCCCCTCAAGTCGGCGAGCGACTTCAGCCCTCCGTCCTTGCGGGCCACGATGATGCCGCGGTAGGTTGCGGAGCCGTCGATGACCGACTGGGCGATGATCCGGATCTTTCCGCCGCGGACCGCGTCCACGTACGCAAACGGCGAGAAACTTCCGATGTCCACTTCGCCCGCCTCCATCTGGGTGCGGAGGTCCCCGTAATTTTTGGCGACGTAGAGAACAACTTTCTGTCCGATGACGTCGGAAAGGTAGGACGTGAGGGGTTCGAATTCGGTCCGCTCGTCCGTTTGCCCCAGCACGGGCGTGAACCCAAACCTCAGGTCTCGCGCGGCGACCGGACGACCACCGAACGCAGCAACAAGAACGGCAAGAACCAACCAGACGACATGACGGCGGCCCATCCCCCACCTCCCCTTAGTAAGATTCATATATCACCTTGGAACTCGGCGAAGCCTCCGGAAAATCCATTTCGGATTCCCAGCGCCTATGCAGTGTACACCCAGCCATCCTCCATCGCTCGCCGGTTCGTTTCAGTATTGCCTCCGCGCGGCATCGCGTGTAGATTGACCGCACGTCCAAGTGGGGGCGCAGAGTCCTTTGTGACCGCACCATTTTTGTGACGGTGGCTTACTTCAAAGCTCTGCGGGTTATGGCTCTCATCTGGACGGCCTGGATTCGCACCGCCGCGAGTTGATTTCCTATGAAAGAGGGTGATGCCATGAAAAAACTGTTCCTTATGATTCTGTTTCTTAGCCTGGGAGTAAGCATGGGGTTTGCCCAGGCGGCGAAGACTCGCTTCGCCATCGTGGGCCTTGACCACGGTCACGTGTGGGGACGGATGCAAACCCTCTTGAAAAACCCGGATGCGGAACTGGTGGCCATTGCGGACACGCGCCCGGAATTGATTGAGAAGGCGAAGACCTTGACTCCCTCCAGCGTCAAGTTTTTCAGTGACTACACCGAGATGCTCGACCAGATGAAGCCTGATGCGGTGATTGTAACCACCGCTAACAACCTGCATCTCGCCATCCTGCGGGCTTGCGCCCGGCGGCACATCCATTACTTTACCGAGAAGCCCATGGCCTCCACCGGCGCCGACGCGCGGGAGATGGCGCGCGTGGCGAGTGCGGCCGGCATCAAGCTGATGGTGAATTACCAGAATATCTGGTCACCCGCGACGCAGGAAGCCGCGGCGCGTCTGAAGGCCGGGGAACTCGGCCCCATCCAGAAGATGATCGTGGAATTCGGCCACAACGGCCCCAAGGCAGGCAACAGCCCGAAGGAATTCATTGCCTGGCTCTACGATCCCCGGAAGAACGGCGCCGGCGCGCTCATGGATTTTGGCTGTTACGGCGCCGACTGGGCGATGTGGATGAAGGGACGGCCCCAGCGCGTCTTTGCCTATGCGCTCAAGCTCAAGACCGCCGAGCATAATGAAGTTGAGGACGACGCGGAAATCCTGCTGGAGTATCCGGATGCCTCCGCCATCCTGCTGCCTTCCTGGGATTGGTCGTACGGCAAAGGCCAGGCAGAGTTCTACGGTCCCCAGGGCAGCTACCTGGTGATTGGCAACGGATTGCTCTTCCAGCCCGCCAAGAAACGCGTCGGCATTGAAAATCCGAGCGGAACGCCGGTTACCACCCCTCCGCTACCGCCCGAGAAGGTTGATGGAATCGCCTACTTTCTTGACTGCCTCCGGAATAACAAACCGATTGAAGGCCCCGTGTCAGCAGAGTTGAATGTGGGAGTGAACGAAATCCTCGACGCCGCGCTTGAATCCATTCGCACGGGCAAGGCGGTGAGTTTGAAGCCGTAAAGCTGGATTGCGCAGAGCGCAGCTCTGCGGTTCGCGTCCATCTCGCGCGCTAAAACGCAGAGCTGCGCTCTGCGCAATCCGGTCAACGGGTAGCCCGGGGGTGGGGTGGAGGTATCCGTCACCCGACGGATTCCTCCACGGTTCTTCCCAAACACGTGCGGAATTCCCACGTGTGCTAACGCGAACGCGAGATGAAAAGTCGCACCGGAACGCAAAACGCGCGTACCTGCGCGGTGCCTGCTCCGCGCTTGCTCGCAGCCCATCCCTGGGCGTCCAATGTCCTTAAGCGATTCCTTAAGCGTTGTAGCCGGGGCCGGCAGGCCACCCGCACTCTTTCCACACCTTTTCCCAATTCCAGATTCCGGACGCCACCTCGATGGGCAGCGGGAATCCGAGCTGATGTGCGAGCATGCATACCTGCCCGCGATGGTGGGCTTCGTGAGCAAGCATGTAGCACAGCATTTCCACGCCCGCCGGCCAAGGCCGACCCCAGCCGTCCCGGCGAAACTTCTTGACGCGGCCCCCCCCACTTCCAAGCGCTTCGGCGAGCATCTCCGCGCAGCGAGCGGCGCTCTCGGCCAATCCCGCACGGGCCTGCTGCGGCGTGCAGTGCGCGCGGTGGAGTTGTGGTGGAACCTTCAGGTGCGGAGCGGTAAGCCTGACCCACTTGCAGCGGACATTGTGCAGGTGCGTGAAGATTGCCGCAATGGTGCGGGCTTTTCCGGGCGGCTTACCTCTCCAGGCAGCAGAATCAAGATGTTCAATAAGAATCTGGTTCAGGCGATCATTGGCGGCGAAGATCTGGACGGCGGCTCGGCCGAGTTGAGTTTGAACCTTGTGTTGACGCGTGGCCACGGCTCCCTCAACACCTGTGCCGGATTGCGCAGAGCGCAACTCTGCGATTCACGTCCATCTCCCGCGCTAAAACGCAGAGCTGCGCTCTGCGCAATCCGGTCAGCTGGCAACTCCCCCAAGGCGTGGTTTGGTTGCGGCCAAAGGCCGCGCTGCGCTACCGGCGTTATTTAGAGCGGGTCGATGTCCACCCAGGCGCGCTTGCTCCATGACTCGAGGCCTTTTTCGGCAAGCTGCAAGCCTTTAGCGCCTTCGAGCAAGGTCCAGCGGAACGGTTCATCCTTCACGACGTGGCGCAGGAACAACTCCCATTGCCGTTTGAAGGCATTCTCGTAAACTTCCTCATCCTGTACCTTTTGCCAACTGTCGAAATAATTCAGCTTGCTGGGGACGTCCGGATCCCACACCGGGCGCGGCGTTGCCTCATAAGACTGAGTCCAACAGTCACGTAACCCTGCCACCGCCGAGCCCTTTGTGCCGTCCACTTGAATGGTAAGCAGGTCGTCGCGACGAACGCGCACGCACCAGGAAGAGTTGAACGGCGCAAGGATGCCGCCTTCGAGTTCGAAGGTCGCGTAGGCCGAATCATCAGCCGTGCACTCATAAGGCTTGCCTTGCTCGTCCCAACGTGCGGCGATGTGGGTGGCGCCGCGGCAGGAAACAGCCTTCACCGGGGCAAAGAGGTTGTCAAGGATGTAACGCCAGTGGCAGAACATGTCGAGGATGATCCCGCCGCCGTCTTCCTTGCGGTAGTTCCACGAGGGGCGCTGCGCGGGAATGGTGTCGCCTTCAAAAACCCAATAACCGAACTCGCCCCGCACGGCGAGAATGCGGCCAAAAAAGCCCAGGTCGCGCAACCGTTGGAGCTTCAGGAGGCCCGGGAGCCAAAGTTTATCCTGCACCACGCCGTGCTTGATTCCCGCGGATTCCGCCAACCGGTAGAGTTGCAGCGACTTGGCAAGAGTTTCGGCCACCGGCTTTTCGCAGTAGACGTGCTTGCGCGCGGCGATGGCTTGGCTGACCGCCTCAAAGCGTTGGGCGGTGGTCTGCGCATCGAAATAAATGGAGTATTCCGGATCGCCGAGGGCCGTATCGAGCTGGGTGGTGTACGGCAGGCCCCCGAGTTCCCGCGCGATGGCCTCCAGCTTGGTGGCGCTCCGCCCCACCAGCAGCGGGCGCGGCACGATTCTTTCCGCATCCCCAATCCTGATGCCGCCCTGCTTCATGATGGCGACAATCGAACGGCGCAGGTGCTGGTTCAGGCCCATGCGCCCGGTAACACCATTCATGATGATTCCCACAGAGTGGGTCTTCGGATTTTCCATGTTCACGCCTTTGGGTCTTTCGTCCACTGGGGTTGCGCGCCGGGGGGGAGCGCCGGAGCGTCCACGCCCGCGCGCGGCAAGGAACCTTCCAATTCCTGGCGCCAATGCGCTACGTCGCCGGCCGGACCGTAACAGTAAATCATGCGCATGGTTGTGGAGCCCGTGTTGGTGAGCTGGTGAAAAACTCTGGGCGGAATATAAACGGCCTGGCCTGCCTTGATTGCTCCTCTCTCGGCGCCCAAGCACATTTCGCCCTCGCCTTCGAGAATCAGGTAAATCTCTTCCTGCTCCTGATTGTGCCAGGGGACTTGGCCCCCATGGGGCTCCAGGGTGACGCACCCCATCGAAAAGTTTCTTGCCTGGATGGGGCTGGCTCCCCCCACCAGATTCTGCGTTCGGCGCCGCGCCGGATAAGTGCGGCCGGCAATTTCGGCAAGGTCGGTAATGATCACAGTGTTTTCTCCCCAATTTGCGGTCTGCGGCGCGCCAGGTGAGCGATCCCGGCGGCGAGGCTTCCGAAGAGCATCCCGGAGAGGACGGTGAGCCCTACCCAGAAAATCATTTGGGAAAAGAGAGCGAGCCACCAACATTTCGCCAACAGGCTCAGGTTATCGGGAAGGTCTGCCGGGACGGCATCGTAGTGAGTTCCCCAATCCCTCCAAAAGGCAAATAGCATCACCACGGCCACGGGGACCCGCGCTGCGTAGGCGTAAGCCACCAGCGCGCGAAAAAGTGCCGCCCAACCCGGCCGGGTGGCAAGCGCCGCCATGGCAACAACCGTGCAGAGATAGAGGAGCCCACCGGGGAAGTGTTGCTGAAGATGAAAAAACGCCCCCAATAAACTGAAGGTAATGACCACCGCGACGCCGAGCAATATGAACAACACGGCGCGGCCGAGAGACTTGGGGCCCTCGCCGTGTGCAGCCAGCTTCAAGGCAAAGTAGACGCCAAAGATCGGCGCCAGCCAGATGATTCCCACCATCGACCAGAGACCGCCCGGATCGGAATTAAAAAGAACTCGCGGCCCATGCATAAGCTCCCCTGCCAACCGAAGCAGGGTGATTCCCAAGGTGATCAAGGCAGGCACCAAGATCAAACCCGGAACATCGAGTGAGGAATCTGAAGTCGATTCCGGCATCAGCACCTCCTTCCGCACAAGGCGGTTTCATCCTGGAGTTTCGAGTTAAGGGTGGTAACTTGCCAGAGCCCGAAACAGCCTGCGCATTCTACCCGATTTGGATTGCCGGAGCCAGCGCGCGGTAAAAGTGGTAAAAGCCCGCGGTGGGGCTTTCTCACCCGGCTATCTCCCCCGTGTCAGGTGGGGATTAGGTCTGAGATTTTTGCTGGAGCGGCATCTGCAATGATGTTACACTGGGGCGCGAATTGCGGAACCTGCC